>OGXF01000035.1_pt1 | contig 110102 bp, 92 predicted proteins | sample 1576191 | NCBI WGS metagenome assembly OGXF01 (sample SAMEA3541545, study PRJEB24748) | human gut metagenome | biome: human gut; feature: human-associated habitat; material: faeces | place: China | collected 2012
CAATCAGATTCGCAGACAAGTGAGTGGTATAGTTATTTCGAAAACGATGTACTAGAATAAGTAAAAAATAAAAACTCCCAAAGAAGCAGGAGACATTAAATAAAACAGCTTCCTGTGCTTTGGGAGTTTTTGAACATCTCAAATATATAGCGTACAGACTTAATGGCTTATCGCATTACCAGGACAGAATCTCATATCCGTCTTCTGTGATCAGAACCTGGATTTCCCACTGGGCAGAAGGCATACCATCATCTGTATAAACGGTCCAGTCATTTTCCGCATCAACAAAAATATCTGCTTTTCCCATATTGATCATAGGTTCAATGGTAAAGATCATACCTGGGACCATAAGCATCTCAGTTCCCTTTTTGGAAACGAAGCTTACCCATGGATCTTCATGAAATTCCAGTCCAATGCCGTGACCTCCGATCTCACGGACAACTGTATAACCGTTTGCAGTGGCGTAGTCATGGATGGCTTGTCCCATATCACCTAAATGGCCCCATGGTTTTACATGTTTTAAGCCTTCATCAATACTTTGTTTTGTCACTTCTACCAGACGTTTTTTTTCAGGGGAAACTTCACCGATACAGAACATTCTGGAAGAATCAGAAAAATATCCATTATAAATAGTAGAAACATCTACATTGATGATATCGCCATCTTTTAAGATAACATCAGCAGAAGGGATACCGTGGCACACCTGATCATTAACAGAGGTGCATACGCTTTTGGGGAAACCTTCATAATTTAATGGAGCCGGGATGCCGCCTCTATGAGTAGTCTGTTCATATACCCAAAGGTCGATCTGTTCTGTTGTGATACCGGCGTGGATATGCTCTGCCACATAATCCAGGACTGCCACATTGATCTTTGCGCTTTCGCGGATCGCTGCGATCTGCTCTGGATTCTTGATCATGGCATGAGTGGGAATCTTGGAGCCTTTGCGGCGGTATTCTGACAGTTTCGCGTCAAAATCCAGATGACAATCTTTATATTTATGACCGCTGCCGCACCAGCAGGGATCGTTTCTTCCTATTTTCTGCACTTTCTGCATTTTATCCTCCTTCTGGTTTTCCGGCAGATAAAACAGGTTTAGGACCTGAGACCGGAAAACGCTGCCTATTCAGTATAACACAGCAGAAGGGGCAAATCCATAGGTGGATTGAGAATTATTCCCGGGACATAGATCTGGGCTTGGCAGATATATTGCGTATCATCTGATCCGGACCAGATGGTGTAAAGGCAAGGATATCGCCTGGGGTACAGTTCAGGATAATGCACAGGTCATTGATCGTACTGGTGCTGACTGGCTGGTTCTGTCTCAGCCGGTTGATAGTAGCACTTGAAATAGAATGGTTGTGGATCAGGGAATAGGTGGATTCTTTGCTGTTTTTTAATGTTTCCCAGAATGGCTGGTATGTGATCATAAATAGATACCTCTTTTGTTCTTTCATATGTTTTATTATTCTCTCTATAATAGTAAGCGTCTGAAAATGGAAAATTCCCCGTTTTCTCAGAAAAAAATTAAAAATAAATGGAAAAACTGTAATATTTAAATATCCCCTCTCTTGCATTTTTGTAAAAGTCATGTATAATGGGGGAACGGAGGAAGAGTACCATGAAATTGAGAAAAGTTTTAGGTAGTTTTGCCTGGGTGGTTCTGGCAGCTGCGCTGATCCTTGTAAATGCAGCTGCAGCTAATGCACAGGATAAGGCCACAGATAATGGACAGACTGTTCAGACTATGACCGTAAAATAAGAAGGGGCAGTATCCCACACAGAGTCGCGCTGCGGCTCTTTTTTAATTTGCCGGCTGTCAAAAGACTATAAGTGGCGGTGTGGTTGTACGCGAGAATGTACAGACAGCAACTTTTGCAATGATATTAACAAAATCTTATATGGATTTTAATTGCGAAATATAGTAGAATAAATTTCAGATAGTAATATATTAGTGTATAAGATATGTTCTCTCGGAGTCTTTCATGCACTTGCTTTTGCGGCCGATTTTCTGCCAGTCGCACCCGAATTTCATCAACGTATGCACCGCGTACACCTCTGAAATTTGGGCACAACTGACAAAAAATCTTCTCACAAAATCAAGTACAAAAAGATTCCGAGAGAACATAGATCAAAACAGGAGGAGATCATTATGCGTTTATTAGACAGTGAACTGAACAACAAGGAGCAGTGGAAGAAGGCCGAGATCAAACTTCCGCAGTTTGACCGTCAGGCTATGAAGGAAGCAACAAAGAAAACCCCACAGTGGGTACATTTTGGGGCAGGAAACATTTTCCGTGCATTTCCGGCAGCTTTACAGCAGAAGCTGTTAAATGAAGGAATTGAAAAGACCGGTATCATCGTAGCAGAAGGCTATGACTATGAGATCATCAAAAAGGCATACCGCCCACAGGATGACCTGAGCCTTTTAGTTACTTTAAAGGCAAATGGAACCATTGAAAAGACTGTGATCGGAAGCCTTGCTGAGTCACTGACTGTAGACCGTCATGACGCAGATGACTGGGGACGTTTAAAAGAGATCTTTGCAAGCGATACTCTTCAGATGGTAAGCTTTACCATTACAGAAAAGGGCTACAGCATCACTTCTCCTGATGGCGCATTCCGCGCTGATGTAAAGGCTGATTTTGAGGCAGGTCCTGAAAATGCAGACAGCTACATTGGCAAGCTGGCAGCATTATGTTACTGGAGATATACCAATGGTGCAGCACCACTGGCACTGGTAAGTATGGATAACTGCTCCCACAACGGAGACAAGCTGTTTGCAGCAGTGGATGCTTATGCAAAGGCATGGACAGAGAACGGAAAGGCAGAAAAGGGCTTCTTAGAGTATATTGAAAATCCTGCAAAGGTTTCTTTCCCATGGAGCATGATCGACAAGATCACCCCACGCCCTGATGCAAGTGTAAAGAAAATGCTGGAAGACTGTGGATTTACTGATACAGAGAGCATTGTTACCACCAAGAATACTTATGTAGCACCTTTTGTAAACGCAGAAGAGGCACAGTATCTTGTAATTGAAAATGCATTTCCAAATGGCCGTCCGGCATTAGAGAATGCAGGCGTTATGTTCACTTCCAGAGAGACAGTAGAGAAGGTAGAGCGCATGAAAGTGTGTACCTGCTTAAATCCTCTGCATACTGCACTGGCTGTATATGGCTGCCTGTTAGGTTACACCAAGATCAGTGATGAAATGAAAGACGCTGACCTGGTAAAGCTTGTTGAGATCATTGGATATAAAGAGGGACTTCCTGTTGTTACAGATCCTGGTATCCTTTCCCCAAAGAAGTTTATTGATGAGGTACTTCAGATCCGTGTACCAAACCCATTTATGCCTGATACCCCACAGAGAATTGCCTGCGATACTTCACAGAAGCTGTCTATCCGCTTTGGTGAGACCATTAAGGAGTACATGGCAAGTCCTGACCTTGACGTAAAGTCCCTGAAATTCATCCCAATGGTTCAGGCAGGCTGGTGCCGTTATCTGTTAGGTGTAGATGATGAACTGAACGCTTTCACTGTAAGCCCGGATCCGATGTATGAGGAACTGGCTGGCAAGCTGGCAGGTGTAAAGGTAGGAGAGTCCTGTGACGTACACGCAGTATTAGCCCCGATTTTAAGCAATGCAAAGATTTTCGGCGTAGACTTATATGAGGCAGGTCTTGGGGAGTATGTAGAAAGCATCTTCGCAGAACTGATCGCTGGAAAGGGTGCTGTAAGAGAGACTTTAAAGAAGCATCTGGCTGAGGCATGATCGCAGATCCTGTAGTCAGACTGCTAGTACATCGTTTTGTAAATAATTGTACTAGAAATAAGTTTATATAGAAATCTGGCCGTGGCAGAAATGCTGCGGCCTTTTTTGCGCCTTTTATAATCTGCAGACATGTGTTATACTGTGAAAGAAACATATGTACGAAGATTTAGCCTGTGCCAGTGACTAGTACATCGTTTTCAAAATAACTATACCACTCACTTGTCTGCGAATCTGATTGCACAGGCCTAAAAGCCTCAGCGTAGCCCGCTACGCCTGCGTTTTTAGACCTGCACACTCAAATCCGCATCCTACGTGATTCGTACAGTTATTTACGAAACGATGTACTAGCAAAGCGCTTTAGCACGGGAGAATTTGAGTATAGACAAAAGGAGTATATTGCATAACTATGAACAGAATCCCGCAGCCTGGAACCTTTTACAGGCATTTTAAAAATAAATTATATCAGGTCATAGCAGTGGCCACTCATTCAGAAACAGGAGAAAAAATGGTAGTTTATCAGGCGCTTTATGGGGATTACCAGGTGTATGTAAGACCATTGGAAATGTTTATAAGCCCAGTGGACCGGAAAAAATATCCAGATGCTGTACAGGAATACCGTTTTGAACAGGTGTTTCCGGGACAGATGGATAAACTGGAAAAAAATGGGAATGAACCGGCTGCAGAAAACAGTGAAGATCGTGGATATGCAGCAGCTGTTGAAAATAATGCAGAATATGATAATAAGAACCAGCCGGAGGAAGAACCTATGGGACATGAATGGCTGGAACATTTTTTGGATGCTGACCGCCTGGAAGACCGGCTGGCAGTATTAAAACAGATGGAAGGACATGTGACCCAGAGAGAGCTGGACTGCATTTTCCTGTCATTAGATCTGCAGCCGGAAACAGGAAAGACAAAAATAGAGCAGATTTCAGCCCTGCGCCGTCACATACAGCTGCTGCGCCGTTATGACGGAGGAAGATTGAGGTAAAAATGTTTTTTGATCTGGAAGAAGAATTAAAAAAACTGCCTGCAAGCCCCGGCGTATATCTGATGCACAATCACAGGGATGAGATCATTTATGTGGGAAAGGCTGTCAACTTAAAGAACCGTGTGCGCCAGTATTTTCAGAGCAGCCGCAATAAAACAGCCAAGATCCAGCAGATGGTTTCCCATATTGCGTGGTTTGAATATATCCTGACAGACTCTGAATTAGAGGCCCTGGTGTTAGAGTGTAATCTGATCAAAGAGCATCGTCCAAGATATAATACCATGTTAAAGGATGACAAGACTTATCCTTATATCAAGGCTACTGTCTGGGAAGATTTTCCAAGGCTTTTGTTTTCGAGAGATATGAAGAAAGACGGCAGAAGCCGTTATTTTGGTCCTTATACCAGTGCCGGGGCTGTAAAAGACAGTCTGGAACTGATCCACAAACTGTATCGAATCCGCACCTGCAGCCGTAGCCTGCCAAAGGATACAGGAAAAGAGAGACCTTGTTTAAATTATCATATCCATCAGTGTGATGCTCCCTGTCAGGGCTATATTTCAAAGGAAGAGTACCAGGAGTCATTTAAGGAGGCTATGGACTTTTTAGGAGGTCATTATGAGCCTTTGCTAAAGTCTCTGGAAGATAAAATGTATGACGCTTCTGAAAAAATGGAATTTGAAAAGGCTATTGAGTACCGGGAACTGTTAAACAGCGTAAAACAGATAGCCCAGAAGCAAAAGATCACCAGCAGCGGACGGGAAGACCGGGATATTGTTGCCATGGCAAGAGACATGGAAGATGTGGTAGTCCAGGTGTTCTTTATCCGGGAAGGAAAGATGATCGGAAGAGACCATTTCCACATCCAGGCGGGAATGGCAGAGAGCAGAGGAGAGATATTAGACGGTTTTGTAAAACAGTTTTATGCAGGAACTCCGTTTATACCAAGAGAAGTGTGGCTTCAGTATCCAATTGAGGAGGAAGAGATCATCTGTCAGTGGCTGTCACAAAAAAAGGGTCAGAAGGTAAAAATCGTAGTGCCGAAAAAGGGAGAAAAAGAACGGCTGGTAGAGTTGGCAGCCAGAAATGCGGATTTGATCCTGACTCAGGACCGTGAAAAGGTAAAACGGGAAGAACTGCGCACGATTGGTGCGATTGATCAGGTGGGGCAGTGGATCGGCATAGGAGGTATCCGCCGGGTGGAAGCTTATGATATTTCCAATACCAGTGGTGTGGAATCTGTAGGTTCCATGGTGGTCTATGAAGATGGAAAACCGAAACGCAGCGATTACCGTAAATTCAAGATCCGTACAGTCCAGGGGCCAAACGATTATGCATCTATGGAAGAGGTGCTTACACGTCGGTTTTCCCATGGAATACAGGAAAGTAAGGACTTGCAGGAAGAAGGAAAGGATATTTCCTATGGAAGCTTCACCCGTTTTCCGGATCTGATCATGATGGATGGAGGACGTGGACAGGTAAATATTGCGTTGTCAGTCCTTGAACGTCTGGGGCTTTCTATTCCTGTATGCGGTATGGTAAAAGATGACAATCACAGGACCAGAGGACTGTATTATAATAACGTAGAGATACCTATTGACCGTCACAGCGAAGGATTCCGCCTGATCAACCGTATCCAGGATGAGGCTCACCGCTTTGCTATTGAATATCACAGAAGCCTGCGTGGCAAAGATCAGGTAAAATCTATACTGGATGACATTGAAGGCATCGGACCGGCCAGAAGAAAGGCGCTGATGCGTTATTTTAAGGATATTGACGCAATAAGAAATGCCAGTGCAGAAGATCTGGAGCAGGTGCCTCAGATGAACAGGAAGGCAGCAGAAGCAGTTTACCTTTTTTTCCATAAGCCTGCAGTGAACCAGGGGGATGATGGGAGCGGTGCTGACCAAAACGAAAATACATGACAATAGAAGCAAAATATGGTAGTATAAGGATAAATAACAGGTTAATATTGGAAAATATTGGAAACCAAATGATATAAGGGGGAAACCATTATGCATGGAGTAACTATTACAGAGCTGATCGAGAAAATGCATCTGCGAAATTCTACACCGCAGATCGACACAGACAAGATCGTGCTGACCCATCCGGATGTAAACCGTCCGGCCCTGCAGCTAACAGGATTTTTTGATCATTTTGACAGAGAACGTGTGCAGATCATCGGATATGTTGAGCAGGCATATATTAAGACCATGGAGCGTGAGGTAAAACGCCAGATGTTTGATAAGCTTACTTCCAGCCAGATCCCATGTCTGGTATTTAGCAGAGGCCAGGAGCCGGATGATGATCTCCTTGAGTATTGTAATTACTACGGTGTTCCATGTCTTGTTTCTGATAAGACCACATCTTCACTGATGGCAGAGGTGATCCGCTGGTTAAATGTAAAACTGGCACCGTGCATCAGTATCCACGGTGTACTTCTTGATGTATTTGGTGAAGGCGTGCTGATCATGGGTGAAAGCGGGATCGGTAAAAGTGAGGCGGCGCTGGAACTGATCAAGCGGGGACACCGTCTTGTTACCGATGACGTAGTAGAGATCCGCAAGGTCAGCGATGATACATTAATCGGAAGCGCACCGGATATCACCAGACATTTTATCGAACTGCGCGGTATTGGTATTATTGACGTAAAGACGCTGTATGGTGTTGAAAGTGTTAAAGATACCCAGTCTATTGATATGGTCATTAAATTAGAGGACTGGAACAAGGATAAAGAATACGACCGGCTGGGACTGGAAGACCAGTACACTGAATTTTTAGGCAATAAGGTAGTCTGCCATACGATCCCCATCCGTCCAGGACGTAATCTTGCCATTATCGTAGAGTCTGCAGCAGTAAACTACCGTCAGAAGAAGATGGGGTACAATGCGGCACAGGAGCTGTACAACCGAGTACAGGCCAATTTAAAGGGAATGTCCCCGTCAAATAAGTAAAGGGATTAAACCTGTCCTCTCGGAGCCTTTCGTGCACCTGCCTTTGCGGTCGGTTTTCTGCCAGTCTCACCCGAATTTTATCAACGTACGCACCGCGTACGCCTCAAAAATTTGGGCACAACTGACAAAAAATCTTCTCGCAAAATCAAGTACAAAAAGATCCCGGGAGAACATAAACATTAAGGGAGGAATAAGACCCCATGCCAGAGCTGAGTGAAAAGCTGGAGGAAAAGCTGAATAAGATCATGACTTCAGATAGAGGAAGCTTCCGCTTTATGGAGCCTATGAAACGCCATACCACATTCCGGATTGGAGGACCGGCTGCTGTTTATATCAGCCCTGGGTCTGAAGAAGAGCTGAAAGAGGTGCTGAATCTGTTAAAAGAGGAAAATATCCCATGGACCATCCTGGGAAATGGGAGCAACCTGTTAGTCAGTGATGAGGGCTACCGGGGAGCTGTGATCTCCATGTCCGGAGGATGGGCCTATTCCGGTGTATTAAAAGAGTATGAAAAAACGGGAAAGACCCTTATAAGAGCAGGGGCAGGAGAGCTTTTAAGCCGTACCGCAAGGCTGGCCATGGAATGCGCTCTGACGGGAATGGAGTTTGCTTCCGGTATTCCGGGAACCATTGGCGGTGCTCTTGTAATGAACGCAGGTGCTTATGGCTCAGAAATCTGCAATATTTTATCCAGGGCGAAAGTGATGACACCAGAAGGAGAATTTCTGGAACTTTCTGCAGAAGAACTGGAATTAGGCTACCGTACCAGCTGCATTCCAGAACGAAATTATATTGTTTTAGAGGCAGTATTTGAATTAACCAAGGGAAGCAAAGAAGCTATTAGCAGCCAGATGCGGGAATTAGCAAAGAAGCGCAGGGAAAAGCAGCCTTTGGAATATCCAAGTGCAGGCAGTACCTTTAAAAGACCGGAAGGCAATTTTGCGGCAAAGCTGATAGAGGATGCCGGTTTAAAAGGATTTTCAGTAGGTGGAGCCATGATCTCTGAAAAGCACAGTGGTTTTGTAGTCAATTACAATGATGCTTCAGCAGAGGATGTAATGGAACTTTGCAGACAGGTAAGAGAAAAAGTCAAAGCCTTAAACGGGATCGAACTTGAAATGGAAGTAAAAAGGCTGGGAGAATTCAAATGAAACTTGTGATCGTAACCGGAATGAGTGGCGCAGGAAAAACAGTTGCATTAAAAATGCTGGAGGACATAGGATTTTATTGTGTGGACAACCTGCCTATCTCTCTGGTGGATAAATTTGTACAGCTTGTTTCCGGGGGTACGGATATAAAAAAGACGGCCCTGGGGCTGGATATACGAAGCGGTGAAGAACTGGAAAATCTGGATGAGATCCTGGAAAACTGGCGGGGCAGTGATGTAGATGTCCAGGTGCTGTTTTTAGATGCCAATGATGCTGTTTTGATCAAACGTTATAAAGAAACCAGACGGGTCCATCCCCTTGCAGGAGCGGGAAGGCTGGAAAATGGCATTGAAAAAGAGAGGGAAAAGCTGGCTTTCTTAAAAAATGAGGCAGATTATATCATTGATACCAGCATGCTCCTTACCAGGGAATTGCGAAAAGAACTGGAAAAGATCTTCTTACAGGATGCCAGATATAAAAACATGTATGTTACGGTTTTATCCTTTGGATTCAAATACGGAGTACCGGAAGATGCAGATCTGGTATTTGATGTGCGCTTTCTTCCTAATCCGTATTATGATGAACATCTGCGGCCTCTTACTGGACAGGTACAGGCAGTGCGGGATTATGTGATGCGGGGCACAACGGCGGAGATCTTTTTAAAGAAATTGTATGACATGATCGATTTCCTTCTGCCTAATTACATAAATGAAGGAAAAAACCAGCTGGTCATTGCCGTGGGCTGTACAGGAGGAAAACATCGCTCAGTTACTATTGCAAGGGCACTTTATGAGCATCTGGAGGCAGTGGGAGAGTACGGTATCCGCATTGACCACAGAGATATTGAGAAAGATAATAAAAAGGCATAAAGCATTTAATACAGCAGTGAGGTAAAAATGTCATTTTCTTCTACAGTAAAAGAGGAACTGTCCAGGCAGCTTACACCGGCCAGACATTGCCAGATAGCAGAGATGGCGGCTATCTTAAGCCTTTGCGGACGGGTGAAAATATCTGCATCTGACCATTTTGCCATTGGGATCCACACAGAAAATCTGGCAGTTGCAAGAAAATACTTTACATTATTGAAAAAAACATTTAATATAAAGACTGATGTTTTAATCCGTCGGGGCCTGTTACCGGCCCGGAGTATGACCTATGTTGTAGCAGTGCGGGAGCATGCAGATGCCCTCCGTGTTTTACAGGCAGCGAAATTACTGGATGCAAAAGGTGAGATCGCAGAAGATCTGTCTTTAGTCCACAATGTGATCGTACAGAATGCCTGCTGCAGACGGGCATTTATCCGGGGAGCATTTCTTGCAGCGGGCTCTATCAGTGATCCGGAGAAGTTTTATCACTTTGAGATCACCTGCGCGTCTATGGGGAAGGCGAAGCAGCTTCAGGGACTTATGGCGTCATTTATGATCGACGCCAGGATCGTACTGCGCAAGCGGTATTTTGTGGTATACGTAAAGGAAGGCAGTCAGATCGTTGACCTTTTAAATATCATGGAAGCACCGGTTGCTTTGATGGAACTGGAGAATATACGGATTGTAAAAGACATGCGTAACACAGTGAACCGGAAGGTAAACTGTGAGACTGCAAATATCAACAAAACAGTTTCTGCGGCGGTGAAGCAGATAGAAGATATACGCTATATCTGTGATACAGTGGGGCTTGAGTCTCTTCCGGACAATTTAAAGGAAATGGCAAAGCTGCGCCTTGAGCGGCCTGAAGCCACTTTGAAGGAGCTGGGAGAAGCATTGGAACCGCCGGTAGGAAAATCCGGTGTTAATCACAGACTGAGAAAATTAAGTCTGATGGCACAGGATATCCGTGAAAGATCTTAAACAAGGTACCTGGATGGGAAGAGATACCATCGCTAGGAATGAGGAGGATAATTATGGTTAAGAAATCTATTAAAATTGAGTTGTCTTCAGGTCTGGAAGCACGTCCGGCAGCCATGCTGGTACAGGTTGCAAGTCAGTATGACAGCAAGATTTACCTGGAGGCTGATTCTAAGCGTGTAAATGCAAAGAGTATTATGGGTATGATGACTCTTGGTCTGGTAACTGGTGAGTCCATTACCGTAGAGGCAGATGGTGCTGACGAAGAGCAGGCAGTTGCTGAGATCGAGAAGTACCTGCAGAATCAGTAAAAACAGGATTTCCGGGACAAAATTTGATTTAGTGTGATATAAACAGGCAAAAGAGGCTGCTGTAAACGGGCGGTCTCTTTTTGAATTGTAGAATATTTATTATGTCTTCTCGGAGTCTTTCCTGCACTTGCTTTTGTGGCCGATTTTCCGTCAGTTGCACTCAAATTTCATCAACGTACGCACCGCGTACGCCTCAGAAATTTGGGCACAACTGACAAAAAATCTTCTCACAAAATCAAGCACAGAAAGATTTCGAGAGAACATTATTTCACAAAGGAGGGTTTATGGCATTTACGCATTTACATGTCCATACAGAATACAGCCTTTTGGATGGCTCTTCCAAGATTAAGGAGCTGACTGCAAGGGCAAAAGAGCTGGGAATGGACAGCATGGCAATCACCGATCACGGCGTTATGTACGGCGTCATCGATTTTTACCGGGCTGCCAGGGAAGTGGGGATCAAGCCTATCCTTGGCTGTGAGGTTTATGTGGCTCCCGGCTCCCGTTTTGACCGGGAAAGCGGAGCAGGAGAGGACCGATACTATCATCTGGTGCTGCTGGCGGAAAATAATACAGGTTATAAGAACCTGATGAAGATCGTTTCCAAAGGGTTTGTAGATGGTTTTTACTATAAACCAAGAGTGGATCTTAAGCTGCTTACTACGTATCATGAAGGTATTATCGCTCTTAGTGCCTGCCTCGCAGGAGAGGTACAGAAATATCTGGCAAGAGGCATGTATGAAGAGGCAAAGCGGTCAGCTTTAAGGTATCATGAGATTTTTGGAAAAGATCATTTTTATCTGGAACTTCAGGATCATGGAATGCCGGAGCAGAAGATGGTAAATCAGGGACTTTTGCGCCTGTCACAGGATACAGGTCTGGAACTGGTGGCTACCAACGATATCCATTATACATATGCAGAAGATGCCAAGGCTCATGACATATTGTTGTGTATCCAGACAGGTAAAAAGGTAACGGATGAGGACCGTATGCGTTATGAAGGGGGACAGTATTACTGCAAATCCGAGGAAGAGATGCGCAAACTGTTCCCTTATGCCCAGGAGGCTATTGATAATACCCATAAAATTGCAGAACGGTGTAATGTGGAGATCGAGTTTGGTGTTACCAAGCTGCCAAAATACCAGGTGCCGGAAGGATTTGATTCCTGGACTTATTTAAACCATTTGTGCCGTGAAGGCTTTAAGACCCGTTATCCGGATGATAATGGTACTTTAAGTCGCCGCCTGGATTATGAATTAGGCGTGATCCGTACCATGGGATATGTAGATTACTTCCTGATCGTGTGGGATTTCATTAATTATGCCCGCTCACAGAATATCATGGTGGGGCCGGGCCGTGGCTCTGCTGCGGGAAGTATTGTTTCCTATACGTTGGGGATCACTAATATTGACCCGGTGCGTTACAATCTGCTGTTTGAACGTTTCTTAAATCCGGAACGAGTGTCTATGCCTGATATAGACGTGGATTTCTGCTACGAGCGCAGACAGGAAGTTATTGATTATGTTGTGCGCAAATATGGCAAAGACCAGGTTGTACAGATCGTTACTTTCGGTACGCTGGCTGCAAAAGGTGTAGTCCGGGATGTAGGCCGGGTGCTGGATCTGCCTTATGCCATGTGTGATTCTATTGCAAAAATGATCCCTAATGATCTGGGAATGACACTGGATAAGGCTCTTACAGCCAATCCGGATCTAAAGAAGCTGTATAACGAGGATGAGCAGGTAAAATATCTTATTGATATGTCCAAACGTCTGGAAGGACTGCCAAGACATACCTCCATGCATGCAGCAGGTGTTGTGATCGGCAGTCGTTCGATTGACGAGTTTGTGCCTCTTTCCAGAGCCGCAGACGGAACTATTACCACCCAGTTTACCATGACTACCATTGAAGAGCTGGGGTTGTTAAAAATGGATTTTTTGGGTCTTCGTACACTGACGGTGATCCAGAACGCTGTACGTCTGGCAGAAAAAGACTATGGCATCAAGCTGGATATGGACCATATTGATTACAATGATAAAAAAGTGCTGGAATCCATTGGTACAGGCCGTACAGAAGGTGTGTTCCAGCTTGAAAGCGGCGGTATGAAAAGCTTCATGAAGGAGCTGAAGCCGGAGAACCTGGAAGATATCATTGCAGGTATATCCCTGTATCGTCCGGGGCCTATGGATTTCATCCCCCGTTATTTAAAGGGCAAAAATGACAAGAACTCCATTACCTATGAGTGTCCTCAGCTGGAGCCTATTTTAAGCCCTACTTATGGTTGCATCGTTTACCAGGAGCAGGTTATGCAGATCGTCCGTGATCTGGCTGGTTATACCATGGGGCGAAGCGATCTGGTGCGCCGTGCCATGAGTAAGAAAAAAACGGCTGTTATGGAGAAAGAACGCCAGAACTTCGTTTATGGAAATGAAAAAGAGGGCGTAAAAGGCTGTATCGCCAATGGCATTGATGAAAAGACCGCAGATCACATTTATGATGAGATGATCGACTTTGCAAAATATGCTTTTAACAAGTCCCATGCAGCAGCTTATGCTGTGGTTTCTTATCAGACAGCTTATTTGAAATATTATTATCCAAAAGAATTTATGGCGGCGTTAATGTCTTCTGTTATGGATAATGTAAGCAAGTTTTCAGAATATATCCTGACCTGTCGCCGTATGATGGATATTGCCATCCTGCCGCCTGATATCAATGAAGGAGAAAGCGGGTTCTCTGTATCAGGAGACGGCATCCGCTATGGGCTTTCTGCGATCAAGAGCGTGGGAAGACCGGTAGTAGATGCGATCCTGGAGGAACGAAAGAAAAATGGTGTTTTCAGTTCCATGGAAGATTTTATCAACCGTATGACTAACAAAGAAGTGAACCGCCGTACCATTGAAAACTTTATAAAGTCAGGTGCCATGGATTCCCTTCCAGGCACCAGAAGACAGAAGGTTGCAGTAGCGCCGGTCCTTCTTGATAATAAAGCAAGGGAGCGTAAAAATGCCTGGGAAGGCCAGATGAGCCTGTTTGACCTGGTATCAGAGGAAGAAAAAAAGGAATATCAGGTATCCTTCCCGGATGTGGGAGAATATTCCAAAGAAGAGCTGCTGGCTTTTGAAAAGGATATTCTGGGCGTGTACATCAGCGGTCATCCTTTAGATGATTACGAAGGGCTCTGGAGAAAGAATATTACTGCTACAGCAGCTGATTTTATAGTAGATGAAGAGACTGAAGAAGCAGCAGTAAAAGATGGCATGAAAGCGGTAGTAGGAGGTCTGGTGGCCGGAAAGGTAGTAAAAACTACAAGAAGCAACCAGCTGATGGCATTTATCACACTGGAAGATCTGATGGGCTCTGTAGAGGTGATCGTTTTCCCGAAAAATTATGAGGCAGACCGTGATATCTTAACAGAGGATTCTAAAATCTTTATCAAAGGCAGAGTGTCTTTAGGGGATGAACCAGTGGGAAAACTGGTATGTGAGCAGGTGATTCCTTTTGCCAAGGTTCCAAGAGAATTGTGGCTGCAGTTTGAAGACAAAGAAATGTATCAGGCCATGGAAGGAACTATTTTAGGCGTTCTAAAAGAAAGTGAAGGCCCGGACAGCGTCGTTATTTACTTAAAGAAGGAGCGGGCGAAAAAAATACTGCCGGCAAACTGGAAAGTAGAGGCTGCAGGAGAACTGTTGGATACACTGGTTTGTAAACTTGGTGAAAAAAATGTCAAACTTGTAGAAAAAAACTTGATTAATCTTGGAAAATGAATTAGAATAACGTTGTGCATTTATTTAAGAACAGAAGTAACACACATCAGATCTGGAGATGTGCTTAAAACAAGGAGGTAGATTGGTATGGCAAAGTCAGTAAAGACCATTGGAGTATTAACCAGCGGAGGTGATGCTCCTGGAATGAACGCAGCCATTCGTGCAGTTGTAAGAGGTGCGATCAATAAGGGTCTGAAAGTAAAGGGCATTATGAGAGGATATGCCGGACTTTTAGATGAAGAGATCGTAGACATGGATACTACCAGTGTATCAGATATCATCAACCGCGGCGGTACCATTCTCTATACAGCAAGATGTATGGAATTTACAAAACCAGAAGGACAGGAAAGAGGAGCTGAGATCTGCCGCAAGCATAACATTGACGGTATGGTAGTTATTGGTGGTGACGGATCCTTCCGCGGCGCAGGAAAGCTTTCTGCACTTGGTATTAATACCATTGGACTTCCTGGAACCATTGACCTGGACATTGCATGTACTGATTATACTATTGGTTTTGATACAGCTGTAAATACTGCGATGGAAGCGATTGATAAGATCCGTGATACATCTACCTCCCATGAACGCTGCAGCATCGTTGAGGTTATGGGCCGTAATGCAGGTTATATTGCTTTATGGTGCGGTATTGCAAATGGCGCAGAAGACATCCTGCTTCCAGAACGCTATGATGGCGATGAGCAGGCTCTGATCAACCGTATTATTGAGAACCGCAAGAGAGGAAAGAAACATAACATCATCATCAATGCAGAGGGTATCGGACATTCTGGTTCCATGGCAAAGCGTATTGAAGCAGCTACAGGTATTGAGACCCGTGCTACTATTTTAGGTCACATGCAGCGTGGTGGTACACCTACCTGTAAAGACCGTGTATACGCATCTATTATGGGTGCAAGAGCTGCAGAACTGCTGGCAGAAGGAAAGAGCAACCGTCTGGTAGCATACAAGCATGGTGAGTTTGTAGATTACGATATCCAGGAAGCATTAAATATGAAGAAGGATATTCCAGAATCCCAGTATGAGATTTCAAAACTGCTGGCAAGATAAACACCGCTATTTTGGTGAATGCCGGCTGAACTGTAATGAATGTTGAAAATATGAGAGTCCGCCGCTACCGGTATATGCCGGTGCAGCGGACTTTAATGTGTACAGCAAAAACTTCGAATGTGCAACGGTGCGTTTTATATGCGGGATTTATGAGTATTGTGACAGAAAGGATAAGAAAATATGACAGATAAAGTGGTGCTCTGCGGAGCTAATTCCTATGAGCAGAAATACTATTTTAACGAAGAATTCCAGTCTCTCCCACAGTCTGTAAAAGATGAGCTGCACATCATGTGTGTCCTTTTTACAGAAGATGTAGGCGGTATCCTTACTATGGAATACGATGAAAAGGGAAATCTGGACTTTCAGGTCATCTCTGAAGAGGGAGATTATCTCTTTGATGAGATTGGCAGTGTGTTAAAGATCAAGGAATACCAGGAGACAAAGAAAGAACTTCTGGAAGCTTTAGAGCTTTATTACAGGACCTTCTTTCTGGGGGAAAATGTAGACTGGGAAGAGGAAAAAGAAGATCAGGAAGGCGACGAAAAGGGAGAAACAGATGAAGTTTAAGATCGGTGATACCCTTTTAGATAACAATGTATTCCTGGCTCCTATGGCGGGTGTGACAGATCTGCCGTTTAGACTTTTGTGCCGTGAACAGGGAGCAGGCATGTCGGTAACTGAAATGGTCAGTGCAAAAGCTATTTTATACAAAAATAAAAATACAAAAGAGCTTCTGGCAGTGGATCCGGCAGAAGGTCCGGTTTCTGTACAGCTGTTTGGCTCTGATCCGGAGATCATGGCGGCGATCGCAGCTCAGATCCAGGACGGGCCATATGCTGCAATTGATGTAAATATGGGATGCCCGGTGCCGAAGATCGTTAATAATCATGAAGGTTCTGCCCTGATGAAAGACCCGGCCCAGGCAGAAAAAGTGCTTACCGCCATGGTAAAAGCAGTGAAAAAGCCGATTACTGTAAAATTCCGCAAAGGCTTTAATGACCAGAGCATCAATGCCGTAGAGTTTGCAAAAATGGCAGAAAGCTGTGGAGTGGCTGCTGTGGCAGTTCACGGGCGTACCAGGGAACAGTATTATTCCGGAAAGGCAGATTGGGATATCATCCGCCAGGTGAAAGAAGCGGTAAAAATACCGGTGATCGGAAACGGGGATGTGTTTACACCTGAGGATGCAAAAAGAATGTTGGAGGAAACAGGCTGTGACGGCATCATGGTAGGCAGAGGTGCAAAGGGGAATCCCTGGATCTTTAAGCGTATCACTCATTATCTGGAAACAGGGGAGCTGCTGCCGGGACCAACGCTTATGGAAGTACGGGATATGATCCTGCGTCATGGAAAGATGCTGACAGAGTATAAGGGTGAGATGACCGCCATGCGCGAAATGCGCAGCCACATGGCCTGGTACACCAAGGGAATGCGGAATTCTGCAGCTCTGCGCTGTGAGATCAATCAGGTAGAAACCTTAGAAGGTCTGGCAGAACTTTTGGAAAAAAGAATGGAAGCAGAATAAAAACAGAATAATAGTGGCATAAAACAGAGAGCAGGCAGGACAGAAGGAAAGTCTTACCTGCTTTTTGCTTTTTAAGACATAACTTATATTAATTTAATACATGTCATAAAAACAACGCAAAGCAATACATGTCCTAATTAATATAAGATAATACGGAATAAAATAAGAAAAAACGAAAAAACAGGAGAAAATTAGAAAAATGTGCCTAAAAAATGAAGGAAAAGTTGTTAAAAAGATAAAAAAACACAAAACGCACTTGACTTATATTAATACATGGTATATGGTTATTATACCATACAGATGCAGACAGGAAAGGAGGTAATGCTGTGAATAAATTATCAAATAAACCTTTATATGATCAGGTATTTGACCAGATCAAAGATATGATACGCAGTGGAACCTACCGCACCGGGGACCAGCTCCCCAGCGAAAAGGAGCTGATGGAACGTATGGGAGTCAGCAGAGTGACTGTCCGCCAGGCACTTCGCCTTTTAGCTGATGCAGGTATTATTGAAACCCGCAAAGGCAAAGGAAGTATTGTCAGTGTAGACTGGAAAAACCTGTTGGATCCTGGAGAGTTAAAAGATCAGGCGGAAAAATACTGGAATCAATTTGAACTTTCCACAAAAGCCAGAAGGCTGATAGAACCTGCAATTGCAAAGCAGGCGGCACTGATGGCTGCACCGGAAGACATTGCCAGACTGGAGCGTATTTATGAAAATGACCAGGTGGTGATCGAAGGCCCGAATCTGTATGTGGAAGAGGGAAGAGGACTCCAGTCTTTCCACGGCTGTTTGTGGGAGATCGTAAAAAATCCTCTGCTGGAGCCGGTATGGAATGCAATAGTCCTTCCTTCCAATGAGATCCGTACATTGCCTCTTATTTTTCCTGTAGATCAGGAGTTGAACAGAGAGCAGGTGCGTATCCAGCATGGTAATATTCTGGAAGCAGTGAAAAACCATGATGGTGACTATGCATATTTTCATATGCTGGTCCATTGCGACTGGATCTATAGCACATATAAGCAATATTTTGATGAATTCTGCAGATAAGCTTTAGCAGTGATTTTTGTCTATTGTTACTTTGGCTGTAATTTTCCCGGACAGTACAGGGCCCGTACCGCTGGGGATATAAGCATATACTATGAAAATAGAGACATATCCATTTAATGTACTCCCGTTTTTTTCTGAACCTGCTTTTTCAGGCACAGTAAGATCGTGGGAGAACAGTTTAGTTTTACATCATTTTGGAGGTGCAGTAATGAAGTACGATTTTAATAAAGTACAGGACCGTATTGGCTCTGACTCCATTAAGTGGGAAAAACAGCTGAAATTCGGAACCAGAACAGGACTTCTTCCTTTCTGGATCGCAGATACCGACTTTGCAACATTGCCAGAAGCAGTAGAGGCAATGAAGAAACGTCTGGAACATCCGGTTTTCGGTTATACCACTACCGGAGAGAGAACTTTGGAAACAGTAAGAGGCTGGTATAAGCGCCGTCATCAGGTAGATCTGCCTGTCAGTGCTTTTTCTCCTTCTGAAGGTGTTGTTACATCCATCTGGTTTTCCATCCGCGGCTTTACACAGCCTGGAGACGGAGTTTTAGTATTTACTCCTGTATATGACCCGTTTTTTGCTGTGATCAACAACCAGGGGAGAAAACAGGTTGACTGTCCACTGGTTTATGGCGAAGGCCGTTATGTTATTGACTGGGAAGATCTGGAAAAGAAATTATCCGGTGGAGATGTAAAGGCAATGATCTTCTGTAACCCGCACAATCCGGTAGGACGTGTATGGACAGAGGATGAGGTCAGAAAGATCGTAGAGCTGTGCAAGAAGTACTCTGTATGGCTGTTTTCTGATGAGATCCATGGGGATGTAGTTCTTTACGGACATCAGTATACTTCTGTTGCACGTTTCGCTGATGTGTATGATCATATGCTAGTTTACACTGCTATCAGCAAGACCTTTAATATGGCAGGTCTTCATTCTTCCTGCACTATTATCCCGAATGCGGAATATAAGAAGATCCAGGAGGATACGCTTCGCCAGGCATGGCTGATGAGCCCGAACTGCATGGCAAACAGTGCCATTGAAGCCTGTTATACATATGGGGATGAATGGGTAGATGAACAGAATGCATATCTTACAGAAAACGCTGAATTTGTTATCAGCTATCTGAAAGAACATGCACCACAGATCAAACCTGTTAAACCAGAAGGTACTTACCTGATGTGGTTAGACTGCAGCGGACTTTCCATGACTTCCGAGGAGATGGTAAAAATCCTGGCATCTGAGTATAAGATGGCAGTAGGAGGAGGCGCAGGATATCAGGGCAATGGAGAATATTTCCTTCGCTTTAATATTGGCTGCCCAAGGGAAACTCTTGAAAAAGGTATGGAAATACTGGCACAGTTTGTGGCAGATAAGAAAGGGGTATAACAATGGACAATAAAAAACTGAATTTCTGGGAATGTATGAGCTTTTGCATCGGTCAGATCGTTGGTTCAGGTGTATTCGTATTAACTGGTATCGTGATCGGCCTGACCGGACATGGCGCACCTTATGGTTTCGTTCTGGCAGCACTGATCGCTGTATGTCAGCTGGTTCCAATGGCAACTCTGGCATCCAGTATGCCTGCAACCGGCGGTAGCTATGTGTATGCTAAAAAACTGATCGGACCAAGAGCATCTTTCGTATTTTTGATGATGTTCGTTCTCCAGCAGGTACTGATCGCAACCTTTGCCATTGGCTTTGCAAGCTATGTAGCTGTTATCTTCCCTGATGTAAATCAGAAATTAGTAGCACTTGGCGCACTGACCCTGGCAGTAGCAGTAAATATGATCGGCCTGAAGACTTCTGCAAAAGTACAGAAGTTCATGGTAGCATTATTACTTATTTCTCTGTTTATTTATATTGTATTTGGTCTTCCTAAGGTAGACTGGTCTGCACTGGCATTAAATAAAGAAAACCTTATGCCAAACGGCCCAATGAAATTCCTCCGCGGTGCTGCCATGCTTTCCTTCGCATGTGCAGGTGCTAAGTTCTTAGCTGAGAATGGCGGTGAAGTAGAAAATCCTGGAAAGACTATTCCAAAGGCTATGGTATTTTCTACACTGCTTGTTGCAATTTTTTATGCTTTAGTTGGTATTGTTGCTGCCTGTGTTCTTCCTGTTGAGGAAGTAGCTGGTGTAAATATCTCTGTAGTGGCAAAATCTGTATTCCCTGCTCCTATTTACCTGTTCTTCGTGATCGGCGGTGCGTGGTTTGCATTACTGACTACTTTAAATGGTACTTTATCATGGACTACACGTTCTCTTCAGAGGGCTGCTATGGACGGATGGCTGCCAGAGGCCTGTGCAAAGGAAAATAAGGGCGGTACACCTGTTATCCTGTTATTATTCTTCTTTGCGGTTGGTATCATTCCGATCGTAACTGGTATGAACACCTCTGATATTGCAAATATGGGTACTGGCTGTGGCAAACTGACTGACCTGTTAATGGTTTATGCATGCTTCCGTCTTCCTAAGGTATTTCCTGAGGAATACAGAAAATCTGCTCTGTACATGAGCCCTGCAAAGTTAAATGTAGCATTAGCTGTTGTATTCGTTGTACTGGCAGCTACATCTTATGTCAGCCTGTCCAGCTTAAATGCAAGACAGTTCCTGTACATTGGCTTGTTCATCCTTGCAGCAGTTGTGCTGATGTTAGTTCGTTATAAGAACGTAAAAGAAAAAATGGATCAGCAGTAATCACTGTTTGATACCGGGAAAACGCGGTGGGGGTGTTGCGGCAATAGCATTCTCACCGCGTTCCCATGTTATGGGAGGTAAGACTATGAAATACGCAGTAGTAGGCTTTGGTACAGCCGGCTACCATGCAGTGAAAAAGATCCGTGAGCTGGATAAAGAAGGATGCATTGATGTATATAGCAATACAGGACGAGCTCCTTATAATCCTATGCTTACTACGTATTATGCTTTTGGAAAGCTGGAATATGAAGGAATGTTCCCATTTGGTGATCTGGAGCAGATACAAAAAGAAGTGGATTTTAACCTTCGCAAAGAAACGGTAATAAAGGTTCACGGATCTGAACATCTGGTAGAAACAGAAAATGGATCAGAGCAGTATGACCGCATTCTGATCGCAACAGGTGCAAGGGCATTTGCTCCTCCTGTAAAAGGACTGGAGCCTGAGGATGCATTTTTAATGCGTACAGTAGAAGATGCCCTTCGCTTTAAAGACAGACTGAAGAAAAATGATATTAAACATGCTGTTGTGATCGGTGCTTCCATGGCTGGCATCAAGGTGGTGGAAGTCCTTCATAAATATGGTATTGAAACCTGGCTTTTAGATCTGGCAAGCTATATATTTCCTCTGGCTGCTTACAAAGAGGTTGCAGAAGAGATTGAAAAGAGAGTAGAAGCCCAGGGCGTTCATTTAATGTTTGGTGTTACCATTGATCATATGGAAAAGGAAAATGGGGAAAAGGTGGCTGTGCTTACAGACGGAAGCCGGATTCCCGCAGACATTGTGGGTCTGTGTATTGGTACAAGAGCCATTACAGAGACTGTTCAGGGCGAAGTGGAGATCACAAGAGGTATTGTAGTGGATGACCATATGCGTACCTCTGTTCCTGGAATTTATGCCGCAGGTGACTGCTGTGAAGGGAATAATCTGGAAAGCGGACAGAAACAGATCATCGGTCTGTGGGCAAATGCCAATCATCAGGGAGAAACTGCCGGTATTAACATGGCAGGGGGAGATGCTGTTTATAAAGGAAATATCCTTCACAATATCACCCACTTTATGAACATGGATTTTATTGGTTTTGGAGACAACCGGATGCAGGGAGAAATCCTGGAATACGGTTCGCTTTCAGAAGATCTGTATATCCGTCTGGTGCTAGACGGAAAGCGCATTGTAGGCGCTAATATTTTAGACAATTATCGTATCAGCGGCATTATAAAAAATTATATGCTGCGGCTGTTTGCAGGTGAACAGTTTGTTCTGCCGGATTATCAGCGGGCTATGCTGGTAAAAGCAGGACTTTCCGTTCCTTTTATAGATGAAGTTGAGGAGAAGATCCATGGATAGTTTAGAGGCTTTAAAAAAAGCAAAGATACCGGGACCGGAGACCGGCATTGAAAAAAAGAATACAGTCTGTGCTATCTGTTCTCCGGCATATAATTGTGGTGTATGCGCTTATGTAAAAGATGGGAAAATGGTAAAGCTGGAAGGCTTGGATGAGCATCCGAGAAATAAGGGATGCCTTTGCACAAAAGGATTGTCCGGCCGTGGCTTTGCTTACAGAGAAGACCGTATAAAAACTCCCCTTCGCCGTACTGGAAAAAGGGGAGAAGGAAAATTTGAACCGATCACCTGGGATGAGGCTTATAGGGAGATCGCGGAAAAGTTAAATCATATCAAAGCAACAGACGGGCCTCAGGCAGTGGCATTTTTCGGTGGTTACAATAAATGGTTCCGTCCGTGGCTGCGCCGCTTTGCCCATTCCTTTGGAACTATGAATTATGGTACAGAGTCCAGTACCTGTATGACTACCGGCTGGATGGCATGGAAAACAGCCATAGGACAGCTGGCAAGACCGGATATGTCAAATTGTGACCTGCTTCTTGGCTGGGCATTTAATCCTTATTATTCCGGTTACTTAAAGGCTCAGGGAGCAGAAGAAGCAAGATCAAGGGGAATGAAGGTCATTGTAGTAGATCCGAAGATCACACCAACTACAGAAAAAATGTGTGATCTGCATCTGCGCCCATATCCGGGAACAGACGGTGCCCTGGCATTGTGTATGGGAAGTATATTGATCCGGAAAGGCTGGATCGACAAAGAATACATTGATAAATATGTACATGGTTTTAAAGAATATGCAGAATATGCAGCTGGATTTAATGAGACCAATGTAGAAAAGCTGACAGGTGTTCCTTATGAAATGGTAGAAAGAGCCTGTGAAATGATCCATGAGAGCAAGTCTATGGCGATTAACGAAAACAGTGCCCCGATCCCGCATCATAAGAATGGGTTCCAGAATTACCGTGCTATTATGGCACTTTCTGCACTGACAGGCAACTTTGACCGTAAAGGCGGACAACTGCCGGGAGAGCATACATTTACTCACCAGATCGCAGGTTTTACTACACTGGAAGATGAATTTGCAGATGGTACAGAGCCAAAGGATACAGTTCTTCCTGTAGGAGCGACACGGTTCCCACTGTGGTATCATATGGAGCGGGAGATGCAGTGTGTGGATCTGCCAAGACAGATCCATGAGGGAACACCTTATCCTGTTAAGGCATTATTTGCAATGGGCTTAAATTACCGCATCCTTCCAGATGACCAGTATTTTAAATCTGCCATTGAAAAACTGGACTTTTTCGTAGATACAGATCTGTTTATGACAGATGCTGCCAAAATGGCAGATATTGTTCTTCCGGTATGTACTTCCTATGAAAGGGGAGAGCTAGAGACCTATCCGGGTGGTTATGCATGGCTGACCAAACCTGCTATTGACAGAGTAGGAGAGAGCAAGTCAGATGCAGAGATTCTATGTGAACTGGCAAAAGTAATGAACCTGGGGGATAAGCGCCTGGAAGAAGGCTATGAGAAGAACATTGAAGAGATTTTATCTAACCTGGATATTACTATGGATGAACTTCGTGCCAGCGATCTGCCTGTAAAGGTGCGGGGGGTAAAACCTTATGTTCCGGGAACCATCCTTGAAGAAGGCTGTAAGACTCCAACAGGCAAATTTGAGTTATACTCAGAATTGATCGCTTCTCATCCGCAGTGGCATTTAGATGCCCTTCCAACTTATTGTGAGCCAATGGATGAGGCAGATGAAACTGTATATCCATTTATCCTCTGTTCCGGCGCAAGACTGCCCAATGCTATCCATTCCCGCCTTCACAAGGTACCCTGGGTACGCAGCCTGCGGCCGGATCCAATGGCCGATATTTCCATAGAAGATGCACAGGCACTGGGCTTAAAAGAAGAAGACGATATAGAATTGTTTACAGAGAGAGGAACCATTTCTGTAAAAGCGCATCCAACACACAGAGTACAGAAAAATGTGATATTCTTCTACCATGGATATTCAGAAGCAGATGTAAATTCCCTGATGTCAGGAACTCACGTAGACCCCTATTCCGGTTTCCCGGCTTATAATTCTACCAGATGCGGTATGAGAAAGAAGGTGCAGCGTTGAAGAAATATGCAATAGATCTGGATATTACCAAGTGTATTTCCTGTGGAGCCTGCTCCGTTGCCTGCATGGACCAGAACGATTTCCGGGTAAAAGAGGGCCAGAGACCTTTCAGGAATGTATTTGACCTGGAAATGGAACAAAAAGGAAATGTGAAATACAGTCATTTGTCTTTAGCGTGTATGCACTGCAGCGATGCACCGTGCATCAGCGCATGCCCAAGTGCCTGCCTGAAAAAAGACCCAGAAACGAATCTTACAGTTTATGATACCACCAACTGTATTGGCTGCCACAGCTGCGCGATGGCATGTCCTTATGGTATTCCTTCTTTTGGCGAAAATGGCAAGATGATCAAATGCGATGGCTGCTATGTAAGAGTCCATCATGGAATGCTTCCGGCCTGCGTAAAAGCCTGTCCTGTAAAGGCATTACAGTTAGTGGATACAGAAGCAAAAGAGCCTCAGATTCCACCGGAACATTCTTTAAGGATGACAAGTGCGGGAATGCTGAAGCAGCAGGTGTAAGAAATTTTAATAGTACAGCAAAATGATGCTGCCGGGAATTAGATGAAACGATCCGATTCCCGGTAGTTTTATTATTGTAATCTCTGTTTCTGTCAGGAGATCATTGCAAGGGGCCGAAAGATGAAAAGTCCACTTACCTATTGACAAAGTAGGAAATAGAAGATATGATAGGCCCAAAGAAAATGGAGTGAAAGGACATCTACGGTATGACAAAATCCCAGATCCGGAAATATACGTTTATCAAATCCATTCCCATTATGTGCAGCTACATTTTTGTCAGTATGGCCTATGGTATTATGATGGAAGATGCAGGCTTTAAATGGTATTATTCTTTACTGGTGAGCATGACAGTGTATACAGGAGCATTCCAGTTTGTGCTTATCACATTTTTAAGCAGCGGCGCCTCTGTTATAACAGTGGCTCTTACGGCACTTCTGATGAACAGCCGCCAGAGTTTTTATAGTTTGACGTTCTTAGAAGATTTTAAGAAAATGGGAAAGCGGATGCTTTATATGATCCATACCATGACAGATGAAACTTATGCAGTAAACTGCACATTGGAACTGCCTCAGAAAGAAAAAGAGGATGCTATGTTTTTGGTGGCATTTTTCAGCCGCTGTTACTGGATGATCGGTGCTGTTCTGGGAGGAGTATTAGGGCAGCTGATCCCGTGGGATATGAAAGGAATCGACTTCTGTATGACGGCTTTATTTGTGATCATATTTATTGATCAGTGGGAGAAAACAGATAAACATACACCGGCTTTAGCAGGCTGTGGGATAGGTATTATCTGTTTGCTTATCTTTGGAGCTTCCAGTTTTATGCTTCCGGCATTGCTCATAACTTCAGGACTTTTAGTGGTATTACAGAAGAAAGGGGAGGAAGCATAAATGAATACAGAAAGAATATTGATCACGATCACAGTTTCCGCCCTGTGTACCTTTTTCCTCCGTGCCTTGCCCTTTCTGGCTTTTAGTGGATCACAGAAGATGCCGGACTGGCTGGATCGTCTTGGAAAAACACTTCCGTCAGCAATTATGGCGGTACTGATCGTCTATTGCTTAAAAGATACAGGAAATGATGTGGTACGTATAGGATTTCCCAAAATAGCAGCAGTAGTGATCGTGGCATTATCTTATAAATGGAAACATAATACATTAGTAAGTATTGTAGTGGGAACAGCCGGATATATGATCCTTTTGCGGCTGGCAGCCATACTGTAATATCAAGGTAATAGAATTGTGAGAGGACATTAAAGAAAAAGCGGTGCAGGAAGCATATCCAGACGATATGTATCCGTGCATCGCTTTTTTGTCTATTATGATATTCCTGCTGTTGGCAGGAAAAATTCGTATTTAATTTCTTTTAGAAGTGATCAGCTCTCCGGAAGTATTTCCGTGGCAGATAGGTTTCCATTCTACTTTCTTTATCAGTGCAACGGCAGAAATCGGAATGTAGGTGAACATAAAGACCGGGAATGTAAATGTATACAGGATTTTCTTAAAAGCAGAAAGATTCACCTGTTTCCATTCGTTGATCATGGTAATGATACCGTAAACTAAAAGGCTTAAGTAGAACATAACGATCGTCCTTGTAAGGAAGGAGATATTCTCAGCTGCGATCAGCCTTGCTATGTAACCAGGTTCGGTTATATAGGAAAATGCCATTCCCAGATTGATCAGGATAGCGGCAAGAGTAAAGAACATGCCAGGAGCAACAGTCATGAAAATATCATAGCAGGAGAAAGATTTCCTTCCGCCCTGGAACAGCCCCTTGATCAGTCTCCAGCTGTAATGCCAGTCTACCTGATAAAAGCCTTTGGACCAGCGCAGTCTCTGGGTCCAGGACTGTCCGAACTTTACTGGCTGTTCATCATAGATAACAGCTTTGTCACAGTAACCGATGACCTTGCCTTCAATGGCACAGTTTACAGAAAATTCAATATCTTCTGTAAGCAGATGGAATGGCCAGCCACCGTTTTCACGTATCACTTCACCGGAAACTAAAAAGCCGGTTCCGGAGATCGCACAGTTGGTTCCCAGAAGCATTCTTGGGAAGTTTAAGAAGCGTGCTTCGCGCAAGAACCATAAGCCATAACCTGCGGAGATCCAGTTTGCACCAAAGTTTTTTGAGTTGCGGTAGCTTGTAAGGGCTGCAAAATGTCCGCTGTCAAAAGTAGCATTCATCTCTTTTACAAAGTTAGGATCCACATAATTATCTGCATCAAATACGAAGTAACCATCATATATATCTTTGCCGGAAGCAGAAAGGCATTTAAACAGATAATCAAGAGCATAGCCTTTTCCTACCTGCTGATGGTTGTAGCGGCGGTAGACTTTTGCACCTGCCTGTGCAGCTACCTGGGCGGTATCATCAGTACAGTTGTCTGCGATCACATAAATATCAAGGAGCTCGCAAGGGTAGTTCTGTGCTTTTAGGCTGGCGATCAGTCCGCCGATAACATTTGCCTCATTTCTTGCAGAAATGACAGCTGCATAGCGGTGGAGCTTATGAGGGCCGGTACTGCCTTTACGGTGCTTCATGAAAAGACCAAGGAGCAGATAGCCAATCTGGTAAAAATAAAATACTACAAATACCGTTGCGATCACAAAATTAAAATAATGGATCATCTGAAGCGTTTTCATAATTATACCTCTTTAATAATACTTTAAATACTTTGATCATATTTTCCTGTTTGGTTTGATTTTTTTTCGCAGAATAAAAAATAGCATATTTTGAGAATAATACAAGCCTTGACAGGTAAATTAATAAAAAATTAATAATTGCTTCATACAATATTCAATTATGAACGGTAAAACAAAAAATTCATTTAAGGTGTCGCAAAACAAAAAAAGATGTGGTATACTAAATTGATAGCATTGGGAAGAAAATAAAGGAGTGCTTTATGCTGAATGAGGAAAAGATCCAGGCGATGACTGATCTGGCAGTATTTGAAAAGCATCAGGGCAGAAAGATCTTCCCTGTAAATCAGTTCTTTAAAAGTGATTACGTAGGAGGACAGTTATTCCGCTCTTTTTTTGGATACACCTTTAGTTTTGTGCTGATCCTTCTTATGTGGATCATGTACAAGCTGGGTGTGATCGTAAAAGGCGCTGCTATAGAAACGGTTGTGTCATGGGCAAAAAACTGGGGACTGGGTTATATAACAGGACTGGTGTTTTATCTTCTTATTACATGGAAGATTTATTCCAAACGATATGATTTTGCATCCAGAAGCCAGACTATGTATATGGCAAGGCTGAAACATCTGGAGCGCAAATTCGGGAAAGACCACGGAAAAGGAAACAGAGGAGGAGCCGCTTTATGACAGGTCTTTTGCTGTTAAAAGAGCACCTGAAAGAATTTTATAATAAATACAGTTATTGGATACGCTTTGTGGTCCGGCTGCTGCTTGTCCTGTGTACTGTTTTAAGTATGAATGCCAATATCGGTTACATGACAAAATTAAAAAATCCAGCGGTTGTGCTGTTGCTCTGTGTTTTTGGTGCACTGCTCCCGGATAGTGCCAGCGTGTTTTTAATGGGATGTGTGATGGTGGCGCATGTGTATGCAGTATCCATGGAAATGGCACTGATCACATTGATGATGATACTGGTAGTAGCAGTGCTGTATTACGGCTTCAAGCCGGGAGACAGCTGGCTTATGGTACTTACGCCCCTTGCGTTCTTGTTTAAAGTGCCGTATGCAGTGGCATTTTTAGTGGGTCTGGGAGGCAGCCTGATATCTGTGATACCAGTGAGCTGCGGCGTTTTTCTCTACTATCTTCTGATGTATATACGCCAGAATGCAGGTGTCCTTACAGGAGAAGGAAATGTGGATATCGTCCAGCGTTACAGCCAGATCATCCGGTCTGTATGCTTTAACCAGACTATGATGATAATGATCGCTGCCTGTGCAGTTGGCATTATAGTGGTATATCTGATCCACAGACTTTCTGTGGACTATGCCTGGGTTATAGCTATTGTGGTAGGAACAGTAGCCCAGCTGCTGGTTATTTTTGTAGGTGATTTTGTATTTGGTGTGTCTGTATCGGCCGGAACACTGATCTTTGGCCTGCTCGTGTCTGTGGTGCTGGCTATGATCTACAATTTCTTTTTCTTTTCTGTAGATTATACCTGTACAGAATATGTGCAGTTTGAAGATGATGATTATTATTACTATGTAAAAGCAGTTCCCAAGATGACCGTGAGCAGTACGGACGTAAAAGTACAGCGTATCAGCACAAGAAAGCGAAGTACAAAAGTGAAAGAACATAAGTAAGTATAAAAGTATATATGACCAAAGGAGGATGATAACAGGTGGAAATCTTAACAGAACTTATGATGAAAGCCTCATCCTGGCTGACATTGCTGCCGCGGATCTCCCTCCGGAATATCTTTGAGATCGCGATCATCTCGTTTCTGGTATATGAGATTCTTTTCTGGATAAAAAATACAAGGGCATGGACATTGTTAAAAGGACTTTTAGTCATATTGGTATTTTCCATTATGGCTGTTCTTTTGCGTCTGGATACGATTGTCTGGATCCTTAAAAATATTACTGCTATTGCCGTAACGGCGTTTCTGGTCGTTTTCCAGCCTGAACTTAGGAAAGCCCTGGAACAGCTGGGAAGCCAGAATCTGTTATCCGGTATTCTGGCCCAGGATGACGGCAAGATCAGTCAGGAATTTAATGACCGTACTGTGAACGAACTGGTGCGTGCCACTTTTGAGATGGCAAAGGTAAAGACAGGCGCTTTAATGGTCATTGAAAGAGGAACTTCTTTAAAGGAAATCGAAAGGACCGGTATTGAGATCAGCGGTCTGGTCACAAGCCAGCTTCTTATCAACATTTTTGAACATAATACACCGCTTCACGACGGGGCAGTAGTGATCCGGGGAAACCGGGTGGCAGCTGCTACCTGTTATCTTCCTCTTTCTGACAATATGTCTATTAACAAGGCATTGGGAACCAGGCATCGTGCAGCGGTAGGTGTCAGTGAAACAACAGACAGTCTTACTATTGTTGTTTCTGAGGAAACAGGACGGGTATCTGTTGCAGAAGGCGGAATGCTTCGCAGTGTTCCAACTGCAGAGGCACTTCGGGATATTCTTTCCGGACTGATGAAAGAAGAGCCGGTTTCTTCCAACCGGTTTAAGATATGGAAGGGAAGGTTGATCAATGGGAAAAAAGCTGACAAATAACTTAAAATTGAAGATACTTTCCGTTTTCCTTGCTTTTTTTGTCTGGCTGGCAGTGACCAACATTTCCAACCCGGATGTGACGGCCACCAAAGAGGTGCCTTTAGAGGTGCTGAATGAAGATGTACTTTCCGCAAACGGAAAAACGTATGAATTGCTCGATAACCGCAGCACTGTGACGGTAGCATATAAGGTACGCACACTGGATGCAGGAAGTATTTCTGCTTCTGATTTCAGGGCTTATATTGATCTGGCAGATATGTATGAGCCTACGGGAGCAGTGCCGGTGAAGGTAGATATAAAGAACAGTAAAGTGGATGCGGTAACTGCAAAACCGATGGTGATCCGCGTGACTACGGAAGATGTGCAGCAGAAAAAGTTTGAGCTGACCGCATATACAGAAGGAGAAACAGAGTCCGGATACAGGGAAGGAACAGTGAATATCGTACCTACCAGCATATATGTAAGCGGACCGGAATCCCAGGTGGGACGGATCAGTACAGTGGGTATTACCATCCGTCTGGACGGGGCAAATTCCGATCTTTCAGGTACAGCCCAGATCCAGTGCTTTGATGCAAATAGAAATAAGATCACTCTGGATGACCAGGTGAGCTTAAGCCGGTCAGAGGCAGACTACACTCTTTCTATCCTGAAAGTAAAGACATTGGGACTGAATTTTGAGACAGAGGGAAGAGTGGCAGACGGATACCGCTTTACAGGTATTGAGAGCAATGTAAACTCTGTTGATGTAGTAGGACTTAAGTCTGATCTGGCAGAGATAAATGCTATTAATATCCCTAAGTCAGAGTTAAATATGGACGGTGCTTCAGAGGATAAAGAAGTGATCATTGACTTGAATAAATATCTTCCGGAAAATGTGGAACTGGCTGATTCCAACAGCAAGATCCATGTAACCTTAAAAGTAGAACCTTTAGAGACCCGTACCATTGAATTAAAGACAAGTAAGATCCGTCAGGTAGGTGCATCCAGCCACTACAGCTATCAGTATGACAGAGATGCGATACGTTTAAATATTAAAGGTTTAAAAGAAGATTTAGACCAGCTGACGGAGGATTCGTTAGAGGCAGAGGTTGATGTAAGCGATATGGGTCCTGGAACCCATCCGGGAACTGTAACCTTTGAACTGGGAGCAGCGTACGAGCTGGTAAGCCAGGATGACCTTCAGATCATCGTTCATGACAGAGAACCAGGGGAAATAACGGCGGCTGCATCAGAAGAGACAGAGAGCAGCAGAGGGGAAACAACAGCTGCTGAAAGCAGCTCTGCTGCATCAAATTATACAACGGCGGCTGGGAAAGCCGTTAAGTAAGAGAAATGTCCTCTCGGAGTCTTTCCTGCACTTGCTTTTGTGGCCGATTTTCCGCCAGTCGCACCCAAATTTCATCGACGTACGTCCCACGTACGCCTCAGAAATTTGGGCACAACTGACAAAAAATCTTCTCACAAAATCAAGCACAGAAAGATTTCGAGAGAACATGAGAAATAATTAAGGGGAAAACAAGAAAAAGGCAGTTTATATGCTGCGGAAAAATCAGGAGAATCAAATATGGTAAGTGGAAAAACTGTGATCAAAAATCCATCTGGTCTTCATTTAAGGCCTGCAGGCATCCTTTGCAAAGAGGCTCTGCTGTATAAATCAAAGGTTTCTTTTAAAGTCCGCAATGTAACGGCAAATGCGAAAAGTGTGCTTAGCGTCCTTGGCGCCTGTGTAAAATGCGGAGAAGAGATTGAATTTAATTGCACTGGTCCTGATGAGGAAAAGGCACTGGCAGCAATGATCAAAATCGTAGAGGATGGATTAGGGGAATAGATAGTATGAGACCAAAGAAAAACAGGCGGCACCGCAGGTGGCATTTGTTTTTCCTGGATCATTAATAAATGAACAGCCTGCGGCAGTAAAGCCCATAGGTGGCTGTTCGCGAGTATAAAATGTCCTCTCGGAGTATTCTTACAAAATCAGGTACAGAAAGATTCCGAGAGAACATTAAAACAATAAGGAGGCAACACATATGTTTAAGGGAACAAGCGCTTCTGCCGGTATCGGCATTGGCAAAGCTGTGATCGTTGAAGAAGCAGAATTAGTGATCACAAGAAATGAGGTAGCAGATGCAGAGGGGGAGATTCAGCGCTTTAGGGGGGCTCTGGAAAAGACCATTGCAGCTACACAGAAGATGGCTGACGATCTGGCTTCCCGCGTGGGAGAGAAGGAAGCAGAGATCATGCAGGGACATATGATGCTTTTATCAGATCCCATGCTTACAGGGGAAATTGAAAGCAGCATAAGAAATGACAAGGTAAACAGCGAATTTGCCATTGAAAATGTATGCAGTATGTATGCAGATATGTTTGCATCCATGGGAGATGAACTGATGCAGCAGCGTGCCACAGATATGAGGGATATTAAGGTGCGTATGCAGCGTACATTAATGGGTCTGGAGTCTGTAGATGTATCTTTACTGCCAAAAGGAAGCATACTGGTAGCAAAGGATCTGACACCTTCTATGACAGCAGGTATTAATCCGGAAAATGTTTCCGGTATCGTAACAGAGCTGGGAGGAAAAACCTCACACAGTGCTATTTTGGCAAGAGCGCTGGAGATCCCGGCAGTAGTTGCAGTAAATGGCCTGATGGATGCAGTAAAAGATGGAGATAAAGTAGTCCTTGACGGAAGCACAGGAGAAGTATTTGTAGATCCGGAAGCTTCTGTAGAAAAAGAATACGAAGAAAAGAGAAAGCAGTTTTTAAAAGATAAAAAAGAACTGGAAAAATACATTGGACAGTCTTCCGTTACGAAAGACGGCGTACAGGTAGAGATCGTTGCTAATATCGGGAAGCCGGAAGATGTAGACAAGGTTTTACAGTATGATGGAGAGGGCGTTGGTCTGTTCCGTACAGAGTTCCTGTTTATGGACCGTACTGCTATGCCTACAGAGGAAGAGCAATTTGAAGCGTACAAGAAAGTTGCTATTGCATTAAACGGTAAGCCTGTGATCATCCGTACACTGGATATCGGCGGTGACAAAGAGATCCCTTATATGGGACTGGAAAAGGACGAAAATCCATTTTTAGGTTATCGTGCCATCCGTCTGTGCCTGGACAGAAAAGAGGATATTTATAAGCCGCAGCTGAGGGCACTTTTAAGAGCCAGCGCATATGGCAATATCCGTATTATGATTCCTCTTGTAACCTGTATTGATGAGTTAAGAGAGGCAAAAGCACTGATTGAAGAAATCAAGGCTGAGCTGGATGAAAAGAACATCGCATACAAGAAAGACATCCAGGTTGGTATTATGGTAGAGACAGCAGCCGCTTCCCTGATCGCAGATATTTTTGCAAAAGAGGCAGATTTCTTCAGTATCGGTACCAATGACCTGACACAGTATACCATGTCAGTTGACAGAGGAAACAAGAAGGTTTCTTATCTGTATTCTACTTTTAACCCGGCAGTGTTAAGAAGTATCCGCCATATTATTGCATGTGGACGTGAAGCCGGCATTATGGTAGGTATGTGTGGGGAAGCAGCCAGTGATCCAATGATGATCCCGCTGCTGCTTGCTTTTGGTTTAAATGAATTCAGCATGAGCGCATCCGCCATCCTGCGCGCAAGAAAGATGGTAACAGAATACAGTGTAGAAGAACTTCAGACAGTAGCTGATAAAGCTATGAGCTTTGCTACAACTGCAGAAGTAGAAGACTACATGAGAAAGTTTGTGGAGAAGATTACAGGTTAATGATAGTTTATCTTATTTGTTATGGAATCAGTTTTATTCTGGCCTGGCAGCACTTATATGTGCTGTCCGGCCTTGTTTTAGTTGGAGCAGCTATATGGCTGTATATCAGAGATTATATCCGGACAGGAAACCTGATCCACCTGCGGGGGCTGTTCTGCCTGTTTTTTATAGGAGGACAGGGAGTCTCCTGCTTTAAGCTTTCCTATCTCCAGACAGACTGGCTTCTTATTACCTGGGTCAGTTTTTTTGTGGCAGTTATGGCCTTCTGGTGGGTATTTGAGGTGCTGACCAGGATGTATGATGGCTGGAGTGCTTCGGATATGGGATCTGTATACAAATATTACTCATCTGCAGACTCACCTTTGCAGGCAAACCGCATTCTGATCTCCATGACTGTGATCACCCTGGTATCTGTATCAGCTTTTGCTTTTGAGGCATGGAGACTGGATTTTGTGCCAATGTTTTCCTATGGTGTACCACACGCTTATTCCTATTTTCACATTAAAGGAGTCCATTATTTTACTGTATCCTGCGTACTGGTTCCAAGCCTTTCTGTGGTATACAGTCTGATGATAGCAAGAAGAGGAAGGGGACTGATACGGTATAAAGGCTTCTGGCTGGCAGTGGTCTGCGATATTATGGCAGTGATGATCCCGCTTTTATGTGTTTCCCGTTTCCAGTTGATACTGGCAGTGGGGATGGCTGTATTTACCTACATTTCCATGACAGGAAGCTTCAGCCTGATCTATGTGGGCGTGCTCCTTGTGGCACTGATCCCGGCTTATGTGGCACTGACAGTGCTGCGCAGCCATAGCGTAGAATACTTAAACGGCATTTTTGAGATGAAAAACAGCCATATGCCAATCTTTATAACCCAGCCATATATGTATATTGCAAATAATTACGATAACTTTAACTGTATGGCGGCGGAGTTAAAACATTTTTCCTTTGGACTTAAGGGCCTGTTCCCATTATGGGCGCTGACCGGACTTAAGTTTATTTTCCCGTCACTGGCAGATTTTCCTCTGTTTGTAACAAAAGAGGAGCTGACTACAGTAACATTGTTTTACGATGCTTTTTATGATTTTGGTGTTGTGGGAATGATATTTTTCGGCGGTCTTTTAGGAGGCTGCTGTTATCTGCTGGGCCGTTTCAGGAGAAAACTCACCTGTCCTGCAGGTCATGTGATCTACGCCCAGATCGCTATGTATATGATGCTGTCTTTCTTTACCACCTGGTTTTCCAATCCTACCACCTGGTTTTACCTGATCATTTCCGGGATCGTGTATGTGTATGTGAATTCATAATGGTTGATTACAATAAAGCTTATGTGGATCGAAGACATTTCTCGAAAATCAGAAAAGATGTGAATTATACGCCAAATAAGAAGACTGTGCTTGCATTTGCAATAGCATTAGAACTATCTATTGATGAAGCAAAGGATCTTTTAAATTCAGCAGGTTTTGCATTTTCAAGAAGTTCAAAGATGGATATTATCGTGGTGTATTTCTTACAGAATAAGATATATGATATGTTTGAGATAAATGAAATATTGGATGCTTATGGACAGCCAATTTTTGGGTAGGTGATGAAATTGTCGCCTATCATGCGACCAGCTCTGTTAGTTTCGCAGATATAATGTGATTACAATAAACCGAAGGAGGTAAATCACATGAATGCGGAATTAACAGAGCTGGTTTTTATTTTGGACAGAAGTGGTTCAATGGGTGGACTGGAGAGCGATACAATCGGTGGATTTAACGGGATGATAGATCGGCAGAAAAAAGAAGGAGAAAAGGTAAATGTGACAACGATCTTGTTTGATGATGAAGTAGAAATCATCCATGATCGTTTTCCGATTGAAGCAGTACAGCCGTTGACGGATAAAGAATATTATGTCCGAGGATGTACGGCATTGCTTGATGCAGTAGGACAGGCAATTAATAAAATTGATAATGTGCAGAAGCATTTACCAGAGGAACATCGTGCCGGAAAAGTATTGTTTGTTATTACCACAGATGGATTGGAAAATTCTAGTGCAGGGTTCAATTACAATGATATTAAACGAATGATTGAATCAAGAAAAGAGTGTGGATGGGAGTTCTTATTCCTCGGGGCAAATATTGATGCCGGAAGAGAAGCAGAAAAAATCGGAATTGAAAGAAATAAATCTGTAACATACGAAAATGATCATGGTGGAGTAGCACTTAATTACGAAACTGTTGGCAGAGCAGTGAGAGGCGTTATAAAAAGCAGAACCTGTAGCATAGAACTTGATGATACCTGGGCAGATGATATCGCAGAATATCATGAGAAGGCTAGAAAAAGGTAGGTGATATTCATGGTAGATGCCAGAAAAATGCAAAAGATACTTCGTAACAACGGATATAAATATCAGAGATGTAAAGGCTCACATTTTATGTATTCAAATGGAGTTTATACGGTTGCAGTTAATAAAGATCTAAATGCTATGGTGGCAAAAAGAATTATTAAACAGTATCACCTGCAAATAGCAGATGTGTAAGAAGGGAGAACTATTTTATGGCAATGATCGTATGTCCACATTGTGGGGAACAGGTATCAGAAAAAGCAAAGAAGTGTGTACATTGCGGTGCAATATTGATACCAGAAGAGAAGAAGTATTGTACAGAATGCGGTGCTGAACTTGAAGATGGGATGACAGAGTGTCCGAATTGCGGCTGCCCCGTAGATGATACACTGGGGCAGGAAACAGATGAAAAGCCATAAAAGGTAGAGGTAACAGGGGTAAAAGTAACTAAGAAGATAAAGAATATTATTGGAATTGTAGTTGCATTACTGAATGAAAGCGGTACGGATAAGCTGGGAGAGGGTGTCCGGGACATCTTCATACAACAATTCTACGGCAGAGAAGTCGCCGCAGCGGACCAGCGCACGAGCTTCGGCCAGTTCAGGCGGAGCCTTTTTCAAAAGCTCATTCACAGCCTTTTTATCAAGACTATCGGTTTCCATGCCATTGTTGGCCAGCCACTGCTTCATTTGCTGCACACTGTTTGGATTTTCCAATGCAGTCATGTGTTTCATGGAAGTGGTCAGCTTCTGACGGGACTGTGTATTCATTTCAATGGCCTGTGCCACCAGTTCCATATCCAAGCGTACACCGGTGTCATTGATTTCTTCACTCTGGTGATATTCCTCCCAGACAGTGGTGGATACCGGGAATTTGGCCAGACGCTGCTTGATACCAATTTCGGTTTCCACATCTCGCAGGTTATAGTTCTTGAAAGCGGCCCACTTATCTGGCGCATGGAATGGTCTGTTGCGGGTGCGCTGACCGTTGGATTTCGTAGGAGCGCAGGGCTGGCAGAAATATTTAATCAGGTCTTTGCCTTCTGTGAGTTTTTGCTTCTCGAGGCCCAGAACGGCACCGACACCTTCCAGTGACAAAGGCAGTCCCATCGTAGCTGCCCAGATCATGGAGCAGTGCCAGCTTTCAGGATTTAGATAATCGCCGGTGGGATAACCTAAGAAGCGGGATAGGCAGATGCGTTCAAAGGTGGCATTGAAGGCCCATTTGATGACCTCGTCATCCTCCAACGCCATTAATACGTCCTTCGGGATATGTTCGCCGCAGGCAAGGTCGACCACCTGCACCGGGCTGGAGTCCACGCTATAGCCAAACAGGAGAATTTCAAAATCATCAGCCTCCACATAACGGTACACACCGGATTTTTGCAGTGGAGCGCTGCTGTAAGTTTCAATATCGATACTCAGTGTTTTCATGAATTGTCACATCCTTTCCATACCCAAATAGGGCGACAGATTGCTCCGTCACCCTGCCGGGAAATCAAGTGATTAGTCGAGGAAATCCTCGTCTTCATCCGTATTGAAGTCGGACTCAGCGCTTGCCTTGCCGCCGAGAGGCTCACCGTCACGAATCTTCTGCAGATTGTTGAGTCCGCAGGCGATCCCCTTGTTGCCGGAGCTGTTGAAGGCGTAGAAGGTAATGCTGGCACGACCGTACACACCGGAGTAAACTTCGGAACGACTCATGATAGGATTACGGTCTGCGTCCACAATGCCGGGAGCAGTGGTTGCGTTGGCGTTGACGAAGTAGGCGTTAGCGTAAGCGGCATCGTCGGGTCTCTCCAAATCGCCGTCACGAAGAGGAGTTTTCAGAACGGAGAGTGCAGGGACAGTCTTGCCGTTACCCTTGAGCTTGGCTTCGCCTTCCTTGTAGGCAGCTTCGATAGCGGCCTTAATCTTGGCAACGGTGCGTGTGTCGCTCTTAGGGATAATCAGGCTGATGCTGTACTTAGGAGTGCCACCGTTGATGGACTTAGGCTCCCAGACATTTGCGTAGCTCCAGCGGGTTTCAGGGCCAGTGATGACCTTCATGGGATTTACAGGTTTTACATTCTTACTCATAATCGTTTTCCTCCATAAAATCAGTTTTTGCATTATTCATGACCGGGCGTTTGTCGCTTTCCGGTACAAGTGTGGGTTTGCCTTGCGGCTTTTCGATGTAAGCAGACAGGAGTTCTTCAAAGCGGCTCTTACCGAGCAGCTTCTGCATGGCAGTGATGCCGAGGAGCTTGCGCTCATACGGGTCAAAGCTAGCGTTGGTAACAACTTGTGTTACAGCGGCCTCATTGGTGTATCTGCGATTGCTGCGGCCTTCGACCAGCTTGAAACCGGTCCAGTCCTTACCTGAGATGGCCTGCTGAAGCGCATATTCCTTGATGTCGTTCACCCAAGAGACCAGCTGATCTGCACGGGAGAGAATGACCTCGATTTCAGAATCCTCCAACAGCGGAGGCAGCTTGAAATCGTACTGAGCAAGGAGCAGATTGGCTTCGGCTCTGGCCCTGCATTCATGCTTGGCCTTACAGAAACCGCACCACTCGCCGCAGAGAAAGTTTCCGTCACCGGCGAAGGCCAGCTCCGCAGTAGGCTTCAAGACTTCTTCGGCCCAGCGATACAGGTCGTCTTTGGACATTTCAAAGGTGGATACATTCTGTCGTCTTGGCTGGTACACGGTCATTGCGACAGAATCGATGTCGTAAATTGCGTCGAACAGCTCCAGTGCGCCGAGAGCGTAGCACATCATCTGGGGATTGTTATCCGCTTCGACCAAAACGCCAAGGCCATGCTTATAGTCAATGACACGGAGCGTTCCATCTGAAATGATGATGGCATCCGAAGTTCCGAAGCCCTGTTCTACCCAGCGAGAGAAATCAACACGTTGTTCGATAAGTACCACGGGGGCAGCGCAGGTTTCCTTGGCGGCTTCCACCAGCTCCAAGATATAAGCTGCGTATCCGTTGGCGCAGTCCTCCATCTCCTCGCTGTACCAAGTCAGGTGTTCCGACGGGTCAACAGCACTCATGTCCAGCGCCTTGCGGAGCTTATATTCACAGAGACTGTGTGCGTCGGTACCTTCGGCTGCATAGTCGGAACCTTTGTCCTCGTAGGTTTCGCAGAGCCTTGCCGAAGGCGGACAGTTGAGCCAGCGGTGCGAAGAGGACGCTGACAGAATGGCGTGTGCTTTAGGTGGCATTTCCAATCACCTCCGCATCACGAAGCAGCGCTTTATAATTTGCAGGGTCCACCTGAGAGAGCTTGCTGGCACCATATTTCTGGAGCAGCTCACGGACGCCTGCCGTGTGACCGGCACGGGATTTCTCGGAAAGAACTGCTCGTACCTGTTCCAGCGTCAAGGCTGGCTTCTGGGCCGGAGCTTTCTTTTACGGTTGTTCCTCGGCTGCGGTGCCGGAGAACATCTCGGCCAGATAGTTGGCTACATCAGTAATGGCAGCGGCAGCATTGCGCAGCTCTTCGATGGTCATAGCCATGTCGCTCATTTTGCTCATGATGTTTTCCTCCTTCCTCGGATTGTCTTGCGGCAAGAATGCTGAGTCGTCTTGCCATTCGTGCGGATACCTGACTGATTGCAACGAGGATTTCAATTACCTCGGCATCGGTATCCACGGTGCGGCTGTGGGCCTGAGTCATTTCGTTCACCTCCTGTTCGTGGTGGAGCAGCTTGTTTTCTGCTCCTTACACTCCCTTTTGGAGATGAGCGATGCCGTTTGACGAAGGATGGAGAAAAATATTTGAAAAAGTTCTGACCGCCGGTTTTCCCAGAGGCCAGAGCGATGTACTACATTAGAAGAAATCAGGATATTCCTTCTCTAACTGTTTCTTGGCAGTTTTGATGCGAGACAGAAAGGTAGTACGAGGAATACCGATGGATTTGGCGATAGCTTCATCGGAAAGGCCCTGCATACGCAGCTTTCCAATATCAGCGGCTTCCGGCATCAGATCGGCGAGGCGCTTGAAAAGCTGCTCCAAAACAATACGGTCAGCAGCAAGTTCGGAAACGGCCACGCTGTCATTAGCGATGGTATCCATCAGAATCAGGTCATCGTCTTCCTCTCCAATAGGAGAATCCAGTGATGCGATAACGTCTGCGTTGCGATACTCGCAGGTCAGGCAGTCGGCATCACAGACCCACCATTTATTACGAGGACAGCAGCAGAGGCCACGGTCCTGCATTCTGTGACGGTAAGTGTCATGGAAGCGGGTGTGTTCCCGATAGATTTCTTCGGGTACTTCCTGCCAGCGACGCTGGCTGCGGATGTAGATACGACGGGTGTTGTTTTTACTCTGGTTTTCATTGATTGCCATTCGATTTTCTCCTTTCGGCTGTTAAACCGAAGCGGAGATAACCGGTATGGCTGCCAGTTCTGATTGTCATCGATGGTCACCTCATGCGGATTTCTCCGCTTCATTTCGGTGACCAGCCGTTCGCAGCTGGCACTCTATTCATTTGCATCGCCGCAGCAGCAACTGCGAACGCACCTCCGTGGCCACAGAGAAGGTGAGCTGATGCAGCAGCAGACCGTTTTTTGTCATGTCCGGGACATTATTTCGTGAAAGACCGGGTTATTTCGTCTGGCTGCCTTGTTTTATTCATAATTAGCGTGTATAATAAATAGGAATAACTATGAATTGGTCAGAATGAGAGCGACTTCAAAAAGGCGATACGAGATAAGCACTCCGGTGCTTGTCCACATTTATACTTTAGTCCTCGAACGAGATTTTTTCGTGGACTGGCAAACGGACAACAGTTGGACAAAGATAGGACAAGCCGGACAGATTTTGTCCGATGAGGAACAACGAGGAGGACAGTAATGAAGTTTTGCGAGTTTTGCGCACCATTTTATACCGGGAAAAAACCTACCAGCGGAATTAAAGGAGTTATGGCCCAAGCTGCGATTGCAGACTTCTTTATGAGTACGGCCCTCGGAGAAATAGCAAAGATTGAATTGATCTTCGGTGAAGATCAGTTCCGAAAATGGTTTAAGGGAGACCGAGAGCCTACAACTGATTTGTGGGAAAAGACAGCAGGTGTCTTTGATGAGACTCGTTTTTCAAGAACGGTGTCGGGAAAATTGAATGAGAAAGTACTTCCTGAGCTTCTGACCGCATTTGGTGTTCGTTTAGGCGAAGATGAAATTCCTGATAAATTTGCTTTTTCGGCAGCTCTGGCGAAGCAGTTCAGTGCGCTTGCAAGAGGAAACGGTGAAGCCGAAAATATTGTCGATTATATTTACCGCACCTATTTGAAAGCTTCGGATTTCCCCGACTATGTGAGTAATTCACAGGCTAAATATGCAAAATTAAAAACGCTCCTCTATACATCAGAAGAGCGTTCGTTCGATGAATTTTTTGTTTGTAATACAATAAGCAGAGTTCCAAGTCGAAATCATTATATCCCCGGAAGCGCAATGATTAATAATGTGACTTTGGACGAATTAGCGAAGCATTCTCGTAATGTTCTGCTGGTTGGCATGGGTGGCATTGGCAAATCAATGATGATGCGCCATCTATTTCTTACATCTATAAGAGAATATTCACAAAGCGGAATTTTACCAATATTGGTTACACTGCGTGAGTTCGGAGCAGAAAACAGAGACATATTCAATTTGATCGTGGATTCGGTACATCGCTTTGACATCACTTTTTCTGCAGCGCATGTGCATAAATTATTAACCGCTGGCAAATGCCAAATCCTCTTAGATGGTTTAGATGAGATTAGAAGTAATGATTTAGACTATTTTCACAGACAATTGGATGCCATTATTGACAGATATCCAGAAAACCAGTACGTAATGTCTACTCGTCGATACTCGTCGTTTGTGGAACTTTCTCGTTTTACGCTCATGTACATCCTGCCGTTTACAGATGAACAGGCATTGCAGTTGATTGATCGACTTGAGTTTTGTCCAGAAGAGCCTAAGCTCAAACAACAATTTAGGGATAAACTGGTTAGTGATTATTTTGAGAGTCATAGAGAGTTTGTAACAAACCCATTGCTTCTTACACTTATGCTTATGAATTATCACCGCTTTGCAGATGTGCCGGAGAAAAAATATCTGTTCTATGATCAGGCATATCAGACACTGCTGCAGCGACATGATTCTGATAAATTGGCATATAAGCGAGTGTTCCGTAGTGTAAATGACCCATCTGATTTCACAAAGGTATTCCGAGAATTTTGCGCAAGATCGTATCGCAAAGGCGATTATGAATTTGCACGAAATAAATTTGAGGACTACTTCGATAAAATCAGAGCTGTTAAACGACTTGACTCGGAAATGATGAAGGTGGACGCCTTTTTATATGACGCTTGCAATAGCGCCTGTCTTATGTATGAGGAAGCTCAGAGTTATCATTTTCTGCACCGTTCATTCCAAGAATTCTTTTTTGCAGACTATTATTCACGTGAAGATGATACTACACTGTTAAGGCTTGGAAAGTACATAAGAACATCAGACCAAAGACGATTTGATGAAGGCAGTGCGTTTGAAATGCTATACGATCTTGCGCCAGAAAAAGTCGAGCGCTTTATCTTTATGCCATATCTGGCAGATATATTTGACAGCGGAGAAAAGCGTGAAAAATATTGGAAGTTCCTTCAGGATGGCTTTGGCGCATGGACGTATATCTTGTTGGATGATGACGCAATTGAACGAAGCAAGGAAAAATATAAAATCGGGAAGAGTCATCCTCGATTCAGAAATACAGCAGAGCCGTCATCAGTGGTCCTGTCATTGATTATGAGTGTCTTGGGATTAGAAGATGAATTTGAATTGCAACTTTCAGGTGACAAGTATAAATACCCTGAACTTGTTAGTGATAGCTTTTATGGAGAATTGTTTCACAGAGAAACGATGGAATATCTTATAGTACCATTTTTCCGTTTCCCCAAAGATATCTTGAGAGATGATGAGGCGCTGAAAAAGTCGGGAATTTTGGATCGGATGGTACTTGGCGATGACGGAATGCCTCTTGAGTTAGGGCATGCATATAATTTTAAATTCGCATCTGGAATCGAAGAACCTGAAAAGTATCCGGAGCTTGTAGAATTGTGGGATAGTGATAACACTCCTGCAAAAAAGTTGTTTGTGCGTGTGCAACACTATTACGAGGTTCTGAAAGATAAGTATAAGCGTGCAGATGAACTTGATGATGATGATTTTTAATAAAAGCGAGGTACCACATGGAAGCAAATAAAACAGTAGAACTGGAAAGATGGTTTAGTCTTGAGGAAATCTCAAAGCACCTGGGAGTAAGCAAAGACACCATTCGTGGCTGGATTAAAAAAGAAACAATCCCATACTATAAAGTGGGACGACAGTATAAATTTAAGGTATCAGAAGTGGAGGCGTGGATTCACAGCGGTGAAAGCGCAGACGCCGACAAATAAATTTTTATTATAGTAAGGAGACCGAAAATGGGCAAAATTATTCAATTCCGCCCGGTGTCCGGCTCGGAATACGCAGGACTACTAAAGCCAATAATATATTGTTGCCCAGATAAAGCGATGGTTGATAGTGCAGTGCCACTGAACCATGCTCTGGCTGAGAAGCTATCTGCATTGAAGCCAAAGCGACGAACCATGCGATTAGCTGCTTGCTTTGAGGAAATCCTGAAAACACTGCCGGACAATGCAGCGATAAAAGATTTTGATGTGATGTTTAATCCGGATTACAAAGTGGATGTACTGAAAATCATGGTGGATGCATGTAAAAGAAAGCCTTTCAGTATTATCTGGCCCGGAAAATGTGAGGATGGAAGGCTATTCTACGCTGAGGATGGCTACCCGGATTTCAAAACATTCAGCGTAGAAGAATATGATGTGACATGCATCATCCAAGGAGGAAGAAAACCATGAAATATTCTCAATTGATAAGCTTCAATCCAATTGAAGATGTTATCCAGCTTGTAACGGCTGGAAATAAGGATAAGGCTCGTGAATATGTAAAAACCTATGTTATGTCTGATACGATGGCGGATGCTCTGCAGGCTCCATTGATTGACCAGCTGCAGATGGATGAAGTGGTAGATAACAAAGGTGTGCTTGTTGTTGGTAACTATGGTACCGGTAAGTCTCACTTGATGTCTGTTATTTCCGCTATTGCAACGGACGCAGATAACCTGCAGTATTTGCAGAACCAGAAATTTGCAAAACAGATGGAGCCAATCGCAGGTAAGTTTGAAGTTCTGCGCATCGAGATTGGCGGCGTTGTCATGCCTCTTTATGATGTCATCATGGGTTATATTCAGGAGGACTTCGATAACCGAGGCATTGACTATGAAATTCCTGACTATAGTAGCGTAAAGAGCCTGAAGACCGTTATTCAGGAAATGATGATGGCTTTTTACGAAAAATACCCGGACAAGGGTTACCTGATTATCGTTGATGAGTTCCTGTCTTATTTGTCTTCCCGTGATGAGAGAGAGATTGTTCTCGATCTTGAATTTTTCCGCGCCCTCGGTGAAATGTGTTCCAAGTCCAAGCTACGAGTCGTTTTTGGTATGCAGGAGAAGATTTTCGACAATCCTCGTTTCAGCTTCGTTGCCGACACTCTGAAACACGTTAGTGACCGTTTCACTCAGCTCATTATTACAAAGGAAGCAACTTCTTATGTTGTGTCCGAGCGTATTTTGAAAAAGACACCGGAGCAGAAGGCTATGATTCGCAAGCACCTCGAACAGTTCTGCGGCCTTTATACCGGTATGTCTTCCCGGCTGGAGGAATTCGTGGACTTGTTCCCGATTCACCCTTCTTACATTGATGTGTTTAATAAAATTTATCTGATAGAGAACCGTCACATCCTGAAGAATATCTCGGTGACCATCAAGGGTATTTTCAATACCGAGGTTCCTCAGAATGCACCGGGCATCATTTCTTTCGATGATTATTGGCCTGCAATCAAGTCCAATGGTCTGCTGAAGAGTGATGTGACCATTAGCCGTGTTGTGAATGCCAGCCAGCAACTGGAAGATATCATTAACCGTGCATTCCCTAAGCCTGCATACAAGCCTCTGGCGACAAAGATTATCTATGCCCTGAGCGTACACAGGCTCACCACCAACGGTTTGGAAGTGCAGTTCGGTCTGACTGCGGAAAATATGAAAGACGACCTGTGCTTGTACCTGCCTATGCCGGAACAGGATGCGGACTTCCTGCTTTCACTCATTAAGACCACCTTGCGTGACATTATGACCACCGTTTCTGGTCAGTTCATTATCTACAACGATAGTAATAATCAGTATTATATCGACGTGGATAAGGTCGTGGATTACGATGAGAAGATTAAGCAGAAGTCTTCCGTTATGGCCGACGGTGAGCTGAATCGCTATTTCTATGATGTTGTGTATCGCTGTTTAGAGTGGGATGCAAAGCAGTATGTTACCAACTTCAATATTTACGAATATGACCTGAACTGGGATTCCCATAATATCTTCCGTGAAGGTTACCTGTTTATGGGGCTGCCTGGAGAGCGTAGCACTGCCCAGCCGGAGCGTGACTTCTACATCCACATCATGCCTCCTTATGACGAAAACGGCAGTCGTGTGCAGAACCTTCCTGACGAAGTGTATCTGTACTTCAAGTCCTCTGATGAGTTCCGTGAATTCATGGGTCTCTATGCTGCTGCACAGAGCCTCGCACAGATCAGTGAAGGCAAGGATAAGGATGCATACCTGAACAAGGCCAATATGCTCCGCAAGCGCCTAATCAAGTATCTGAGTGAAAACAAGAACACTTGCTTTGATGTGATGTACAAGGGCCAGAAGCACCAGATGATTGAGGTTCTGAGAGGTCGCTATAACCGCGATATGACCTTTAAGGATACCATCGACCTTGCAGCTTCTCTGTGCTTCGATGAGTATTTCTGCACCAAGTACCCGAACTTCCCGGTTATGAAGACTAAAATCACCCGTCGCAATATGGCTGACTGCGCTCGTGCAGCCTTTGACCACTTTGCAGGCAGAAAGACGCAGCAGTCCACTCTGATGCTTCAGAGCTTCGGTATTCTGGATGGAGACAAGATTCGTCCGGAAGGCTCCAAGTATGCGGCTTACTATATTGACCAGGTCCGCAAACTGCCTCCGCAGGGTGTTCTGAACTACTCCGATATCTTCGAACCTCGTTTTATGGAGATGTATATTGACAAGAAGTTCAAAATTGAGTTCACTTTCACACCCATTATCTTCTTGTCTATGGTATACGGTGGATATGCTGTTATTACCACAAAGGACGGAAAGACCATCACGGCTTCCAATCTGGACCAGATTCCGAAGACCAGCGTTATGGACTTGTACGAATTTAAGTACCTGGCCAGACCGGCTCAGATTTCTATGGCCGAGCTAAAGAAGCTGTTTGAAGCGCTGGATATCAATCCTGCGCTGCTGGACAATCCGAACGACCGTGAAAAGGGTGTGGACCAGCTGCTTTCCAAAGCACAGGAGCTGGCTAAGTCTTCCGTACTTGCTATGAACAAGCTGAACAACAGTTTCGACCTGTGGGGAGAACCGCTGGCAAATGCAGCTGAGGTAGCAATGCTGCAGAGAGCTTGCACTGCCGTAAGAGACGAATTCAGCAACTATCAGGCGAAGTTCAATACTCCTGCCAAGCTGAACAATTTCAATCTCTCTGTGGAGCAGGTTGATACGCTGGCCGGTCAGATTGCGCAGATGATGAAGATTCCGCAGTTCTTGGACTTCAAGTCCGGCTGCGCTGACATCGTTTCTTATATTGCAAACATTGAGTATATTGATTTGGGCGAATCATTCAAAGCCGAATTGTACGCAGCAAAGGCTGAGTTCCGTTCCATCCGTGATAGCATCATGGACGGCGTTTCCGGTGAGGCTGCTGCCCAAAAGGTCGATGCAGTTCTTTCTAAGATAAAGGCGAAATATATCGACATCTATTTTGAAAACCATAAAAAGAAGAGACTGGACATCACCGATGCTCAGCGTAGAGGAAAGATTCAGGAAGGCCGTGCGTTGGCTAGCCTGCGTAAGCTGCGTTCCATCGAAATCCTATCTGCTGCAAAGTTGACGGATATCGAAACTGAAATGTCCAGTATCAAGGTTTGCTACGAGCTGACTCCGGAAGAACTGAAAACTACTCATATTTGTCCTCACTGCCGTTACCACCTCGACGATAAAGTAAAGAATGTCTACGGTGTGCTGGATAATCTGGAAATCCGTATCGACGATTTATTGGCTGAATGGACTAAGACTCTGCTGGATACCATCTCTGATCCAATTGTGGTAAGCCAGAAGAAGTTCCTGTCTGCAGAACAGCAGCAGGCTATCGACGATTTTATCGCCAGCGGCACGCTGCCAAAACGTGTGGATGATTTCTTTGTAAAGGCCATCAATGCGCTGCTGAAGGGCTTTGAACCTGTGGTTATTGATACCGATGATCTGATGGCAAAGCTGGAGCAGATGCCGCCGATGGATGAGGCATCCTTCAAGGCAAAAGTAAACGAACTCATTTCTGCCTATACCAATGGCAAGGATGCTGGCAAACTACGTATCGTTGTGAAGCGCAAAGAAAGTGAGGTTTAAAAATGGAACCGATAAAATTGACAAAAGAAGACATTGATAAAGTGCGCAACATCGAAGGTTTCCCTCTCGGTACTGACGAGGATATTATCGCGCTTTCCAATGCTCCTTATTACACTGCTTGTCCAAACCCATTCATCGAGGAGTTTATCCGTGAAAACGGAACTCCTTATGATGAGGCTACGGACGATTATCACAGAGAACCTTTTGCTGCAGATGTCAGTGAGGGTAAAAACGATCCTATTTATAATGCACACAGTTATCACACTAAAGTCCCGTTTAAGGCGATAATGAGATATATTCTGCATTATACAAATCCGGGAGACATTGTTTTAGATGGTTTTTCTGGAACAGGTATGACAGGTGTGGCTGCTCAAATGTGTGGAAATGCCGAATATACCTATGAAATGCTGGCCGAGGACAAGAATGCTAAGTTTGGAACACGTAAAGCCATCGTTTCGGACCTATCCTCGTTTGCGGCATTTGTATCCCACAATTATAATGCTAAGGTCAACATGCATGATTACTTAACAAAAGCAGAAAAAGTAGTTGAAAACGTTCGTAAAAAGTATGGCTGGATGTTCGAAGTGAAGCATCTGGATAATTTGGGCAGACCGCAATTTGAATTTAATGGGACGCCATTAGTGGGGACTGTAAACTATTTTGTTTGGTCGGATGCGCATATTTGTCCGAATTGTTCTGAAGAATTTGTGTTTTGGGATGTTGCGGTTGATGCAGAACACGGGAAAGTAATTAGTCCTTTCAAGTGTCCTCACTGTGGAGCTTCGCTCAAGAAAAATGATTGTAAGCATTCGTTTTCAATGCAGTATGATCCATATCTTGGAAGAGCGGTTTCGATTGCAAAAAAAGTACCGGTACAAGTGAATTATACGTATGACGGCAAGCGCTACGAACGCAGGCCTACGCAGGATGATATCGAGTTACTTGAACGTATCGCAAATACACAGGTAGATAGTTTTGTTCCGATCGAGGAATTACCGGACGGATATAATACTGTGCAGCCCAAAAAATCGAATGGCATTTATTATGTACATCAGTTTTTTGACAATGCTAATTTGGCGGTAATATCCTATATAGCAGATCAGGTAAAAGATGATAATCTTCTGCTGTGTAGCTTACTTGACATATTTCCTCGTGCTTCAAAAATGCATAAAATTGCTATTAGTCGTTTAAACACAAATCTATCAAAGACAGCAGGAGTACTATCGGGTACGCTGTATATACCGACGAACAGCATTTCTTATTCTGCAATTTTTATGTTTGAATCAAGAATAAACGATGTTGCTCGTGCAATGGGATTGTTTGATGTGCACAGTGATGTCCTCGTATCAAATCAGTCAACGACGGATTTACGTAATATCCCGGATAATAGCATTGATTATATTTTTACTGACCCACCGTTTGGAAGCAATCTCAATTATTCTGAACTGAACTTCCTAACCGAGTCATGGCTTAAAGTCAAAACAAACAACAAACCGGAAGCAATTATGAATCCTGTCCAAGGGAAAAAACTCTTGGAATATCAAGCGCTGATGTCTCAGTGCTTTAAGGAATATTTCCGTGTTTTAAAGCCAGCAAGATGGATTACTATTGAATTCCATAATAGCCAAAATGCTGTGTGGAATGCAATTCAAGAAGCGTTGTTGTCAGCTGGTTTCGTTGTGGCTGATGTTAGAACGTTGGATAAACAACAGACGAGTTTAAAACAGGCAACCTCTACATCTGCGGTAAAGCAGGATCTGGTAATTTCTGCATACAAGCCAAACGAAAAATTCAAAAGAAGATTTTTGAACAATATTGGTAGTGAAGAAACAGCTTGGGATTTTGTTAGACAGCACTTGGAAAACATTCCTGTTGTGGTTCTTAGCGGAGATAAGATTGAACTAATCGCAGAAAGACAGGCTTATTTACTTTATGACCGCATGGTTGCATATCATATTATGCAAGGAATTCCAGTACCTATTGATTCGTCAGATTTTTACCGTGGTCTTGATGAGAAATTTCTGAAGCGTGATGGCATGTATTTCTTATCTGACCAAGTAAACGAGTATGACACTGCAAGAATAAAAACGGATGTTGAGGCCATACAGTTTGAGTTATTTGTCAGAAATGAAAAATCTGCGATTGCATGGCTTTATCAGCAAATGAGTGACGCTTTTGGAGGACCTCAGACCTATGCAGAATTGCAGCCGAAGTTCATGCAGGAAGTTAAATCCGTTGATAAATTTGAAGCGATGCCGGAACTGTCTGTTCTGCTAGAAGAAAACTTCTTGCAGGATGAAAAAGGCTGCTGGTACATCCCGGATACTACCAAGGAAGGCGACGTGGCTAAACTGCGTGAGAAGAAGCTGTGGAAGGAATTTGAAGGCTATATGAATTCCAAGGGCAAGCTGAAGTTGTTCCGTTCGGAAGCTATCCGTGTTGGATTTTCTCGCCTTTGGAAGGAAAAAAATTATCAGGCCATTGTTACTATCGCAGAGCGCCTGCCTGAGCAAACTATACAGGAAGATGCAAATCTGCTGATGTACTATGATATCAGTTTGAGTCGTGTATAATCATGGGGAATTATGTAGAAGCTGTTTTTCTTAGAGAGGAAAAGCCCCGCTTTTTATGTACTGTTTTCCTCGACGGAAAGGAAGAGCTTTGCTATGTTCCTTCTTCTTGTAAACTTGGTAGCCTGATTAAACTTGACGGTGAACGTGTTTTACTCAAGCCCGTCGAGAGTAAAAGTTCTAAATTGCGCTATGCGCTATATGCCGTAATGAAACAGCAAGGTTGGATTTTGCTCAACCTTGCTGAGGTGAACAAGGTGATTAAAGACCAAATAGCCAGACGTTTCTTTTCCTATTTGGGTAAGAGAAAAGAAATACAAACCGAAAAAATAGTTGAGGGCTATAAAGCAGATTTATTTTTACCTGAAAGTCATACAGTAATAGAAGTAAAGACTGTGCTTACAGAGGAAAAGATAGGCCGGTTTTCTACCCTTCAGGCAGGGCGAACAGTAAAGCAGCTGGAGCAGCTTAAAGGACTTTTGGCAAAAGGCTACAAAGTAGGCTATTTGATTATTGCTTTGAATCCAAAAACAAGGGAAATTACAGTAACGAAAGATTTGAAGGAATTGCTTCAACAGTGTATTGCGCAAGGTATGCAATGTCACGGTTATACTTTAAAGCATGAGGCAGAGAATCCTGTAATCTCGAAGAAAATACCGATTATTCTATAGGGAGAGAAAGAAATGCTAAATACCGGCGATTTCGCTTTTGATACAGTAGCTGGTGCCAATGTGCAGATACTGGAGAGGATTGAGATGTGGGGATATACTTCCTACAAGGTCTTCAATCCTGCTACGGGCCGTGTGTATAAGGCAACGGAAGAACAATTGAATACAAGCGGCAGTGCAATCCAGTACGATGAAAACTACCTGCGCTATGTGGCTTTGCTCTCGAAAATCAAAAACGAGACCGCCGGTGGCTTTCTGTCTGCGCTGGCAAGCGGAATCATCCCGCTGCCGCACCAGCTCCATGTACTGAACCGCGCTATGGAGACGAACAATATTCGGTACATACTTGCCGACGAAGTTGGTCTCGGTAAAACCATCGAGGCCGGAATGATTATAAAGGAATTAAAGAGCCGTGGTCTTGTGCAGCGTGTTCTGGTTGTCTGCCCGACCGGTCTGGTTACGCAGTGGGCATCCGAAATGCAGGAGAAGTTCCACGAGAAATTCCATGTGATTTTACCATCAGATTACGACACCATTCGACGCCTGACGGATGCGGATGATGTCTATGGCCAGTACGACCAAGTTATCTCTCCGATGGATTCTATCAAGCCTATCGAAAAACACGCTGGCTGGACAGATGAGCGTGTAGAAAAATATAACGAGGAACGCATCTATTCTATCATCAACAGTGGCTGGGACCTTATCATCATCGATGAGGCCCACCGTGTTGCCGGTTCCTCCGGCGAGGTGGCCAGATATAAGCTGGGCTACTTGTTGTCGCAGGCGAGCCCATACCTGTTGCTCCTGTCTGCAACACCTCACAACGGTAAGACAGAGCCGTTCCTGCGCCTTGTGCGACTGCTGGATGAAGAGGCATTCCCTAACTCCAAGTCTATCGTAAAGGAACAGGTGGCTCCGTATCTGATTCGTACAGAGAAGCGTGAGGCCATCGATAACAATGGCAATCTGCTGTTTAAAAATCGTATCACGCATCTTGTTGAGCTGCATTGGGACGAACGTCATACATTCCAGCGAGAGTTGTATGAGCTGGTCAGCTCATATGTTTCAACTACTTATGACAAGGCGAAGCGTAATCGTAAAAAGAATATGTGCCTAATCTTCTTGTTGATTATCATGCAGCGCATGGTAACCAGTAGTACGACAGCAGTGTGCCAGAGCCTTGAGCGCCGTTTAGAGGCGTTGAAATCCCAGAATACACGCATCGGTTCTCTGACCGAAGCGGATCTGGCTGAAATGGAAATCGAGGACGATGTTGCTGAAGCACTCGAAGCAATGTCCCTCAATATGGCCGAGGAAATCGCAGAGCTGGAGCATATTATTGCTGTGGCAAAACAAGCTGAGTTTCAGCACCCGGATGTGAAGGTGGAGCGTCTTGTAGACACCATCGACGAAATACTCAGTAAAGACCGGAATCAGAAGATTATCATTTTCACTGAGTTTGTTGCCACACAGAAGTATCTGCAGCAGCTCCTTGAGAATAGAGGCTTTACTGTTTCCGTGCTTAACGGCAGTATGAGCATTGATGAGCGGAACGAAGCACTGCAGGAATTCAAGACCAAGACTAGTATCTTCATTTCCACCGATGCCGGTGGCGAAGGTCTGAACTTGCAGTTCTCCAATATCATAATCAACTACGATCTGCCGTGGAATCCTATGAAAATCGAGCAGCGCTGTGGTCGTGCAGACCGTATTGGCCAGCAGCGAGATGTTCACATTTATAACTTTATTGTTGGAGATACGGTTGAGAACCGTGTCCGAGAAGTGTTGGAGCAGAAGCTCTCTGTTATTTTTAAAGAGTTGGGCGTTGATAAATATTCGGATGTTCTGGACAGCGAAGTGGCAGAGTTAGACTTCACAGAGGTTTATATGAACTCTATCGGAAGACCTTCTTCTGTGGAGCGCAATATGCATCCGATTGAGTCAGAAGTAAAACAGCAGGTAGCCAATGCCCAGAAGTACAAGGATATTATCCATGAAGAAAAGGACCTGACTCAGCTGGTCGGTACGGAGTCCAGTTTCGATGTTGACGCTGCGCTCAGACAGATGTTGGCCTACTATGAAAGCTGGAAGGGCCGTGATATTCAGCTGATTGACCGCATCGGCATTAACGATGAGGAAATCATCCAGCACCTGCGTACTGAAATCATGCAGGACAAGACCTCGCAGCTGATGTCTGTCGACATCAAGAACTTTCCGAATGAGGCTGGTTATTTTATGCTGTGGGAATTGTCCATCTCCGAAGAAGAAAGTGGAAAGCGCATTATTCCGATTTTCGTCAATGAAAACTTCCTGCTCCGTCCGATGGCCGGAAAGCGTATCATGGATGTTTTCCTTGATGGCACCAGCAATTTGACTGTGGGTGTTGCACCGAATATTACAGAGGCAGAATACCAGCAGCTCGAAAAGTTGAGTATGGATTTTGCTTATGACACTTTCGTTGAATTAAAAGAGAAGCAGATTCAGATCAATCAGGAGAGCTACAACAAGTATATGTATGCCCTGAAGCTTCGTGAAGAGGCAGCAGGACATATTGGAATTGAAAATATCCGTCGTTCCAGACTGGCAAAACTGGCACGAGAAAAGGATTCTATTGAGTCCAAGTATAAAAAAGGAAGCCGGATTTATCCTGACTTCCGCTTGATGATTCTTGTAAGATTGGAGGCGTAACCGATGTTCGGAGACTATGTGTTTGAGAAATCTTCTGCGCAATACACAGATAAAATCCTGCTTCTGGATGATGAGAATCTGAACAGCCGAGCGAATTACATATCAGCGTTCTCTGCACATGGTTTTGAAATCGTAAGATACACTGACGATCTTGCCTTCAGAATTGAGTACGAGGAGAAACTGAAAACTCCCGGTGAGAAAATGGCCGTTATTGCCCACAACGAGCAGTACATTCCTTACGATGTGCGTCGCAGACTGTCAGCATATATAGTTTCGTTGGAGAGGCTGTTTCCGAAACTGCATCTGGCAATACTGAAGGATATGGATAAGGCTGGTCTTGACTTGCTGTGCGCAGTCTATCCTACAAATTTCGACGACCTTCGACAAAAGCATGATACAGAAATGTTCCTGCGATTGAAGGTTTATGCCAGAGCTAATGTGAAGGCATATTTGAAGAAAACAGCCAATGGTCTTATTGAAAAGGCCAAAAATATCTCTCGATACAGCGATTGGTTTTCTATTGCAGAGGAAAAGGCTCAACTGGACGTAATGGCAATTCAATACGATGTTGATGTTGACACGCAAGAAATTAACCGTCTGTTCCAACAATATGCATTGGAGCAGTTCGGAAAGTTATCACAGAATATTGACAAGGCATCACCGGTGCTGGTTAGCAAAGCAATGGATTATATGCACGGCCACAGTGATAAATTTATCGTAATTGTCATGGATGGTATGTCCGAATTCGACTGGAAGATTATCTCTAGCTCGTTCACGGGCCTGCAATATGAAAAGTCATCGATGTTTGCGATGATTCCAAGCACGACCTCGGTTTCCCGTCAATGCCTGTTGGCTGGCAAGTATCCGAGCCAGCTTCTGGAGCCTTGGAAGCAGAGTAAAGAAAAAACAGAGTTTGTAAATTGCGCAAAGAACCTCGGCTATTCAGATACGCAGATTGGTTATGAGCGAGGCTATGATGCGCAGTTCGGCTCCTTTGTAAGATGTGCGGCTGTAATTATAAATGACGTGGACGATATGGTTCACGCACAGACACAAGGCCGACTCGGAATGTTCAATGATATCACTGTGTTGGCGAATCAGAAAAAATTACTGGAGATGACGCAGCGTTTCCTTTCGGCTGGTTATGATGTATATATTACAGCTGATCACGGCAACACTACCTGCACCGGGCTTGGAAAACTCATGGGAACCGGTGTTGAGGTAGAAACAAAGAGCCGTAGGATGGTCGTACTGAAGGACTTTGCTGACAAGGCCGGACTGATTGAAAAGCACGGACTTGTTGAATATCCGAAATATTATCTCCCAAAGGAATATGATTACCTGATTTGTGATGTTGGCGATTCTTTTGACGCCAAGGGTGACGATGTAATGACGCATGGCGGCATCACGTTGGATGAGGTGGTTGTACCTTTCATTAAAATAAAGGCGGTACAGAAGAATGGCTAAAATGGTTGGTTATGCCTGCAATATAAAATTGCAATGGCTAAATTATGCGGTCTCACTTTTGGATGAAAATCTAACAGAGGCTGAGTTCAAAGAAAAAATGAATGAGTATCTTTCTTTCGAGATTGATAGTCCGACAAGATTGCGCAAAAGCCGAGAAATCATTATGAATACTTGGTTCTACGACTCAGATGAAATCATGCCGATTCGACAGGAAGCATTGACACTGTTGAAAGCCCATCCAGAATGTGACGTGGCAATTCATCTGTGTCTGCTGTTTCTTTCATATCCAGTAGTAGCAGATATCTGCAAATTCATGGGCCGTTTGTTTGAATATCAGGATGAAGTGACAAACACGGTGTTGAATCAGAAGCTGTATGACGAGTGGGGAGAAAGAACGACACTTCATACGACTTGCCGCCGTGTCACACTGACATTAAAGGATATGGGGATTCTGGAAAATGAGACGAGAACTCGTTATCGCTTAAATAAGCAGCTAATTACAAATCCGTCGATTGTCAATTTCATCCTTAGTGTTGCGATGAGAATTGAAGATTCTGGCTATTATCCATTCGTAGGATTAACGGAATTTGACATGATGTTCCCATTCAAATATCAAGTGACAAAAGAACAGTTAATGGAATGTGAGAAATTCTCCATGAGCAACTTTGGCGGAGAATTGTCTATCTCCCTGAACGACTAAAAATGAAAGGAGGCCAGTCAGATGCGACAGTATACATGGGATGAATATTACGAAAAATTCTATGATTGGGCAGAAAGCACTCAGGTACGAAATCTGTCTGGCCTAACCTCTTTAGGTCCCGCCGATGAGGTCGGTGAAATTATTATCGAGCTGCAGGTCAATGTACCGGCGGCAAATCGGCTGCTCCGCAAAGCGGTCGAAGCGAAGCTGGCCTTTTCGGGATCCGATTTGGTCGAGTTTGCTTGTATTAATGATAAGGCGCTGGCGACTGCAGCAGTACGCAATTCAGCGGAGCGATTAACAGCAGAGGATATGGAATATCTGTATGGCGAGATTGATGATGAGGTTATCATCGAAATCTGCAGGCAGAGGAATATTCTGCTTCCGGAAGATTTGCGTGAAGAGGAAGAATATGAAGATGAGGAACCAGAGGAAATCGAAGCGGACGAGCCTCTGGAAGAAGTCGACATATATGTGGAAGACTACAGTCCACCACCGAAACGGCCCGGTTTCTTTGCTACTCTATTTGGGGAGATTGCTGGAGTCAGCATGGCCAGTGGTTCTAATCAACATCGGCACAACGGTCGTTGCAACGGAGACTGCGCTCATTGTCCGCCACACTATGGATATAGATATGGACGCTGGTATTATGGTCACGATCATGTACATGGGTGTGAGTTTGGCGGTAATAAAGGCAGCGGCAGTATGGATTAACGGAGGACGGCCATGTTCGGAAAGAAAAAGAAACAAAAGGAACCTGTGTATGATGTCACACAGAAGAAAGTGAAAACGTGGTGGGGTGGCACAAAGCTGGTTCCTACAACAAAATCAGAACAGAAGAAAATGAAGGTAGAAATTCTGAAAAGGAATCCCAAGGCCACGGTTCTTGACAGCAACGCCAAGAAGCAAAAGGATCTGGAATGGATTGATCGTTTGGAGGAATTCGATGCCTTCATGAGTGACTAAATTCTGTTTGCAAAGGATGATGGTAAATGCAGACTGCAGATAAAATAACAAAAATCCAGGAGGCCATCAAGCATCCTGGAAATGAGGAAATGTATTACAAGCTCCTAGAGGATCTGGGGGACTTGAAGAAAAACTACTCGGATTATATGACGACCGAGCCGATCAATATTGATGAGGAGCTGGATCGAGTTCCAGAAGCTGACTATGAGCTTTGCACGGCATTACTCACAGCACTTCTGCGCGAGGATCATTTTAACAATGGTTCATTCCAGAGGAGGCAGCGGGCTGGTGAAGTCAATATGATTCTGGAGCGCATGCTTGCTGTGCTCAGCGAGTAACCATAACACGAATAAAAGATCTCAGAGCCTTCGGCGGAGGATCCGAGGAGGATTGCGACGACATATAATACATTTTAATTTTGCCATACTTTTTAATTATTGAGAAAGAAAGTGTCGCTTTGGTAGCAACAACCACAGCATATCGAACACAAATGGGCTTAATGGGCTGCTACCAGAGTGACCATAGATACAGGAAAACGCCCAGAAATAGCGTGGATTCAAGGCATTTTCGGCACTTTGGCACAGATAGCCATTGTATCAAACATTGCATCTTGATAGATCCGTGTATGGGAAGTGGTCATATTTTGATTGCAATGTTCGATGTATTGATGGATATTTATGAAAGTGCAGGATATGACAAGAGAGAAGCTGCTTTTGAAATCGTCGAGCATAATATTCATGGATTGGATATTGACCAGAGGGCATATCAGTTGGCATACTTTGCAGTTATGATGAAAGGTCGTGGATATAACAGACGATTTCTGCGTGGAAGAGATGGAAAGCCAGAGCCTAAAGTCTATGCAATTGTAGAGAGTAATGAAATCAATCGGAATCATCTGCAATTTTTTGGAACACATTTAAGTGAGATGGAAAGAAATCTGGTTGTGATGCAAATAGAAGGACTGCTGGATACGTTTAAAGATGCCAGAGAGTACGGTTCTATTTTGAATGTAGATGAATGTGACTGGGAGTTGTTAGAAAAATTTGTAGAAGATCTGAATGCGGATGGGCAGATTTCCTTTGAGAGTTTTGGAAGCGATGAAACGCTGGAACAGTTGAGAAAACTGGTAAGAGTGGCACATAATCTGGGACAGAAATATGATGCGGTAGTGACGAATCCACCTTATATGGGAGCTTCTGGAATGGGAGCCAAGAAAACCTTGATTTCATTGCAAATGCATTAGGAAATAAAGGCGATACTTCCAGAGAAGTGATTCGGAATTATTTCCTGAAAGATTTTTATGCAGATCATCTGAAAATATATCAGAAGAGACCGATTTACTGGTTATTTGACAGTGGAAAACAAAATGGATTTAAAGTGCTGATTTATATGCACCGTTATGATGCAGATACGGCTGGACGTGTAAGAACAGATTATTTACATCGAGCACAGAAATATGTAGAGACAGCTATGCAGAGTGCTCAGTATACGATTGGCAATGCATCATCAGCCTCAGAAAAATCAAAGGCAACAAAAGCAGTGACCAAATATACAAAGCAGCTTGCAGAAATGAAGATTTATGATGAAGCCATTGCTCATATTGCGAATAAGAGAATCGAGATTGATTTGGATGATGGTGTGAAAGTAAATTATGAAAAATTCCAGGGAGTGGAAGTTGCCCAGGAGGGAAAGAAAGCTTTAAAAGTGGATCTTCTGGCAAGACTTAAATGATGAAAGATTAAAGAACTGTGGAAAAGAGAAAATGTAATGGTATTACAAGAGCGAGATTATACAAAATTTATTAGCGAAGAAGAAAAAAGTGCTTTTGAACTGGAAGCGCAAATAGCAGGTAGAAAAGGGAGAAAAAATAATAGAGAATTTCCAAGATTTTCTCATCCAGATGAAGCAGTTAGAGAATTTGTATGGCATAAACGATCATTATTTCCAAATAATTATCTGCATTTATTAGAATATAAAAAATTAGACTTTGATGAAGAAGCAGATAATTATCATAAGATTATTTATGAAGCAAAAAATGAGCAGGAAATACAGCAATATATAAAAGTAAATCATAAATGGTTTATTCCTGGATCCATATTTTTAGATTATAATTTTGGTCACCATGATGCATATTTATTTCCAGAACAGAAACTGGGAAATGAATATGCTGCTGATTATATGCTATTAGGAAAAAGTTCAGATGGATATAGTATTATCTTGGTTGAATTTGAAAAAGCAGATGTTCCATATTGTCGTACTATAGACAATATGGAAAGCGAAAGTGTAAGAAAAGGAATTACACAAATTAAAGATTGGCAAAGATGGATGGGACAATGTCGGGATTATTTTTTGAAGAATATAGGATTGTCACAAAAAGGAATAGATGTTCCCATATATAGAATATTCTACTATTTGGTAGTGAGTAGAAGGGATTATATGAATGAAACGGTATGTGATATTAGAAGCCAAACGATGTATGATATGCATAATGTAAAAATTGTGACTTTTGACAGACTAGAAGATAATATCCGAAAATTGAAATCGTATCATTCGTGGTAAGTATTTTTGAGGCAATGAGATGAAAAAAAGAAAAATAGTATATTTTATAATTGCTGTGATTGCGATTCCTATTGCTATTGATTGGCTTGTTTTTTCAAATGCATTTCCAAGCCATATAACAAATGAAGCATGGGCTGGATTTCTGGGAAGTTATATTGGTGGTTTATGTACTATGGCTGCAGTATTTATTACTATTTCTGATAATAATAAGAAAATTAAAGAACAGGAAAAACAAAGAAAGTTGCAGCAGGAAGAAGAAAAAAGATTAAACATACGACCATATTTAGATACTCGTTATACTTATTTTGAACATGATGTAAAAATTGGTGATAATGATAGAATATTTGATATTGAGAATGAACATACAAGCATGGTACATTTCGATATTAGTCCTTCTAGGCGTAAGCAAATTGAGATCAACAATAGAATAAAAGACTCAAGACTGTTGTGTGTTGATTATATCATCAGCAACGTAGGAGCTGGTAGTGCAATAAATATGGTAGCCACTATTAATAATTTTAAAGAAAATATGGCAATTGCAAGGGATGAAACTGTTCGATTGTTGTGTATAATATATATTAGGGATAACACGCCATCAGATTTGAAAATTAAGTTGACATATAGTGATGTCGAAGAACGTGGGAGATACGAAAAGGAAGAAATTATCCATATAGACATTGATAAAAATGGAGAACTTGTTTCGAGGATGTTAAAAAGAGAGCAGCAAAAAACAGTAGAAATAAGCAAAAAAGAGGTTAATGGTGATAAATAATGAATTTATGTGTTTCATTAGATTTTATTCAATACCAGCCTATTATTTGAAGAAACTTACAATGTCTAAATGAAATTTAAGTTATATGCGTAAAATAGGGCATAGAATGAGGTGATGTCGAATGAAATTAAAAAATATTAAGATTTCCAATTATAGATGCTTTAAAGAAGCAGAGATTGGTTTTGATAATCATATCACATTGGTAGTTGGTAAGAATGGAGCCGGCAAGACTGCAATACTGGATGCAGTAGCTGTCTCAGTCAGTACCTTTCTATTGGGGATAGATGGTGGCGTCAGTAGAAGCATTTTAAAAGATGATGCCAGATATGAATTCCATGATTTAAACGGAACGATTGATCCACAGCACCAGTTTCCGGTATGCATTGAGAGTACTGGTGCTTGTCTGGATCAGCAAAATGTGAAATGGATTCGTTCTTTGAATTCTGAAAGTGGCAAGACAACCATCAAAGATGCGGGTGAATTGACAGGTCTTGCGAAGAAAGCACAGAATCAGATTATGACAGGAGATAAGTCTCTGGTTCTTCCTTTGATCTCTTATTATGGAACCGGACGTTTATATGCACAGAAAAAAGAAAAGAGAAATCTGAAATCATTAACAGAATTTAAGCGTCAGGTCGGTTACGTGGATTGTATGGCTGCAGAGTCAAATGAAAAGCTGATGTTGAACTGGTTTCAGATGCAGACACTGAAAAGTCTTCAAGAACAGCAGAAGACGGGAATACTGGATAGATCATTGCTTCTGAAAACAGTTGAAAAAGCAATCTGCAGAAGTTTTGAGAGAATCAGCGGGGCACGAAATGCCAGCCTTATCTTTGATCTTGATACCCATAGATTGGTACTGGAATTTGAATCATCAGATGGTAATGCACAGAAATTTGCAATGGATGAGATGAGTGATGGATATAAGAACACACTAAGTATGATCGGTGATATTGCCTACCGTATGGCAGTGTTAAATCCTACATTGGGAGATCAGGTGCTGGAAAAAACACCTGGTGTTGTACTGATTGATGAAATTGATTTACATTTGCATCCGCAGTGGCAGCAGACAATCTTAAGCGACCTTCATGCAATTTTCCCGGAAGTTCAGTTTATTGTCAGCTCTCATGCACCTGCAGTTATCAACTCTGTTCCAAGAGAGCAGATTCGGATTCTGGATCATGGAGGAATCTATATGCCTGCGGCACAGACCTATGGAAGAGATGCAAATTCTATCTTACGAGAGGTTATGAATGTATCAGAGCGCCCGGCTGACATCAAGCAGCGTATGGACTTATTCTATGCGTGCATGGATGAAAGTAACTACAAGGAAGCTGACAAGGTTTTAACTGAGATTGAAGCAATTGTCGGAACAACAGATCCGGACATCGCAGCTGCAAGGACATCTCTGGATTTGGAGAGAATATTGGGGGAATAGAGCATGATTGTTATAAAAAGAAGAAAAGAACCCAAGAGTCTTCTGAAATTCCGCAAAGAAAATCCGGATGCGGATTATGAGTCTGATATGCCTACAGATGTATTAAAAGATATCCGGGAACAAATGTGGGAAGAACAGAGATGCCTGTGTGCATATTGTATGAAGAAGATTGAGACTCCAAGTGTTGTGAGAATTGAACATTGTAGACCGAGACATCCACAGGATGAACAGGAGCATGATAAAAAGGCAACGCTGGACTTTAAATGGATGCTTGGAGTGTGCTATGGAAACAGTCTGGTGCGAGGCGTGAAGCCAGAAGATAAAACCTGTGATGCACACAGGGGCAATACAGAGCTTACAGTGAATCCGTTTGATGAAATGTCTGTCAGAAAGATTAAGTATAAAGCGGATGGCAGCATTTATTCAGAGGATGCGGAAATCAATAAAGACGTGACAGAAACATTGAACTTGAATTGCCAGGCACTTTCTTTACCACAGACACGGAAAAATGTTTTGATGGCAGAGAAGAACAGAATCATGAGAAAATGCAAGGGCAAATCACAGGATGCATTCTTGCATGAGCTGGAACGTACCTATACAAGTCTGGTGCAGGAAAGAAATCTGACACCGTATTGCGGAATTATCATTTCCTGGCTTGAGAGCAAATTGAAGATATCATAAACTGTGCAAGTATTTGGAACAAATAAACTTGAAGGTAAAAAGATGGATTTACAAAATATACAAGATCAGTTAAATACTGAATTTTTCAAGTTTATTGGCTGTTTGGAAGAAGATATACCGCAGGAGATAAGTACAATTAAGAATATGTCTTCACAACATGTGTACAGGCAATTGTAAATGCAGCAAACAATTCGCTCCTTGGTGGCGGTGGTGTTGATGGTGCAATTCATAGCGCAGCAGGTCCGGAACTTCTGACAGAGTGCAGAACACTTCATGGGTGTGATACGGGAGAGGCAAAGATAACAAAAGCATATAATCTGCCATGTGATTATGTCATTCACACTGTCGGGCCGATATGGAATGATGGAAGAAATAGAGAAGAGGAGCTTCTAGCAAACTGTTATTTTAACTCTATGAAGTTGGCAATGGATAATGGAATTAGGTCTATCGCATTTCCTTCCATATCAACGGGATTATATAGTTTTCCAGTTGAATTAGCAGCAAAGATTGCGGTACATACAGTAAACAGATTCTTACAGGATAATCCAGGCAGCTTTGATCAGGTTGAGTGGGTATTATTTGATACTTATACTGAATCGGTGTATGAAGCTGAGGTTAATAAGATATACGATAAATGAAACGTAAATGTCGAACATGCAAATTCCGGTTAAGTGTTGTGAATTTATGCATGCTGCTGATTTTCTTTTGATCGATGATTATTAATATGCATATTTTATATGATCAACAGACCAAAACGGTTGGTTGAAGAGCTTTTATGACTGGAATATAATGTAACAAGCGCAGCAGAGTGCAGCAGCGCAGGGAACCTGAGCCTGTATGCACTAATTTACCAAAATTACGAGGAGAAGGAACATGAAAAAGAAACAATCATTAGATACCATTTGCATTCAGGGCGGCTGGCAGCCGAAGAACGGAGAACCGAGACAGCTTCCAATCTATCAGAGTACCACTTTTAAATATACCACCAGCGAACAGATGGGACGTCTGTTTGATCTGGAAGAGAATGGTTATTTCTATACAAGACTGGCAAATCCTACCAATGACGCAGTAGCAGCAAAAATCTGTGAGTTGGAAGGCGGCGCAGGTGCTATGCTTACATCTTCCGGTCAGGCAGCTAACTTCTATGCTGTGATGAATTTATGCCAGGCAGGTGACCATGTAGTCAGTTCTGCAGCTATTTATGGCGGAACTACGAACCTGTTTACAGTTACCATCCCTAAAATGGGTGTAGAGTGTACTCTGGTAAGCCCGGATGCGTCAGAAGAAGAGCTGGCAGCAGCTTTCCGCCCAAATACCAAGGTATTATTTGCTGAGACCATTGCAAATCCGGCGCTGACTGTTCTGGATATTGAAAAATTTGCAAAAGTGGCTCATGAACACGGTGTACCTCTGATCGTGGATAATACGTTCGCAACTCCTATTAACTGCCGTCCTTTTGAGTGGGGGGCAGATATCGTTACCCATAGTACCACCAAGTACATGGATGGACATGCGATGACTGTAGGCGGCTGTATCGTGGACAGCGGAAATTTTGACTGGGAAGCCCATCACGACAGATTTACCGGTTTAACAGAGCCGGATGAGTCCTACCATGGCATTATCTATACCCGAAAATTTGGAAAGCTTGCTTATATCACCAAGGCAACTTCCCAGCTGATGCGTGATCTGGGATCCATCCAGTCCCCACAGAATGCATTTTTGATCAATGTAGGTCTGGAAACACTTCATCTTCGCATGCCAAAGCATTGTGAAAATGCCTTAAAGGTAGCAGCTTACTTAAAATCCAGGGAAGATGTTGCATGGGTCAACTATCCGGGACTGGAAGGAGACAAGTATTACGAACTGGCGAAGAAATATATGCCAAATGGTACCTGCGGTGTTATCTCCTTTGGCTTAAAGTCCGGAAGAAAAGGTGCAGCAGATTTTATGGATAAGTTAAAGCTTTGTTCCATTGAAACTCACGTTGCTGACTCCCGTACAGCAGTTCTTCATCCTGCAAGTCATACCCACAGACAGCTGACAGATGAGCAGTTAGTAGAAGCAGGTGTAGACCCGTCTATGATCCGCCTTAGTGTAGGTATTGAAGGTGCAGACGATATTATTGAGGATATCCGGCAGGCTCTGGAATAGACAAAATGAAAGAAATACGTTATTTTTTGTCAAGAATAGCGATTAAACATCAATAAAAACAGATAATATTGTGCAATATGCACAAACACAATAAAATATTTTTGAGACTTTTCAATCTAGACTAAAAAAATAGTTAGATGTATAATGAAGACAATTAAATAAACCAATTGTCTGATATGTATATCCTGGGGATTGGCCCAGAGTCTCTACCAACTACCTTAAGAGTTGACTACATAGTTTATGTAGTCAGCTCTTTTTTTCTACCCTCAGGGTACATTTTCCGTAACTACCCTGTAAGCATCTGCGATGGGGTTGGCAGGTCAAAACGGGGAAGTGGAAAGGGCTGTTTTTTCATCAGATGAGAGATGTCCACTCAGGTACAGCAGACAAAAAACTTCTCACATGATCAGGTACAGAAAGATTCCGGGAGAACATAAGGTTAGTAAAGGAGGAAGTGTTTATGAAAGTTGTAGGTCAGGGATTAAACCGTGTCGATGCATATGGAAAAGTAACTGGCGAAGCAAAGTACAGTGCGGATTTAGAGCCAAGAGATATCCTTCATGGAAAGGTGATCCATTCTACCATTGCAAATGGTCTTGTAAAAAGCTTTGATCTGACAGAAGCATTAAAAGTTCCTGGTGTTGTAAAGATCCTTACCTGTTTTGACGCGCCGGACTGCCAGTTTCCAACTGCAGGCCATCCGTGGAGCGTGGAGGCAAAACATCAGGACATCTGCGACAGAAGAGTATTAAACCAGAGAGTAAGACTGTATGGAGATGATATTGCTGCAGTTGTAGCGGAAAACGAGGTGGCAGCTGCGCAGGCAGCCCGTCTGGTAAAGGTAGAATATGAAGAATATAAGCCTATCGTTACTGTAAAGGCAGCTATGGCACCGGAGGCAACACCATTGCATCCGGATATTCGTAAAGACAATGTGATTGTTCACTCCCATATGACTATGGGGCAAAAGGATTTTACCTTTGAGGATGGCTTAAAACAGGCAAAAGAAAAATACAAAGAGGAAGATCTGGTGGAGATCAATGAAGTATACGATACACCACGTATTTCCCATTGTCACATTGAACTTCCTGTTTCCTGGGCTTATGTAGACGTAAACGGAAAAGTGACTATTGTTTCTTCTACCCAGATCCCTCATATTGTACGCCGCTGTACATCACAGGCCCTGGGTATTCCTATCGGTAAAGTCCGCATCATCAAACCATATATTGGCGGTGGATTTGGAAATAAGCAGGATGTGCTTTATGAACCGTTAAATGCATTCCTTACAATGAGTGTAGGAGGAAGACCTGTAAGGCTGGAGATCAGCCGTGAGGAGACTATTTCCGGAACCAGGACCCGCCACGCTATTGAAGGTGTATGCCGCGGCCTGGTAACAAAGGATGGTACCGTTCTTGCAAGACAGTTAGCGGCTTATGCAAACAACGGAGCTTATGCTTCCCATGGCCACGCTATCTGTGCAAACTGCGGAAATGTATTTAAGGATCTGTACAGAGACCGTTTAGGTGCCCAGATCGATTGCTGGACCGTTTATACCTCTTCACCAACAGCAGGGGCTATGCGTGGGTATGGCATCCCGCAGGCAGCATGGTTTACAGAATGTCTTACTGATGATATGGCAACAGCCATTGGCATGGATCCTTATGAATTCCGTATGAAGAACTGTATGGAGGATGGTTTCGTGGATCCTGCAAATGGTATCACCTTCCATTCATATGGTTTAAAGAAATGTATGGAAGCAGGAAAGAAATATATCCACTGGGATGAGAAGAGAGAAGCATACAAGAACCAGACCGGTCCAGTAAGACGTGGTGTGGGAATGGCCATTTTCTGTTACAAAACAGGTGTACATCCCATTTCTCTGGAGACATCTTCAGTACGTATGGTATTAAACCAGGACGGATCTATACAGGTATCTATGGGTGCTACAGAGATCGGACAGGGCGCAGATACTGTATTTAGCCAGATGGCATCTGAGACCACTGGTATTTCCTTTGATAAGATATTTATCGTATCTACACAGGATACAGACCTTACGCCATTTGATACAGGTGCTTATGCTTCCAGACAGACCTATGTATCAGGTATGGCCTGCAAGAAATGTGCTGTTGAATTAAGACACCGTATTCTGGATTATGCTGCATACATGTTAAATCATGATGTGACAGACCTTTCTAAGACTATATATGCAGATCAGGTAAAAGAAGCATCCCAGAAGCTGCGTAAAGTGCTGGGACTGCTTCCTGAAGATGAGATTAAAGAGGATATGTTAGATATCGTTGACAGCAAGATCGTTGTACATGGCGGTGATCCGGTTCTCTTTGATGTGGCAGTGGTAGCAGATACAGCCTTTTACTCATTGGATAAATCCATTCATCTGACAGCAGAAGTGACCAATCAGTGCTTGGATAATACCTTCTCCTCCGGTTGCTGCTTCGTAGATGTAGAAGTAGATATGCCATTAGGACTGGTAACAGTAAAGGATATCGTCAATGTTCATGATTCCGGTATCCTGATCAATCCAAAGACAGCAGAAGCACAGGTTCATGGTGGTATGAGCATGGGGCTTGGATTTGGACTTTCAGAGGAATTATTAGTAGATGAAAAGACAGGACGTCCATTAAATAACAATCTGTTGGATTATAAGATCCCTACTGCTATGGATGCACCGGATCTTCATGTAGAGTTTATCCAGTTAGATGATCCTACAGGCCCTTATGGAAACAAGGCATTAGGCGAACCGCCTGCAATTCCTACTGCACCTGCAGTAAGAAATGCCATCTTAAATGCTACAGGTGTCCATATGAATGTAAGTCCTATGACAGCACAGAGACTGATTGAAAAATTCAAGGAAAAAGGTCTGATCTAGGGGGTGAATGAGTATGTTTGATATTAAATCATTTTATGAAGCAAAAGATGTAAAGGATGCAGTAGAAGCACTGGTACGGGAGCCTGAGGCAGAAGTCATCAGCGGCGGTACTGACGTACTCATCCGTGTAAGAGAGGGAAAGGATGCAGGAAGAGCACTGGTATCCATCCATAATATCAAAGAATTAAAAGGTGTAAAAATCCTGGAAAACGGAGATCTGTGGATCGGGGCTGCAACCGCATTTTCACATATTACCAATGACCCGACTATCCAGAAGCTGGTTCCCATGTTAGGAGAAGCAGTGGATATGGTAGGAGGACCGCAGATCCGTAATACAGGTACTATTGGCGGAAATATCTGTAATGGTGCTACATCTGCTGATTCTGCAGCAAGTATGTGGACATTAAATGCACTGATCCAGTTAGAAGGACCGGAAGGACACAGAGAAGTGCCGATCCATGAGTTTTATATAGGACCAGGACGTACAGTAAGAGACAGATGTGAGGTCTGCACAGGCTTTATCATCAAAAAAGAGGATTATGAAGGCTGGTATGGACAGTATATTAAATACGGAAAGCGTAAAGCCATGGAGATCGCAACCTTAGGCTGTGCAGTACGTGTAAAATTATCTGCTGATAAAAAGAGGATTGAAGATGTAAGACTGGGATATGGGGTTGCCGGACCTACACCTTTAAGATGTCATGCAGCAGAAGCGTATTTAAAAGGAAAGACTGTTTCTGACAAAGAGGCAGCAGCAGAGTTTGCCAGGCTGGCACTGACAGAAGTAAATCCAAGATCTTCCTGGAGAGCTTCTAAAGAGTTCCGCCTTCAGTTGATCGAGGAACTGGCAAAACGAGGACTGGCAGAGGCTATAAGAAGAGCGGGAGGTGAAGAGAATGCTTAAGATCATTCATATGACAGTAAATGGAAAGGAAACAGAACTTGCAGTGGATGAGAGGGAATCTCTTCTGGATACACTGCGTAATCGTTTAGGACTTACATCCGTAAAAAAAGGATGTGAAGTAGGAGAGTGTGGTGCCTGTACTGTGCTGGTTAATGGAGAGGCCATTGACAGCTGTATATATCTCACTATGTGGGCAGACGGCAAGAGCGTGATGACTGTAGAAGGATTAAAGGGGCCAAACGGGGAATTGTCCCCAATCCAGAAAGCATTCATTGAGGAAGCCGCTGTACAGTGCGGATTTTGTACTCCGGGTCTGATCATGAGTGCGGTAGAGATCGTAGGAACAGGAAAAAAATATAACAGGGAGGAGCTGAAGAAATTGATCTCCGGGCATCTGTGCCGCTGCACAGGATATGAGAATATCTTAAATGCCATGGAGCGTATTGTGGAGGAAGTTTACAAGGTAAGCCATTCATAAACAACCGCTTGTAAAAGCAGACAGAAGAGTAAAATCCCACAAAGAATAAAAATCCAATCTGTTTTTTGGGGAAAGACAGTAATGAAACCTGAAATCGCCTGTAAGAACAGGCAAATGTGCGCGAAAGCGCGGGGTTACGAATTTGGTGTACTTTTAGAATGAGAGTACATCGCAAAAGATTGGAGGCAGCAAAAACTATGAAAGAGAATGTAAACTGCAGCATCAGCAATATTTACAAACTAGACGGACGGGTGCCCATTGGAAAAGCGATTCCATTTGGTCTTCAGCACATTTTGGCAATGTTCGTATCCAACCTGGCACCTATCACCATGATCGCAGGTGCTGCAAAGGTACCAGTAACCGGTGCAGAGCTTGGCATGCTTCTTCAGAATGCAATGTTCGCAGCAGGTATAGCAACTATGATCCAGTTGTATCCTTTATGGAAGATCGGATCAAGACTTCCGGTTGTAATGGGTGTCAGTTTTACTTTCGTAACTGTACTTAGTACGATCTCAGCTAATTACGGGTATCCGGCAGTAATAGGAGCCGTACTTATAGGTGGTCTTTTTGAAGGAACCTTAGGACTTTTTGCAAAATACTGGAGAAAGATCATAAGCCCTATCGTGGCAGCATCTGTAGTAACTGCTATTGGCTTCTCACTGTTTACAGTAGGTGCCAGATCCTTTGGCGGCGGTTATGCAACAGATTTTGGTTCTATGTCAAACCTGCTGTTAGGTCTGATCACATTAGCAACCTGTCTGCTTTGGAACATGTTTGCTAAGGGATATTTAAAACAGCTTTCTGTATTAGCAGGTCTGATCGTCGGCTATGTTGTTGCGATCTTTATGGGAAAGGTAGATTTAAGTATGATCATGTCCGGTGGCATCATTGCATTGCCGCATCTGCTGCCTATTAAACCGGAATTCCATGCAGGAGCTATCATGTCTGCATGTATCATCTTTATGGTATCTGCAGCTGAGACCATTGGTGATACTTCTGCACTGGTAGCAGGCGGTTTAGGACGTGATATCACAGGAGAAGAGATTTCCGGTTCTTTAGCATGTGATGGATATGGTTCCTTTATTTCAGGTTTGTTTGGTTGCCCGCCAGTTACCTCTTTCTCACAGAACGTAGGTTTGGTAGCAATGACTAAGGTTGTAAATCGCTTTACTATTATGACAGGTGCAGCAGCAATGATTCTGGCAGGTCTGTTCCCGCCAATTGGTAACTTCTTTGCATCCCTTCCTCAGTCTGTACTGGGCGGATGTACTATCATGATGTTTGGTACTATTTTAACATCTGGCATGCAGATGATCGCAAATTGCGGATTCTCCCAGAGAAATATCACCATCGTTGCAATGGCATTATCTATTGGTATTGGTTTTACTACTACCAGTGAAAGTGGTATCTGGGCTGGATTCTCACCAGTTGTTCAGTCTGTATTTTCTGCAAACGTAGTAGCAGTGGTATTCGTAGTGGCAATTATCATGAACCTGATCCTTCCAAAAGATATGGAAGTACAGAAACTGGATAATTAAGGAAAATACAAAAGAACGTGACAAAGGTCCGGAGCCGGAATGTGGCTCCGGATCTTTTTTCGTTTGACAATGATCTTTAATATACATTGCATTTTCTGGAAAAAAGTGGGATAATTATTGATTAAATAAGTTATGATAGAAGAAGTTGTTAGATGTTGAGAGAGAAATAAGGAGCGATATACATGAAATCAAAGCCAAGGCCAAGAAGCCTTTTCAGGATCATTTTTGGAAGGACCACTTTTGTGATAGTGGGTCTGCTGCTGCAGATTGCTTTTTTCTTCAGTATTTTCCACTGGCTGGGAAATTATATTCATTTTGTATATGCTGGTTATGTGCTTGTCAGCGCATCTGTTGTGATCGCTATTTTAAATAAGCCTATGGATTCCAGCTTTAAAATGGCATGGATCATACCGGTACTGCTGATACCTATTTTCGGCATTGTCTTATATGTGTTTGTACAGGTCCAGTTCCAGACCAGGGCGCTGGCAAGGCGGGTAAACCAATCCGTTGAAAAGACAAAGCCTTATCTTGTCCAGGATCCCCAGGTGCAGAAAAGGCTGCGGGCTGCCAGTGTACGTGGAAGCCGTCTGGTAGATTATATGAATCACATTGCTGTTTTCCCTGTGTATGAAAATTCGGCAGCGAAATTCTTCCCCATGGGAGAAGATATGTTTGAGCAGCTGATGGAAGAACTAAAAGCAGCAAAGCATTTTATCTTTATGGAATATTTTATCATTGACCGGGGGTATATGTGGGACAGTATCCTGGAGGTCTTAAAGCAGAAGGCAGCAGAGGGAGTGGAAGTGCGCGTTATGTATGACGGTATGTGCTGCCTTATGCTCCTTCCTTATCATTATCCCCAGAAACTGGAAAAAATGGGCATCCGGTGTCAGATGTTTTCACCGATCAAACCGGTGCTTTCCACCCATCAGAATTACAGGGATCACAGAAAGGTTACAGTGATCGATGGACATACAGCCTTTACAGGAGGCGTGAACCTGGCAGATGAGTATATTAACCGGAAAGAACGTTTTGGACACTGGAAAGATACAGCGATCATGGTCAAGGGAGATGCGGTAAAAAGCTTTACCATGATGTTTTTGCAGATGTGGGATGCAGCAAGCCCAAAAAGCAAGAATGAAGAAAATTATGAGCAGTATCTGGTACCGGCAGATTATAAACTGCCGGAGGGATATGCAGGAAATGGATTTGTCATGCCATATGCAGACAGCCCTTTAGATGAAGAACAGGTAGGGGAACAGGTCTATCTGGATATATTAAATCAGGCAAAGTCCTATGTGCACATTATCACACCATATCTGATTCTGGATGACGAGATGAAAAACGCCATGGCCTATGCGGCAAAGCGCGGGATCGATGTGAAGATCATCATGCCCCATATTCCGGACAAAAAGTATGCGTATCTGTTAGCAAGAACCTATTATCCAGAACTGATCGCTTCCGGAGTGAAGATCTACGAATACGAGCCTGGCTTTACCCATGCCAAGATCTTTGTCAGCGATGATGAAAAAGCAACTGTGGGAAGCATCAACCTGGATTTCAGAAGCCTGTATCTGCATTTTGAGTGTGGAACCTATTTATACAGAAACAGCACAGTTGCAGATGTGGAGAAGGATTTTGAGAAAACGCTGGAAAAATGCATTCCAGTTACATTAAAAGACTGCGCCCAGTATAACTGGTTTGGAATTAAGGCCGGAAGGTTCCTAAGATTGATCGCACCCTTAATGTAATGACCCAAAAGAAAAACAAGCGCCACCGTAGGTGGCATTTGTTTTTCTTGGGTCATTAACGAGCGAACCGCCTGTGTCAGCAGGCAGTGGAGCGCGCCAGCGCGGGGTTCGTGAGTCTAAAATAAAGAAACAAGCGCCACCGTAGGTGGCATTTGTTTTTCTTGGGTCATTAACGAATGAACCGCCTGCTTTCAGAAAAAAAACACAACCAGAACACATCTTGGTCACAAACCAATGATAAACTTTCAAACAATGAACAGAACATGAACAAATAGTTACAGTTCAGCCATTACATCGTCTTGTTTCCATATTCATGAAAACAAGAGGTTTGGTGGGTCCACCATATGCTGAGTTGGATGAAAAAGTTGTTAAAGTGTTTGAGAGGAGTTTTCCATTATGAAAGTACGAAAAAACCACACACGTTTCCTGTGCGAATCTCTGGCGGCTGCGGCGGCAATTTCCCCCATATTAAGTATGACTGCATGGGCAGATAATATTTCCACTGCCAATTTTAATCTGCGCCAGCAGGTTGTAAAGTTGACCGACATTATGGAGATAACCAGTTTCAGGGAAAGCGTTACCAGGGCTGACTTTGCAAAAATGCTGGTAAAGGCCTCAAGTTACCGGGAAAATCTGCCAACTTCCAATGTTTCTGTTTATGCAGATGTACCGGCAACAGATCCAAATGCAGTGTATATCCGCATTGCAGCAAGAGAAGGCTGGATGAGTGGATATTTAGGCGGAAAATTCAAGCCGGAGGATCCGGTCCTTTATAAAGACGCAGTAAAGGCCATTCTTACTATGTTAGGCTATACAGATGAGGATTTTACAGGGGATCTGGTTTCTTCACGCATATCCAAGTTTAACTATCTGGAATTAAACGAAGATGTAAGTCGTCAGGCTGCCGATGAAGTGAACCAGACTGACTGTATGAATATTTTTTATAACCTGTTAAAGGCAAATAAGAAGGACAGTAATGAAATCTACGGCAAGCTCTTAGATTGTGAGTTAAATTCTGATGGAGAGATCAATCCTATCACCATTCTGGATGATGCGAGGAAAGGCCCGATCCTGGTACATAAAAACTTCAGTGTTTCCCAGTCTGTACCTTTTGACACAGAGGATGCAAATGTATTTTTAAATGGCGTGGCAAGTACATTATCAGCTGTAAGATCTGCCCAGCAGCAGGCTGGATTTGCAGTTTTATATTACAACGTAAAATCAAAGACTATCTGGGCTTATACAACTATGGGCTGGGACAAAGATGATGATTCCGGCAATAATTCTTATATCCTTTTAAAAGGCGAGATCAAAAATATTTATTATAAATCCACCGATGTTATGACACCTACATCTGTTCGTATTGAGGTAGACAAGGCGAATTCCGATGATAGCTTCGACAGTAGTGAGGATGAAGATTCTGACGGCTATCTGACGATCAGCCTGGATTCTTCTGAACTTCAGTATATGTTCTCTATTTATGGGGATCTGGAGGTAGGAGATGATGTTGTTCTGGTATGCAGCCGCAATGGCAGCTCCTATACAGCAGTTGATGCTCTTGAATACTAAGGGGGATATTATGAAAAAGAAGAAAAAGCTGATTAAAGTGGTGGTTATACTTCTTGTGACCGCCATTGTGGCAGGAACAGTCTTTGTATGGAAGAGCCATAAAGCGAAAGCAGCAGCGGCAGCTGCAACAGCAGAAAATACAGCAACTGTAGAAAAAAGAAGCATCAGCTCCCAGCTGTCTTCTTCAGGTACCCTGGAAGCAAAGGATACATACAGTATTACTTCCATGGTAGAAGGTGAGGTAATATCTGCCAATTTTGAAGAAGGTGACCAGGTTGAAAAAGACCAGGTTCTTTATGAGATCGATCGTTCCAGTATGGATACTGACTTAAACAGTGCCCAAAACTCTGTCACCCGGTCCCAGACTTCCTATGAGGATGCATTAGATGACTATAACCAGGCAGTATCTGATTACAGCGGAAACACCTACAAGGCCACAGATACTGGATATATCAAGGAACTGTATGTCAGTGTGGGAGATAAAGTCAGTGGAAATACAAAACTGGCTGATATTTACAGTGATGATCTCATGGAGATCCGCATCCCATTTTTAAGCGGTGAAACAGAACTGATCCCGGTGGGGAGTACAGCAGTCCTAACTTTAGTGGATTCAGGAGAGCAGATCGAAGGTACGGTCAAGGCAGTTGCAAACAGGGAAGAAACTCTTTCCGGTGGTCGTCTGGTAAAATATGTGACCATTACTGTAAATAATCCTGGCGGACTTACAACGACAACTGCAGCCTCTGCCCAGATTGGTGAGTTTGTGGGAAGTGAAGAGGGAACTTTTAAGGCTTCTACAGATACCACTATGAATGCAGACCTGGCTGTAAGTGTAGAAGTAGAGGAACTTCTGGTCCATGAAGGGGATTATGTAACAAAGGGAACTCCTATTTTCCGAATGACTTCCCGGACAGCAGAAAAACTGATGCGAAATTATAAGGATGCTTTAGATAAGGCCCAGGAAGGTGTTGAGTCTGCCCAGAGCAAGCTGGAAAGTACCCAGGATAACTATGATAATTACACCATTACAGCCCCTATCTCCGGCCAGGTGATCACAAAGAACTTTAAAGTAGGGGATAACATTACAAAAAATACCAGTTCTACAACTACACTGGCAACCATCTATGACCTTTCTTCCCTGACATTTAAAATGTCCATTGATGAGCTGGATATCCAGAGCGTAAAGGTGGGGCAGAAGGTAACAGTAACTGCAGATGCCTTTGAAGGCCAGACCTTCTCAGGAACTGTTACAAATGTAAGTCTGGAAAGTACCTATTCTAATGGTGTCAGCACCTATCCGGTCACTGTGACCATGGATGAGGAAGGAAATCTGCTTCCCGGTATGAATGTAGATGGCGTGATCACATTAGAAGAGGCAAATGATGTTCTTACGATCCCGGTAGATGCCCTGATGAGAGGTAACCAGGTCTATATTAAAGATGATTCTGTAAAAGAGCAGAATGGCCCGGTTCCGGCAGGCTTTAAGGCAGTAGAAGTTGAAACAGGTCTTACTAATGATTCTTATGTGGAGATCAAGAGCGGACTTTCTGAAGGCGATACAGTCTATGTGGCAAAATCCAGTACAGATTCCAGCAGCTTCTTTATGGGCGGTCCGGGAATGGGCGGTCCCGGCGGTGGAATGGGCGGCCCGCCAAGCGGCGGCGGTAATGGCGGTGGAAACCGTGGAGGTAATGGCGGCGGTGGTCCAAGATAGAGTTATCCACAATAGAGCAGGGCAGTGTGAGAAATGCGGCAATAGTGAAAGGGGTTTTTATGTTCCGTTTACGTAAAGGTCGGCAGGATAATAAAAGCAGAACAAACAACATAGATGAGAAAAATACTCATGAGATAAAAACTCAAAATAAAGATAACAGTACAAATGATGCAGATATGGATCAGCCGGGTAAACATCTCATTGATCTTCGCCACATTTTCAAGATCTACCATCTTGGGGGTGAAGAGGTCCGCGCCAATGATGATGTAAGTGTATCCATTGATAAAGGGGAATTTGTTGCTATTGTAGGAAAATCCGGAAGCGGAAAATCCACATTGATGAATATTATTGGGGCATTGGATGTTCCTACCAAAGGAGAATACTATCTGGGCGGAGAAGATGTAAGCAAAATGGAAGATAAACAGCTTGCAAGGATCAGAAATAAGATGATCGGTTTTATTTTCCAGCAGTACAATCTTCTTCCGAAGTTAAATTTGCTGGAAAATGTGGAGCTTCCTCTTCTTTATGCAGGAGTGGGAAGTGAGGAGCGAAAGAAGCGTGCTATGGCTTCTTTGGAAAAGGTAGGTCTGGCAGAAAAGTGGAAAAATATGCCAAACCAGTTATCTGGCGGTCAGCAGCAGCGTGTTTCTATAGCCAGGGCATTGGCCGGGGATCCGTCCCTGATTTTGGCAGATGAGCCTACAGGTGCTCTGGATTCAAAAACCAGCCGTGAGGTTTTGAATTTTTTGAAACAGTTAAACAAAGAGGGAAATACCATTGTGATGATCACCCATGATAATTCCATTGCCATGGAGGCCAAACGGGTGGTACGCATTGCAGATGGACACAAAATATTTGACGGAGATGTAAAAGATTATGCTGCAATCCTTTAAACTGGCTATAAAAAGCATATGGGGCAATAAGATGCGCTCTTTCCTAACTATGTTAGGGATCATAATTGGTGTGGCAGCGGTCATCATCCTGGTAAGTCTGGTCAATGGCTATATGGGAAGCGTAGTGGAAAGCTTTGCCAGCATGGGCGTAAACCAGATCAATGTAAATGTGACCAATCTTACATCCCGTACAGTAGATGTGGACCAGATGTATGCATTTTATGATGAACACGGGGATCTTTTTGACGGTATCAGTCCTAATGTATCTTTGTCAGCTACTGTTAAAAAGGGAGATGACTCCATGAGTTCTACCAGTGTGGCAGGCAGAAGCGAGCAGTACCTGGATATGAAGGATTATGATCTTCAGCTTGGAAGAAATATCGCCTACTCAGATATTGCTTCCCGCCAGAAGGTATGCGTGATCGGTTCTTATGTGGCCCAGGAACTGTTTGGAAGTGCACAAAAGGCCGTTAGTAAGACATTAAAAATAAATGGTTATGCTTTTAAGATAGTTGGTATAGTGGAGACACAGGATGAGGAAAACATGGAAGACGGCGGAACAGATGATTTTGTATGGATTCCTTACAGCGTAGCTACCAGTCTTGCAGGAAGTGCTAATATAAGCAGTTATACATTAACGGTATCAGATACGGATAACGCGGATACAGCTAAAACACTGATCCAGAATTTTCTGTATGAAACCTTTAAAGACAGTGATCTTTACAGAGTGACAGCCATGAGTGAGATGTTAGACTCCTTAAACGAGCAGATAGCCATGATGAGCGGCATGCTGGGTGGTATTGCAGGAATATCCCTTTTAGTTGCAGGTGTAGGTGTTATGAATATCATGCTGGTATCTGTAACAGAGCGGACAAGGGAGATTGGTATCAGAAAGTCACTGGGAGCGGACAAGGGAACCATTTTACAGCAGTTTGTTATTGAAGCAGCTGTGACCAGTTCCTTAGGCGGTGTAGCAGGCATCCTTATAGGCTGCGTTGCCACAAAAGTGGTGGGAACCATGATCGGGATTTCCGCATCTCCCACACTGGCGGCAGTGCTTATCTCCTTTGGAGTGTCTGTAGCCATTGGCCTGTTCTTTGGATATATGCCTGCGAGAAGGGCGGCAAACTTAAATCCGATCGATGCATTAAGAAGTGAGTAACAGTCATATCTTCCTGTCAAGGCAGAAGGCGAAATTTCTGCAATAACAGCCAAGTGTAAAGTTTTACATAAATTTTACATTTGGCTGTTTTTGTTTTTACACAGCTGTGGTATGCTGATGATAAGAGCATAACCGCATTTTGCGGCTTTGCGGTTAAAAAGGGAAGGACGAGGATCACCATGGATAAGATTTATATCATTGAAGATGATGAAAACATACGCAATCTTTTAAAAATAGCGCTGGAAGGCTTTGGCTATGAGGCAGAAGGCTTTGAAACAGCAGAAGAAGGTCTGGAGCGCATCAAAGAAGAAGCGCCATCGCTGGCTATTTTTGACTGGATGCTTCCGGGAATGGATGGTGTTACAGCAATCCGCCAGATACGCCAGACAGATGGCCTGCAGGAGCTTCCCATTATGCTTTTAACTGCCAAAGAGAAGGAGCTGGACAAGGTAGTAGGTCTGGACTGTGGTGCCGATGACTATATGGTAAAGCCCTTTGGCGTCCTGGAGCTTTCTGCAAGGATACGCAGCCTGCTGCGCCGCGCAAAAAGAGAAGAGAAGAAGGATATCCTTAAGTTTGAAGAGATTGAAATCAACAAAAAGACCAGGGAGGTGACCAGTTCAGGCCATTTCTGTGAGCTGACCTTAAAAGAATTTGAGCTTTTAGTCTATCTCATGGAAAACCAGTCCCGTGTGGTCACAAGAGACGAGCTTTTAAATCAGGTATGGGGTTATGAATATGACGGAGAGACCAGAACGCTGGATATGCATATCCGTACGTTACGCCAGAAACTGGGAGAAAAGGGAAGTTACTGTATTAAGACAGTCAGAGGCGTAGGCTACAGACTGGTACATCAGGAGGGATGACCTATGAGAAAGGCAATTCTGGAGAAATTCATTTTTGTACTTTTGGCGGCGCTGTGTATTAACAGCGTCATCTTTTATATTGCCAGCAGGAATACGATACTGGATACAACAAGAAAAGACATGCTATATACTATGGAAATGATTGACCGCACATTGGACTATGACGGGGATCTGTTAGAACAGGTGCGCCGCATGGAAACTTTTACAGCCGGAAATACCAGCCGTATAACGCTGATCCGTACAGATGGAACGGTTGTATCTGACTCAGATGCAGATCCATTGGAACTTGACAATCATTTAAGCCGGAAAGAAGTGGTCCAGGCACTGGAAAATGGCAGCGGCTCTGCCAGACGTTATTCCCATACCTTAAAGAGAAATCTTTTATATGTGGCCTATAGATCCAACCGGGCAGATATGATCATCCGTGTTTCTGTGCCTTATTCCGGGGCTAGTGAATATCTGACTATGCTTCTGCCGGCGGCTCTTTTCAGTTTTCTGGCAGCTCTTGTCTGCGCATTGGTAGTTTCCAGACGTTTTGTGGATTCCGTTACACAGCCTTTAAGCAATATTGCAGCGGAAATGTCAAAGGTAAAGGGGGATTACAAAGGGGATTATACAGAACTGCATTTTGAAAAGTGCCAGTATCCGGAGTTAAATGTGATCGCAGAAACCACCATGGAAATGTCAAAAAATGTAAAAGCATATCTGACCCGGATCGACAAGGAAAAAAGGATCCGTCAGGAATTTTTCGGCAACGCTTCCCATGAATTAAAGACTCCTATCACATCGATCCAGGGATATGCGGAATTAATAGAAAATGGCATGATTCAGGATGAGAATATGAAAATGGACTTTATCAAAAGGATCAAGAAGGAGGCCATTAATATGGCCGGTCTTATTAACGATATTCTGATGATCTCCAGACTGGAGGCAAAAGATGCAGAAGTGGTGGTATCAGATGTGAGAGTCAGTGTGCTTCTTGAAGAGATCATAGACAGTTTAAAACCTGCAGCAGCAGCCGGACAGGTATTTATGCACTGTGACTGCCAGCCTCTTAGCATCAAGGCAAATCCGCAGCAGATGAAAGAGCTGCTCTCCAATCTGGTTAGCAATGCAGTAAAATACAACCGGCCAGGCGGTCAGGTATGGGTAAATATCCGGGAAAAAGACGGAAATATGGTTGCCCGTGTTCGGGATAATGGTGTTGGCATCCCTCAGGAAAGCCTGGATCGCATTTTTGAGCGGTTCTACCGCGTGGATAAGGGCCGGAGCCGGAAACAGGGCGGTACCGGTCTGGGACTTTCCATTGTAAAGCATATTGTAAATTTTTATCATGGAACTATCCGTGTTACTTCACAGCTGGAAGAGGGTACAGAATTTGTAGTTACTATTCCTTTAAACTGGAAAGATCTTTAAAATGTAAAAAACTGGAAAAATTATTGGTAAAAATGACGAAAAACACTTTATTGCTTTAAAATCACAAAAATTTAAAGTAATAAAATTGACGTGCAGATTTTTTTGTAGTATCATACCCTTAGTTCGTATAAAACGAATGAGTTTTTATCGAAAAGAGGACGGTATTATGAAAAAATCTACAAAAATCGTGTCACTTTTATTAGCAGCAGCATGTGCAGCATCTATGACCGGATGTGGCGGTTCTGGCAGTACAGCTACTACAGCAGCAGCTTCCAAAGCAGCAACAGAGGCAGCATCTTCTGAAGAAGCAAAGAGTGAAGCAGCAGCTTCCACTGATGGGAAAACTTATAAAGTAGGTATCTGCCAGCTGGTACAGCATGTAGCGTTGGATGCAGCTACCCAGGGATTTAAGGATGCATTAACAGAAGCACTGGGTGATGCAGTTACCTTTGATGAGCAGAATGCACAGGGCGATTCCAATACCTGCTCTACTATTATCAATAGCTTTGTTTCCAATAAGGTAGACCTGATCCTTGCAAACGCAACTCCTGCTCTGCAGGCAGCACAGGCAGGAACCAATGAGATCCCTGTATTAGGAACTGCTGTTACTGAGTATGGTGTAGCCCTTGGCATTGACGGATTTGACGGTCTGGTAGGCGGAAATATTTCCGGTACTTCTGACCTGGCTCCGTTAGATGAGCAGGCAGCTATGCTTCATGAACTGTTCCCGGATGCAAAGAATGTTGGCCTGTTATATTGCTCCGCAGAAGCTAACTCCCAGTATCAGGTAGATACTGTAAAGGCAGCTCTGGAAGAAATGGGATATACCTGCGAATACTATGCATTCTCTGATTCCAACGACCTTGCAACCATTACTACTAATGCAGCAACCAACAGCGATGTGATCTACATTCCGACTGATAATACAGCAGCAGCAAATACTGAGATCATCAACAATATCTGCCAGCCTGCAAAGGTTCCTGTCATTGCAGGAGAAGAGGGTATCTGCTCCGGCTGCGGTGTTGCAACTCTTTCTATCAGCTATTATGATCTGGGTGTTGCAACTGGAAAGATGGCAGTTAAAGTCCTTACTGGTGAAGCTAATATTTCTGAGATGCCAGTAGAATATGCACCTCAGTTTACAAAGAAGTATAACAAGACCATCTGCGATGCACTGGAGATCAAAGTTCCGGATGACTATGTAGCCATCGAAGAATAATAGGTTTCCAGAGAAAAATTTAATGTAAAAAATTTCGTGGCAGACACAGCGGGAAGGTGGATATGGCTTTCCCGCTGTAAATGTTCTCCCGGAGTCTTTCTGGTACAGTTATTTCGAAAACGATGTACTAGTACAGAATGGTTGAGGGAGTCCTCTGCTGTAAAAAGGGGAAAACAATGAATATAATGAGTTTATTAAATGCGCTTCCTGGAGCAGTGGCACAGGGTCTGGTCTGGGGCATCATGGCCATTGGTGTTTATATCACATTTCGTATACTGGATTTTGCGGATCTGACCGTAGACGGTTCTTTGTGTACCGGCGGTGCAGTCTGCATTATGATGATGTTAAAGGGACAGAATGTATGGGTGTCCATGGTGGCAGCACTTTTGGCAGGTATGGCAGCAGGCTGCGTTACCGGACTTTTACATACCTTTATGGGGATTCCGGCTATCCTTTCCGGTATCCTTACACAGTTGGGATTATATTCTATTAACTTGAAAATAATGGGAAAGGCAAATCAGGCGATCAACGTAGATAAGTATGACCTGCTTGTATCTTTACGTTTTATCCGCAATGTGCCTCTCTTTAAAAATACTATTCTTTTAGTATCACTGATCATCATTGTGCTGATCATTATCCTTTACTGGTTCTTTGGCACTGAGCTTGGCTGTTCCATCCGCGCAACTGGCTGCAATGACAAGATGGCGAGAGCTCAGGGTATTAACACTGACTTTAACCGTGTTCTGGGTCTGATGATCTCTAATGGTCTGGTGGCTCTTTCAGGAGCGCTTCTTTCCCAGTATCAGGGCTTTGCTGATATTAATATGGGCCGTGGTGCTATCGTTATCGGTCTGGCTGCTGTTATCATTGGGGAAGCAATCTTCGGAAAGATCTTCCGCAACTTTGGCCTGCGTCTTTTAAGCGTTGCCTTTGGCTCTATTATTTATTATCTGGTACTTCAGGTAGTCATCTGGCTGGGAATTGATACAGATCTGTTAAAGCTGCTGTCAGCGGCAGTTGTAGCTATTTTCCTTGCAATCCCAACATGGAAGGCACGTTATTTTTCAATGGGTTCCAAAGGAGGTAAAGCCTGATGCTTCAGATCAAACATGTATCAAAAACCTTTAATAAAGGCACAGTGAACGAAAAACAGGCGTTAAGGGATTTAAACCTTACGCTGAAAGAGGGAGATTTTGTTACGATCATTGGTGGTAATGGTGCCGGCAAATCCACTATGTTAAATGCCATTGCAGGGGTATGGCCGGTAGATGAAGGACAGATCATCATTGATGATAAAGATGTAACAAAGCTTCCGGAATACAAAAGGGCTGCTTTTTTAGGACGTGTGTTCCAGGATCCTATGAATGGAACTGCAGCTACTATGGGAATCGAGGAAAATCTGGCTCTGGCTTTAAGAAGAGGAAATCTTCGTACCTTAAAACCAGGTATCAATAATAATGAAAGAAAGCTTTATAGAGATCTGCTCTTAAGACTGGGGCTGGGACTGGAAGACCGTCTGACGTCTAAAGTAGGACTTCTTTCCGGCGGACAGAGACAGGCTCTGACACTGCTGATGTCTACTTTGAAGCGCCCAAAGCTGCTTTTGTTAGATGAGCATACAGCAGCCCTTGATCCGAAAACAGCAAGAAAAGTCCTGGAACTGACAGAAGAGATGGTAAATGAACAGCATCTGACCGCCTTAATGGTCACTCATAACATGAAAGATGCCATTCAGATCGGCAATCGCCTGATCATGATGAATAGTGGCCATGTTATTTATGATGTAGAAGGCGAGGAGAAAAAGAAACTGACAGTAGAAGATCTGCTGGCAAAATTCTCCGAAGCAAGCGGTGAGGAATTCTCTAACGACCGTATGATGCTTGCAAAATAGAAAATGCAAATATATTTTGTTGCCCGAGGGGGATGTATACATATGGTATATAGCCTTTTCGGGCAATATTTTTGTAATATTTTTTAATATATTTAATAGTTTGTTCATTTTTTGATAGGGATTTTATGTTATACTCATACATAAAGTGCGCATAGGATGCTGTGGTTGCAGAGAAACGGTCAGGTGCGTATCTATAGCTGGATCTAGAAACGACAGGAGAAATAAGCAATGAGTGAAAATAAGGACTATATATCTCGTTTGAACAAGGCGAGAAGGAACCGAAATCAGAAATGGGATCCCAGATATATTCTGATGGCTCTGGCAGCAGTGGTACTGATCGGGATCATTGTGCTGGCAGTGATAAATGTAAAGTCAGCAGTATCAGGTCGGGTTGCCCGTGGCGGCAGTGAAAACGTGATTGACGAGCCGGGAACCGGGCTGGAAGCAGCCAGTGCTTCTAATGCTGCAAGAGAAGAGGAAGAAAAAGCAAAAGAAGAGCAGGAGATACAGGAGACTGTTGATGCGTACCAGAATCTGGGTATTGTCCAGGTTTCCGGTTATGTAAATATCCGTGAAACCCCGGATATGAAGGGAAATATCATAGGAAAGATCTCCGGAGACGGTGCCTGCGAAGTCCTTGGAGAAGAAGGCGAGTGGAGTCATATTACCTCCGGCGGCATTGAAGGCTATATCAGCAGCCAGTATCTGGTAACAGGAGATGAGGCAAAAGAACTGGCAAAAGGGCTTGTAAAGAAACGTGCCATTATCATGACGGAAAATGATAATCTGAACATCCGGAGTGAAGCTAGTACAGATGCACAGATCGTAGGCCAGGCACTTCCGGCAGAGCGTTATGAGGTGCTTTCAGAAGAAGATGGCTGGATCCAGATAAACGGCGGTTATATTTCAGCTGATTATTGTGAAGTAAAATATGCCTTAAATGAGGGACGTAAACTGGATCTGAAGGCACAGGCTATTAATCAGTATGATAATCTGGTCATCTTTAAAAAGAGCGGTTATATGAATGTGCGCAGTACACCGGAAAATAAAGGTGATGATAATGTAATTGGTAAGCTGACCAGTAAGGCGGCCGGTGATATTATTGAGACTGTAGATGGCTGGTATAAGATCAAATCCGGTACAGTAACCGGCTATATTGCAGCTGATCCGGAACTGATCGCAACGGGCCAGGAAGCAAAAGACCTGGCAATGCAGAATGCCGCACAGATGGCGATCATCACAACAGATGTGTTAAATGTCCGTGTAGAGCCAAATACAGATTCCAAGATCTGGACACAGATCGTCAAAGATGAACGTTACCCGGTAGTAGACCAGCAGGATGGCTGGGTACAGATCGACCTGGGTTCTGTAGATGCAGAGGATGGCAGTCAGGATGGAGATGAAAAAGCATATATCTCTACCCGTGACAATAACGTAGAAGTCCGTTATGCCTTAAACGAAGCCATCAAGTTCACCCCTGCAAAGGACAATGGCTCCGGTTCTAAGAACGGCAGTTCAGGCTCTAAACAGTCCCGTCGTTCACAGCTTGTAAATTATGCCCTGCAGTTTGTAGGAAACCGCTATGTATGGGGCGGTACCAGCCTTACAAATGGTGTGGACTGTTCTGGCTTTACTATGAGAGTCATGGAGAAATTCGGCGTATCACTGCCTCATTATTCCGGCTCCCAGGCCCAGATGGGTAAGAAAGTCAGCTCAGCTAATATGCAGCCTGGAGACCTGATCTTCTACGCAGGCAGCAACGGAAAGGTAAACCACGTAGCTATTTATATTGGAAATGGCCGCATCGTACATGCAGCCAGCCGCAGAAGTGGTATTAAGACCTCTACCTGGAATTACCGTACACCGGTAGCTATCAGAAGTATGCTGGATTAATAAATAAAATAAAAACAGGAAAGACTGTCCTTATGTAACTGGAATACAGATACAGAAAGGATGGTCTTTTTTATGGGTAAAAATCAGAAGGGTAAAAAAGAAGAAAAATGGTCGGATAAAGCAGGATCTTTGTCACAGGAGCGAAAGATCCGGGAAAAAGAGATTGAAGAGAAAGGAGATATTCATCTCAAAAACTGGGGACAGATGACTTTGGAAGGAAATGAAGGAAAACGGCGTATCCACCTGCTTTCGATTATTGGGGAAGTAGAAGGCCATGAAAATGCTTCCGGAAATGCCAAAACCACCAAATATGACCATGTGCTTCCCATGCTGGCACAGATCGAAGATGATGCGCAGATAGAAGGGATGCTGGTTCTTTTAAACACATCAGGCGGTGATGTGGATGCCGGCCTTGCTATTGCAGAGATGATCGCATCTATGAGCATTCCGGTAGTATCACTGGTGTTGGGAGGCAGCCATTCTATTGGTGTTCCCCTGGCAGTGGCATCGGATCATTCTTTTATCGTTCCCTCAGGCACCATGATGGTACACCCAGTGCGTATGAGCGGTATGGTCATTGGCACAGCCCAGACTTATGAATATTTTGAGATGATACAGGACCGTATTTTAAATTTTGTATCCACTCATGCAAATATTGCTTATGACCAGTTAAGGGCGCTGATGCACAATACAAAAATGCTTGCAAGAGACCTGGGAACGGTACTGGTGGGCCAGGAAGCAGTAGATGTGGGACTTATTGATGAGGTTGGAGGCATCAGGGAAGCGCTAAAGAAGTTATATGAAATGATTGATGAAAAACAGGGGTTTTAATTTTTGCTAGGTCAGTGTAAACTATAAAAAGAGAATGATCAGCCTGTAAGCATATATCATATAGGAATCAGGCGAAGGGGAGGATACAATGAAAATTTTTGATCTACACTGTGATACCATTGAAGCATTAAAAAACAATAATGAGACTTTTGACAACAGCATCACCCAGTTTACTATGAAGGACCAGGAGAAACTGGATAAAGCAGTGCAGTTTCTTGCAGTATGGGTGCCGGATCATTTAAGAGGCCAGGAAGCAGTAGATTTTATCAACGGATATTATGAATATATGAAAGAGGCTGTGGGAAAAATCGCAGACAAGGCGGCTCTGGTAGAAGATATGTCTGATCTGGACACTATTTTAAATGAAAGAAAATGGGCATTTATCCGTTCTATTGAAAGTGGGGCTGCACTTGGGGGAAAACTGGAAAATGTAGATCATTTTGCAAAACTGAATTTTAAGATGATGACATTGACCTGGAATGGGATCAATGAGTTAGGAAGCGGTTCCCAGTCTGAAATGGGGCTTACTGACTTTGGAAAAGCAGTAGTACGCCGGATGGAGGAAGTAGGAATGATCGTGGATTGTTCCCATTTAAATGATGCAGGTTTTGAGGATCTGTTAAATTGCTCTGCAAAGCCTTTTGTTGCATCTCATTCTAATTTAAGGGCTTTGTGCAGCCACAGCCGCAATCTGCGGGATGATCAGTTTAAGGAGATCGTGGCAAGAGGAGGACTTTGCGGTATTAATGTCCATTCTAAGTTCCTTTCAGAACCGGACGATCTGGGAGCCGGACAGAAAGAACAGCTACTGCGCCTCATTGACCGTATGCTGGAACTGGGAGGAGAGGATGTGATCGCCTGGGGTATGGACTTAGACGGTGGTGTGACCTGTGACCCGTCTATTGGAACACCTTACGGAGGGGCAGCTTATGGGGAATACCTGGTAGAACATGGGATCAGCCGTAAGATTGTAGACAAACTTTCCTTTGATAATGCATACCGGTTTTTTATCAGAGATCAAAAGCGTTGCAATTCTTAAGAATTTTTTGTATACTGTTAATAGTCCATATTTTCGGAGAACATATGTTCTTTGGATGAGGTATGAAAATAGGAGGCTATGATTTGTGGCTGATTCAGTAAAGAAACAACAGGGTAAAACGGGAAAACCTGGAAGACCTGGAAGACCAAAGGGAAGTACCACGAAAAAAGAGACAGCAGGAAGCAGCAGGGCAAAAAAACAGAACACGGTATCTGCAGGGAGGAGCAGTTCTTCCAGAAAGGTACAGGAACCGGTTTATGAAGAAGATGATATGGGATTTATGAGGGCAGAAGTGATCATTATCTGCTCTTTTGCTGTTGCGATCCTTTTATTTTTAAGTAACTTTGGCTTGTGCGGCATTGTAGGTGAGATATTAAAGGGTATGCAGTTAGGACTGTTTGGCATATTAGGTTATCTTTTGCCGCTGCTTATTTTTATAGGGACCTGCTTTTATTTATCAAATCAGGGGAATATCCATGCGGCTGTTAAATTAGGAGCAGTGATAGTCGCAGTGCTTACACTGTGCGGCCTGTTTCAGCTGCTTTTTGGAAAAATGCCTCAGGATGGTCCTGTTACCCAGTTTTATATAGATGGAGCAGCAGGAGGCGCAGGAGGTGGATTAATAGGCGGAGCGTTAGCTTCAGCACTTATGTTTTTTGTAGGAAGAGCCGGCGCCTATCTTGTATTTTTAGTACTGCTTATTATCTGTATGGTATGTATTACAGGGAAATCCTTTGTGTCTGCGGTGAAGCGGGGCAGTGACCGGGCATATCGGTATGCAAGAGAAGATATGGACCGGAGAAAAGAGATCCATGCACAGAAAGCTGAAGAACGGAAACTTTTACGGGAAGAACAGAGAGTCCGTGGTGTTAATCTGAATGCTACCAGACTTACTGCCATGGAAGAAGGCAGACGTCCTGTTCCGGAAGATGCAGAATATGATGAGGAAGCATTTCAGGAAGCATTTGCCGGACAACCTGCTGCAGCAAAGGAACGCCAGCCAGAAGAAAACACTGCAGATGAGACCGGATATGCAGGCATTATGGATAATGAGCCAGAAGAAGGTCCGGATGAGCGTATAGAAGAAAAGCCTTCGGCCACCGGCAGAAACAGAGTGGTTTATGAGGAAGAAGAGGAGATCCCGTCACCGGCAGATGAGTTCAGAGGACGGATCCAGATGCCTTCTGGTTATGATAATCTAAAGGATGAGGCACAGGCTCTGGCAGATGAACTGGAAGCCCAGTATGAGACCATCCATGTGCCAAAAGACAGAAGAACTTTAGAGGAAATGGAAATCCCGGCTCCGGATCTTTCATCAGGACGGGCGACTGCCTGGGAACAGAAGGTATCAGCTGTTTCAGGAAAGCCTGTGCCACAGGAAGAACCAGTGCCCAAAGAGCTTTATACAGTACCGGTAGAAGATACGCCATGGGATGAAGACCTTTCAGAAGAAACAGTCAGTCTTTCTGATATTGAAAGTGAAGATGAGACTGATGAGAAAAAAACTCGCACAATACAAATGGAAGGGCATGAGGAAAAAACTCAGGATATATATGCAGATATAAAGGCTGATGAAGAAGATGATACGGAAGAAGAATCCCCATGGGATCCTAAATTTGATGACAGTACGGCTCCTGATCCGCTTATGTCAGCTTCCGGAGCGCTCTATGTTCCGGAAGCGCCAAAACAGGTAGTGACTGCTTCTGGAAAGGTGATCGATGCAGAGACAGATCTGTTAAAGAAAAAATTAGAAAGCACAAGGGATGCAGAGGCAGCTGCTGCGCCAAAGCCAGATCCATTTATGGCATCCCGGTCTTCTAATGTAAAGACTGCAATTACAGAGTCAGAAGGCGAGTCAGCAGCGTCTGTTGCCAGGGAGATCTCTAAACAGGAGGTGGAAAAAGAATACATATTCCCGCCTACGGACCTGTTGAAGAAGCCAGTCCACAACAGCAATGCCTTTTCAGAAAATGAATATAAGGCTACAGCCATTAAGTTGCAGCAGACACTGCATAACTTTGGCGTAGGTGTTACAGTTACAAATATCAGCTGCGGCCCTTCCGTTACCCGGTATGAGTTATTGCCGGAACAGGGGGTAAAGGTAAGCAAGATTGTAGGACTTACTGACGATATTAAGTTAAGTCTTGCAGCAGCGGATATCCGTATTGAGGCGCCTATCCCAGGCAAATCAGCAGTAGGTATCGAGGTGCCAAATAAAGAGAATAATATTGTATATTTAAGAGAGCTTCTGGATTCTGATTCCTTTAAGAACCATAAATCCCGTCTTGCTTTTGCTGTTGGTAAGGATATTGGCGGACAGGTAGTTGTTACAGATATTGCCAAGATGCCCCATCTTCTGATCGCAGGTGCTACGGGTTCCGGTAAATCTGTATGTATCAACACCCTGATAATGAGTATTATCTTTAAATCTGATCCAAAGGATGTAAAGATGATCATGGTAGACCCGAAGGTAGTAGAATTAAGTGTATACAATGGTATCCCGCATCTGCTCATCCCGGTGGTTACAGACCCGAAGAAGGCTTCAGGGGCTTTAAACTGGGCGGTTGCAGAAATGACAGACCGTTATAAGAAGTTTGCAGACTGCAATGTAAGAGACTTAAAGGGTTACAATGAAAAAATAGATAAGCTGGCGGATATACCAGATGATAAAAAGCCAAAGAAACTGCCTCAGATCGTTATCATCATCGACGAGTTAGCAGACCTTATGATGGTAGCACCAGGTGAAGTAGAAGATTCTATCTGCCGTCTGGCACAGCTGGCCCGTGCTGCAGGTATCCATCTGGTGATCGCGACACAGAGACCGTCTGTGAATGTTATCACCGGTCTGATCAAGGCAAACGTTCCGTCACGAATTGCATTTGCTGTTTCTTCCGGTGTTGATTCCCGTACTATTATCGATATGAACGGTGCGGAAAAGCTTCTTGGAAAGGGAGATATGCTCTTTTATCCGGCAGGTTTCCCGAAACCTCAGCGTGTTCAGGGGGCTTTTGTGTCAGACGAAGAGGTAGGCCGCGTTGTGGAGTTTTTAACAGAACAGGGACTGACTGCCCAGTACAGCGAGGATGTGATAAACCGGGTGGCTGCACCTTCTTCTGACGGCGGCAGTTCAGCTGCAGACCAGGACGAATATTTTGCCCAGGCCGGTAAATTTATCATAGAAAAGGACAAAGCTTCTATTGGTATGCTCCAGAGAGTCTTTAAGATCGGATTTAACCGTGCGGCCCGTATTATGGATCAGCTGGCAGAAGCAGGCGTTGTTGGGGAAGAAGAAGGAACCAAGCCAAGAAAAGTGTTAATGAGCCTGGAGCAGTTTGAAGAGCTGCTTGAACAGGGACGATAATACATTTACATTTATTCATCAAGGAGGAAGCACTTATGAAAACCGATATTGAGATCGCACAGGAAGCGGTAATGCAGCCAATTAAGGAAGTGGCAGTATCTTATGGTATTGGAGAGGATGATCTGGAGCTTTATGGAAAATATAAAGCAAAGCTTACAGATGATCTCTGGGAAAAAGTAAAAGACCGGCCGGACGGCAAACTGGTCCTGGTGACAGCGATCAACCCAACGCCAGCCGGTGAAGGAAAGACTACTATTACCGTAGGCTTGGGAGAAGCACTTGGAAAAATGGGAAAAAATGCCATCATCGCCTTAAGAGAGCCATCATTGGGACCGTGCTTTGGTATTAAAGGCGGTGCAGCAGGTGGCGGTTATGCACAGGTGCTTCCTATGGAAGATCTGAATCTTCATTTTACAGGTGATTTCCATGCGATCACATCTGCCAACAATCTTCTGGCAGCACTTCTTGATAACCATATCCAGCAGGGAAATGCGCTGGGTATCGATCCAAGACAGATTCTCTGGAAACGCTGCCTGGATATGAATGACAGAGTGCTTAGAAATGTAGTGGTTGGACTTGGGGCAAAGGCTGACGGTATGGTACGTGAGGATCATTTTGTGATCACGGTTGCCTCTGAGATCATGGCGATCCTCTGCCTTGCAAATGATATGGATGACTTAAAAGAACGTCTTGGAAAGATCATTGTTGCCTACAATTTTGCAGGAGAGCCTGTAACAGCAGCGGATCTTCATGCAGTAGGTTCTATGGCAGCCCTGTTAAAGGATGCATTAAAGCCAAATATGATCCAGACCTTAGAACACACAGGTGCTTTGGTGCACGGTGGACCATTTGCCAATATTGCACATGGCTGCAACAGTGTACGTGCTACAAAGACAGCTTTAAAGCTTTGCGATATTGTTGTTACAGAAGCTGGTTTTGGCGCTGATCTGGGTGCAGAGAAATTTATGGATATTAAATGCCGCAAAGCAGGCATCCATCCAGATGCTGTAGTATTAGTGGCGACTGTAAGAGCGTTAAAGTACAATGGAGGCGTTCCAAAAGATCAGCTTTCTGAGGAAAACCTGGATGCTTTAAAGAGAGGCATTGTAAACCTTGAAAAGCACATTGAAAATATCCAGAAATTCGGTGTTCCGGTGGTTGTTACCTTAAACTCCTTCATAACAGATACAGAAGCTGAGTATGCTTACATTAAGAAATTCTGTGAAGAAAGAGGCTGTGAGTTTGCGTTGGCTGAAGTCTGGGCAAAGGGCGGCGAAGGCGGTATCGCTTTAGCTGAAAAGGTATTGAATACCCTGGAAAATAAGAAGGGGAACTTTAAGCCGATCTATACAGATGAGATGCCATTAAAAGAAAAGATCAAGACCATTTCTTCTGAGATCTACGGTGCAGACGGTGTATCTTATGCACCTGCAGCTTCCAGGGCCTTAAAACGCATTGAAGAAATGGGATTTGGTGATCTGCCTGTATGTATGGCTAAGACTCAGTATTCCCTGTCTGATGACCAGACAAAGCTGGGAAGACCGTCTGGTTTTACCATTAATGTAAGAGATGCTTATGTCTGTGCCGGAGCAGGTTTTGTAGTAGTGCTTACAGGTTCTATTATGACTATGCCAGGACTTCCGAAGAAACCGGCTGCTGAAGGTATTGATGTGGTAAACGGAAAGATCACTGGCCTGTTCTAAAAAATTGATTATAGAAACAGAGGTTTAAAAGCATGATATTTCGTGATTGGTTAAAAGGACTTGAATATACGCTGCTTCAGGGCAATGTGGATGTGGAAACAGAAGATGTGATCTATGATTCCAGAAAAGCAGCTCCTGGAAAAGTATTTGTGGCAATGAAAGGAATCCGGGCAGACGGACACAGCTTTATCCCTCAGGTATTAAAAGCAGGTGTAACAGTCCTTGTAACAGAAAGACCTGTGGAAGAAGAGTTAAAAGCCAGTGGGCTTTCTGGGGAAGAATTAAATAAAATAACTGTGGTCATGGTAGAAGAAGGCCGTCACGCGCTGGCTCTTCTTTCAGCTGCACGTTTCGGCCATCCTACTAAAAAACTGGTGATGATCGGTGTTACAGGAACCAAGGGGAAGACAACCACTACTCATATGATCCGGGCCATTTTACAGGCTGCAGGAAAGAAAGTGGGCATGATCGGAACTACAGGTACTATGATCGGTGATGTGGTAACACCTACTTTAAATACTACGCCGGAATCTTATGAGCTTCATCAGGCATTTTCACAGATGGTGGAAGCAGGCTGTGAATATGCAGTGATGGAGGTATCTTCCCAGGGTATTAAGATGCATCGCACAGATGGACTGTATTTTGACTATGGTATTTTTACCAATATTTCTCCAGACCATATCGGACCAGGAGAGCATGCGGATTTTGAAGAATATCTTTATTATAAGACAAGACTCCTTAATATGTGCCGCATTGGTCTGGTAAATAAAGATGATGAACATGCAGAGCAGATCATAAAGGCAGCAGATTGTGAACTTTATACTTATAGCGAAAAAGGAAAAGAGGCAGATTTTTCAGCTTCTGATATACGCTATGTATCACAGCCGGATTTTGTAGGAACAGAATTCCACATTTCCGGAAAATATGATATGGAAGTAAGACTGGGTATCCCGGGACTCTTTAATGTGGTAAATGCGCTGGCAGCTGTCAGTGTGTGCAGCTTTTTAGATCTGGATAAAGAAAAGATCAGCCATGCCTTAGAACATATCCGGGTAAATGGCCGTATGGAGATCGTCTATACCAGTGAGAGATGTACTGTTCTTGTGGATTACGCCCATAATGCAGTGAGCATGGAAAGCCTGTTATCCACACTCCGGGATTATAAGCCTAAACGCCTTGTCTGCGTTTTTGGCTGCGGTGGAAACCGGTCCAAAGACCGTCGCTATTCTATGGGCGAGATCGGTGGAAAGCTGGCAGATCTGAGCATTATTACAGCAGACAATTCCCGGTATGAGAAGGTGGAAGATATTATTGCTGATATCCGCGGAAGCATTGAAAAAACAGGCGGCAGCTTTATTGAGATACCGGACCGCAGGGAAGCAATCCGCTACAGTATCCTTCAGGCACAGCCGGGAGATATGGTAGCTGTTATCGGAAAGGGACATGAAGATTATCAGGAGATCAATGGTGTCCGTCATCATTTCCTGGACCGTGAAGTGATTGAAGAAACAGTAAAAGAACTGGGAGAGAAAGCATAAAGATGAGAGAGATAACAGCCAGAGCTCTTGCAGGAGCAGTTGGTGGAATATTGGTGCACGAAGGGGATGCTCCCTCTGTAGAGCATATCAGCCTGGATTCCAGAAAAATGACAGGAAATGATCTGTTTGTGCCGATCATCGGGGAACGGGCAGACGGACATGATTATATCTGCATGGCCATTGGAAATGGTGCAAAGGCAGTGTTCACCAGCCGTCATAAAACAGAAGAGGAAGTACAGGAAGCTATCTTTACCCAGTGCAAAGGGGACAAAGAAAAAGAAACAGCGGCAAAAGCAGCGGCATGGATCTGTGTGCCTGATACAAGAAAGGCGCTTCAGGATCTGGGAGCATATTGCAGAAACATGCATCCTCTTCCTTTGGTCGGTATTACCGGAAGCGTGGGAAAGACTACCACCCGTGAAATGGTGGCAGCAGCCTTAAGCGCCGGTTTTCTTGTATACAAGACACCGGGAAACAGCAACAGTCAGGTGGGAGTGCCGATCACTGTTGCTGAGATCCCGGAAAATGCAGAGATCGGTGTGATCGAACTGGGAATGAGTGAGCCGGGAGAAATGACCCGTATTGCAAATGTTGCCAGAGTCAACTGTGCAGTTGTGACTAATATTGGAGTAGCCCATATTGAACAGTTAGGTTCTAAAGAGAATATTTTAAAGGAAAAGCTGCATATCCAGGATGGAATGTCAGAAGATGGAACATTATTCTTAAACGGAGATGATCCCCTTCTTAGGAATGTAATCCCGGAGAATGGCAGGAAGAAGATCCTGTATGGACTTTCAGAAGGCTGTGATTACCGGGGAGAGGATCTGCATCTGGAAAATGGTCATCCTGTATTTACAGCTGTTCATGGAGATGAAAAAGTACAGCTTCATCTTAAGGTCATGGGTGTCCATATGGTACAGAATGCCCTGGCAGCCCTGGCAGTGGCAGGTGAATATGGTATTTCTATGGAAAAGGCTTCAGAGCCTTTATGCCGCTTTGAAGGCTTTAAGGGCCGTCAGCAGATCCTGCATCTGAATGGCGTAACAGTGATCGATGACAGCTATAATGCGAGCCCTGTTTCCATGAAAGCGGGAATACAGGTATTAGGTTCTTTGCCATGTGAGGGAAAAAGGATCGCGGTCCTTGCTGATATGAAGGAATTAGGTCCTGATACTATAAAATTCCATCAGGAAGTGGGAACTTTCTTAAAAGAGCATCCGGTAGATCAGGTAGTTCTTTATGGGAAACTGGCAGAAGAGATCGGAGCTGGTCTGAAAATGTCAGGGGGAAATATACCGCTGGCAGAAGTAGAAAACCTTGAAGAACTGGAAAAATGGTTAGATGACCATGTAGTTTCCGGTGATTGTCTGCTGTTTAAGGGATCTAACAGTATGGGACTTTCCAAAGCAGTAGCTTATATGAAAGAAAAATAAAAAGAGTACATACCCGCCTGCTTTCGCAGGCGTGGTTTTTAAAAGCGATATTTTAAGAAGTTAATATAAGGAGAAGATATTTAACACTATGGAATTAACAAGAGAAAACTACAACGAAACAGCAAAGGAACTGCTTGCATTTTTACAGAACAGTCCTTCCTGCTTTCATGCAGTGAAGAATGTAACAGATATGCTTACAGCAGCCGGCTTTACAGAAGTAAAAGAGGAAGAAAGCTGGGAGCTTAAGGCAGGCGGACGTTATTTTGTGACCCGCAATCAGTCTTCTGTGATCGCATTTAAGATACCAGGAAAAGATTTTAAGGGATTTCAGATCATGGCAAGCCACAGTGATTCACCAGCCTTTAAAATTAAAGAAAATCCGGAGATGGAAGCAGCTCACTGCATCAAGTTAAATGTTGAAAAGTATGGCGGCATGATCTGTGCACCATGGTTTGACAGACCATTATCCATCGCAGGAAGACTGGTAGTATCAGAAGGAAGCCGTCTGGTGTCCAAACTGGTTAATGTAGACCGGGATCTGGTGATGATCCCAAATCTGGCTATCCATATGAACCGCCAGGTAAATGACGGGTACGCTTATAATGCACAGAAAGATATGCTTCCTGTATTTGGCAGTCTGGAAGCAAAGGGAACCTTTATGTCTCTCATGGCAGAAGCAGCAGGTGTAAAAGAAGAGGATATTTTAGGACATGATCTGTTTTTATATAACCGTCAGCCGGGAACTATCTGGGGTGCAGATGAGACCTTCCTTTCCTGCGGCAGACTGGATGATCTGCAGTGTGCATTTTCTTCTGTAAAAGCAGTTATTGAAGGAGAAAACAGTTCAAGTGTTTCTGTAGCAGCTATCTTTGACAATGAAGAAGTGGGAAGCGGTACCAAGCAGGGGGCAGATTCCACTTTCTTAAAGGATGTTTTAGAGCGTATTAATGACAGTCTGGGACGTACCAGAGAGCAGTATCTTATGGCAGTTGCCTCCAGCTTTATGATCTCTGCAGATAATGCCCATGCAGTACATCCAAACCATGCAGATGTCGCTGATCCAACCAACCGTCCGTCTATTAATGAGGGTATTGTTATCAAATACAATGCAAATCAGAAATATACCACTGATGCAGTATCAGCAGCTGTTTTCAAGGCATTATGCAAGAAGGTACAGGTTCCGGTACAGACCTTTACCAACCGTTCTGACATTGCAGGTGGTTCCACACTGGGAAATATTTCCAATGCACATGTTTCCTTAAATACTGTAGATATCGGACTTCCTCAGTTTGCAATGCATTCTCCTTATGAGACTGCAGGTGTGAAAGATACCTGCTATCTGATCAAGGCAGCAACTGAATTCTTTAACAGCTGCATCGTGGCTGAAGGAAATGGAAATTATACTCTGGGTGAGTAAAAAAATACTTACAGGGCATCCTATAAACAGGAGGCCCTGTTTTTTTGAAAAAACTTCCCTGTAAGCCTCATTGTGTTCGCTGCCCGGCTATGGTAAAATACTGGTAGTTAGAAACGACTAACTAGCTACGAATCGATCATGGCCGGTGGAAAAACCCGTTGCCAGAAAGGACAAAATTATGAAGCATTTGGAAATCGAAAAAGTAATCGGAAGAGAGATCATTGATTCAAGAGGCAATCCTACTGTAGAAGCAGAAGTTTATCTTACAGATGGAACTGTAGGAAGAGGAACAGCACCAAGCGGAGCATCCACAGGTGAATTTGAGGCATTGGAGCTGCGTGACGGTGACAAGAGCCGTTTTGGCGGAAAAGGTGTTTTAAAGGCAGTTGAAAATGTGAATACTGTTATCTGCCAGGTATTAAAGGGAATGGATCCTTCTGATGTTTATGCAGTAGACCGTGCTATGATCCAGGCAGACAAAACCAAAGATAAATCAAATTTAGGGGCAAATGCTATTTTAGCTGTATCCATTGCAAGTGCAAGAGCAGCAGCTAACGCGCTCCAGATCCCGTTGTACCGTTTCCTTGGCGGGGTAAATGGAAACAGACTTCCACTTCCTATGATGAACATCTTAAATGGTGGTGCTCATGCAGCCAATACTGTAGATGTCCAGGAATTTATGATCATGCCTGCAGGTGCCCCAAGCTTTAAAGAGGGACTTCGCTGGTGCGCAGAAGTATTCCATGCACTGGCAGCATTATTAAAAGAGAGAAATCTGGCAACTTCTGTTGGAGATGAGGGAGGTTTTGCGCCAGATCTTGGCAGCGACGAAGAAGCTATCCAGTGCATTTTAGAGGCTGTAAAACGTGCTGGCTATGAGCCTGGAAAAGATTTCGTGCTGGCAATGGATGCAGCTTCCAGTGAGTGGAAAGGCAGCACAAAAGGAGAGTATATCCTTCCTAAATGCGGAAAGAAGTTTACTTCCAAAGAGCTGATCGCACACTGGAAAGACCTGTGTGAGAAATACCCCATCTACTCCATTGAGGATGGTCTGGATGAGGAAGACTGGGAAGGCTGGCAGTTAATGACTAAAGAACTGGGGGATAAGGTTCAGTTAGTTGGGGATGATCTGTTTGTAACCAATACAGAGCGTTTGTCTAAAGGTATCAGCCTTGGCTGCGGCAACTCCATTTTGATCAAGTTAAACCAGATCGGAAGTGTTTCTGAGACTTTAGAGGCTATTAAGATGGCTCATAAGGCTGGCTATACGGCTATTGCTTCTCATCGCTCCGGCGAAACAGAGGATACTACCATTGCAGATCTGGCTGTTGCGTTAAATACCTGCCAGATCAAGACAGGTGCTCCAAGCAGAAGTGAAAGAGTTGCCAAGTACAATCAGCTGCTCCGGATTGAGGAAGAACTGGGAGCTGCAGCTGCATTTCCGGGATTTGGTGCTTTTAATACAAAAAGATAGAGGCAGAATAACCGAAACAGGTACTTGTTTTACAGATACAGAGTGTGCTAGAATAAAAGCCGGACTGGTTTAAGACCAGCAATAAAAGAATAGAGGTTAGTTCTTATGAGTTTTTCCGGCTTATTTCAGACACAGGGAATGCTGTTTCTGACTATGCTTATCGGGTATATTTTTGGAAAGAAGGGGCTGGCAGATGATAATGGAAAAAGCCTGCTTACAGACCTGGTCCTGTTTGTCACCCTTCCGGCAAGCATATTGAAATCATTCCAGATTGAGTTTAATCATCAGATTCTTATTGCATGTATGACCATTGCTATAGCAGGAGTCGTGATCCAGATTGGAAGCTATGTTCTTGGCATGTTCCTTTACAATCATTATGGTGAGAGCAGAAAAAAAGTGCTACAGTACGCAACAATCTGTTCCAATGCGGGAATCCTTGGAAACCCTATTGCAGAAGGGATTTTTGGGCAGATGGGAATGATGTATGCATCCATATATGTGATCCCGCAGCGCATTTTTATGTGGTCTGTAGGTCTTACATATTTTACAGAGGCACCAGATAAGAAGACGCTTTGCAAAAAAGTGGCTACCCATCCATGTATTTTATCTGTATTGATCGGATTTTTACTCATGGTAACGCAGATCCGGCTGCCGGAAGTATTGAACGTGACGATCAAAACAGTAGCTGGTGCAAATACATTCCTTGCAATGGCTTTAGTAGGTCTGATCCTTTCTAAAGTAAAGCTTACAGAGCTGGTAGAACGTGATACGATCTATTATGCATTTATACGTTTGGTATTTGTTCCTCTTTTGGTGTATATAGGCTGCAGGCTTGCATCAGTAGATGATCTGGTAACAGGAGTGTCTGTGGTTTTGGCGGCAATGCCGGCGGCCAGTGTTACGGCGGTTATGGCTTCCAAATATAAAAAAGATGAAGCCTTTGCAACGAAATGCGTGGTATTTACTACTTTGCTTTCATTGGTAACAGTGCCAGTATGGTGTCTGTTTTTAGTCTGATACGGGTACATTATTTCTTATACTCAGATTCCCGCACGGACGTGCTCTGCTGCTTGCTGCGCAGCCGTTTGTTTTTCCCTACGCTCATAAATAACTGGATTAGTTAAAGCAGTATGCTTTGGGTATCTTATTATAAGACCCGGACATACTGCTTTTTCTTTTTGGTATTTTATTTGCCTGCTTTTTCAATCAGATCTTTAAATAAACCACGCATCCGGGGTTCGCTGTTTTGCAGTTCCTCAGGATGCCATTGTACCAGGATAAACTGTCCATTTGCTGTTTCCATGGCTTCAGGGATGCCATCTGCGGTATGGGCAGTGATCTTTAAGCCCTTTCCCGGTTCTTTTACACACTGGTGATGCAAGGTGTTGGTATATACTGGCTCCTTACCTAAAATAGAAGCTAAATGGCTGTCTGCGTCTATTGTGACCTGATGGATGAGATAATCCCGGTTCTGCTTCTGGGAGTGGAGCATGTGGTCAGGATTCATATAGGAGAGATCCTGGTAAAGGCTTCCGCCAAAGGCCACATTTACAAGCTGCAGTCCCCGGCAGATCCCAAGGACAGGCATGTTATGCTCTAATGCATAGTTTGCAGCATGGATCCAGAAACGGTCCATGGCAGAGTCTAAGGAGCCCAGCAGAGGAGATGGATCTTCGCCATAGAAACGTGGGTCAACATCTACGCCTCCTGGGATAAGAAGTCCGTCACACATGGCCAGCACCGGGTCCATATCTGTGGGATCTTTTAAAACCGGAAGGAGAATGGGGATGCCACCAGCATTTTCCACGCCGGAACAATAAGCATGATTAACGTAGTCAGCAGGTACCGGAGCCGGACCGCCGTTATTTGACATGTGGGCACCAAGGATGCCGATCACAGGTTTTTTCATTTGAATAAGACCTCCTGGATATTGTATGTAGTATAAGTATAACTCATTTTACAAAAAATAAAAGCAACAATAAAAGCAATAATAAAAGCAATTTATAATTGACTAACCCAATGATACAGGAATACAATATTGATACAACAAACGAAATTAACTGACAATATTAGTTGTATATAACTCAAGTTAGTCAATATTAATTGGATTTGGGGGTATTTTTATGCAGGCATTAACAGAAATGAAGCCTGGTGAAATCTGTACTGTTAAGTGGATGATGGCAGGTGCAAAAATCGGGGAATGGATGGAAAAACATAGTATTACAGAAGGCAGCAGCATTAAGGTGATCCAGAATTGCATGGGTGATCTGATCATTGGTACCAGAGAGGGAAAAGTAGCTGTAGGCAGGGAGATTGCCTGCAGGATAAAGGTATAAGATATGCTTAAAGGGGGAGTAATATGCAGGTACAAGCATACATCTTATTGAGAAATGTTCTGATTGACTAACTACAAGTTAATTTGCTAAAGTATCAAATGTAAAAATTAAGTATAAAACATGTGTGCTTTCAGAATCTTTCTGTGCCTGGTTTTGTGAGAAGACTTTGGGAGTACATTTTGGACAAGGAGGATAAAAACATGATGTTAGATATTGGAAAAGTAAAAAAGATTGGTTTATTTGCAAGCGGTGTGCTGTTTGGTACAGCTGGTGTTAAAGTTTTAGGAAGCAAGGATGCTAAAAAGTTCTACATCAATTGTCTGGCAGCCGGACTTCGCGCTAAGGATTGTGTTATGACTACTGCAACTAACATTCAGGAAAATGCAGAAGATATCCTTGCAGAAGCTAAGGAGATCAACGAGCAGAGAAACAAAGAAGAAGTTTTTGAGGATGAGAGCCAGGCAGAGGCAGAAGAGTCCTTTAATGAGGAAGAAGCAGCAAACGCTGAGGCTTAATTAAAAAATAAACGGGGCCTGGGGAGAAAAACTTCCCGGGCTTTCTTTTACAGGGAGCGATAAACCTATGAAATTTTCCATTAAACATGAGATAAACGGAAGATTCCGTATCCATGTATTCCAGAAAGGTGTTATGAGCCTGCGCCAGGCAGATCTGCTTCAGTATTACCTGGGGACTCTTCCGGGTGTACAGAACGCAAAAGTTTATGAACGGACTGCAGACGCAGTTATTATTTATAAAGGTGACAGGAATGAGATCCTGGAAGGGATCAGGACTTTTTCTTATGAAAATAAAGAATTAGAAGAAATCGTACCGGCAAACAGCGGACGTGAGTTAAACAGAGAGTATCAGGAAAAACTGTTTAAGCATGTAGCTGTACGCATGGTTACAAAGACATGCTTTCCATTTTGGTTAAGAGCTGTTTATACTACGGCAAAGGCAGTACACTATGTATTTAAGGGAATCTGTTGTCTGTTAAAGGGCAAACTGGAAGTAGAAGTTCTGGATGCAACTGCTATTACGGTTTCTATTATAAGAAGTGACTTTAATACGGCAGGCTCTGTTATGTTCTTGTTGGGCATTGGTGAACTGTTAGAGGAATGGACACACAAGAAGTCTGTTGGGGATCTGGCAAGAAGCATGTCCTTAAACATTGAAAAAGTGTGGCAGAATGTAGATGGTACAGAAATATTAGTTCCTGTATCCAACATTAAAGAGGGCGACCTGGTAACGGTCCATGTTGGAAATGTGATTCCCTTAGACGGTGAAGTTATAAACGGTGAAGCAATGGTAAACCAGGCTTCTATGACCGGTGAATCTGTTCCTGTAAAGAAAGAAGCAGGCTCCTATGTATATGCAGGAACTGCAGTGGAAGAGGGGGAGATCACCCTTAAAGTAAAACATGCAGCCGGTTCTACACGTTTTGAGCGTATTGTAAAGATGATCGAGGATTCTGAAAAATTAAAATCCTCTGTAGAAGGAAAAGCTGCAAACCTGGCAGATGCCCTGGTTCCATGGAGTCTTGGCGGTACCGCCCTTACATGGCTTTTGACACGCAATTCCACAAAGGCACTGTCGATTCTTATGGTGGATTTTTCCTGTGCATTAAAGCTGGCAATGCCGTTATCCGTTCTTTCTGCTATGCGTGAGGCAAATAGCCACCGTATTACTGTAAAGGGCGGCCGGTTCTTAGAGGCGGTATCTGAGGCACATACCATTGTATTTGATAAAACCGGTACCCTTACAAAAGCAGAGCCGGTACTGGCAGATATAGTTGTGTTTAATGATATGTCCCAAAATGAGATCCTGAAGATCGCAGCATGCCTGGAAGAGCATTTCCCACATTCTATGGCAAATGCAGTTGTAAAAGAAGCAATAAATAGAAAACTTGTCCATGAAGAAATGCACTCCAAGGTTGACTATATCGTAGCACACGGCATTGCAACCTATGTAAATGATGAGCGTGTTGTGATCGGAAGCCATCACTTTGTATTTGATGATGAAAAGTGTATTATCCCGGAAGAGCATAAGAAGGCATTTGATGAACTGCCTCCGTATTATTCTCATCTGTATATGGCTATTGGCGGAAAGCTGGCAGCTGTTCTCCTGATCGAGGATCCACTTCGCCCAGAAGCGAAGGATACAGTTGAAGCTTTAAGAAGTCTTGGTATTAAGAATATCGTTATGATGACTGGTGACAGTGAGAGGACAGCAAGAGCCATCGCTGAAAAAGTAGGTGTTGACAGGTACTTTTCCGAGGTACTTCCAGAGGACAAAGCCGGATTTGTAGAGCGTGAAAAGGCTCTGGGTCATAAGGTCATCATGATCGGAGATGGAATCAACGATTCACCTGCACTTTCTGCAGCTGATGTAGGCATTGCCATCAGTGAAGGCGCTGAAATTGCAAGAGAAATCGCAGATATTACGATTTCTGAGGAAAATCTGTATCAGCTGGTAACATTAAAAGCGATCAGCAATGGTTTAATGAAGCGTATCCATGGAAATTACCGTTTTGTTATTGGGTTTAACTTAGGACTGATCCTTTTAGGCGTTGCCGGTGTGATCGCACCTGCCACGTCTGCGCTGCTGCACAACACATCTACTTTAGGCATCAGCTTAAAGAGCATGACAAACCTGTTAAATGATCAGGAAAAGAAAAAAGAATATGAAGAAGCAGAAGCCTGATTTTTAAGTCAGGTTCTGCAGTGGGAAAGTTTTAGAAAGCTAAAAAGCCGTTGTAAGGAAAAATTCTTTACAGCGGTTTTTTGCGTTATGTAGAATATTTTTATTGTAAAAAAGCCATTTTAAGGGTAACTACATGAATAAAAAAGAAAGGCTGGAAAATAGTATGGAGCAGAAAAGAGGAAGAGCCAGTATTCTATTTGAACATCCCCCTGTGATCAGGAGTATTGCTTCTGTAGCAGGCACGAAAGAAGGAAAAGGACCTTTGGGTTCGCTTTTTGATGCAGTGGAGCAGGATGACAAAATGGGAAAGGAAAACTGGGAAGAAGCGGAAAGTGCCATGCAGGAAAAGGCGGCCAGAATGGCTATGGCAAAGGCTTATCTTACAGAAGGAAAAATAGATTACTGCTTTGCAGGAGATCTGTTAGGACAATTGATCGCTACCTCCTTTGGCACGGGAAGCCTGAAGATCCCGCTCTTAGGACTGTACGGTGCCTGCGCTACCATGGGAGAGGCATTAGGGCTTGGTGCAATGACGGTAAATGCAGGTTACGGGGAAAATGTACTTGTCATGGCTTCCAGTCATTTTGCTACAGCAGAAAAAGAGTTCCGTTTTCCTCTTGCCTATGGAAACCAGAGACCAAAATCCGCCACCTGGACGGTAACAGGCTGTGGGGCAGCAGTGGTTGGAAAATATGGAGAAAAAGGAATCGCCCGGATCGCAGGCATCACCACAGGCCAGGTAGTAGATGCAGGAATCAGAGATTCCATGAATATGGGTGCAGCCATGGCCCCGGCAGCCTTTCATACAGTGATGCAGAATTTAAAAGATCTTGAGATAACAAAAAAGCAGCTGGAAAGTGGCTGGTATGACAAGATCATCACCGGGGATCTGGGAAAAATTGGGAAACAGGCTTTAGCAGAGTTTATACGAAATGAAGGGCTGGAAGCAGAAGAGTTTTTAATGGATTGTGGTATGGAGATTTATGACAGCAGCGATCAGGATACCCACGCAGGAGGAAGCGGCTGCGGCTGCAGTGCCCTGGTACTTGGTGCGTTGATATTGCCAAATATCCAGGCGGGCATCTGGAGAAGGGTTCTTTTTATTCCTACAGGAGCCCTGCTTTCTACAGTCAGTTTCAATGAAGGCCAGACCATACCGGGAATCGCCCATGGGATAATTTTGGAAGGTATGGGAAAATAAGAAAGGTGTGATAAATAAATGGATTATATAAGAGCATTTCTTACAGGGGGAGTGATCTGCGCCCTGGTGCAGATTTTAATGGAAAAGACAAAAATGATGCCAGGCCGTATTATGGTCCTTTTGGTAGTATCTGGTGCTGTTTTAGGTGCAGCAGGTATTTATGAGCCCTTTAAAGAATGGGCCGGAGCTGGAGCAGGTGTCCCACTCTTGGGCTTCGGAAATACCCTGTGGCAGGGAGTGAAAAAAGCAATAGGGGATGAGGGCATTTTAGGCGCCTTTAAAGGAGGACTTTCAGCATCCTCCGGCGGGATTACCGCAGCTCTTATATTTGGATATCTGGCATCGTTGATCTTTAAACCAAAAATGAAATGATCTGTTTTCAGGCAAAAAATTGTAATAGTAAATATAGTAAATATGGAAAGAAAAAAGCATCTGGAAAAGATCTTGTATGATCTGCATACGTCTTTTCCAGATGCTTTTAGATCAGTGCCTTGCACCAGGTCCGGTATATTCCCATTCTGGTACAGTAGAAGGCTGATATCCAGGTCCAACAGGCACTACAGTTGCCTTTGTAGGAGCAGCAGCTTCATTGCCGTCTAAAATGCCTGTGCCATCCTCTATGGTAGGAGAGATAATGGTTGAGTTGTGGCTGTGGATATTGCAATAGCCAGGAATGGAGAAAACAGAATCATCTGTAGACTGGTTTTCTTCTCCTTCCGGAAGCACCATACATACCCGGGAGGTTTTATTAGGGCAGTATTCTGTAGAACGCTTTCCGGAATCGGCACAGATGCTTACTTCCACATGTTTGTCGCAGACTTCCGCAGGGGCTGTTCCCTTTGCGAAATATTCGGTGTAAACAGCATTTCCTCTTGGATCGTGGTCGCATATGCCGGATACAGCCCGTTTTCCGGATTTGCGGCAGATCTCAGCTGTTTCAATACTGTCTGGAACGGTAAAACCGGGATCCTCCAGACCTTCATGTACCCGGTTCATAATATTGCGCCATATATCCTTGTGGAAGGAAGTTCCGCCATTGTCCACACCACCATGCTTTAATTTCTGGTTGTTATCACAGCCACCCCATATACCGGCTGTGTAATAAGGGGTAAAGCCTACGAACCATACATCATTATTGCTGGTGGTAGTACCACTTTTTCCTGCAGCAGACATACCTGTAAGAGCTGCACGGGTACTGGTGGAATTAATAGACACGCCGGAGCGGGCAAATTTCCGGTTTGCTTTCATGGATTCAGCCATAGCATCGGTTAACAGGAAAGCAGTGGAATCTTTTAATACCTGCTTGGTTTCAGGCTCATTGTCGATCAGTACTTTTCCGTCATGATCCAGGATCTTTGTAAAGAATCTTGGAGTGGTATAAACACCGCCATTTGCAATGGCTGCATAAGCAGCGGTCAGCTCCATGTTTGAAACACCTTTTGTAATACCGCCCAGTGCAAGGGCTGCGCCCAGGTCATCCTTGGTAAGAGAGGTGATCCCCATATTTTGGGCATATTCTACACCAAGCTGAGGGGTGACGGTTTCCATAAGAACCCGTACTGCCACAATGTTCATGGAATAGATAATGCCTTCACGGATGCTGGAATAACCGGTAAAACCGCGGCTTTCTCCCCACCAGTTACGGAAGGATTTGGTGCCAATGGTGTAAGGCGCATCATAGTAAACAGTTCCTAGAGTAGCCCCGCAGGTATCAATGGCAGGAGCAAAGGAAGTGATCACCTTAAAAGAAGAACCTGGCTGGCGGTAAACATTGGTAGCACGGTTTAAGGTACGGCTGGCTGTTTTTTCCCCGCGGCCGCCGGAAAGAGCTTTTACCTCGCCGGTATGCTGGTCCATAATAAAGAAAGATGCCTGTGGCTGCAAGATCAGGTTCTGCCGTTCTGCGATCACATCATCACCGTCTTTTAAAAGCCATTCTTTGTATCGGTCAATATCTGCCTGTACTTCTTCTTTGCTGTTATAAAGTCCCTCGAAAGAAGCATCTCCCAGGGTGTTTTTCCGGTATGAACGTAAATTTTCTTCAGAATAATGCTGGGTGGTACCATCTGCATGATTGACAGAAAGGCGATATTCTACAGAATACTTAGCTACCGTATAATTGCCGGGATCATTGACTTCTTCATCTACGATCGATTGGATGGCCGGGTCCTGGGTGGTGTAGATCTTAAGACCGCCGGAATATACCAGGTTGCTTGCCTGGCTTTCGGTATAGCCTAATTTCTTCATTAAGGCTTCCGTCACCTGTTCGATCAGTTCATCGGTAAAATAGCTGTAGTGGGTGTTAGTCTCCTTGGCAGCTGTATTTACATTCTGGATCCGGTCATATACATCATCAGAAAGTGCGTCTTCCATATCCATTTTGGAGATATAATTCTGGTCTACCATGTTCTGAAGAACGATCTGCCGTCTGGTATTGTTGTTTTCAGGATTGGTAATGGGATTATATCGGGAAGGATTGGAAGTAATAGATGCAAGGACGGTACATTCTGCAAGAGTGAGGTCAGAAACTTCTTTATTAAAATACCGGCGTGCGGCAACCTTAACTCCCAGGGTATTACTGCCCAGGTTAATAGTATTCAGATAGTTGGTGATAATGGTCTTTTTTGTTTCTTCTTTGCTTAAACCGGAATTCTTTTCCAGTTGTACAGCCAGGTACTGTTCCTGAAGCTTTCGCTCAATGCGGGCGCCCCAGCTTGTCTCCATACCACCAGAAAAAATATTATTTTTAATAAGCTGCTGGGTAATGGTACTTCCGCCGCCGGAATAATCGTCACTGACCACACCCTTTACAGCTCTGGCAATGGAACGCAGATCAATGCCGTCATGGGTCCAGAAACGTGAATCCTCAATAGCAACGAAGGCATTTACCAGATTTTCAGGAAGCTCTTCGTAAGTTGCAGATTCACGGTTAGAACCGCTGGTAACAAGTGTCTCTGTAAGGTTTCCATCTGCATCATAGACTGTGGTGGCAAAACGGTCCGGCTGGATATTCATGATATCCACAGAAGGGGCATTATCAATAATACCCTTGATCATTCCAAAGCCGACTGCTGCGCCTGCAACTGCCAGGAAAAGAAACAGGATAAAAAATGCCTTGAAAATATTAAAAGCAAGTCTGGATGTGTACTTTCCGGTTTTAGATGAAAGGGACTTAAGCCTTCGCTCAGTCTCATATTGTCCGTAGTTCATATGATCTCCTTTATATAGTGTGTCGGCATTTTGAACAGAAAAAAGCCGGTCAGGCTTCTACGATTATACAACAGTTTTCAGAAAATGAAAAGGGGGATGCGAAATGGACGCTTGCAAGAGCAGGATAACTATATTATTATAATAATAAATGTTTTTATAAGGAGCGTATAAAGTGGCAGAAAACTATAAGATCATATATAAGGAAGGAACAGGAGAACTGGTGGAGAAAAAGTCCCGGTTTATTGCTCAGATCCGTCCGGTAAAGTCAGAGGAAGAAGCGCTGGCTTTCGTGGAAGAGACCAGAAAGAAATACTGGGATGCAAGACATAACTGCTATGCCTACATTATTAAAGGAGAAGGAGCGACTCCTACAGCAAGATGCAGTGATGATGGGGAGCCATCCCAGACAGCCGGAAAACCTATGCTGGATGTTCTGATGGGAGAAGAACTTATAGACGTGTGTGCAGTCGTTACAAGATATTTCGGTGGTACACTCCTTGGAACCGGTGGTCTGGTAAGAGCGTATTCCGGGGCAGTGAAAGAGGGACTTGCAAATGCCCAGATCCTGGAGAAAAAACAGGGTGTTCGTATGGAAGTGACCACAGATTACAACGGGGTAGGAAAGATACAGTATCTTGCAGCACAGGAAGGCATTGACACCTTGGACAGCCAGTATACAGATAAAGTGGTATTTATCTTTTTGGTACCGGAAGAACAGGAAGAAAGCTTTCAGGCAAAGCTGGTAGAAAGTACAAACGGCAGGGCAGTGATACGCACTGATGGGGAAGTATATTATGGAAAGTGCGGGGGAAAACTGATATTGTTATAAAATCACAGAGAAAAATACAATAAAAAATCCCTTGCAATATGGAGTATGGGATGCTATACTACAAAATTGTGGCTGAGACATAAAGATTTGTATATATAAAAGGAAGATAATCACTATGAAGACAAAAAGAGAAGATGTAAGAAACATTGCCATTATCGCCCACGTAGACCATGGTAAAACAACTCTGGTAGACCAGCTGTTAAAACAGAGCGGTGTATTCCGTGCCAATCAGGAAGTTCAGGAACGTGTAATGGACTCCAATGATATTGAGCGTGAGAGAGGTATCACTATCCTTTCTAAGAATACTGCTGTATATTACAAGGATACAAAGATCAATATCATCGATACACCAGGACATGCAGACTTCGGCGGTGAAGTAGAGCGTGTACTTAAAATGGTAAACGGTGTTGTACTGGTAGTGGATGCTTACGAAGGTCCTATGCCTCAGACAAAGTTCGTGCTTCAGAAAGCGCTGGAATTAGATCTTTCCGTTATTGTCTGCATCAACAAGATCGACCGTCCGGAAGCAAGACCGGCAGAGGTTATTGATGAGACTCTGGAACTGATGATGGATCTGGACGCTTCTGATGAGCAGTTAGACTGCCCGTTCATTTATGCATCTGCAAGAGCAGGCTTTGCAAGATATGAACTGGAAGATACTAATAATGATATGGCTCCTCTGTTTGAGACCATTATTAAGCATATCCCGGCTCCGGAAGGTGATCCGGAGGCACCAACCCAGGTTCTGATCAGTACCATCGATTATAACGAGTTCGTAGGACGTATTGGCGTTGGTAAGATTGACAACGGCAGCTTAAGAATAAACCAGGAATGTGTTCTGGTAAACCATCATGATCCGGATAAGTTCAAAAAGATCAAGATCGGTAAGCTGTATGAGTTTGATGGCTTAAAGAGAGTAGAGGTACAGCAGGCAGAGATCGGTTCTATCGTAGCTATCTCCGGTATTGCTGATATCCACATTGGTGATACGATTTGTTCTCCAGAAAATCCAGAGGCGATTCCGTTCCAGAAGATTTCTGAGCCGACCATTGCTATGTATTTCATGGTAAATGACAGCCCGTTAGCTGGTCAGGAAGGAAAATATATCACTTCCCGTCACTTAAGAGACAGACTGTTCCGTGAGTTAAATACAGACGTAAGCCTTCGTGTAGAAGAAACTGATTCTGCAGACTGCTTCAAGGTATCCGGCCGTGGTGAGCTGCATCTGTCTGTCCTGATCGAGAATATGCGCCGTGAAGGATACGAGTTCGCAGTAAGTAAGGCAGAGGTACTTTACAAATATGACGAGCGCAACCGCAAGTTAGAGCCAATGGAATTAGCTTATATCGATGTTCCGGAAGAATACACTGGCGTTGTTATCCAGAAGCTGACTTCCAGAAAGGGTGCTCTTCAGGGTATGAGCCAGGCAGCTGGCGGTTATTCCAGACTGGAATTCTCCATTCCTTCCAGAGGTCTGATCGGATACAGAGGCGATTTTATGACCGATACAAAGGGTAATGGTATCTTAAATACAATTTTCGACGGCTATGCTGAGTACAAGGGTGATATCGCATACCGTCAGACGGGTTCCCTGATCGCATTTGAGGCTGGTGAGTCTATTACTTACGGTCTGTTCAATGCACAGGAGAGAGGTACTTTGTTCATTGGGCCTGGTGTTAAGGTATATTCCGGTATGGTCATCGGACAGAGCCCGAAGGCTGAAGACGTTGAGATCAATGTATGCAAGACCAAGAAGCTGACCAATACACGTTCTTCCAGTGCTGATGAGGCATTAAAGCTGACTCCGCCTAAGATCATGAGCTTAGAGCAGTGTCTGGACTTCATCGATACAGATGAGCTTCTGGAAGTAACCCCGGAGAGCCTGCGTATCCGCAAGAAGATCCTGGATCCAACTCTTCGTAAGAGAGCTTCTTTTAAAAACAAATGATAAAAATACACTCAAACGTGAGGGAGTAGTGGCACTGTCTGTACAGGCAGTGTGGCAAGTCAACATACTGGCGCATCCGCCTGGCTTGTCTTAAATAATGAGACTCATGTATAGTTGGATTATTCCGCTATACATGGAGTCTCTTTTTTTGTGATAATACCAGAACCATTTTGAATATTGTATGAGCGCGCAGCAGGGAGCGGTCTGGTATTTACTATGAAAGTCCCGGACGGCAGCCGCGAATGAGCCATGCTTGCATGAGC
>OGXF01000037.1_pt1 | contig 108391 bp, 109 predicted proteins | sample 1576191 | NCBI WGS metagenome assembly OGXF01 (sample SAMEA3541545, study PRJEB24748) | human gut metagenome | biome: human gut; feature: human-associated habitat; material: faeces | place: China | collected 2012
ATTAAAAGGACATTTTCCAATAAAACGGAGAGTGTCCTTTTTCTGTTGTTATGGTTAAAAACAAAATCAAAAAATAACATAACTGTCTTGGCAATCTTGATCTTGGAGCTGGATCGTAGCCCCCACAAAGCGCTATGACGCTTAACGAGGAACTCCTAAAGCTTCGCCAGCAGGTAAAGGAACTAGAAAAAGAAAACCACCAAATTCTTGAGGAAAATGTGTCAACTAATCTTGACAAAATCAATTTCTTTTTATTTAAATATGAAATATAATATAAGTCATAGGGAAATATAGTGGTAAATGGAATTTGTCAGACACTGTCTGACAAATTCGGAAAGGATGTATTATGTATGACTTAGAGCAGACAAATATGCTTCAGCCATTAGTAGAAGGCAATACCCTTTAACTGTCAATAATGTGCATTATCATGTGGATTTGGTGTTTTATCATAGAATTTTGAAATGTTTTGTGCTGATTGATTTAAAGAAAAATTCTGTACAGCATATAGACATCGGTCAGATGAATATGTATATGGGATATTTTGCAAAGGAAGAAAATATGGCGGATGATAACCCACCAATCGGCATTATTCTAAGCCATAACAAAGATGAATTACTTGTGGAATATGCTACTTATGGTATGGACAGTAATCTGTTTGTTTCAAAATATGAATTGTATCTACCAAACCGTAGTGAACTTCAAAAATTAGTGAATAATATTTTGGAGCAGGATACTAAAAAGGAAGAGAAAGAAGCGGAATAAAAAAGTAATTTAAGAAATCCGAAAAATGAATAGGTATATTGAAAAAGACAATCAGAAATGGTTGTCTTTTTTGTGTGGAAAAAAGAAAGGATGAATGATCATGACAGATAACAATACTGTTTATATGAGTGAAAAGCAAAAAGTCAAAGAGATTACAGACAAGCTGGAAGCCAGCTTTACCGGGATGCGATTCATCAGTACGGCATACAGCAAAGTATGAACAGCGCAGGTGGCAGATGCCACGATAATGCCCGCTTTGAAAGTCTGTGGGTAAGGATGAAATCAGAACTGCTGTATGGCCGTTATGATACAGAAAAAAGAACCACGGATGAACTCAAGACGATCATCTGGAGATATTTCATCAGTTATTGGAATAACCGAAGAATCTGCTCCGTCAATGTTTTTCATGAATCTTGAGGGGCATCATCAGATGGTGGATCATAATCTGATATGCTTTGAATCCATCTCCGGACTGCAGAGCGTCCAGATATTTTCTGTGCTCATCCATAGTACCCTGAATCCGTCCTTCAACAGCCAGAGCATCCTTGGAGGTGAGCTGGATCAGATAAAGCAGACGCTGAAAAATTTGATTAAATTCGTCATTTTCCATGTAATTGACCAGAAGAAGATGGAACTGGTGATCGTAGTGGATGAAGGATTCCAGTTGATCTTCCTGATTGAGTGTCCGTTCCATACAGGAAAGAGTTTGTCTCAGGTTGTGGAGAAGCTGACGTCCTTTTTCTGTAGCAATCTGCAAAGCGATTTGATTGGTGCAGAAGCCCTCAATCGCACAGCGGATTTCGATGCTGTCCTTCATATCCTTTTCATTCAGCTGTCGGATCATAAATCCCTTGCTTGGAATAATCGTAATATAGCCATCCTGGCTCAGGCACTGAAGCGCTTCCCTCATGGGGGTGCGGGAAATACCGATCTGTGCAGAGAGCTTTGTCTCAGAGTAAAGACGGTTTGGTTCCAGAGTTCCGGATAAAATGCTGTTTTTAATGGTATCATATGCCTGTAGCTGCAGGAAGCTTTTTTCTTTCATAATATATCATTTCCTTAAATCGTTCTTAATAAATCCATCTTAAGTTAAAATCAGGATCCTGTCAAGAAAAAGACATGTTCGTTAAATGAAACTTGATGGGATATCATTTTTCGCCGTTCTGAAGAGCTATTTTTATTCAAAAATAGAGCTGGAAATCTTCAGCGGATGCCGGTCAACAAAATCAAAGGTGTCCTGGATATTTTCCTGAATGGTCAGTTCATCCAGCTTGCATAAAATTCCAATAAGATAAATGTGGTAATAGCAAAACTGGCGCAGAGTCATGATACCGGGATTTTCCTGATAGGTCTGAAACAGTCTGGAGCGGGCGGCCATATCAATGCGGGCTTTCATCTGGAGATCTGCTAAATCATAGGATTTATGGAAGTCCTTTTCGATATCTTCATAGATGCCGGATACAATCAGCAGTTTATGTTCCTGCCATTGCTGCTGCTGATCCTTGTGGTAAAATAATTCTATATTTCTCGGTGTGCTCATGATTTTTTCGTATGCGTAAGTATAGATAACACAGTGACGCCAGTAGTGGTTTTTGTATTCCTCAGGAAAAGAATCGATGTATTCTTTGATTTGAGAAAAAAGGTCGTCAATAAAAGTCTCCATAATCATAAATTTGTTTTTAAAATGATAGGTGATCGATCCCTTGGCAATATGCAGTTCATCTGCGACTTTCTGGAATGTGGTACCACTGTATCCATACTGGAGAAACATACGTCCAGTCACTTCTAAAATAGAGTCTTTCAGGTTTTTATTTTCTGTATCTTGTTCTTTCATAATCTCCCTTTACTTATGGCAAGTGCATTTATATTTAAAAGTCAGGACTCAAACAGTCTCCTAAAGTATATCATGTTCTGGTGTTTGGCGGAACATGAAAAAAGAAATTTTACAGGTTTCTTATAACTGGAGAATTCAGGTTTTTACCTGAAAAAAATTCATACTATATAAATATATGTTTGTACAATAAAATTTAAAGAAAAAATCGGGCGATTCATGAAGAAAAACGATATAAAATAAAATTAATAACGAAAAAATAAGAGGATAATTGGGAAAATATGTTGACTATCTATAAAATATAGGTTAAAATTTATACTGTACAAAACGCGTTTGTATAGTATGAGCTCAGCTGATTTATTTTTTTTAAAAAACTATGTTAAAAAATGAACGAAAAAAAGATAAAGACAAGGAGAAGGAGATGGTATGAGTACAGATATGAAAACATCAAATAAATACATGTCTCTGGCTGCGATTACGTTAGCATTTTCATTTACATTTTTGAGCAGGTATATCTGGAGTCCTCTTATGGCAGATGTTTCAGGAGAGTTTGGAATTAATGCTACACAGGCAGGGCTTTATATGTCTGCATTTTTTGCTGGTTATCTGGTCACTCAGATTCCGGGCGGAATTATGGCAGATCGGTATCAGCCAAAATATATTCTGATTGCATGCACGATACTGGGCGGTGCTATGACTGCACTGATGTCAAGAATTACCAGTTACGAAATGGGACTGGTGATCCGTGTAATTACCGGTATCAGCAGTGGCTGCGTTATGGCACAGTGCTCTAAAGTAGTTGCACTTACCTTTGCTCCGCAGGAGCGTGCATCAGCAATGGGAGTTGTACTGGCATCTCCGCCTTTCGGCATTACACTGGCACAGTCTCTGGGAGTTCCTTTAAATCAGGCTTTCGGATGGAGAACCACCTTTGTAATTGTAGGTGCTGTGGCAGTTGGCGTTGTTGCTTTACTGGCATTATTTGTAAAGCCTGTTGAAAAGAGTGTTCCTGCAGAAAAAACAGCAGGAGCAGCAGGAAAAGCTGTGGCTCAGACTGCAGCAGCAAAGCCTCAGGCTCAGGCAGGAATGCTGGAGGGTCTGGTTGGATTCTTTACGAACAAACAGCAGCTGCTGTTAGGTATCAGCGGTTTTATGTTTATGTTTGTTAGTGTAGGTTTTGCCACCTGGACAAACAAGTACGCTCAGAGTCTGGGCTGTACTCCGGTACAGGGCGGCATGATTATTACCTGCTACAGCATTGCCGGAATTATTGCATCCTGTCTGTCCGGAGGTCTTGCAAAGAAGATGCATATGAGTCATCGGAATTTCCTGATGCTGACCTTAACCGGTATGGGTGTAATGACAATTTTCTTCTCCATGCAGAGATCCTATATGGGATTACTTCTTGTGGGAATTATCTACGGCGCAGTTTCCTACCTGCCGTCAACCCATTACACCACCTCTGCAATGATGCTGGCAGGAGAGCGTTTTACAGCAACGGCTGCTTCTACTCAGAATTTGCTGTTCCAGATGGCAAGTCTGATTATGCCGATTGTAGTGGGACGTGTGATTGATGCTACCGGAAACTATTCTCTGATTTGGTATATTTTCCTGGGATGTACAGCTATTGCGGTACTTTTCAGCTTCTTTGTGAAGAACGATGAGCGGCCATAGACATAACATCTCGTGAAGAAAACCAAACCAGTGAAGGGTAAATTTGTCTAAGCTTAGGAAAGGAATGAGAGACAAGATGAAAGAAATTATTCAAAAAATCATTACTTTGAAGGTGAATGGAACTGAGTACGACATTAAAGTCGGCACCGGAAGAGATGATATGCCGGAGAGCGAGACCCTGGCTCATACATTAAGAGATCGCCTGGGACTGACCGGATTAAAAATCGGATGCGATCAGGGTGCGTGTGGATGCTGTACCGTTATTATGGACGGAAAAGCAGTTACCTCCTGCCTGACCCTGACCATGGATTGTGACGGCGCAGAGATTACTACGATTGAAGGACTGGCTGATCGGGCAACCGGAGAGCTGGACGGACTTCAGCAGGCTTTCCTGGATAACTGCGGTTATCAGTGCGGCTTCTGTATCCCCGGCGTTATCATGACTGCAAAAGCACTTTTAAATGAGAATCCGGAGCCTACAGAGGAAGAAGTAAGAGAAGCTCTGTCTGGAAACTACTGTCGCTGCGGCACTCATTATACTGCTGTTGAGTCCATTATGGCTTATGTGGAAAGCAATAAGAATAAGAAGGAGGAGCAGGGATGAAAGAGTTAAAATACGTAGGCAAGGAAACAGTTCGTCTGTTAGGTCCGCAGATCGTAACAGGAAAAGCAAAATATACTGGTGACTTCAAGCTGCCGGGTATGCAGTACGGAAAAATTTTGAGAAGTCCACATCCATATGCAAAAATTCTTTCCATTGATGTGGAAAAGGCAAAAGCATATCCGGGAGTATCTGCAGTTGTAACATGGAAGGATGTTGACAGAAACATCTATATTACCAATGGATTTACACCGCCGAAGCATCATCATATTATGGACGAGTATGTGCGCTTTATTGGAGATGCGGTTGCTCTGATTGTAGCAGAGACGGAAGATATTGCTCTGGAGGCAATGAAGCTGATTGATGTAAAATATGAGGTTCTGAAGCCGGTATTTACCATTGAAGAGGCTATGGCTCCGGATGCTCCTCAGCTGTATCCGGAATTCCCGGGAAACATTGCTCCCCATAAAAACAACCTGAACTTTGAGGTTGGTGATTTGGAAAAAGGCTTTGAAGAGTCTGATGTTATTGTAGAAGTAGATTCCTCTATTGACAGTGGTCAGAATGCACTTCCTGTAGAGCCGCCGGTTACCATTTGCTGGTATGAAAATGATACCTACAATTTTATCGCTTCTGCAGCAGCTCCGGCATACTGCCACCAGAATGTAGCTTCTTCCCTGAACGTTCCTTACGAGCAGGTTCGTCTGACTGCACCGGCAGTAGGCGGAAGCTTTGGTTCTAAATTGTACAGCGGTAATGTACAGCCTCTGGTATTTACAGCAATCATGGCCAAGGCAGCAAGATGTCCGGTTATGTTTAACTATACCAAGGAAGAGCATTTTGCAATTCACCAGAACCGTATGGTAACAAAGGCTCACATTAAGTTTGGTATGAAGAAAGACGGTCTGGCAAGTGCCATTGAGATGAGCCAGATTGCCGATGCCGGCGTATGCGCTTCTACCCAGGAGTTCATGCTGGCAGTAGGAACCAACACTCTGCCGATTCTGTGTAAGACAGACAACAAGAAATACGATGGAGAGGTAGTAGTAACCAACCACATGCCGTCCGGATCCTTCCGTGGATATGGATACATGGAGTCTACTGCTTTAGTCAGTCAGGCAATTATGGAGGCCTGCGAAAAACTGAATATTGATCCGGTTGACTATCTGGTAAAGAATGCCATGAAGAAGGGCGATCGCTATCACAATGCCAATGCGATGCCTCATCCGTGGCAGGAAAACAAAACAGCAGACTGGAGCGATCTGGTTGTTAAGACAGCAGAAGCCTTCCACTGGAAAGATCGTTTCAAAGGCTGGGGTGTACCGACCTGGGTATCTGAGGATGGAAAACGTGTACGCGGACTGGGCGTAGGCGCTGCCGGACATTCTGATACAGGCGGCAAGCCTTCCAATGCAAACGTAACTCTGACTGGTCTGGGCGCTGTTTATCTGTCTACCTGTATGGCAGAGTTTGGTGCAGGTACCAGAGACGTTATGTTAAAGGTTGTAGCAGAGGAGCTGGATATGCCGTTAGAGGCTATTCGCGTTTCTGATTCTGATACAGGAATGACACCTCCGGACTTTGGTTCTACCGGTTCCCGTTCTACTTACTGCGGCGGTATTGTAGCAAAGAGAGCATGTGAGGATGTGAAGAAGAAGCTGTATCAGCTTGCACATGAAAAATATGGTGTTCCGGAAGATGATCTGGAATTTAAGGGCGGCTGTGTTGTCCGTATTTCCAATCCGGAAGAGAAATATATGCTGTTCCCGCATCTGATGGGTAAGGTTGACAGCGTTACAGGATGCGGTCACTTTGACGGCGTTCACAACAGTACCATTTTCCATCTGCAGTTCGTGGAAGTGGAAGTGGATCTGGAAATGGGAACCTTTGAAATTGTTGACCACTTTGGCGGTTCTGATGCGGGTGTTATTGTAAACCCATTGCCGGTTCGTAACCAGATGCAGTCCTTCTTTGCTGGAATTGATATTGCCTGCATGGAAGAAACCGTATGGGATCCGAACGATTACAGAGTTCTGAATCCGAGCAACATTGATTACAAGACAAGAACCTTCAATGATGCAGTGCCTCATGATCACCTTGTTCTGGAGTCTATGAAGAATGTTGAGAATGATTACCCATTCGGCGCAGTTGGTGTAGGTGAGCCTCTGCTGGCTCCAGGCGGTCCTGCCATCCGTATGGCAATTTACAATGCCTGCGGAATTAAACTGAATTCCTATCCGTACTCACCAGCGAAGATTTTGAAAGCTTTGAAGGAAAAGGAGGCAAACTAATGAAAAATTTTACATATGTCAATCCATCTTCTGTTGAGGAAGCATCTGAACTTCTGAAACAGCCCGGCACTGTAGTTATGGGCGGAGGAACGGATCTTCTGGGTGTATTAAAGGACGGCCTGCTTCCGGAGTATCCGGAAAAGGTTGTAAGCTTAAAGAAGCTTCCGGGAATGGATCAGATCAGAGAAGAAGAAGACGGTCTGCATATTGGGGCAGAGGCAACTCTGCGTCAGATCGCAGATTCTGCAGCAGTACAGGGTGGCTGGAATGCCCTGGCTGATGCTGCAAGAAGTGTTGCAACACCGAATATCCGCAATACTGCAACTATCGCAGGCAACCTGTGTCAGGATATCCGCTGCTGGTATTACCGTTATCCGGATATCTTAGGCGGAAAGATCAACTGTGCAAGAAAAACAGGTCATCTTTGCTCTGCAATGATGGGAGAAAACCGTTACCATTCTATCTTTGGTGCGGCAAAGGTATGTGAGACACCTTGTACCGGAAACTGCCCGGCCCATACAGATATTTCTGCTTATATGGAAATGGTTCGTGCAGGCCAGTACGATGATGCTGCAAAGGTAATTCTGGAAGTGAACCCCATGCCGGCAATTACCAGTCGTGTCTGCGCTCACTTCTGTATGGAAGGCTGTAACAGAAATACTTATGATGAGAGCCTGAACGTAGGAGGCATCGAGCGTTTCCTGGGCGACATGGTTCTGGAGCGTCATGAGGAATTCATGAAGGGACCGGAGTCTGAAAACGGAAAGCGGATTTCCATCGTTGGTTCCGGCCCTGCAGGTCTGACTGCAGCTTATTATCTGCGCCAGAGCGGCTTTGCAGTAACGGTTTATGAGAAGCAGAAGGAAGCCGGCGGATGCTTATCCTACGCAATTCCGGCATATCGTCTGCCGAAGGAAATTGTTAGAAAATTTGTTTCTGTTCTGGAAGGAATTGGCGTGGTATTCCATTGCGGCTGCCAGGTAGGAACTGACATTTCTCTGGATGAGATCTACAAAAACAGCGACAGTGTAATGCTGGATACAGGAACATGGAAACGTCCTCTGATCGGTCTGTCCGGCGAGGAGCTGACCAGATTTGGTCTGGAATTCCTGGTTGATGTAAATAACTACATTTTAGAGAGACCGGGCTCTGACGTAGTCGTTGTCGGCGGCGGAAACGTTGCAATGGACGTTGCAATTACTGCTAAGAGACTGGGCGCTCCCAATGTAAGAATGGTTTGCCTTGAGCAGAGAGACGGAATGCCGGCTAACGAGGAAGAAGTAACAAGAGCTCTGGAAGAGGGCGTAGAGATTATCAACGGCTGGGGTCCAAAGGAAGTTCTTCACAAGGACGGCAAGGTCAGTGGAATCGTATTTAAAAACTGCCCGAAGGTTCTGGATGAAACAGGAAGATTCAATCCGGTATACGATGAGAACAACCTGATGACTCTGGATGCAGATATCATCATGATGGCAATCGGTCAGAAAGCAGATCTTGATTTCCTGGACGGCGCATACGCTGTTGAGACTGAGAGAGGCAGAATTAAGGCTCTTGATGGAAATCAGACCAGTGTAGCAGGCATTTTCGCCGGCGGTGATGTAACCACAGGACCGGCAACTGTTATTAAGGCTATTGCAGCAGGTAAAGAAACTGCAGTTGCAATCAGAAAATACTGTGGCATGGGCGAGCTGGAAGTAGAGAAAACAGCAGCAAAACGTCTGAAAGAGAAACTGGTTTCCTTCAGTACAGAATGCCGCAGCAGCCATGAGTCTGCAAAGGCTCCTCTCCTTGCTGTAGAAGACAGAGCAATGGACAAGGAAGATCTTGGCGGACTGGCTGAGTCAGTAGTGAAGAAAGAGGCTTCCAGATGCTTTAACTGTGGATGCCTTGCCGTAAATCCAAGCGATGTGGCAAATATGCTGTATGCATATGATGCAAAGATTAAAACAAACATGAGAGAGCTGGATGCAGAGACCTTCTTTGCCGGCTCTACTAGAGTGAAGGATACCCTGAAGCCGGGTGAGATCGTAACGGAGATTATTGTTCCGAAGCAGGCAGCCGGAACAAAAGCTGAATACGATAAGTACCGCATCAGAAAAGCCATTGACTTTGCTGTTCTTGCAGTAGCAGGAACCTGTCTTGCAGAAGACGGTGTTGTAAAGAATATCAGCATGGTACTGGGTGCTGCAGCTCCAATTCCTGTAAAGCTGAGAGAAGCAGAGCAGTATCTGATTGGAAAGAAACTGACAGAAGAGACAGCAGCAGAAGCAGCAGAAATAGCTTTGAAGGATGCGATTCCGCTGGAGATGAACGCTTATAAGATCGAAATGGCAAAGGTTATGATTCGGAGATTCTTAGGCTTCTAATACCTATAAGAAGGATAGTATGGCTTCAGGCGGCAGGTTTTTCACTGCCGCCTGAAGTATGAAAAACAGGGTAATCGTAGGTAACAGTTCAGCAGTGTACAGGAGATAAGAAAGGCAGGAAAAGCATGGACAGAGAAAAAATTCTGGCTTACAGTGAGAGAACAGAGAATCTGGGAGAGCCGGAGGTATTTTTAGGAACCGGAGAAGTAAAGGAACCGGGATGCGGTGATCAGTTGAATATGTATATTAATACAAAGAGAGAAATTATCACAGAGTTCCACTATACTGTTACAGATTCTGCATGTCCTCCGCTGAAAGCCTGTGCGGCAAGAGTTGCAGAAGCGGCACTGGGAAAACCGGTGATGGAAGCATATCTGATTCGGGCAGAAGATCTGTCTGAGTTTTTTGGCGGACTGGAAAAGGAAAGCATTCACTGTGCCCAGATGGCAGAGATTGGGCTGAAGAAAACTCTGCAGGATTATGCGGTGAAGAGAGCGGAACGAGTAAAACAGATGATGGAAGAAGCAAAAGCTTAGGGTACTGTGTCAGAGCAGAGGAGGTAGAGAAACCATGAAACAGGTAGGTGCAGTAATTGCAGCAGCAGGGCTGTCTTCCCGTATGGGGGATTTTAAACCATTGCTTCCATTTGGAAAGGCATGTATTGCACACCATTTGGTAGAAATGCTAAAGCAGGCAGGTGTGTCTCCTATTGTTATGGTTACAGGATACAGAGGAGAAGAACTTGAGGAAGCTCTAAAGGATTCTGGAATTTTGTTTGTGAGAAATCAAAATTATACCTCAACAGAAATGCTTGATTCTGTGAAATTAGGATTTTCTGTTATTCGCGAAAATTGTGATGCAGCTCTGGTAATGCCGGTGGATGTTCCGGCAGTTACGGGAGCTACAGTCAGAAAGATTGTGGAAGCACAGGGGGCTATTGTACGTACCAAATGCGGAAATCGGAGAGGACATCCTGTAAAGCTGGATGCTGCTGCGATGGATGCTGTCCAGGTTTATCAGGGAGAATACGGCCTGAAAGGTTTTTTAAAAGCCAGAGAAGAACAAATCCTGGACATAGAGGTTTCGGATGAGGGAAGTTTTCTGGATGCTGATACAAAGGAAGAATATGGCCGTCTTCTTCAGCTGGAGGGAAGCAGAGGACAAGGGTATCCAGATGGAGAGACACTGCGCTGGCTGCTTGAAATCAGCAAAATGCCGGAACATCTTCGCAGACACAGTGAAGCAGTAAGCCGTAAAGCTCTGTCTATGGCAGTGGAACTGCAAAGTACAGGGCGGATGCTGGATCTGAACCTGATTCGTTCGGCTGCTCTTTTGCATGATATTGGAAAAGGACATCCGGATCATGCTGCAGCAGGAGCAAGTTTCCTTCAGGAAAACGGTTACGGGCGGGCAGCTGAGATTGTCAGACAGCATCACAGACTGGATCAGATTCCGAAGCAGGCAGATGAAACTTTGATTGTATATCTGGCAGATAAAATGATTCAGGGAGACAGGGAGGTTTCCATTGAAGAACGTTTTGAGGGAAGCAGACAGAAATGCCAGCACAGCAGAGAAGCTATGAAAAGTCATCAGGAAAAGTATCTGCAGGCGCAGAAGGCCTGGAGAATATGGGAAGAGAGTTTTGTTTCATAGCAGCATAGGAAAATAAAGTTTTGGCAATGGACAAGAAGTCTTTTATGACAAAATGAAAGAGAAGGTCATACGGATGCAGAATCCACATTTCTGTATCCGTATGACCTTCTGCCTTATGGAAGCTGCAGGATCGACACCGATTTTCTGAAAGAAAATCGGGATAACCGTGCCGGACATAATGCTTTTCAAAATTAGAGAAATTGACAGGTTTTCTTTCCTTCTATATAATTGTAGCAAGCAGAAAAACTTATAGCTGCTGCAGGGAAATTAGACAGAGGAAAGGGGAGCTTTTATTATGAAACTTGAAAATTATGAGGTACATCTTCCGAATTATTCTATTGGAGACAAAATTTATAAAAATATTGGTCCGGTATGCGAATCCTATGGAAAAAAGGTTCTGGTAATTGGAGGAAGGAAGGCTTTGGATGCAGCCTATAATAAAATTGAAGCTTATGTGAAACAGACAAAGCTTGAGATTATTGGAAAGGTCATTTATGGTGAAAACTGTACCTATGATACTGTGGAACATTTAAGAGAGATGACCTTATATCAGCAGGCGGATATGGTGTTTGGTGTTGGCGGTGGAAAAGCTCTGGATACAGTAAAGTGTTTGTGCATACCAGATGATAAGCCTGTTTTTTCTTTCCCGACTATTGCATCGAATTGCTCTGCCTGTACTTCAGTTTCTATTATGTATCAGGAGGACGGCTCTTTCTTAAAGCCCCATTTCTTTGTCCGCCCGGTGATGCACGCCTTTATTGATACAGAGATTATTGCAAAGGCGCCCAGTCAGTATATGTGGGCGGGAATCGGCGATACCTATGCAAAATACTATGAAGCAGCTATTTCTTCCAGAGGAGAACGTCTGGAGCATTTTACGGCATTGGGAGTTGCGGTAAGTCAGATGTGCAGCAGTCCCCTTCTGGATTATGGCTCTAAAGCCTATGAGGATCACAAAAAAGGGATGCTTACATACGAGGTGGAGCAGGTTATTCTTGCAATTGTAGTAACAACGGGAATTGCATCTATTTTTCTGACAAAGGACTGTACACCGGATTATAACAGCGGTTTGGCCCATGCTGTTTTTTATGCCATGACTGCTTATCCTGTGATAGAGGAACGTCATTTGCACGGAGAGGTTGTAGGCTTTGGTGTTCTTCTGGCGCTGCTGGTAGACCAGCAGGAGGAGGCATTTGAAGATATTTACCGGCTGAATAAGGCCATTCATCTTCCTACTTCTCTGGAGGAAATTGAGATTACCCGGGAGCAGTGGGAGGAGTGCATGACACGTATTCCTCACATGTCAGATGTAGCGCACTATCCTTATCCTGTAACAGAAGATATGCTGAAATCAGCTATGGAAAGACTGGAAGAGAGAAATAAAAAAGTTCTGCAGACCCTCAGCGCTTCTTGTTCGCTGTAAGCAGACAAGAAGATGCATGGCTTATATTTTAGAGAAATTTAATCCGCCCTCATATTGACAAAATTCGACTTGTATTGCAAACTATAATAAGTGGTTTCAAAAACTATATATAACTGTTCGGGACGAGGCATCTTCTTGTCCGGAATCGTTACAACTATATTATAGGGCGGAGGATGTTATCTTGGTACAGATTATAACAGATTCTTCTGTGTTATATACAGAGGAGGAGGCGAGAAAGGCGGGCTTTGAGGCAGTGCCTCTTTGTGTCCATATAGGCGATTTGGAGGGAAGAGATTTACAGATTGATATGAAGGAGTTTTATCACCGGATAGAGGCTGGTCAGATACCAATGTCTTCTCAGCCTCCCATTGGCGAGGTGGTGGATCTGTATGAAAAGTATCAGGATTCGGAAATTATCAATATTGCCATAGCAGATGGTTTGTCAGGAACCTACTATGGAGCGTGCAGCGCGAAAGAGATGGTGGAGAATCGGAACAAAATTACCGTATTCAACAGCAGAACTCTGTGCGGACCTCATCGCTACATGGTAGAAGTGGCCCAAAAGATGAAGAAAGCAGGAAAAAGCGTTTCAGAAATTTTGGAATGGCTGGAACAGGCGGCTCAAAAAACAGAATCCTTTTTGATTCCCCAGGATTTTTCTTTCCTGAAGAGAGGTGGGAGATTGACCTCGGTGGCAGCGGCTTTAGGAAGTGTTTTGAAACTGAAGCCGGTGATGAAGCTGACGGATGACGGAACCAGAATTGACAAGTTTTTTGTAAAACGTACTATGTCAGCAGCCGTTCATGGAATCATAAACTATCTGAAAGAGAAGGGAATCGGTTCTCAGCACATTTTCTACATTGTCCATGCCGCAGCGCAGGAAGAGGCAGAGAATATTCGAAGTATGCTGGAAAAAGCATTTCCCGGGCTGGAGACTCATTTAATGGAACTGAGTCCTGTGTTTGTGGCACAGGGCGGTCCCAAGTGCATTGCTATTCAGTATATTGAGAGATAAAACTTTGGTGAATAGAATGGTATCTGTTGTATTACGTATATAATAATTGAAAAAACAGGAGAACAGAAGACTCCTGTTTTTTCATATGTACTGGAAGATAGCGGTTTCATTGTTGGAGGTGACAAGAATTTCCTTATTATAAGCGAAAAAGGCTTGTGCGGCAGAGGCAGAGAGGGTATACTGGAGATAAGCAAAAAATGCATAGAATAAAGGAGGGCAAAACCTGTGTATATTACAGATGATATTATTTATGCAGGCGTCAATGATCATCAGGTTGATTTGTTTGAGGGACAGTATCCGGTTCCCAATGGGATGTGCTACAATTCCTATGTGATCCGGGATGAGAAAATAGCAGTTATGGATACGGTGGATCAGAACTTTACCCATGAGTGGCTGGATAATGTACAGAAGGCCCTGAATGGAAGAAAACCGGATTATCTGATCGTACAGCATATGGAACCGGATCATTCTGCCAATATTGAGAATTTTCTCAAGGTTTATCCAGAGGCTGTGATTGTGGCAAATGCCAAGACCTTTGCTATGATTTCCAACTTCTTCCGTTCTCTGAACCTGGAGGGAAGAATGCTGGAGGTGAAAAACGGAGATACCCTAGATCTGGGAAATCATGTACTCACCTTCGTATTTGCGCCCATGGTACACTGGCCGGAGGTTATGGTTACCTATGACAGCCGGGATAAGGTGTTATTTTCTGCAGACGGTTTTGGTAAGTTTGGAGCCATGGATGTAGAAGAGGACTGGGATGATGAGGCCAGACGCTACTATATCGGAATTGTGGGAAAATACGGAGTTCAGGTTCAGAATCTTCTGAAGGCGGCCGCTTCACTGGATATTCAGACCATTTGTCCGCTTCATGGCCCGGTATTAAAAGAAAATCTGGGACATTATATTAAAAAATATCAAATCTGGTCCTCCTATGCAGCAGAGTCTGAGGGCGTGATGATTGCCTATACTTCTGTTTATGGAAATACGAAAAAGGCAGTAGAGCTGCTGGCTGGCAAGCTGAGAGAGAAAGGCTGTCCTCAGGTGGTTGTATGTGATCTGGCCCGCACAGAGATGTCAAAGGCTGTAGAGGATGCATTCCGCTATGGAAAGCTGGTTCTGGCAACTACAACCTACAATGCAGATGTGTTCCCCTTTATGCGCACATTTATTGAGCATTTAACGGAGCGAGGATACCAGAAGCGTACCATCGGACTGATTGAGAATGGTTCCTGGGCACCTTTGGCTGCTAAGGTTATGAGCGGCATGTTTGAGAAGAGTAAGAATATTACCTGGCTGAATACAACAGTTAAAATCATGTCCTCGCTTAGTGAAGAGAATCTGCAGCAGTTAGAGGCTATGGCAGAGGAACTGAGCCGGGAGTATATTGCCCAGTCTGCAGAGAAGGCTAATAAGAATGACATGACTGCGCTGTTTAAGATTGGATATGGTCTGTATGTGGTAACCTCCAATGACGGAACCAGAGATAATGGACTGATTGTCAATACGGTAACTCAGCTGACAGATCAGCCCTTCCGGGTAGCAGTCAACATCAATAAAGCAAACTATTCTCACCATATTATTAAGAAAACAGGAATTTTAAATGTAAACTGCCTGTCTGTAGATGCGCCATTCTGGGTATTCCAGAACTTTGGATTCCAGAGCGGACGTCAGGCAGACAAGTTTGCAGGCTGGAAGACCTGTCGTTCTGACAATGGACTGGTATTTCTGCCTAAATACATCAATGCATTTATGTCCCTGAAGGTAGAGCAGTATGTGGATTTGGATACCCATGGCATGTTTATCTGTACGGTAACAGAGGCCCGCGTTATGAGTGATCGGGATACCATGACCTACACCTATTATCAGAAGAACGTAAAGCCGAAGCCGGAGACAGAGGGAAAGAAGGGCTTTGTCTGCAAGATCTGCGGATATATTTATGAGGGAGATACACTTCCAGATGATTATATCTGTCCTCTCTGTAAGCATGGAGCAGCAGATTTTGAACCAATAGGCTGATAAAATAAAATGCATTGAAACTTTTTAAAGGTTGTCCTCGTCTAATATTATGAAAAGGGAAAATCCTAAAGAAAAAGAGGAGCTTTGCAAAAAGGAAGCTTCCATATGAGGAGGACAATTCTATGAAAAAGAAAAATCTGGTCATTGCGGTGATTACTGTATTGATGATGACAGCTGGCTGTACTGCTCAGGGAAAGAATGAGACAACTCCGGCTGCGACAGCAGGGACAGAAGTATCAGGAGCGGAAACCGCAGGTGAGACAGAGACCGGAGAGCCAGATCAGGCTCAGTCAGAAAAGGAATCTGTGATTACAGGAATCATCAGTGACATTAAGAGCTTTATGTTTGTTATTACAGATAAAGAAGGCCACGAGTATGTGCTTTCCTTTGATCAGGGAAAGGAGCCGAAGGGTTTTTCTTCTGTAAAGGACGGAGATCGGGTGACGGTTACCTATACAGGGGAGCTGGATGAGACAGAGGCCTTTACCGGAACGGTAATTTCTGTTGAAAAATAAGGTTTCCTGAATAAAAGAGAGTTCTGAAAATGAAAAAGAGATTTTGTTTCAAAGAGGCAAATGCCATTTTTGAAGCAAAATCTCTTTTGTTTAAAATAGTAACTGTTCAAGACGGGACATCTTCTTGTCCGGCAAAGCCGGACAAGAAACATCGGAGATTCCTCCGATGTGAGAACTGGAAGAAAGCCCCGCTTACAAGCAAGCTTGACACGGATTTTTCTTCCAATTCTCCCGCCGTCCTGAATAGTTACTCAAAATAAATCAATGGGATTCCCGCATCCGATCCTGATAAGCCTTTGGCGTGATGCCCACATATTTGTTAAATACACGGATAAAGCTGTTGGAGGAATTAAAACCTACCATTGCGCTTAAATCAACAATTTTTATCGAGGGATCCTGTTCCAGAATTTCCTTGGAGCGGTCAATTCGGTAACGGTTCAGGAAATCCTTGAAATTGTTATCGCTTAGCTGCTTAAACAGAATTCCACAGTATTTGGGTGAAATGTTCAGGTAATCGGCCAGATCATTTAACATAATGTCGTCGGAATAGTTTTCATAAATATAACCCAGCATTTTATCAAGAAGCTCTCGATCCCGGCTGTTTTCCTGTTTGCATACTGTCTGGATAATGGATTCCAGGATATCTTTAATCTCAATAAAGACCGCGGAATCATTCCAGTGATTGTAAAGGTACCGGTAATCAATATCTTTTCCAAGAAAATCCTGAGGAGTTGTTTTCATTTCCTGGAAGATTCTGGAAATTGTTCCGATGAATGCGTAAATCAGATTCTGAAGCGTTTCTTTGGAAAGATCCTTATCCCGGATATTTTCCCGGATAATGGATTCAAAGATTTCGATGGTCTCCCGCTTTCCCTCCAGAGCACAGTGGATGAGACGATTTTCCATCTGAAGAGGATAGGAATAGGTTACAGCATCAATGGAGGAAATTTCCTGGTAAGTAATCAGCCGTGATTTTGCATGGAGGAAGCGGTAATCCAGAATCCGCAGAGCCTCTTGGTAGCAGACATGCAGCTGTTCCAGTCCTTTATGGATATCGGAAAGCACAATTCTGTGATCCGAATCTAAAAGAGCATTGTTGGCTTCCATTTTATGGATCATATCTCGAAGAATTTCGCCAGCCAGGTTCAGGGAACTGGTTTTTAAAATCAATGCATAGCGGTTGTAGTCCAGATTAATGTAGAACAAATCCGGATTGTGGGCAGCTGAGTCATAGGCTGCCGCCTTTTGAAGAGAAATGGTCTGGTAGGCCCGATCGTCTTCCTGGCACAGGGTTTCTCCAATTGCCACACAGTAATCGGCATCAGGATTTTTAAACTGGCTCAGGACTTCGCCGCTGACATTTCCGGAAAACAGCAGTTCTTTGTAGGACTGGATAGACATCAGGGAGTCATTTTCAGCCATGGTTTCATGGAGACGTGTTCCAAGCTCTGTGATTTTTTCCATATTGGTACGGATGATCTGGAATTCGTCTAGCTGTTTTCCGCCTTTTACGGGAAGAACAGAGGCCTCTAACAGCTCCTTAACAGGGTGATACAGCTTTTCCACAAGATAGTAGCTGAGGGTCAGCGCCAGAGCCACACAGACGCAGACAACAACCAGGAAAAACAAGAGTCCCTGTACATGAAGAGGCAGAGGTGGGTAAAGCCGGACAAGGTGCCATCCCACATAGGGAATTTCTGATACCATCAGGTGCTGTCCCTGAAGGATCTGAAGCTGGGAAAAGTCCGTATGACTTTCGTTCATCATCAGCTGATGATATAGCTTCTGGGCTTTTTCCTGCTGTCTTTCATCTTGCTGAGAAAGGGCAAAAATTCCGCTCCCATTGTATAGGAAGAAACTGTCTGCCAGGGAATCCTGAATCAGAGAATCAATGGGAATGGTTATAAAAAATAAATAGGGGTGAATCTTACCTATATTTTTTACAATATACTGAATATCTTCCAGCTTCCCGGATTCAGAGTTATAGCGGGGAAGAACAACAGGAGTCTCATCTTCCTGAAAGTGCTCAACGATCTGTAAATAGCTTTCACTGGAAATGCCATGCTCTGCACAGTAGTTCTCGATAGAAAGGGAGCGGTTTCCGGTAAGAACCATATTGGTAATAACACCGTGATAGGCTCTGGGATTGAGAGGGGTAACTGCCACCTGGTATTCTACCTGAAGAATATCTGTAGTAGCCGCCTGTATTTTCCTTGAGGCTGCAATGGCATTAAAATAAAATTCCGGCAGAGTAGAGGAATCTACCCAGCGGGTAATTTCTGTGCCTTTGGTGCAGGCTCCAATGGCATTGACAATTACATTCACAGAAAGAGAGGAAATGTTTTTCTGTGAGACAGCGGACTGCTCCAGATAATGGTAGTAGTCTGATCTGGACTGGCGGTTTAAAAACCAGCCGGTCAGGGTGCAAAGTATCAGGGTAATGGTTAGTGCAAGGGCAAAAAACAGGCGATACAGTGAAATTTTATAAGCTCCTTGGCATTTTTTCCCGGTTCCATGGGGTCTCATAATAAATTCGGTCCTTTTTCTAAGTTGTGCTGTAACTGTTCAGGACGGGGAATCTTCTTGTCCGGCAAAGCCGAACAAGAAGATTCAGAGATTCTCCCGCCGTCCTGAATAGTTACGTTGTAGTTATGATTTTTTCAGGCTCTGGGAATACACCTCAACAGCGCTGAGTCCTTCGTGATGACCAAATCCCAGAGGATGCTTTCTGTAAGCAGACGCATCGGAGCAGGCAAGGCGGAAGAAATCATCCCCTGTTTCCTCTACATGCTTTTTCAGCTTTTCACGATACTGTTCCAGAATCTGTGCATATTCAGGAAGGCGGGCTAGATTTCGTTTTTCCAGACGATCGTTGTTTAAATCAAACAACTCTTCACTGTCCGGCTCCAGGTAGCAGGTGTATTTGTAGTGCTCATCACAAATCATACGTCCAGGCACAGTATAATCCCGGAATTCGTCGTGCCACTCAGATGCCACATAGGCATTGTCTGTACGGTCACAGGCTCCGGACAGGGAGGATAGCTGGCTCCTTCCGGCAAAGGAATCTTTTAAAATGCCAGCATGGTCTAACATGGTGGGAAGAAGATCCAGGAGAGAGAATACGCCGTTGATTCTTCTTCCTCCGGCAATACGGGGGCCGCAGGCAAAGAAGGGAACCCGGTTGCTTTCCTCATAGAATACACCGTATTTGGTAACCATTCGATGGGATGCCATTCCTTCTCCGTGGTCAGCAAAGAAGAGGATAGCAGTATTGTCTGCCTTGTTGCTTTCCTCCAGTGCATTTAAGATTTCTCCAATCTGCTGATCTACCATTTCCAGATAGTAATAGTAGGCATAGAGATAATACCGGTAATCGGTTTCATCCCAGTGGCTGGCATGACGAAGTCTGCGGTGAGCGCAGCAGAGATACTGGATAAATTCCGGACGGTTTTTGATATCATCAAACTCAAAGTTTTCCGGAAGCGGAGGAAGTTCTCTGTCCAGCGGGAAGTTTTCCGGATCCGCTCCATGCTGCTTTTCTCCAATATAGGCACAGATATTATGTGGATTCTGGAGATCTGCTACAGCGAGGAAGGGCTGTGTGGTTTGGGCACCTTCTGTTTTCAGCCAGCTGACCGTTTTCTCTGTTGTATCAATATCAAGGAAGGTTTCATAATCAAACTTGATAGCAGGATTGGTACGTTCTTTTGGAATTTCATTAGAAGGAATTACCTCGAATCCTTTTAATGCACCGTAGTCATGAGTTTTTCCGAAGTGAACACACCGATAACCGGCGTCAGAAAAAAGCTCTCCCATAGCTGGAATCGTATCGGAAACAGATGGGAAGGTTTCCGGTATCTGTGTCTGGTCATCGCCCTGATAGAAAGGCAGGCGCTGCTTGGGAAGATTGGTGCGCACCATGGTTTCGTGAGGATAGCGGGATGTCCAGAAGGAGGCTCTGGCTGGCTGACATAGTGGGCAGGGAGTATATGCGTATTCATAAATTGCAGAACGCTCTGCCAACCGATCTAAATTAGGTGTGCGGGAATAGGTATTTCCATAGGCACTCAAAGCGGTAGCAGACAGCTGATCGCAAATAATAATCAAATAGTTTGTTGGATTCATAGGGACCTCTCTTTCTTTTCTTTGGAAGAAATCAATAAAAATAAAATCATTTCTCTTAATATAGTATAAAAAATGCCGTAAATCAATAGAATCCTTCCCTTTGGTGATGCAGTTGAAAAATGGTGATGCTTTTATAGGGGAAAAAGAATGCCTTTTGAAAAACGATGATTTACTTATATAGGGGTTTCGGGGTAAACTGTATCTACAAAAGCGTGCACGCCAAAAAAACTAAGGGGGTTTCCTGATGCAAAAGCAGTCAAAAGAAAAAACAGCACTGGGGACACAGCTGAAGGTGGGGCTTAAAAGTATTGCAAAGAATTATCAGCTGTATCTGCTTCTTCTCCCGGGCCTGTTATGGTTCCTGGCCTTTGCTTACCGGCCGATGTCCGGTCTGCGGATCGCATTCTATGATTATAACATTTTCCGCGGGTTTGAGGGCAGTGAATTTGTGGGGTTAAAGAATTTTGTTGATTTTTTAACTGGAAGAGATTTTATCCGTGTATTTAAAAATACATTGATGATTTCTTTCTGGCAGATTGCAGTTTGTTTCCCGGTTCCGATTCTCCTGGCAATCTGTGTTACAGAGATGAAGAACAAATTTGTCAGCAAGCTGACACAGACAGCAACACTGCTTCCGCACTTTGTATCTGTTGTAGTAGTATGTGGTATGGTTGTAAACTTCCTGTCTCCCAGTACCGGTATCATTAACATGATTCTTTCTAAGCTGGGATTCGAACCTACATATTTTATGGTACAGCCGCAGTATTTCAGAGGTATCTATACAGGAATGACACTTTGGCAGAATGCCGGATTTAATGCGCTTGTTTTCATCGCCGCTATCATGGGTATTGATCCTCAGCTTTATGAGGCAGCTACCGTAGATGGAGCTGGAAAATGGCAGAAAATCAAAAGTATCACTTTCCCGGCAATCATGCCGACCATTGTTACCATGTTCGTATTAAACATCGGTAAGATGGTAAAGGTTGGATACGAGGCAATCCTGCTTCTTTATCAGCCTTCTACTTATGCAACTGCAGACGTTATTGCAACCTACTCTTACCGCCTTGGATTTGAAAACGGTAACTACGGTTTGGCGACAGCTGTAGGTCTGTTCGAAGCACTGGTGGCTCTGATTCTGGTTTCCTTATCCAACTGGGTAAGCCGGAAGATTACAGACAATGCACTTTGGTAAGGAGGACGGCATGAAAAAGAAGAAACATCAGGGTCAGGTCATCGGAACCGGTGAGAAGGTTTTCAACGTTTTCATGGTAATCATGGGAATTATCATCTCAATGGTTGTTCTGTACCCGATTTATTACGCGCTGATCGCATCATTAAGCAAACCGCTGTACGTGGAAAACGGCTCTGTTATGTTTTCCATTAAGAATTTCACTCTGGACAGCTACCGTCAGGCTATTGCAAAACCAGGAATCTGGACTGCTTACGGTAATACCCTGTTCTATACCATTGCCGGTGTAGCAGTAAACATGGCATTTACCACATCCATGGCATATGCTCTGTCTAAGAAACGTCTGGCATTCCGGAAATTCTTTACACTGGTTGCAATTTTCACCATGTGGTTCAATGCAGGTATTATTCCTACCTATTTGAACTTCAGAGATTTCGGTCTGTTAAATACCAGAACTGCAATTATTCTGGGCTTTGCAATTAATACCTACAATATGGTTATTATGAAGAGCTTCTTTGAGCAGGTACCTTATGAACTGGAGGAGGCGGCTTTCATTGACGGAGCCAACCACTTTACCATCTTCTACAAGATTTTCCTGCCGCTGTCAAAACCGGCTCTGGCTACTGTGGGTCTGTTCTACGCAGTAAACAGATGGAACAGCTACTTCTGGGCAATGCAGCTGTTAAATGATGATTCTAAGGCTCCGCTGCAGGTTATGTTAAAGAAGATGATCGTAGACCGTGTAGCGAACGCAGCCGATGCAGCTTTGGTAACTGCAGAATCATTAAGCTCACCGACAACCATTATTTATGCGGTCATTATCATTGCAATCATCCCAATGCTGGTAGTGTTCCCGTTTGTTCAGAAATACTTTAAGACCGGTCTTACCGTAGGCGGTGTTAAGGGTTAAATTTATGCATTCATTCCGTTCGGCTTCCTGACTGGGGTATCCAGTTTACAGGAAGCTGAATGGAATCGTAAAAAACATTATATTTTAAAGGAGAAGGGTTATGAGAAAACAGCAGGTAATCGCACTGGCACTGGCAGCTGCATCAACAGCATCTCTGGTAACCGGATGCGGCGGCAAGAAGGAAGAGGCTCCGGCAGGAAACGGTCAGCCGGCAGCAACACAGGCAGCAGGAGCAGAGGGGGAAAAACTGGAAGGAAGTCTGGTTTCCGCTGAGCCAAAGGAATTTACAATTTTCCTGAACTTCAACAATATGCCGTTTGATCCGACCTGGCAGGTATGGCAGGAAGCTGCAAAGAGAACCAATGTCAGCTTAAAAGGAACCATTTCTAAGACAAACTCTAACGAGGAAGAGGCATTTAACCTGATGCTCAGCTCCGGTCAGCTGTCTGATATTATCGGATATGTAGATGCATCTGAGCTGGAAAAGCTGGGAAGAGACGGCGGTCTGATTCCGTTAAATGATCTGATTGAAGAGCATGCACCGAATATTAAGAGAGTTATGGAAGAGGATGACAGATATCGTCAGTCTGCAACCTCTCTGGATGGAAATATTTACTATCTGCCGAAGAACCAGGAGCTGCTGTCTGCTGAGTACTGGTGGATTCGTGAAGACTGGCTGACCAAGCTTGGGCTGGAGGTTCCCACCACAGTAGATGAGCTGCATGACGTACTGTACGCATTCCGCAATGAGGATCCTAACGGAAACGGATTAAAGGATGAGGTTCCGCTGTTTGACCGTGCAGGATGGAAGATGCCTGAAGAGTATCTGTATCTGTGGGATACCAGCACCACTTTCTATCCGAGAGACGGAAAGATTACTTTTGAGCCGATGGAAGAGAACTTCAAGGACGGCGTAAGAGGCATGATTCAGTGGTATAAAGAAGGCATTATTGACCCGGAGATCTTCACCAGAGGCGCATCCAGCCGAGATACTCTGCTGAGTGGAAACCTGGGCGGATGTACTCATGACTGGGTAAGTGCAGGTAACTACAATACTTCTTTGGCAGAGGCAATTCCTGGCTTCAAGATGATCCCGATTGCACCGCCGGCAGACCAGCACGGAGTAGTAAAAGAGAGAGTAAGCCGTTATCCGGGCGCTGGCTGGGGAATTTCTTCTCAGTGTAAGGATCCGGTAACTGTTATTAAATTCATGGATTACTTCTTCTCTGAGGAAGGCGATGAGTTAATCAACTGGGGTATTGAAGGCGATACCTACACCAAGAATGCAGACGGAACAAAGCAGTTTACAGATAAGGTTCTTAAGTCTGAGCTGACTCCTATCGGATACCTGCGTTCTATCGGCGCTCAGTACCGTATCGGTATGTGCCAGGACGGCGAGTACGAGAAGGCAACCATGACTGAGATTGGTAAAGAAGCAAGTGAGCTTTACAACGCACATCCGGAATGGTTTGGCGAGGATATGCCTCCTTACGCAGACGGTGAGCTGGAGCTGAAGTACAGTGCAGAGGTTGATACCGAGTACAAGAACCTGATGGCAAACATTCAGCCGTACGTAGAGGAGAAATTCCAGTCCTGGATTCTGGGCGTAAATGATTTCGAGGCTGAGTATGACCAGTTTATTGAAGAGCTGAAGGCAAGAGGAATCGAGCGTGCTCTGGAAATCAACCAGGAAGCATATGAGACCTACTTAAACGGTTCTGCAAACTAATTATCTGATTTTCATAAAAAATAACGATCAATTACGGAGAACGCTATGAAACCAGTGAATCTGCTTTATATCTTTGCAGATCAGTGGCGTGCTCACGGAATTGGGGCAGCAGGAGAGGATCCGGTGCTGACACCGAATATGGATGCATTTGCAGCTGAAAGCATGAGCTGTACCAATGCAGTCAGCACCTATCCTCTTTGTTCGCCTCACCGGGCATCGCTTCTGACCGGAAAATATCCACAGAGCTGCGGCATGTGGACCAACTGTAAAATAGGGCTGGACGAGGTGGTAATGCTGAGACCTCAGGAAGTGACCATTTCCGATGTGCTTCATGAGGCAGGATACGACACTGGATACATTGGAAAATGGCATCTGGACGGAAGTGAAGAAAACTTCCATGCCAGCCCTTCCTCAGGAGCCCGTTACTGGGATGCCTATACTCCGCCGGGAGAGCGTCGTCATCACTTTGACTACTGGCTTTCCTATGGAGCCATGGACAAACATCTGGAGCCACATTACTGGAAAGATACCTGCGAACCTATCTATCCGGGAAAATGGTCACCAGAGTTTGAAACGGACGCGGCGATCGAGTATCTGGAGCAGCGGAAAAATGATAACCCCTTCTGTCTGTTCCTGTCCTGGAACCCGCCGCATCCGCCTTATGATATGGTTCCTGAGCGGTACATGGAACTTTATGAAGGAAAAGAACTTCCTTTCCGGGAGAATGTGCCGGAGGAATGGAAGCAGGATCCTTCCTATCTGAAAAAGAGGCAGGAGTATTTTGCAGCAATCAGCGGACTGGATGAAAATTTTGGCCGTCTGATGGATTTCCTGAAGGAAAAAGGTCTGATGGAAAATACACTGATTGTTCTGTCAGCGGATCATGGAGACTGTATGGGCTCTCATGGACGTTACGGCAAGAATATCTGGTATGAAGAATCCATCCGGATACCGCTTTATTTCCATGGCCCGGGAATCCCGGCTGGAGAAAGTGATGTTTTGTTCGCCAGTCAGGATCATATGCCGACGCTTCTTCAGCTTCTGGGAGTCAGTCAGCCGGATACCATTGAGGGAAGATGTCTGGGAGACTGGATTAGAAAAGAAGAAACGGAGGGCGAGCCGGAGCATGCATATCTGTGTATGTTCCCCGGAATGCCGGAGCTGGTAAATCCCTATCGGAAGCTGGGCATGAATCCAAAGTCCTTTGGATGGAGGGGAATTCGTACCAAAACCCACACCTATGTGGTGGATTTGGGATGTACCCCTGGAGATAAGCCGAAACGTCTTCTTTATGACAATGAGGCAGATCCTTTCCAGATGAATCCCAAGGAGCTGGGACCGGAGAATCCGGAAGCAGTTCATTATGACGGAATTTTAAGAGAGTATCTGGAGCGGTTAAACGATCCTTTCCTGCTGTAGCAGGAAAGCAATACCTGTTAAAAAATAAGTAATAAGACTACCTGTTTGAAAATGCCGGAGCAGTTTTTCTGCCTCCGGTATTTTTCGATCCCTGCCGCGCCTGAATTGAGTTCTGGTTGCGGAAAAAAAGGATACATGATAAACTTAATTAATTGCAAAAAACGTATTATGGAAGGAACAGAGAGTAAGGATATGAAAATTCACTTTGCCCCGATGGAGGGGATTACCAGCCATGTATTTCGTAGGGCTTATTCCAGACATTTTTCTGGAATTTCGGAGTATTATTCCCCTTTTCTTACACCAAATCAGACAAGAAAGCTGACCAGCCGGGAGATGGAGGATGTTCGTCCTGAGAATAATCAGGGAATCAGGCTGATTCCTCAGATTCTTACGAATCAGGCAGAGGATTTCCTTTGGGCGGCCAGGAAGCTGAATGAGATGGGGTATGATACGGTGAATCTGAATTTGGGGTGCCCTTCTGCTACAGTAGTGCCCAAGCGCCGGGGCGCCGGTTTTCTTGGCATTCCAGAGGAACTGGATCGTTTTTTTGAGCGGGTAAGCAGAGAATTGGAGACATATTCCATGGGGCTTTCTGTAAAAACCCGTATAGGAATGGAAGAACCGGAGGAGTTTTGTACTCTGCTTTCTATTTATAACAGGTATCCTTTGAAAAAGCTGATTATTCATCCAAGACTGCAGACGGATTACTATAAAAATCATCCCAATCTGGAGGTATTTGCCTCGGCGGTGACAAGCAGCGAAAATCCAGTATGCTACAACGGAGATATCTTTTCTGTGGAGGATGCAGAGCGCTTTCAGAAGCGTTTTCCCGGAGTAGGAGAGATCATGCTGGGAAGAGGGCTTTTATCGAATCCCTTTCTGGCAGAGGCGCTGACACAGAAGGGAGAAGATTTGCCGCAGGCCTTGGGGAATGTTCCTGGAAGCAGAGCCTGCAGGCAGCGACTGGCAGCTTTCCATGGAGAGCTTCTGGAAGGGTATGGCAGAGTGATGTCTGGTGATCGGAATGTTCTGTTTAAAATGAAGGAGCTCTGGGCGTATCTGGGATTTCTTTTTGAGGGAGAGGAAAAGCTGTTAAAGAAGATTAAGAAGGCGCAGAAAATGGCGGATTATCAGGCTGTGACTGAGGAGCTTATTTGGAATGGGGCAATGAAGGAACATCCGTCTTTTGGCGGCTGGAAATAAAATATAAGGGTAGGGGATATGAAATGGCGGTAAATGTAGTGATTGTGGATAATGATGAAGAGCTGCTTGACAAGATGACCGGTATTTTCCGGAATCTGGATCAGGTCTGTCTTTTGGGGCAGTTTGAAGAAGCTGTGGCAGTTGTAGAATTTGTAAAAGAAAATCAGGTGGATATGGTATTTACAGATATTGTAATGCCTGATATCAGCGGAATCAGTTTGGCTTCTGAGCTTCATAAGCTGAAGAATCCTCCGGCTGTGGTTTTAATGTCCAGTATTCCCGGATTTTCACTGGAGGCGTGGAAGATTCAGGCTTTTGGATTTATTGAGAAGCCGTATACCAGGGCTCAGGTGGTCAAAATGGTAGATTTGTATCAGAAAGGAAGGAGAGGGTTGGAATGACAGAATTGCATGTGCCTGCCGGCAGCATTGCCGGGATGGTATTTTCTCTTGTAGTGGCCTGGGGGCTTCCCCTGGCTCTTCTGATTTTGATTCGACGGAAACAAAAGGCTGATATGCTGCCGTTTTTTCTGGGATGCGGAAGTTTCTTTTTATTTGCCATGCTTCTGGAGCAGCTGATGCACAGCCTGGTGCTTTTGAAAATGGGGCCAGTGAGCAAAGCTCTGAGTGAAAATCTGTGGCTCTATGCTCTTTATGGCGGACTGGCAGCAGGTTTGTTTGAGGAAACAGGGCGTTATCTGACCATGCGTTTTCTTATGAAGGGAAAATGGACCAGAGAAAATGCTCTGATGTATGGAGCAGGTCACGGCGGTCTGGAGGCTGTACTGATTCTTGGAATGGCATCGGTAAATAATCTGCTCTATTCTGTTATGATTAATACCGGAAGCCTGGTATCTGCTCTGTCGGAGAATATGGACAGCCAGCAGGTGCTGGAAAGTCTGGCGCCTTTGGGGCAGCTTCCGGCCTGGCAGTTTTTTCTGGGAGGAGGAGAACGGATTCTGGCGATTGCCCTTCATCTGGCTCTTTCCCTGTTTGTCTGGAAGGCAGTAAGAAATCGGGAAAAATGGTATTTCTATCCCCTTGCCATTGTACTTCACATGGGAGTCAATATGGCTTCAGTGCTGGCAGCCAATTATGGAAAACTGGTTCTGGCAGAGACTGTTACACTGGCAGGAACTGCAGTCATTGGATATGCTGCCTGGAAATGGTGCTGGAGTAGTGAGAATAGAGAAACAAAGAACTAATACCGATAAGATTTTGTGATTTTTTCTAATAGAATGTTTTTTCGGCTCATGATAAAATATGCGGGATTGATGTATTCAAAAATAGAAAGAAGCATATTTTACAGGAGGAAGCAACATGAAGGACACTTATATTTCAGATTCTGTATTATATATTGGAGTGACAGATAAAACATTGGATCTGTTTGAAAGCCAGTACCAGGTTCCCAATGGAGTAACCTATAATTCCTATGTAATTATGGATGATAAGATTGCCGTGATGGATACTGTGGACGGACGGGCTACAGAGCAGTGGTTTGCCAATCTGGAGCAGGCTCTGGCAGGTGAGCCGGCGGATTATTTGATCGTATCTCACATGGAACCAGATCATGCAGCTAATATTAAGCGGTTTGCAGAGCGTTTCCCAGAGGCTAAAATTGTGGGAAATGCAAAAACCTTTGCCATGATCGAACAGTTTTTTGATCTGGATCTGACAGACAGAAAGGTTGAAGTAAAGGAAGGTAGTACCCTGGAGCTGGGAACACACACCCTTCAGTTTTTTATGGCTCCCATGGTTCACTGGCCGGAGGTTATGGTCACATATGAGCAGCAGGAAAAGATCCTTTTTTCTGCAGATGGGTTCGGACGTTTCGGCACCATGGATTCCGAGGGAAACTGGGAGGATGAGGCAGCCCGTTACTATCTGAATATCGTTGGGAAATACGGAGTTCAGGTCCAGGGGCTTCTGAAAAAGGCATCAGCTCTGGATATTGCTGTAATATGTCCCCTTCACGGCCCTATTTTGAAGGATGATCTGGCCTTCTATCTGGAAAAATACCAGATTTGGAGCACCTATCAGCCAGAGCAGAAGGGCGTGCTGGTAGCGTATGCGTCTGTTCATGGAAATACTGCTCATGCTGCTGAGCTTCTGGCCCAAATGCTGCGCCAGAAGGGAGAGGAGCATGTCGAGGTGATGGATCTGGCGCGCACCGATATGTCGGTGGCTGTCCGGAAGGCATTTTTTTATGACAGAATGGTAGTGGCAGCTGCAACCTATGACGGAGGCCTTTTCCCCTGTATGGAAGAATTTCTTCTTCACATGAAGTCAAAGGGATTCCAGAAACGTACCGTAGGAATCATGGAAAATGGCTCCTGGGCGCCGATGGCAGGAAAGGCCATGCGGGCAATTCTGGAAACCATGAAGCAGATTACTTTTGCAGAGCCTACAGTAACCATTAAGTCTGCTGTCCATGAAGATACAAAGCAGCAGATGGAGGCGCTGGCAGAGGCTCTTGTACAGGAAAAATAAAGCCGGCGTTCCGTTTGAATTTTCACAGAGCAACGCCCGGCGTTTCTCGTCCGCGGTAATCTAATCTGGTAGGAAGAATCATGGCTGAATTGCTGCAGGAATGGAACGTCCTGGAATCAAGCGATTTACATGTTGAGAGAATTGTGATATAATCAATGAAATTGTTGCAAATATTCCGGAGTTTTCTATAGAAAATTCTGTGTGCAGGAGGTGCATGATATGAAGATTATTTATGCAATTGTAAGTTCTGATGATGGAAACCGTGTAACAGATGTACTGACAGAGCATCAGTTTAGTGTGACCCGACTGGCGACAACCGGCGGATTCCTGAAAAAGGGAAATGCAACTCTGATGATTGGTACAGACGAGAATCGTGTAGACGAGGCGATTGATCTGATTCATGAGACCTGCGGAAAACGACAGAGAATTACCTGCGATATGCCTGCTCCCGGAATCGGAGCTATGTCTACCGGATATATGATGATGCCGGTAACGGTAGAGCTGGGCGGAGCAACCATATTTGTAACCGATGTGGAGCGGTTTGAGAAGTTTTAAACTTCTCCCTTCCACAGAAAAATAGGATTCGAGAGAAAGAACCTTGTGGGCAGCATAGGAGGCTTTTTCTCGGGTCCTTATTTTATTTCATAGAAAATTACATCCTATGAAATAAAAACGCTTCGCAGGGATCGCCATGAGGAGGCTGAGAATTTTGTCGCAGAAGCGACCTACCGCAGGCGGAGAAGCTCGCGAGCGATCTTCTTTCTTATGTCATGGAAGGTTGATTTCGATGCGCGATTCTTGTGTTTTGATTAAATTATTTGAATTATTATATACAATTTAATAATTAACAAATAATATAAAAATAACTCTAAAAAAGTGTTGACAAATAGTTGGTTATCTGGTATTATAAAGACAACAAAACAAGAGAGAAACAAAAAGTTCTCAATCGAAATTCTCAGAGGAAAGGGAATTTCAAAAAATATGAAAGAAGGAGGTACGGACCACCGAAATAGTTAGTTTCGTTTCCACTACATAATGAGATAGATGGAAACAAAGGAAAAAGAATCTGCCAGGTGAAAAACCAAGAGGAAGTATCCATTTCAAAGGGTTATCAAAAACTGAAAAGAATTGTTTTTTCTATATGACGAGAAAGTATAGGGAGAGGGATATATTTCAGAACCGGATAACAGTTAAGATACAAAAGATAGTGAGTGGAGAAGATTGGTAGAGTAACAAAGAGCAGAGGAAAATTTTATTACATAATAAAATAAAGAGAGGTACAGTCCAATGGACGAAGAAAAGTGAAAGAGGATATCAAAGATGTCAATCGTTGGTATCCTCTTTTTAGGTTCGTTTTTATAATTTTGTGTAAATGTCAGAAATGATTACTACTAATGAACAAACATAATATTAGCAAAACAATTAATTCCTACAGCCCCTGATAGGCAAAGGACGGCGTATATTCTTCCTTGGCGCTGGTCCGTTTCTGCATAAATCCCTGCTCCAGCCCAGATTCCAGGGCAGTATCCACAACTTTCTGATATTCATAGCTGGTAATACGTCTGTTTAATTCCGGGAAATCGGGATTTTTTTCATAGGGCGTATACTGGCTCAGCAAACTGATATAAAACTGTTTTTTGGGAAGCTCTTCGGCCATCCATTTGATGAGTTGGATGGAGTCCTTCTTTTGACCGGGAAGTACAAGATGGCGGATAATTACACCTTTTTGCATGATTCCCTGAGCATCAAAGACAGGTGTTCCTGTCTGAAGAATCATTTGCCGGATAGCAGCAGAAGCCCTGTCAAAATAGTCTGGCGCCTGTGAATAGCGGCGGGATAAATTGGAGCTGAAATATTTCAGATCAGGAAGCCAGATGTCTACATAGCTTCTGAGGGCCTGAATGGTTTCAAGCCGTTCATAGCCGCCGCAGTTGTATACAACAGGGATGTGAAGCTGTTTTTTTACCATGTCCAGAGCAGGCAGAATCCAGGGAAGATAATGAGTGGCAGTGACCAGATTGATGTTGTGGGCGTCCTGCTCCTGAAGCTCTAAAAATATCTCAGCTAATCGCTCAGAAGAAATGGATTTGCCCTGGGGCGCTCTGCTGATTTTGTAATTCTGGCAGAAGCAGCAGCGGAGGGTGCATCCGCTGAAAAAAATAGCTCCGCTTCCCTGGGTGCCGCTGATACATGGCTCTTCCCAGAAATGAAGGGCAGCCCGGGCAGCCAGAATGCCGGCTGGAGCCTTGCAGTATCCGGATGCTGTAGTGCGGTCTGCTCTGCACATACGGGGGCAGAGACAGCACTGAGAATGAGAATATAGTTCTGATAAATGGGACAATAGAATACCTCCTAGCTGCAAATGGCTGTATCCCTGAAAGCGGTGAAGAAAAGTAATTGTTCAGGACGGGGCATCTTCTTGTCCGGCAAAGCCGAACAAGAAGCATCGGAGATTCTTCCGATGTGAGAACTGGCAGGAAAACCCGCGTACAAGCAAGCTTGACACGAATTTTTCTGCCAGATCTCCCGCAGTCCTGAATCGTTACGAAGAAAAAACGAAAGCTGCAGGGAGTTTGCCGGTTGACAAATAAAATCAATGTGATTACAATAAAACAATCGCAGAAGCCTGACTGCTCTGAATGGATACAGATGGTTCCTGCAATGTGGCTCACATGATAGGATTTATATGTATCAGTATACGGGAGTACAGCCTGGAAAGCAAGAAATAATTTATGTCAGAGAGGTAGAGGACATGTGGGATTGGAGACGTGCAGAGCTGAATTACGCATTTCCCAGAACCGTTCCCATTATGGTGGGATATCTGTTTCTGGGAGCAGCTTATGGGATTCTGATGAATGTGAACGGATATGGAATCGGCTGGACAGCAGCTATCAGTATTTTTGTTTATGCAGGAAGTCTTCAGTATCTGGGGGTTACGATGCTTGCAGCAGCGGTGTACCCCGTTACGGCGCTTGTGATGTCCCTGATGCTCAATGCCCGCCACCTGTTTTATGGGATTTCCATGCTGGGAAAATACGGAGGTTTGAAACGGTTCCGAGCGTATTTGATTTTTTCTCTGACCGATGAGACCTTTTCTGTGGTCTGCAGTGAACAGATTCCGTCTGAACTGGAACGGGAATGGGTTTATTTCTGGATCAGTTTTCTGAATCAGTGCTACTGGGTGGGCGGAAGTGTTCTTGGCGCTCTGGCAGGAAACCTGATTACATTTAATACGAAAGGACTTGATTTTGCCCTGACGGCTCTGTTTGTTGTAATTTTTGTAGATCAGTGGAAACAGAGGGAGGGACACAGACCGGCGCTTCTCGGTGTCGGCGCGTCGGCGCTCTGTCTTCTTATATTTGGAAAGGATGCCTTTATTTTGCCGTCCATGGCAGTGATTTTCGCTGTTTTGGGCTTTTCCTATCAGAGAAAGGAAAAGCTCAGGACAGAGCGGATAAAGGCAGAGAGGGAGGAAGAGGGATGAGTCAGATTCCAGTGAGAGCGCTTTTGATTGTATCTGCAATGGTAGTTGGAACGTTGATAACCCGGTTCCTTCCGTTTTTTGTGTTTCCTGCCGGGAAAAAAACTCCGGCATTTGTGGATTATCTGGGCAAGACGCTGCCCTTTGCAACCATGGGACTTCTGGTTGTTTATTGTCTGAAGGGGATCCATTTGACAGCGGCGCCCTATGGGCTTCCGGAAATCCTGTCTGTAGGGCTGATTGCAGTTCTTCACTGGAGGAAGGGAAATTCTCTTCTCAGCATTGGTATTGGAACTGTATTTTATATGTTTCTGGTGCAGGCAGTGTTCCGGTAATCTGAGAAAAACATAAACAGAATATGAATTTCCTGTGAAATTAGCAGGTGGCAGGAAAAGGAACTTGAAAAACAGCCAAAGCTGTTGTATAATCAGTTATATGAAAAACAGAGAAAGTAATTCCTGGGATGTTCGACAACCTTACCCATTTTGAACCTACATTTGTGACACAGGGATTCCAATATTTGTACGCGGATGTCAGGCCTCCTCTGAGTGGAAGGCAGAAGCTTACGTGAGGTTGCCCACCTAGCATCGCTAGGCGTCAATAAGTAAGACCGGCATTTCGGGATTACAAAAGAGAAAAGCAGCGAGAAATCGCTGCTTTATCTTTTGCCCTTTTTATGGTAATCTATAATCAGCATAGAATTGCAGAAAAAACGATTGCTGGAGGAGCGTATGAATCACGAAAAATACAGAAAATATATTTATTGGGGCGTTACTGCATTTTTGGTATGCGGTCTGGTAGCGCTGATGGTTTTTCTGATGATCAACTGGAAAAAGGCGGAGGGAATTATGGCGCTGCTGAAGGATATCCTGGCGCCCATTATTTACGGAGCCGTGTTTGCTTATCTGATGACTCCTATCTACAACCGGGTTCAGGGAGCAGTGATACAGCAGGGCGGAAGGATGAAGCTGTCGAAAAAGACCAGTGAAAAGCTGGGGGCATTTGCAGCTACCATTGTCAGTCTGGTAGTACTGATCGCTGTTGTCACTGGTTTGATTTCCATGCTGATTCCGCAGCTGCTTACCAGTATCCGGGGAATTATTGAGGCACTGCCGTCCAATATCGCCAACCTGGAGCTGTGGCTGGAGCAGATGTTTGTCAGCAACCCGGAGATGGAAGCCAGTGTGATGGCATATTATGATATGGCTGTGGGATACGTTCAGAACTGGCTGACCAATGATTTGATTCCGAATATGTACAATATCATCAGCGGCGTTTCCAGCGGACTGTTTTCCATTGTGAATACGGTTATGGATGTGTTTATTGGTCTGATTGTTATGGTTTACCTTCTGAATATGAAAACAAAGCTTCAGACTCAGGCAAAAATGATTATCTATGGCGCATTTCCTTTAAAAATTGCGAATAAGGTAATAGAAGAATGCCGGTTTGTACACCATGTGTTTGGTGGATTCATTATTGGAAAGCTGCTGGATTCTTTGATTATCGGAATTCTGTGCTTTATTTTGCTGACTATTATGAAGATGCCCTATGTGCTTCTGGTCAGTGTTATTGTAGGGGTTACCAATATTATTCCCTTCTTTGGACCGTTTATCGGAGCGATTCCCAGTGCGTTTTTGATTTTGCTGGTGAGCCCGAGACAGTGCCTGTATTTTATCGGTCTGATTCTGTTGCTGCAGCAGTTTGACGGCAATATTCTTGGACCGAAGATTCTGGGAGACTCCACAGGAGTGTCCAGTTTTTGGGTGCTGTTTTCGATTCTGCTGTTTGGCGGACTTTTCGGCTTTGTGGGCATGATTATCGGTGTTCCCACCTTTGCCGTTTTCTATCGTTTGACAACAGAGCTTGTGACCTATCTTTTGGGGAAAAAGGAGCTGTCTGCGGATATTTCCTCTTATGAGAGACTGGATTATATTGACAATGAAAAGAAAACCTACATCCGAAAAGAAGAAAGAACGTGATCGGAGCGTGTTTGAATGAGAAATCACAAGTTGATTGGCTGGGTGGTAGGAATTCCCCTTCTGGTCATTATTCTGATTCTGGTGATTGTATTGCAGGAACCGGATAAAGCTGGGATCAGCAGAGCAATGGCTGCAAAATCAGTTGCTCTTGCCCTTCAGTCTCCTGATGAGCTGAAAACATGGCAGAAGGAATACAAATCCTCTTTTTTCCCGGCTGAGACTCAGAAGCAGTGGTATGTGCCGTATCTTGATTATCTCTATGGAGAAGGAATTTTGGAGTCTGAGGAGATCCCGGCAGATGAGGAGCATGCCCTGCAGGAACTGACCTACCAGGAGGCGGCTGAGATGATGGGGAAGCTTTCTCCGGAGCTGAAACGGCTGGTACGGGCAGACAGGAAGAATGCCAAGAAGCCCTTTCCAGAAGAGCAGTGGTGGCTTTTGTATGATTCCGTGCTGCGAAAGCTGGATCCGGATGGAGAGATAAGGCTGGAGCAGGTTCTGATTTACGCAACGCCGGAAACAATGGCCGGAACACCAGCCTGGACTGCTCATACCAATCTTGGCGCATTGACATTTTACGGACTTGTGCTGGATCCTCTGGCAGATCACCAGCTGAAGGCCTATGTTCGAGACAGTGAAATCATTCATGTGACTGAGGATATGGGAAGCGACACCGAGTATCGCAATGTGTGGATTCTGGACGGGGATGAAAATGGCCTTCTGGTATATCTGGGAGATATTGAGCGGAGAATTCCTTTCCGGAAAAAAACAGGAAAAACAGAAAAAATGCTGCATCATATGGCAGACCTGAAAATGGAGAATGGAAAAATTAGCAAGGTTTCTCTGAAAACGGAGACGATTACCGGAAAGGTGCTTTCTGTACAGGAGGATGCCATTGAGCTGGAGGGCTATGGGGAAATTCCTCTGGATTCAGAATACAAGGTACTGAAAACCTATGGGGGAATGGAACGGAAGCAGCTTTCAGATATTCTGGTAGGCTATGGTACAGAAGAATTTATTGTGGCAAAGGGGAATGTCTGCGGGATTTTAATAACCCGGGAATTTCAGGCAGAAACGATCCGTGTGCTGATTATGAATAAAGGATTTCAGGGACTTTATCATTCCACCCTGACTCTTGTGTGCAGCGGACCCATGAAGGTAATTCAGGGAGAAAAGGAAAAAAGACTGAAGGCAGGAGAAGCGTTTACTGTACGGACGGGGGATCGTCAGCTCAGAGATGGCCGTATGATTCTGGAGCCGGAGACAGGGGGAGAAATTACGGTTCGCTCTCTGGAACGGGCTCAGGGAACTCCTTCTTATACAGGCCGTATGGAGATTGTTGAGGGCGAGGGCGGTCTGGTTCTAGTCAATGAGCTTTATCTGGAAGATTATCTGAAACGGGTGGTTCCCAGTGAAATGCCTTCAAGCTACGAGAAAGAGGCTTTGAAGGCCCAGGCTATCTGCGCAAGAACCTATGCCTATATGCAGCTGCAGAGCAATACCTACAGCCAGTATGGTGCCCATGTGGATGACAGCACGAATTTTCAGGTGTACAATAACACAGAAAACAGTATTCAGGCTTCAGAGGCAGTTCAGGATACCTATGGAAAGATGCTTTTGTATGATGGAAAACCGATTACGGCCTATTACTTTTCCACATCCTGTGGAACGACTTCCGACGCCTCAGTGTGGGGAAGCGATCCGGAAGCTGTGCCTTATCTGAAAGGCGTGGCGTTGCAGCCGGGCAGGGAGACTCTCGATTTGAGCAGCAATGAGGCCTTTTCTGCCTTTATTAAAAATGAAGACATAAAATCCTATGATTCCGCTTATCCTTTCTATCGCTGGAATGTGAAAACCAGTCGAGAGATTTTGTCAGCTAATATCGATGGAGTTGGAACCGTGACGGGACTTCAGATTACCGAGCGGGGCGGAGGAGGAGTTGCCAAAAAGCTTCTGGTTACGGGAACGGAAGGCGAAAAGACTATCAGCGGTCAGAATTCCATCCGGGCAGCTTTGGGAGATGAAAGTCTTGTGATTACGAAAAAGGATGGAAAAACGGTAACCGGCTGGGGATCTCTTCCCAGCGGATTTATATCCATTGAGGATATCGGGAACGGAGATTTTCAAATCTTTGGAGGTGGTTTTGGCCACGGAGCCGGTATGAGTCAGAATGGAGCCCAGGCGATGGCAAAGTCAGGCATGAAGTGTGAGGAAATCCTGAAGTTTTTCTATGATGGAGTTTCTGTGGAGGTTATGAAGCAGAAACAGGAAAACAGCGGTCAGGCAGAAGGCCAGGAGGCTGCAAAGGAATAAATGATATAACAAAGAGGAAAATGAGTGATGGAACAGCAGTACAATTTAAAACAGAGAAACGCAGGTTTTTATGCTTTTTTTATCAGCGGAATCTGCGCAATCAGCAGCGGAATTATTGTAAGCCTTTTGCAGGAGCAGATAGGGTTTGATTACGGGACAACAGGAACTCTTTTGGCTTTGATGAATATTGGAAATCTTCTGGCCGGTTTTGCCACAGGAGCTTTGCCCGGGAAAATCGGAATGAAAAAAACAGTGGTGCTGCTCACCGCCGGTTATGGCATTGGCTATGGCATTATGGGGATAACAGGATGGGTTCCGGCGCTGATGGCTGCGTTTTTTCTGGCAGGAATGGGAAAAGGAAGCACCATCAATACCTGTACTATTTTAATCGGAGACAACTCCAGAGACAGAACAAAAGGAATGAATCTGATGCACAGCTGTTATGCATTCGGAGCGCTGCTCTGCCCATTTCTGATTTCAGCGGTGGCTGCTGTCTCAGGAAAGCTTTCTATGCTTGTTCTGGGAATGCTTGGAGTGACCTTGTGGATGGCGTTTGTGCTCACTCCTATGGCAGGAAGCAAAAAGGGAGAGAAGCAGAAAACAGACTGGAGCTTTCTGAAAAATAAAAAATTCTGGCTTCTGACAGGATTGATTTTTTGTCAGAATGCAGTGGAAATCAGCGTAACAGGATGGATGGTTACATATTTTAAGGGAAGCGGTATTTTAAGCGGTTCTCTCAGTGCATATACGGTAACGGTTATGTGGACGGCAACCCTGCTTCTGCGTATGATGTATGCCTTTGTCTGCCCAATCAAAAAAGCTGGCAGGGCGATGATTGTTATGGGGATTTTCTGTACAGTATTTTATTTTGGAATGATGCAGGCGCAGACACAGGTTATGGCTATTGTTCTATTGTTTGCTTTTGCAGCTGCTATGGCAGGAATGAATCCCACAGCAGTGGCAAGCGCTGGCCGTATGACCAGCGTGACCAGCATGGGGATTATGCTTCCGGCAGCCAGCAGCGGCGCGATTCTGATGCCCTGGCTGATTGGACTGGTATCGGAAAAAACCGGTATTGCAGCCGGTATGACCTGTGTTCTGATTCCCTGTGTGGGAATGCTTCTTTTCAGTCTGGCTGTCAGCCGTCTGAAGGAGGAGTAAGGAGAGAGCAAAGAGATTTCCTGAAAGATAATCTGGTTTGCAGCCAGATGCAGATAAAACAAAATATCCCCCGCCTGCTGCACGAAGCCAACAGGCGAGGGATCAAAAAGGGGAGGATAAGTATTTCTTTTTTCTTTGGTACTAATTACAGTATTGCCCCAAAAAGGAAATCTATACATTGTCTGAGAAAAAAATAAAAAATAGAAATAAAAAGAAATGAGGACAAGCAAATGAAAAATGTACTTGTAGGACAGTCTGGCGGCCCTACGGCCGTGATTAACGCAAGCCTGTACGGCGTGGTAAGGGAGGCCCTGGCTCATGGAGATAAGATTGGCCATGTGTATGGAATGCTCAACGGAATGGAGGGCTTTCTGCAGGACCGCTATATGGATATGGGGCAGGAGCTTTCCGGGGAGGAGCTGGAGCTTTTGAAGCTGACACCGGCGGCATACCTTGGTTCCTGCAGATTTAAGCTGCCGGAAAATCTGGAGGATGATTTCTATAAGACAGCCTTTGAAAAGCTGGAAGCATTAAATATTGGATATTTTTTCTATATCGGCGGAAATGATTCTATGGATACGGTCAGCAAGCTGTCGCGGTACGGAGAGCGGGTTGGAAGCGATATCCGGTTTATCGGAGTGCCCAAGACCATTGACAATGATCTGATTGAGACGGATCATACGCCGGGGTTTGGAAGTGCTGCAAAATATGTGGCAGCAACTGTGCGGGAAATCGTTCTTGATGCATCGGTATATGAGCAGAAGGCGGTGACGATTATTGAACTGATGGGACGTCATGCCGGATGGCTGACGGCTGCCAGTGTTCTGGCAAGAAAAAAGAAAGAGGATAATCCGGTTCTGATTTATCTTCCGGAAAGCAACTTTGATTTGGAGAATTTTGCCAGAGATCTGAAACAGGCTCTGGAAAAGAGAAATTGTGTGATTGTCTGTGTATCCGAGGGAATTTCCGATGCCAGCGGGAAATTTATCTGTGAGTATGGCAGTGAGGCATCAGTAGACAATTTTGGACATAAGATGCTGACTGGATGCGGAAAGGTACTGGAGAATTTTGTTCGGAACCGTTTTGGGGTGAAGGTTCGTTCTGTAGAACTGAATGTCAGCCAGCGCTGTTCTGGAATGGTCGTATCTGGAACAGATGTGGAAGAGGCTGCGTTAGCTGGTATGGAAGGCGTTAAGGGAGCATTGAAGGGAGAAACAGGAAAAATGGTTGCTTTTGCCCGGATTTCCAATCCCGGTGAGGAGTACCGAATGGAATGCCGTTTTGTAGATGTGAATCAGGTGTGCAATCAGGAAAAGGCTGTGCCGGCTGAGTGGATTACCGGAGATGGCAATGATATTGGAGAGAAATTTATCCAGTATGCTCTGCCGCTGATTCAGGGCGAGCCGGAGCGCATTATGGAAAATGGAATTCCCAAATATTTGTACAGATAGCAACTGTTTGGCCATGGGAAAATTCGTGGCTGTAACTGCAGATAAGAAGGCTGTTGTTTGACGGCTTGACAAAATCCGAAATCAGACTTATACTGGGTAAGTCTGATTTCGGATTTTCTTTATACCATGGAAATGCGAGTTCTGTGACATAAAAATACCTTGCGGAGATGTGCCATGGAGTAGAAGAGAGATTTGCGGCAGAATCGCCATCCCGCACGCAGGTGGAAAGAGGTTTAGGAAGGGAGAGGGAGAAATGGAACAGGAGAATAAGGAGCTTCTGGAAAAACGGGCGGAATACAACCGGCTGTTTAAGGCCCAGGATTATTTTTATGTCCGTGCAGCATCCAGAGCGAATTTGTCAGAGGCTGCTTTCTGGATTTTGTACAGTATCTGTGATTCTGATACAGCCTGGACTCAGAGTGCACTGTGCAAAGAGTGGTATTATTCCAAGCAGACCATTAATTCTGCTGTGAAAAAGCTGGAAAAGATGGATTTTGTGGAATTGAAAATGAAAAGCGGAACAGGAAACAGGAAAGTGATTGTTCTTACAGAGTCAGGACACCGGTATTGTGAGGAAGAAATTATGCCGTTGATCCAGGCTGAGTTGGATGCGCTTGCTGCCTTTTCAGAGGAGGAGCGAGAACTTCTGCTTTCGTTGATGCGCCGGCAGTTAGAGGCATTGGAGGAAAGGGTGAAGGGGGCATGGAAATAAAATTATCAGATCATTTTACATATCGGAGACTGATTCAGTTCGTAATGCCATGTGTGATTATGATGGTGGTTACGTCTCTTTATACTGTAATTGACGGATTTTTTGTATCCAACTACGCAGGAAAAATGGCCTTTGCTGCGGTGAATCTGATTTGGCCGTTTCTGCAGCTGATCAGCGCAGCAGGTTTTATGTTTGGCTCCGGAGGAAGCGCTCTGACAGCCTTTGTGCTGGGAACAGGCGATGAAAAAAAAGCCAATGAGATTTTTACCATGCTGATGGCGGTGTTAGCAGTAATCGGAGTTGTGATCTCCGTTGTGGGATTTATTTTTATGCGTCAGATTGCAGTGATTCTGGGAGCAGACGAATATCTGATTGATGATTGTGTGCTTTATGGAAGAATTTTGATTTGCGCCAATCCTCTTTTTATGATGCAGAATGCCTATCAGAGTTTTCTGGTAACGGCAGAGCGCCCGCGGTTCGGGCTGGGGATTGCGATTATGGCAGGCCTGATTAATGGAATTCTGGATTTTCTTTTGGTGGCAGTATTTCCATTGGGCGTGTGGGGGGCAGGCCTTGCCACTGCTCTCAGTCAGATTGCCGGAGGACTGATTCCTACGATTTATTTTATGAGGAAAAATAAAAGCCGTCTGCGTTTTGTAAAAACGAAGCTGGATTTTCCAGCGCTGTGGAAGGCATGTGGAAATGGTTCCTCAGAGATGATGACGAATCTTTCCGGAGCTGTGGTCAGTCTTTTATATAATTATCAGCTGTTAAGGCTTGCAGCAGAGGATGGTGTGGCGGCTTACGGGGCTATTATGTATGTGTCCTTTGTGTTTACGGCATTTCATTTTGGATACGCCATAGGCTGCAATCCCATAGTCGGGTATCACTATGGAGCGGGAAATGAAGCAGAGCTGAAAAGTGTTTTGAGAAAAAGTCTCATTCTGACCGGAGCTGTGGGGCTTGGAATGACAGCGGCTGCGGAATTTTTGGCGGGACCGATTTCTTTTGTTTATGTGGGCTATGATCCTGTGCTGTGTGAGATGACCATACGGGGGATGAAGTTGTTTGGTTTTTCTTTTTTTATCAGTGGATTTAATATTTTTGCATCTGCCTTTTTTACCGGGCTGAATAACGGTATGGTTTCTGCTATGATTTCCTTGCTTCGGACGCTGGTTTTTCAGGTGGCAGCTGTGCTTCTGCTTCCGCTCTGGATGGAACTGGATGGAATCTGGCTGTCTGTGGTGGCGGCAGAGGCGGTAACCCTGGTAATAACCGCAGCTTTTTTTGTGGGAAACAGGAAGAAATACCATTATTTTTAACAGGATTGTGAAGGCGACTGTCTGCTGTAAAGTCCGTGGACGGCAGATTCTCAGGGGAAGAGTCGAAAAACAGGGAAAGAAAGGGTTTGCAAATTTGAGAGAAGTGTTATATACTATGAGAACAGGCGTAGTTTACGATACGCAGGATAACAGAGAAAAGGAAGGATACGTATCATGGCATTATTAGAGACATGGAGAAACCTTGCATACGGCAATGGCCTGAATGATAAAGAGAAAGAAAAACTGTGGAATGGATATTTTACCATTGAGAAAGGAATTTATGAGCAGATTCTTTCTGAGCCAACTCAGGTGATTACCGGCACAGTGAAGGAACTGGCAGAGAAGTATAATACTGAGATTCTTATTATGACCGGATTCCTGGATGGTATCAATGAGAGCCTGAAGGGTTATGAGAACCCCATCGATACCATGGAGGAGGATACTCAGGTTAAGATTGAGATTGATCCAGAGAAGCTGTATTATAATATGGTTGAGGCAAAGGCACAGTGGCTGTACGAGCTGCCCCAGTGGGATTCTATCCTCAGCGAGGAGAGAAGAAAAGAGCTTTACAAGCAGCAGAAGGCTTCCGGTACGATTCGTAAGGAAAAGAAGATTTTCCCCAACGATCCGTGTCCGTGCGGAAGCGGCAAGAAGTACAAGAAGTGCTGCGGCAAAAATGCATAATGGTTCCGGAGTTCATACAGTGAATCCGAACTAAGAGAAGCAGGGGCATCGGGAGTATTCGGTGCGCCTGCTTTGTTTGGGTTAAAGAAAAAGCGGCTTTGGGCGGCACAGGCAGAGACAAGGGAAAGGAGACAGGAAGATGGATGCATATACCGGGTTTGCAGAGGTGTATGATATGTTTATGGATAATATTCCCTATGAGACGTGGTGTGAGTATCTGACCGGACTGCTGAAGGAGCAGGGAGTGACAGAGGGACTGCTGCTGGATCTGGGGTGCGGCACAGGTACCCTTACCCGGCTGCTGGCAGCAGAGGGATACGATATGATTGGTGTGGATCTTTCTGATGAAATGCTGGAAATCGCTATGGATCATCAGAGGGAGAAGCCGGATGGGATTTTGTACCTTTTGCAGGATATGAGAGAGTTTGAGCTGTATGGCACTGTGAGAGGGATTGTCAGCATCTGTGATTCCATGAATTATTTGACAGAGTACGAGGATCTGGTACAGGTACTCCGGCTGGCGAATAATTATCTGGATCCCGGCGGTGTGTTTATTTTTGACCTGAATACGGTTTACAAGTATAGTGAAATTCTGGGAGAGCAGACCATTGCCGAGAATCGGGATGAGGGAAGTTTTATCTGGGAAAATTATTTTGATCAGGAGGAAGGGATCAATGAATACGATTTGACCCTGTTTATCCGGGAGGAGGACGGACGGTTCCGGAAGTATGAGGAAACCCATTTTCAGAGAGCCTATGAGCAGAAGGAAGTGGAGGAAGCGATCCGGGAAGCAGGAATGGAGCTTGTGGCAGTTTATGACGCGTTTACAAAAGAGCCGCCGAAGCCTGACAGCGAACGGCTGTATTTTGTTGTGCGGGAGCATGGAAAACAGGGCTGAAAGCAGGCATTGGTTTTAAAAGGAGAGTCTATTCTCCGGAATCAGGGAGCATACAAATCAGGAAAGGAAAAGCTGGTTACAACAGCAGGAAGATAGAATGACAGATTATATTATCAGGGCAACGGCAGCAGAAGGACAGATTCGCGCATTTGCAGCAACGACCAGAGATTTGGTGGAGTACGCCAGAAGTGCTCACAACACAAGCCCGGTGGCAACTGCGGCTCTGGGACGTCTTTTGACAGCAGGGGCTATGATGGGAATTATGATGAAGGGAGAGAAGGATCTTCTTACCTTAAAAATTGAAGGAGACGGACCGATTGGCGGTTTGACGGTTACTGCAGATTCCAGGGGCAATGTAAAGGGCTATGCATTTCATCCGGAGGTGATGCTGCCTCCCAATGCAAAAGGAAAGCTGGATGTAGGCGGAGCTCTGGGAATAGGTGTGCTGAGTGTTATCAAGGATATTGGTTTGAAGGATCCTTATGTAGGGCAGACGATTCTGGTGACCAGTGAAATTGCGGAGGATCTGACCTATTATTTTGCTACCTCTGAACAGACGCCTTCCAGTGTAGCTTTGGGAGTTTTGATGGAGCGGGATAATACCGTAAAGCAGGCAGGAGGGTTTATTCTGCAGATGATGCCGGGAGCATCAGAGGAGGTGATTTCTGCTCTGGAGAAGCGGCTGGGAGAAATTACTTCTATTACGGCTCTTCTTGATGCTGGAAATACACCGGAAATGATTCTGGAACATATTCTGGGCGATTTTGGTCTGGAAATTCTGGATAAGCTTCCGACCGCATTTTCCTGCAACTGCTCTGAGGAGAGAATTGAAAAGGCGCTGATCAGCGTGGGAAAACAGGAGCTGCAGAGCATGATTGAGGATGGAAAAACTATTGAGGTGAACTGCCATTTCTGCAATAAACATTATCCGGTTACGGTGGAACGTCTGAAAGAGCTTTTGGAGATGGCCAGGTAGAAAGCTGGAGGATAACACAGGATGACAGACAGAAAAAAGTTGATTGCTATGGCGATTGAGGCTATGGGGCGTTCCTATTCTCCCTATTCAGGGTTTTGTGTAGGAGCGGCGCTTCTTACAAAATCAGGAAAGATATATCAGGGCTGCAATATTGAGAATGCGGCTTATTCTCCTACAAACTGCGCAGAGCGGACTGCATTTTTTAAGGCAGTCAGTGAAGGGGAAAGGGAGTTTGAGGCTATCTGCATTGTGGGAGGACAAAATGGAAGACTAACGGATTATACCTCCCCCTGCGGTGTGTGCCGCCAGGTAATGAGGGAGTTCTGCAATCCTGGGGAGTTTCTGGTGATTCTGGCAGTAGATGAGGAGCATTACCGGGAGTATCGGCTGGAGGAATTGCTCCCTCTGGGCTTTGGACCGGAAAATCTTGGACGGGAGCTGATGTAAACGGACAGAAGGCGCAAAAATTCCGTGCAGGAAGAATGGGGCTATACAGGGCTGGACAGAAAAATAAGTACAGAGAAAGGAATCGAGATATGGCAGAAGAAAGATATCGTCGAGTGTTTCTAATTGTAGTAGATTCTCTTGGAGTAGGAGGAGCGAAAGATGCGGCAGATTATGGGGATTTAGGCAGCGATACTCTGGGACACATTTCTGATTGTGTGGAGCAGTTTTCTATTCCTAATCTTCAGAGGCTGGGTATGGCAAACCTTCATCCTCTCCGCCAGGTTGAGCCGGCCCAAAGGCCGATTGGCTATTATGGAAGGATGAATGAGCGGAGCCGGGGAAAGGATACTATGACCGGTCACTGGGAACTGATGGGACTGAAAACAGAAAAGCCGTTTATCACCTTTACAGAGACTGGATTTCCGCCGGAGCTGATTGAGGAGCTGGAAAAGAGAACCGGTCATAAGGTCATCGGCAACAAAAGCGCCAGCGGGACAGAGATCCTGGATGAGCTGGCGGAGGAAGAAATCGCAACGGGTCATATGATCGTATATACCTCTGCAGACTCAGTTCTTCAGATTTGCGGAAATGAGGAAACCTTTGATCTGGCAGAATTGTATCGGTGCTGTGAAATCGCCAGAGAGCTGACTATGCGGGATGAGTGGAAGGTGGGAAGGGTGATTGCCCGTCCTTATGTAGGAAAAAAACGTGGAGAATTCAAGCGAACCAGCAACCGCCACGATTATGCAGTACCTCCTTTTGGAAAAACAGTGCTGGATGCTTTAAAGGAGAAGGGGCTGGATGTGATTTCCGTGGGAAAAATCAATGATATTTTTTCCGGCTGCGGAATTACAGAAGCTTTTCATTCGGACAGCTCTGTTCATGGAATGGAACAGACGATTGAACAGGCAAAACGGGATTTCCATGGCCTTTGCTTTGTAAATCTGGTGGATTTTGATGCCCTGTGGGGGCATCGGCGCAATCCCCAGGGATATGCGAAGGAACTGGAGCGTTTTGACAAAAAGCTGGGCGAGCTGCTGGAACTTCTGGGCGACGAGGATCTGCTTTTGATTACGGCAGATCATGGAAATGATCCGACTTATAAAGGAACTGATCATACCAGAGAGCAGGTTCCTCTTCTGGCCTATTCCAAATCGATGGTGGGGTTTGGAGACTTGCCTCAGACGGATACATTTGCAGCAGTGGGGGCGACGATTGCAGAAAATTTCCAGTGCGGGATGCCGGAAGGAACGATTGGGGAGTCAATTTTGGATGAAATCAAGTAAAGAAAGCATTGGAGGAAGAAAACATGCAGCGCAACAAGGCCTGGCGGCATTTTAAAACCATAACGGGACACAAAATTCTGGTGATGGAGAACTGCTTTCGAGTAGGGCTTTTCCGTCAGGGACTGATGCATGATCTATCAAAATACAGTCCTGTGGAGTTTGGAACCGGAGTGAAGTATTATCAGGGAAACCGCAGTCCCAATGCAGCGGAGCGGGAGGAAAAAGGATATTCGGAGGCCTGGCTGCATCATAAAGGAAGAAATAAACATCATTTTGAATACTGGATTGATTTTTCTAAAACCAGCCAGGGCCTTTCCGGGGCAAAGATGCCGGTGAATTATCTGGTGGAAATGGTTATGGATCGAATTGCAGCTTCCCGGGTATATCGGGGCGCCGGGTATACAGATGGAGCAGCCTGGGAATATTACCAGATGGAACAGCCCTATTTGTCAGGAATCATGCATCCTGAGACGCAGGCGGAGCTGGAGAAAATCTTGATTATGCTGGATAAGAAGGGAGAGAGGGCAACCTTTGCCTATCTTAGAAAGCTTCTGAAAAAGGGAACTTATTAAAGAACCTCAAAAATGCTTTGATGATGATGAACAAAAAAGGGGGCAGCTGCAATATTGCAGCGCTCCCTTTTTGGTGGTGCGCCTGGCAGTATCCTGGGGATTTAAGCAGAATAGCTGCTGATGCAGCCGCCCTCCGGCGCGGGAATGTGACGCGGTACCTTCTTTTCTGCTCACCATGTCTGCAGATTTTGTCTCAGTCGTGGAAAATATCGGCAGGATAGTGATAAATTTCCGCATAGGATTCCAGTTCTGCCTCTGATTGGGGGAGGCTGGGAATCAGACCCGTACAGTCTGTGGCAGAGCAGGCCTTAATGTCTGGATAGGCGGTATCGTCTGTTCCATAGGGATCTTGAACCGGAGGTTCTTTCTCCGGCTTTTTTTCTGGCTCTGTGACAGGATTGATGTTAAGCAGAGCGGTATCGGGTATCGTGTCTTTTGGAAAGAAGCTCATTGTTATCACCTCAGTTACAGTATGAAGCAGAGTTCTCCTTTTTATACAGTTTTTCTTTTTGAAAAAATAGAAAATAAAATGAACCAGATGGAAAAAGAAAGGCTCTTATACTACAGATGCATCAAAATAAGGGAAAGGAATCATGGAATGGACGAGAAAAACAGGACTGATGTGGAAAAAATGATACAGGGTGATGAATCGGCATTTGATGAATTGTACCGATCCTTTTCCGGAAAGCTGTACCGTATGGCGTATTTTATTACAGGAAATCAAAGTGACAGTGAGGATGTACTGCAGGAAACCTTTGTCAAATGTTATCTGCATCGGAAATCGCTGAAGGATCCGGAGCGGTTTGAAGCCTGGCTGTATCAGATTCTGGTTCGGACAGCCTGGAAGCTCTGCCGGAAAAGGCGTGAGGTTTCCCTGGATGCGGTTCTGGAAAACCCGGATGACAGGGGAATGGCCCAGCAACTCAACAGGGATGACAAGGAAGGACCTTTGGAACAGCTTCTGAAACAGGAACATGCCTTTCATCTGTGGAAGCTGGTGGAAGGGCTGAATGTAAAGTACAGAACGGTAATTCTTCTATATTATTACAATGAACTGAGCACCAGAGAAATTGCAAAAATTACAGGGACTTTGGAGGGAACTGTAAAATCCAGGCTGTTTCAGGCAAGAAAGCTTTTGAAAAAACAGCTGGAATCTGAGGAGAGAAGAATGTATTTTGAAGGAAAGCCGGGATGAGAGCGCTGTGAAGGAGGGCGGAAGAATGAAGGATAGCTGGGAGCGAAAGGAATTTGATAAAAGGCTTGGTAGAGAGCTTCAGAAGGGAATCGATGAAATTCCCTGGAGTGCGCAACAGGAGCTGGAAGGGCTGAGAGCAGTTCACGCGGCAATGGAAGGAAGGAGAATGACAATGAGATTTCAAGGAAGAAAGATGGTGGCAGCAGCGGCGGTTATCCTGGCGCTGATAGGAACAATTACAGCAGTAGCAGCAGGAAAAATAACAGGGCTTTTTAGTTCTACCAACAAAATGGATGCCATAACTACAGCGAAGGAGCTGGAAGAAAAAGGGAGTAAGGAGCTGGGAGAAGCGCTTTTGGTAGCTGATACGCTGGCGGATGGAAGCCGTTTTCAGGAGGGCTATATTACAGAAATTCAGGCTGTGGATGACAGCGGAAATACAGTTGGAACCTATCCGGAGATCAGCATTCAGTATGGGGATTATTTTTTCAGTGTGATCCGGGAAAGGGATCGGGAGATTATGGAGGAAAATCAGGAGCCTGCCTCGGATGGAGATTATGAGGAATTGTATGAGGGAATCTGCCTGAGAGGACAGGAGGATGAGTATCTGTTTCTTCCTCCAGATCAGAAGCCTTCTGAGGAAGATGAATCCCGTGAGGCGGCAGGGGAGCTGTATATCAGCTATGGCTCTGTGGAAGAAGAACGATGTGTGTATAAAAATATGATGTGGGAAAAGGATGGGCTTTCTTATACTATGATGACCAGTGCAGATAGGACTCTGGAGGAGATGGCAGAGCTGGCAAAAGCATATATAGACAGTGAAAAGTAAAGAAACTTTGTTTTTTCCGTGATGGGTTCTTGATTTCTCCCAAAACTGCCAGTATAATTAGGAATAGTTGTGCAAAAAAATAAGATATACAGCAGGAACAGGAGATATGCCCAATATGGACAATAACAACAGTCAACAGCCGCAGCAGAATGGCAATAATAATAAATTCCCCAAAGGTCAGTTTATTGTGATGCTGATTGCGGCTCTGGTGACACTTGGTGTTGCTGGAATGATGAAAAGCTATATGGGGAGCCGAAGTCAGAAGGAGGTTACCTACGATCAGTTTATTGAAGAGGTCGAGGACGGACAGGTAGAATCAATATTAAGAAGAAGCAGCCGGATTGAGATCCGCTATAAAGAAAGCTCTGAAAAATTCAATCCGGCTTTCCAGTATTATACCATTCCTCTTTCCGGGGATTATATGCTGGCAGAGCGGCTTCTGGAGCATGAGGTGGAAATTAAGCAGGAACAGCAGGAAACCGGCGATTTATTCTGGTCAATTATCAGTATGATTTTCCCCTTTGTGCTTCTTGTAGTATTTATGAATTTTATGATGAAGCGCATGGGCGGAGTAGGAAAAAGCAATGCCAAGGTCTATATGCAGAAGGAGACAGGTGTAACCTTTGCTGATGTGGCAGGACAGGATGAGGCGAAGGAATCCTTAGTGGAATTGGTGGATTTCCTTCACAATCCGGCTAAATATACCCACATTGGCGCAAAGCTTCCCAAAGGCGCTCTTTTAGTAGGACCTCCCGGAACAGGAAAAACTCTTTTGGCAAAGGCAGTGGCGGGAGAGGCACAGGTGCCCTTTTACTTTTTGTCCGGTTCGGACTTTATGGAGCTTTATGTAGGAGTAGGTGCTTCCCGTGTCCGGAGTCTGTTTAAACAGGCCCAGCAGACAGCGCCGGGAATTATTTTTATTGATGAGATTGATTCCATTGGGCGAAGCCGCAGCGGCTACGGCGGAGGCGGAGAATCTGAGCAGCAGCAGACTTTAAACCAGCTGCTTTCCGAGATGGACGGTATGGATTCTTCCAAGGGGGTTTTGATTCTGGCAGCTACTAACCGGCCGGAGGTTCTGGATCCGGCACTTTTGCGTCCCGGACGTTTTGACCGCCGGGTGATTGTGGATAAGCCGGATTTAAAGGGTCGTGTAGATATTCTGAAGGTACATGCAAAGAATGTTTCCCTGGACGAGACTGTGGATCTGGATGCCATTGCTCTGGCGACCTCCGGAGCTGTGGGCTCCGATCTGGCGAATATGATTAACGAGGCAGCGATTCTGGCTGTGAAAAACGGTCGGAATGCAGTAAGTCAGAAGGATTTGTTTGAAGCAGTTGAGGTGGTTCTTGTAGGTAAGGAGAAAAAGGACCGGATACTCAGTAAGGAAGAACGCAGGATCGTTTCCTACCATGAGGTAGGCCATGCGCTGGTCAGCGCCCTGCAGAAGGATGCAGAGCCTGTGCAGAAGATTACGATTGTTCCCCGTACCATGGGGGCTCTGGGCTATGTGATGCATGTGCCGGAGGAAGAAAAGTATCTGAATAATAAAAAAGAGCTGGAGGCTATGCTGGTAGGATTCCTGGCCGGTCGGGCAGCAGAGGAAATTGTATTCGATACAGTAACTACCGGGGCGGCCAATGATATTGAGCAGGCAACCCATCTGGCAAGAGCTATGGTTACTCAGTATGGAATGTCAGAAAAGTTCGGACTGATGGGACTGGCAACTCAGCAGGATCAGTATCTGACAGGACGGACGGTGATGAACTGCGGAGAAGCTACGGCGGCTGCAGTGGATGACGAGGTTATGGAGATTCTGAAGCGCTCCTATGAGGAGGCCAAACGTCTGCTCAGTGAAAACAGAGAGATTATGGATCAGATTGCAGAATTCCTGATAGAGAAAGAAACCATTACCGGTAAGGAATTTATGCAGATTTTCCGAAAATGCAAGGGAATTCCTGAGCCGGAGGAGAAAACGGCATCACCAGAAGGTTTTTCTGTGACCGAAGAGGAAGAGCCCAGACCGGCAGAACCGGAAGCTTTGCATTCTGGAAATGAAGAAGAGGGACAGAGCAAGCCTTTGACAGATACAGATGGATGGATTCCTGTATCCAGTCATGAGGAAAAGCGTTAGGCTCAGCTGGGATAAAAAGGATGAAGAAAGGCTGAGGTACTGTGAGAGAAAACACAGTACCTCAGCCTTTTTGCATTGCAGGAAAGTTTTTTCTGTCAGGGAAATGATGAAATCACTCTGCTGAGTCCAGAAAAGAAATCACATCAGCAGTAAATCGCTCGTGGCACTGAAACAGAGCACCATGGCCGCAGTGTTCATAAATCAGAAGCCGGGAGTCTGGAATCAGACGGTTCAGTTCATGGGAACAGGAAACAGAAATCATTCCATCATGTTCTCCTGCTACAATTAAAACAGGACAGGAAATTACAGAGGGATCCACAGAACGGGAACCAAACCAGAAGCGAATGGCCTGAATCTGTGCCTTTAAGACAGGGCTGGTCAGCCGGATTTTCATGTCACGATCTTTTTTGCGGGTGCGAAGCCGTTCTAAGAAAGCGGTCGCCTGTTTTTTGCCTTCTGGTGTGGACTCAAAAAGAAAGTAGTATTTGGGATCCCGGTGACGGAGAATGGCTTTGGCTGTAGTTTCCTTCAGGGGGATAGTATAGGAGTCACGAAAAACAGTGCCGGATGGACCGGTTCCCACCAGAATCAGCTTTTCTACCATCTCTGGATGGGCGGCAGTAAAGGCCTGGGCTACCATTCCTCCCATGGAAAATCCCAGAAGAAAAATGCGGGAAAGTCCCATGGCCTGGAGAAAATGAAAAGCATCCTCCGCCATTTCTTCAATGGAGGAGGGGGTCTGGCCTTCGCTTCTTCCCACGCCTCTGTTATCAAAAAGATAAACATGGAACCGGAGGGCAAGACCGTCTATGACAGCTGGATCCCAGTCATCCATGGTGCTCATCAGATAGCTGAAGCATACGACAGGAATGCCTTCGTGTTCTGCTCCTGCCTCCCTCCAGACAAAGCGGGTGCCGGCAGCTGAAATCAGATTTGTTCTGGCAGTGCTGTATTGGTACATATGCGAGTCTCCTTTGTATGTGTTGTGAATAGTTCCGTTATATCATTTTACGCGGGCTTTTTCAAGGGCAGACTCAATGGCTCTGATTAAAACCTGGGAAGTATAGCGGGTCTCTTCCGGATAAGACAGATTTTCCAGAGACTGGGAGCTGCAGATCTGTCCGGTCAGATGCTCCAGAGACGGCTGAACCAGAGGAAACATGGTTTCAACAGAATCACTTAAGGGAACCATAGAGACAGAACAGATCTGCTCCTTGTCTACCGTAACCTCCACATTGATTTCCTGGGAGCCGAGGGTTAAGGAAGAAGAGTAGACTCCAGGTATGTAGGAAGCCGGGCTGGCAGAGTCAGAGGAATTCTCTTTTTTGGGATGAAACATAATAAAAAGCAGCATAACAAGAAGAATGCCGAAGCCGATAAAAATAGCAGTATATATGATTTCTTTCATTCGCAGGACGACAATTTTCGTTTTGGAACTCATGGGGAGACCTCCCGGTATGTTTGGTATAGTCTATTCTCTGACAGCGCTTTTTATGCTATACTGAAGTGCAGGGAAAGGAGCTTTAAAATGTCATTACAGTTGATTTTGGGTGGTTCCGGTTCCGGAAAAACCACCTGTTTATATGACGCGGTGATTCAGGCGTCCATAAAAAATCCACAGCAGCAGTATTATGTGCTGGTGCCGGAGCAGTTTACCATGCAGGCGCAGAAGGATGTAGTAGCAAGGCATCCGGCTCATGGAACGATGAATATTGATGTGGTAAGCTTTCAGCGGTTGGCCTATCGTATTTTTGAGGAGCTGGCTGTGGAAAATCTGCAGATTTTGGATGATATGGGAAAATCTATGGTGCTTCGAAAGGTTGCAGCAGAAAAAAGCAGACAGCTGGTTTTATTCCGGGGGCATTTAAATCAGGCAGGATTTGTCAGCCAGCTAAAATCCATGCTGTCAGAATTCTATCAGTACGGTATTGGGCCAGAGCAGCTAAGAGAGATGGCAGCTGCTGCAAAAACACCGCTGCTGAAGCAGAAGCTGGAGGATTTTGCTCTTGTATTTGAAGGATTTCGTCAGTTTATCGCAGGTCATTATGTGACAACTGAGGAAGTGCTGGAGGTTTTGTGTCGGATTTTGCCCCAGTCCCAGCTGATTAAAGACAGTGTCATTGCGCTGGACGGATACACAGGGTTTACGCCGGTTCAGTATCGTCTTGCAGAACTTTTTATGGCTTATGCAAAGCAGGTGATTGTGACAGTCACTGCGGATCCGGAGGTGGATCTTTATGGTTCCATGGGAATGCAGAATCTATTTTTTATGAGCCGTCAGATGGCAGTTCGGCTTTCTAAGCTGGCGGAGAAAAACCAGGTAAAAAAACTTCCGGATCGGTGGGTAACCAGGGGGAAAGATTTTGCGGTTCCAGAGGAGCTGGATTTTTTGGAAAAAAATCTGCTCCGGTATGGAAGATCGCCTTATAAAGGAGAGCAGACAGGGGCGTTGGAGATTTATCAGGCATCCAATCTTTCAGAGGAAGTTGCCGCAGTGATTCACAGAATCTGGCAGCTTCAGCAGGAGGAAGGAATGCGCTACCGGGATATTGCTGTGATTACCGGAGATCTGCCTGGATATGGAAAGGAAATTGCTCATCAGTTTGAGCAGAATGAGATTCCTTATTTTATGGATGATAAAAAAAACATTCTGGACAATCCTCTGGTGGAGATGATTCGATCTGCTTTGGATGTTGTGCGCCGCGATTTTTCTTATGAGACCGTATTCCGTTTTCTGCGTTCCGGTCTGGTATGTGAGGAAGGGGAACTGGTGGATCGGCTGGAAAACTATGTGATTGCCCTGGGGATCCGGGGAGGAAAACGCTGGAGACAGCAGTGGGAGAGAACTTACCGGGGCGGCGGAGGAATCAACCTGACAGAGCTGAATGCATTTAAGGACAGGATAACGGCGCCTTTGTCGGCTTTGCAGGAAGCGTTTCGGAAGGAAAATCTGACAGTTCGGGATATGATTGACGGAGTAAAGGAGCTGTTGGAGGCTTATCATGCAGAAGAACGGTTAGAGGAGTTTGCAGAGGACTTTACAAGGGAGAAGGAATACCGTCTTGCAGGAGAATACAGCCAGGTATACGAGCTGGTTATGGAACTTTTGGAGAGGCTTTCTGATCTTTTAGGAGAGGAAAGTGCAGGCAGAAAAGAATTTATGGAAATACTGGATGCCGGCTTTCGGGAAATTACGGTGGGTGTGATTCCGGCAACTGTGGATCGGGTAGTGGTAGGAGATATTACCAGAACCAGACTGGCTCACATTAAGGTTTTGTTTTTTGTAGGTGTGAATGATGGAATTGTTCCCTCACGCAAAGAGGGAAAGAGTCTGCTTTCTGACCGGGAAAGAGAGTTTTTTGCCAGTCACCAGCTGGAACTGGCACCTACAGCAAGAGAGGACAGTTTTCAGCAGAGATTTTATCTGTATCTTTTGATGACAAAGCCCTCAAAGCGGCTGATTGTGTCTTTTTCGGGAACGGGAAATGACGGAAAGGGAAGAAGACCTTCTTTTCTGATTGGCGAGCTGAGAAAAATGTATCCGGAACTTTCGTGGAAGTCCAGCAGAGAGCTGTTGGACAATCAGCAGATTTATTCAGTGGAAGAGGCGTTAAGGCAGCTGATTGAAGGGCTGGGACAGTTCCGGGACGGAGAGCTGCCTGAGAAAGAACCGAGAGAGAAGCAGTTTCTGGAGCTTTACCGCTGGTTTTCTCATTCTGGAGAATATGGGAAAGAGACAGAAAAGCTTTTGAATGCGGCATTTTGCGTGTATGAAAAGCAGGGAATCGGCCATGCAGTAGCCCGGGCTCTTTACGGCACAGTTCTCAGCGGAAGCGTGACCAGGCTGGAGCAGTATGCCGCCTGCGCCTATGCCCATTTTCTGAAATATGGCCTGGAACTGGAAGAACGGCAGAGGTATGAGCTTGCCTCATCAGATTTGGGAAATCTTTTTCACCAGTCTATTGATCTCTGCTTTAAAACAGCAGGAGAAGAAGGCCTGGACTGGAAAACCATGGAGGATTCTGTCAGGATGGGACTGGTGCATCGCTGTGTGGAGCAGGTGGCAGCAGATTATGGAAATACCATATTAAACAGCTCCTCCCGCAATGCCTATCTGGCCAGAAGGGTGGAGCATATTACGCAGAGGACAGTATGGGCTCTTCAGCAGCAGATACAGAAGGGGGATTTTGTTCCTGCAGGTTTTGAGGTATCCTTTTCAGCAGCTGACAATCTGGACGCAATGAAAATTGCTCTTTCAAAGGAAGAGGCGCTTCATCTCAGAGGACGGATTGACCGTCTGGATCTTTGCGAGGATGGAAAACAGATCTATGTAAAGATCATAGATTACAAATCGGGGAGCACCTCCTTTGATTTGGTGGCGCTTTATTACGGACTGCAGCTTCAGCTGGTGGTTTACATGGATGCGGTTCTGGAAATGACAGAGCGGCGTTACCCGGGGCGGGATGCAGTGCCTGCGGGAATTCTCTATTATAATATTGCAGATCCGGTGATTCAGAAGGAAGGCAAACAAAAACCAGAGGAAATTGAGGCACAAATTCTGAAAAAGCTGCGGATGAACGGGCTGGTCAACAGCGAGCTGGAGGCAGTGCGTCATCTGGATCATACGATAGAAAAGGAATCAGATGTGATTCCTGTAGTTTTAAAGGATGAGGCTGTGGTGGAGTCAAAATCCTCTGTGGCAAATACAGAACGGTTCCGGTATCTGCAGAAATTTGTCAAGGAAAAGCTGAGAACCGCAGGAAAAGAGATTCTGGAGGGTGAGATTGGCCGGGAACCATACAAATATGGTTCAAGAACGGCCTGTGATTACTGTCCCTACCACCCGGTCTGCGGCTTTGATAAAAAAACCCCCGGTTATGATTACCGGAAATGGAAAAACAAAAAGACAGAGGAAATCTGGGAGGAAATATGTCAAAAACAGCAGTAAACTGGACGAAAGAACAGCAGCAGGTAATTGAAAGCAGGGGATGCCACCTTCTGGTCAGCGCTGCAGCCGGAAGCGGAAAGACAGCGGTGCTGGTAGAACGGATTATCCGGATGGTAACAGAGGGAGAAAATCCCCTTGATATCGATCGGCTTCTGGTGATGACTTTTACCAATGCAGCTGCGGCTGAAATGCGGGAACGGATTGGCGAGGCCATAGAAGCCCGCCTTCTGGAGGATCCTCATAATCAGCATCTTCAGGTGCAGTCAGCTCTGGTTCATCACGCAAAGATTACAACGATTGACAGCTTTTGCCTGAATATTATCCGGGAGCATTTTAATCTTCTGGATCTGGATCCCTCCTTCCGTATTGGAGATGAGGGAGAAATGCTCCTTCTGCGGGCAGATGTGATGGCAGAGCTGATCGAGGATGCTTACCAGGAGGGAAGCGAGCGTTTTATCCGGTTTGTGGAAGCTTTTGGACAGGGAAAAAGCGATGCAGGTATTGAAGATTATATTATGCAGGTGTATCAGTATGCGCAGAGCAATCCCTATCCAGAGCAATGGCTGGAGCAGTGCAGAAAGGAACTTTCCGAGGAGGAAAAACCGTCCCTGCCCTGGATATCTTTTCTTATGGAGGATGTAAAAAAGCAGCTGAAGGAGCTGGCTGTGCAGGAGAGGGAATGTCTGGAGCTGTGTCAGGAGGATGACTGCTTCCAGGCTTATATCCCCATGATGTCTTCGGATGTTTGTCAGCTGGAGGCAGCCGCCGGGGCAGAGGATTTTGAAATGCTGTATGAGAAGCTTTCTGCCATTTCCTGGCAGCGGCTGGCCACAGTGCGGAGCAAAGAGGCGGATCCGGAAAAAAAGGCTTATCTTACCGGATGCCGGGATCGGGTCAAAAAGGCAGTGGGAAAAATGAAAGAGCTTTACTGCTTTGCATCTCCTGAGGAAATGTTTACAGACATGAAAAAAACAGGAGAAGCCATAGAGGTACTCTTAGATCTGGCAGAGGATTTTGACCGGCGTTTTCAGGAGAAAAAAAGAGACAGAAATCTGGTGGATTTTAATGACCTGGAGCATCAGGCTCTGAAGGTTCTGATTCGCTGGGAAGAAGGCAGGATGGTCTATACAGAGGCAGCAGACGAACTGAGCAGTCAGTTTGAAGAGGTTCTGGTAGATGAATATCAGGACAGCAATCTGGTGCAGGAAGCGCTTTTGCAGGCAGTGTCCAGGGAACGGTTCGGACAGTATAATGTTTTTATGGTAGGAGATGTGAAGCAGAGCATTTACAAATTCCGTCTTGCTAGACCGGAGCTGTTTCTGGAAAAATATAATACCTATGAGCCCTATGAGGCAGGTCTGGGGAAAAAGAAAAAAATTGAACTGCATCAGAATTTTAGAAGCAGAGAACAGGTGCTTTCTGGAGTAAATGATGTTTTCTTTCGGATTATGACGGAAAATCTGGGCAATATCCGCTACACAGAGGAGGCAGCCCTGCATCCGGGAGCGGTATTCCAGCCGGTTCCTTCTGAGGAAGAAGGGGAGGAAGCATCTACGTCTCCCACTTTTCTGCTAAGAGCGGGACTGCCCAGGCTTTTGGTGACGGATACAGGTCAGGGCGCCCTGGATCAGATGGAGGAAGAGGCAGCAGATTATACAGCCAGAGAAATTGAAGGAAAGATGATTGCTGCAGAGATTCGGGCAATGACTGATCCGGAAAAGGGAATGGCTGTCTGGGATAAGAAGCTGGGCAGATACCGGACTGCGCAGTACAGGGACATGGTTATTTTGCTGAGAAGCACGACAGGATGGACGGAGACCTTTCTTTCCGTTCTTTTAAATGAAGGAATCCCTGCTTATGCTGAGTCGCGGACAGGATATTTTACTACGGTTGAAGTGGAAACGGTCCTCAGTATGCTGTCGGTGATTGATAATCCCATGCAGGACATTCCTCTGGCAGCAGCGCTAAAATCGCCTATGGGAGGAATGACAGATGAAGAACTGGCACGTCTCATGGGCTGGTATAAAAGACTCCTTCCAAAAGGGCAGGACAGGGGAATTTATGGAGCTGTCCGTGCATGGACAGAGCTGGCAGAATCTGACAAGGACGAGCTGACACAAAAGCTGATCCGGTTCCAGCAGCTTGTACAAAAGCTGCGCCGCCAGAGCGTATATCTGCCCATACATGAACTGATTTATCAGGTTTATGAGGATACCGGATATTACCGGATGGTATCTGCCATGGCAGCAGGAGAGACAAGAAGGGCCAATCTGGATATGCTTGTGGAAAAAGCTGTAGAATATGAGAATACCAGCTACAAGGGATTGTTTCATTTTATCCGGTACATTGAAAATTTGAAGAAATACCATTCAGACTTTGGGGAAGCCTCCGTTGTGGGGGAAGAGGAAAATACAGTCCGGATTATGAGTATTCACAAAAGTAAGGGGTTGGAATTCCCTGTGGTGTTTCTTGCTGGAATGGGGAAAAAATTCAACCGCCAGGACACCTACAGCCGCCTGTTGATTGATCCGGAGCTGGGAATTGCCACGGATTATCTGGATCTGGAAAAACGTCTGAAAAGCGCAACCTTAAAGAAAAATGTGCTGCGCCGGAAAATGGAACTGGATAATCTGGGAGAAGAGCTGCGGGTACTCTATGTGGCAATGACCCGGGCAAAAGAGCAGTTGATTATGACGGGAACGGATCGGGGGCTGGAAAAGAAACTGGAAAAATACAGAACTGTTCCAGAGGCAGACGGCCAGATTCCCTATACGGTTCTTGCAGGAGCCGGTTCCTATTTGGACTGGCTGCTTATGAGCCTGGGAAGCACAGGCGTGAGAATTTTGATGGAGGAGATTCCTCTGCAGCAGATTGTGGGAGAGGAACTGAAGCGCCAGGTGAAGACAAGGGCTTCCAGAGAATTTTTGAAGACCCTGGATCCGGAGACTGTGTACGAGAAGGAATGGAGAGAGATGCTGGAGAAGCATTTGTCGTATCAGTATCCTTATGAGGCGGACATCCTTCTGCATACGAAAATGTCTGTATCGGAATTAAAAAAGCAGGGACAGCTGACAGATGAATCAGAAAGCGTTCAGACAGAGGCATTGGAAGAGAGAAAGGAAGATGAAGAGGAGCCAAAGACGGCAGGGACAAAGCGACGGGGAAAGGGCGGAGCAGTAAAAGGAACTGCCTATCACCGGGCTATGGAGCTGCTTCCCCTGGATCGTATCAACAGCCGGTTTGAGGCAGAGGCCTGTCTGAAACAGCTGGTGGAGGAAAAACGATACACAAAAGAAAACCGTTCTCTGATAGACAGCCGGGTTATCTGGCGTTTTCTTCAGTCTCCGTTGGGAAAAAGGATGTCTCGTGCTTTGGCAGAGGGGCGGCTTCACAGGGAACAGCAGTTTATCATTGGAATTCCGGCCAGGGAAATGGGAGCAGGAGATTCAGATGAGCTGGTTCTGATTCAGGGGATTATTGACGCATATTTTGAAGAACCGGACGGTCTGGTGCTGATGGATTACAAAACGGATCGTGTGGACAATGAGGAAATCCTGATCCAGCATTATCAGGAGCAGCTGGATTACTATGGGCGTGCCCTGACTCAGATGACAGGAAAACCGGTAAAGGAGCGGCTGATTTATTCCTTTGCCCTGAACCGGGAGATTCCGGTTCCTCTGTCTGCGAAAACAGAACCGGAAAGATAAAAAAGAAGAGAATCTTCCAAAAAGTTTGCATACCAGAAAAAATGTGATATAATTTTTAGTAGGAAAATGTGGACGCACAGGCTAATAGCTTCACCACGAAAAAGGGAGAGGGGTGTGTATGAAACAGAGAAAATCCAGCTGTGACAGCTGTATGTATTACGAGTATGATGAAGATTATGAGTGCTATGTCTGCGGGGTTAATCTGGATGAGGATGAGATGGCGCGATTTATGGAGGATCGGTTTTACGACTGTCCTTATTACCGGCTGGGGGATGAATACGCCATTGTCCGGCATCAGATGTAGCAAAGAACGGGGGCTGACAGACAGGGGCAAAAGAAATCTGTGAAGATAAATAAAACAGGAAAAGGAGAAGAAGTATGATACCAGACGAAGAAGTAAGGCTGACAAAGCTTGCGCATACAGCAGGCTGTGCTGCAAAAATAGGACCGGGAACATTGGCGGGGATTTTAGAGAGCCTTCCCAAATTCGAGGATCCCAGACTTTTGGTAGGAATTGAAACCTCCGATGACGGGGCTATTTATCAGGTGAATGAGGATGTGGCTTTGATCCAGACGCTGGATTTCTTCCCGCCAATGGTGGACGATCCCTATGTGTTCGGTCAGGTAGCGGCAGCCAATGCGCTTAGTGATATCTATGCTATGGGAGGAGAGCCGAAGGTGGCACTCAATATTGTTGCATGGCCAAACTGCGTCAATCCCAAGTTTCTGGCAGAGATTCTGCGGGGCGGAGCAGACAAGGTAAAAGAGGCGGGAGCTGTGCTGGCGGGAGGACATTCCATTCAGGATGATGTACCCAAATATGGGCTGAGCGTAAGCGGCTTTGTTCATCCAGACCGGATTTTGAAAAACTGCGGAGCTGTTGCCGGAGATGTGCTGATACTGACCAAGCCCCTTGGAACGGGAATTGTAAATACAGCAGTTAAGGCAGAGCTGGCCTCTAAGGAAGCAGAAGCAGAAGTTATTGGGGTAATGACCTCCTTAAACAAAAAGGCAAAGCAGATTTTTGGCCGTTATGAAATCCATGCCTGTACCGATGTGACTGGATTTGGATTGGCTGGACACAGCCTGGAACTGGCAAAGGGAAGCGGCGTTACCGTGGAAATTGACGGAGCCGGACTGCCTCTGCAGACGGCTGCCTGTGAGTATGCCAAAATGGGTCTGATTCCGGAGGGGGCATATAAAAACAGAGCCTATGCGGGACAGGATACAGACGTAAGTAAAGCAGAGGAGTGGTTGCAGGATATTTTCTTTGATCCCCAGACCTCAGGAGGCCTGCTTGTGAGCGTAACTCCGGAGACGGCTGAGAAAATTTTATCTGATTTCCAGACAGAGGGACTGGATACACCCTATGCGGTTGTGGGAAGAGTTCTGCCGAAGGAGGATGTCTGGGTGCGTCTGACAGGAGGCGTTTAGAGCTTATGATTTATCTGGATCATGCGGCAACGTCACTGCCCAAGCCTGAGCCGGTGGTGATGGCAGTGACAGCTGCTATGAACTGCTTGGGAAACAGCGGCAGGGGAGCTCACAGTGCAAGTCTGGGAGCATCCCGGATGATATATGAAACAAGAGAAGCGCTGTCTGATTTTTTTGGAGGGGACGGTCCGGAGCAGGTGGTCTTTACGCCTAACGCCACGGCTGCCCTGAACACGGTCATTCAGGGGATATTAAATCCCGGAGATCGGGCGGTTACAACGGCAATGGAGCATAATTCTGTCCTGAGACCTCTGTACCGGATGGAAAAGCAGGGGGTCTCTCTTTGTGTTGTACCAGCAGACGAAAAAGGCTGTCTTTCCATGGAAAGGCTGGAGCAGGAGCTGAAACCGGGGACAAAGGCTCTGTTTTGTACTCACGCTTCTAATGTAACGGGCAATGTGAATGATTTAAAGACGATTGGAACAATGTGCAGGGACAGAGGAATCCTTTTTGTGGCAGATGTATCTCAAAGTGCAGGCATTCTTCCCATTGATATGAAGGAGATGGCCATTGATATTTTGTGTTTTACTGGTCATAAGGGGCTTTTAGGGCCTCAGGGAACCGGGGGAATCTGTGTGCGAAAGGGAGTTTCTGTCCGTCCTCTGATAGTGGGAGGAAGCGGAATTTTAAGCTACAGCAGAGAGCATCCCGCTCAAATGCCGGTGGCCCTGGAGGCAGGAACCTTAAATGGTCACGGAATTGCAGGACTGAAGGCAGCGCTGACATACATACGGGAACAGGGACAGGATATTCTGAGGAAAAAGGAATTGGAGCTGATGTGGTATTTTTATGACCAGGTCAGCAGACTTTCCCAGGTAACGGTGTATGGTGATTTTTCTTCCAGGAAAGCTTTGCGGACTCCGGTGGTTTCTCTCAATATTGGGGAGGAGGATTCTGGATGGGCTGCAGGAGAGCTGGCAGAGAGATATGGAATTCAAACCAGGGCAGGAGCCCACTGTGCGCCGTTGATGCATGAGGCTCTGAAAACCAGGGATCGGGGAGCTGTTCGTTTTTCCTTTTCCCATCTTAATACCAGGGAAGAGGCAGAAATGGCTGTTTATGCAGTAGAGCAGCTGTGCCGGGAAGTGGAATAAAACAGAAACAGCAGGAGAGACAGATGAGGAAAAAAGAACTTCGTATGGTCATGACGTTTCATACAACAACAGAAGCTATGGCAGCAGAAAAGCAATTTCAGGATCAGGGAGTCCCGGGGCGTATGATTCCTGTGCCCAGAGAAATTACTGCAGGCTGCGGTCTTGCCTGGTCAGCGCCGGCAGACAGCCGTAAGCTGCTTTTGGAAGCTGTGGAAAAAGCAGAAATTCAGTATGAAACATGGAGAGAACTGCTTCTGTAGGAAGGAAGAAAAAGATGAGAAACAGAAATTTCTGGATACTCCTGCTGCTTTTGCTTGCAGGCATTGTCCTGGGGGGTTTTCTGGGAAATATGGCAGAGGGGATCCCGTGGCTTTCCTGGCTGAATTTCGGGCAGTCCTTTGGACTGGATGAGCCTCTGATCCTGAATCTGGGAGTAGTGGTGATTACCTTTGGTCTTTCTATTAAAATTACCATGGCCGGGATTCTTGGCGTGGCCGCAGCGCTGGTGATTTATAAGGCACTGTAAGCTTGGGCAGCAGAGACTAAAAACTGCGGAAGGATGCGCTGGAATTCAGGCAAAAACAAAACAGCCAAATTCATTTTAGAAAAGAGAAAAAAGAGAGGGGATTATCATGGCACAGAAAAAAGGGGACAGAACCTATGAAATGGATATGTGCAACGGTCCGCTGTTTTCTAAGCTGATCGTTTTTGCAGTACCGCTGATGCTGTCGGGAATTCTTCAGCTGTTATTCAATGCGGCAGACATTATTGTGGTGGGGCGGTTTGCGGGAAGTGAATCGCTGGCGGCAGTAGGCTCCACTTCATCGCTGATTAACCTGCTGGTGAATCTGTTTATTGGATTGTCTATTGGAGCAAATGTGCTGGTTGCCCAGTTTTATGGAGCTCAAAGGTTCAAAGATCTGGAAGAGACGGTTCATACCTCTATTCTTCTGGCAGGGATCGGCGGTGTGATTCTGATTTTTGTGGGATTTTTCCTTTCGGATCCGATGCTTGAGCTGATGGGAACTCCAGATGAGGTTCTGGTACTTGCAACTTTGTATATGAAGATCTATTTCTTAGGAATGCCTGCAACTCTGATTTATAACTTTGGAAGCGCTATTTTAAGAGCGATTGGAGATACGAGAAGACCGCTGTATTTTCTTCTGACAGCAGGCGTGATCAATGTGGTTCTGAATCTGATTTTTGTGATTCAGTTTTCCATGGGGGTAGCAGGAGTTGCCCTGGCTACAACGATTTCCCAATGTGTTTCTGCTGCTCTGATTATTCAGTGTCTGGCGCGTTCAGATGCACCTTACCGTCTGCAGAAAAGCAAACTGAAGCTAAAGGGGGACAAGGTAAAGAAAATTGCAAAAATTGGTCTTCCGGCTGGTATTCAGGGATCGGTTTTTTCTATTTCCAATGTTCTGATTCAGTCCTCTGTCAACTCTTTTGGAGCTGTTGCCATGGCGGGAAGCACTGCGTCTGCCAATATTGAAGGCTTTGTTTATACATCTATGAATGCGGTGTATCAGACAGCTCTGAGCTTTACAAGCCAGAACTTTGGAGCAGGAAATTATAAACGAATGACCAAAATTCTGATTTACTGTCAGGCTATTGTTATTATGGTAGGGATCGTGATGGGAGGAGGCGCCGTTCTGGCAGGACGTCAGCTTTTGGGAATCTATTCCTCGAATCCGGAGGTAATTCAGTATGGAATGAACCGTCTCCGCCTGATTAGCGGCCCATATTTTCTCTGCGGAATTATGGATGTAATGGTGGGAGCTCTGAGAGGAATCGGCTACTCGGTGGCGCCGATGCTGGTATCTCTGACCGGAGCCTGCGGATTCCGTATCTTCTGGATTTTTACTGTATTTGTATCAAACAGGAGCCTGGAGACTTTGTATCTGTCTTATCCGGTATCCTGGGCATTGACATTTACGGCGCACATCATCTGTTATGTGTTCATACGCCGGAAAATGACTAAAAAATAGCAGTTCTGCATTGCGTATAGAAAAAGCCGGATGATCTGTCATTTTTGCAGGAAATTCGGTTTTTTCTGTTATAGGGCTTCCAGCAGGAATAAAACTTCCATGAAATGATTGGAAGGAATGGAGTCTTATATCGCAGAGGCAGCTTTGACGGAACGGAAATGTGTATGAAGGAAAGGAAGGAAGAAAAATGAATCAGGTTTGGTCCAGGAACCATGAAACAGGAGAGCTGAAGCCAGCGAAAAGTCTGATGGTAGCTTTAGGATTTGAGAAGAAGGAGCAGCTGCCCCGGATTATTTCTCTTGTAGGCGGAGGCGGAAAAACCACCACCATTTATCAGCTGGCAGACGAGCTTTCAGAACAGGGGCTTCGTGTTCTGATTACAACCAGCACGCATATTCAATGTCCGGAAAACGGACTTTCTGCCTTTGTGGATCATGTCAGAGAAGTGACAGCTGATATGTGGGAAGGGGGAATCCTTACAGTGGGAAAGCCGCTGTTGAAGGAGGAAGAGACATATAAGCTGAGTATGCCGGAGGGGCTGGGCGAGCCGGAAGAGATGGAGCGCCTACTTCAAATGGCTGATGTGATTCTGATTGAAGCGGACGGCGCAAAGAAAAAGCCGGTTAAGGTTCCGGGAGAATGGGAGCCGGTGATTATCCCTCAGACAGGCCTTGTGATTGCCTGCGCCGGATTGTCGGCTCTGGGAGGAACCTTTGCAGATACCTGTTTCCGGTTCCGGGAATACGGGAAATGGCTGATGCGTGAGGGTGAGAATGTGATTACGCCGGAGGATCTGGCCCTGATTCTTATGGATGAGAGAGGAAGCCACAGGGGAGTGCAGGGCCGCTATTACCGGGTGGTGCTGAATCAGGCAGACGGGGAAAAAGAGCTGAAGGCGGCAGAAATGATTCTGAAGCTGCTTCCCGTAACTATGCAGAAGGGATGTGCTGTGACAGCCTACCGGAAATAAGGGGTGATTTTCCAGCAGAAGAATAGGAAAGCGGCCGATAAATAGAAAGATGAGTCAGAAAAAGGAGAAGGAAACAATGGAAAACAGAGGATTGGCAGTCATTAAGGGAGCTGGGGATTTAGCCAGCGGAATAGCCCTCAGGCTGCACAGGTGCGGATATCAGATTATTATGACGGAGATTGCTGTTCCGACAACTGTAAGGCGGACAGTATCCTTTTCTCCTGCGGTGTATCTGGGAGAAACGCAGGTAGAAGATGTGACCGGTGTACGGTGTCATTCTTTGGAAGAGATAAAAGCTGCTGTCAGCTGTGGGAGGATTGCAGTAATTGTAGATGAAAAGTCTGAAATTGTGAAGCAGATGAAGCCGCAGATAGTGGTAGATGCGATTTTGGCGAAATACAATACAGGAACCTCCATTACCGATGCACCTACAGTGATTGCGATAGGACCGGGATTCTGTGCCGGAACAGACTGTCACTGTGTGGTAGAAAGCAAGCGGGGCCATTATCTGGGAAGGTGTATCTGGGATGGCCCGGCGATTGCAAATACAGGAGTGCCGGGGCTGATTGGCGGTTATGGACTGGAACGTCTGATTCGAGCATCTGATGATGGAGTATTTCGAGGCACAGTATCCATTGGAGATCAGGTAAAGGCCGGAGAGCTGGTGGGATATGCCGGAGAAACTCCGATTTATGCACAGATAGACGGTGTGGTGCGGGGACTTTTACAGGATGGTGTTTTGGTAACGAAGGGAATGAAATCCGGAGACGTAGATCCCCGGTGCGAGAGAAAGCACTGCTTTACTGTATCAGACAAGGCCTCTTCTATCGGAGGAGGGGTTTTGGAGGCAATTCTCTGCCATCAGACTGCAAATCCAAGGACTGCTCTGGTCGTTCTTGCTGCCGGGGACAGCAGGCGCTTTGAAAGCAACAAGCTGCTGGTTCCGGTAGACGGTATGCCTATGTACCGCCATATTTTAGAGGAGACAGCGGGACTTTCCAAAACAGTTTTCCGCAGAAAAATTCTGGTAAGCCAGTACGAGGAGATTCTTCAGAGCGGGACAGCATACGGTTTTACAACAGTAGAAAACAGAGACAGCAGCCTTGGAGTTTCTCATTCCATTCATCTTGCCCTGGAGGCGCTGGAACAGGAACTGGAGCAGGGAAGCCTGGATGGAATCTGTTTTGCTGTATGCGATCAGCCCTGGCTGACGAAAAAGACCATTTCCGGCCTGGTAAATGGCTGGAAAGCAGGAAAAACAGGTCTTGGAACAGTTTCCTGCCGGGGAAGAGACGGAAGTCCTGCCGTCTTTTCTGTAGACTATGTACCGGAGCTCAAGGGGCTTTTGGGAGACCAGGGAGGAAGAGCAATTCTGTCTGCCCATCCGCAGGAGGTATACCGGTATGAAACAGGGGATCCGCGGGAGCTGGAGGATGTGGATACCAGAGAGGATATGGCTTCCGGAAGCAGGTAATAAGAAGAACAGATTGTCGAAACCTTAACAGTTTTACAAAAAAAGTCTTGCTATGCGCTTTTTCCTTGGTTATAATGAGAGACAGGCTATGCTTTCAGCAGAAAATGAATTTCCCCGAAGGAGAATGAAAATAGCAGAAAACAGAAAGGAATTCCACATGATAACATTAGAACGCACAAGCGTTATGAATCTGGAGAATGCCATTCGCGGTGCAAGAAATCCCATGAACAGCTGGGGAAGAATGGACAGCGGCTACAATGAAAACGGAGAGTATGTGTTGGGACCCAATGATCTGGATCTGGCAAAGCGCTTGAGAAAGGCAGGAACCGGCGATCACCGCAAGTATCTTCGTCAGGTTTTTGTTTCCGTTGATATTACGGCTCCCATGTACTGGTGGAAGGAGTATGATACTTATAAAGTGGCTACGGTTGCCAATTCTACCAGCACGATGCATAAGATTCACAGCCGCCCCTTTGAACTGGATGATTTCAGTCACGATCATATGACTCCGGAAACGTTGGAGTATATGAAAACGGTAGTGGAGCAGCTGGAGAAAATTCGCCTGAAGTACATGGAAACAAAGGAAAAGGCTTACTGGTACGATATGATTCAGCTTCTTCCTTCCAGCTATAACCAGATGCGTACCTGTACGATGAATTATGAGAATCTGATTAATATGTATTATGCCCGCCGCAGCCATAAGCTGCAGGAATGGCATACCTTCTGCGATTGGATAAAGACTTTGCCTTACGCCAAAGAGCTGATTCTTGCAGAAGAGGAAGACAGAATACCGGAAAGAAGTGATCCAATTTGATTTATATTGCAGCAGTAGACAGCCACTGGGCCATTGGCCAGAAGGGCCAGCTTCTTGTAACGATTCCGCAGGATCAGAAGCGGTTCCGAGATATGACCTTGGGCAAGGTGATTGTAATGGGCCGGAAGACTCTGGATACGCTTCCAGGCGGCCAGCCTCTCTATGGCCGGAGAAATGTGATTTTAAGCAGGGATCCGGAGTACCGTGTGAAGGGCGCAGATGTCTGTCACAGTGTAGAGGAGTGTCTGGAGCTTTTAAAGAACTACGGACCAGATGATATTTATATTATTGGCGGAGAGAGTATTTACCGCCAGTTTCTGCCCTACTGCAGCCGGGCAGAAATTACCTGGATTGATTTTGCATATTCCGCAGATGCACATTTTCCCAACCTGGAAGAGTCTGGGGAATGGGAGATGACGGAGGAAAGCGATGAGCAGACATATTTTGATCTTTGCTATACCTACCGCGTATATGAGAAGCAGAGAACCGGGAAATGATAAGAGAATGGAACTGATAAAAGAAACAGTTTCTGAGGAACAATAAAACCCTTAGAATACATGATAAAATATTTTGCAGCAGCAGAACATGGGAGGATCAATATGTACAGAATTTTGAAAGCAGAACAGCTGGCTGATAAGATTTTTCTGATGGATGTGGAGGCCCCGCGTGTGGCCAGAGCCTGTCAGCCGGGAGAGTTTGTAATTGTCAAAATAGATGAGAAGGGAGAACGGATTCCTCTGACAATCTGCGATTACAACCGGGAACAGGGAACCGTTACCATTGTATTCCAGATTGTAGGTGCTTCTACTCTGAGAATGTCCGGATTGAAGGCCGGAGATGCCTTCCAGGATTTTGTAGGACCGCTGGGACAGCCATCTGAGTTTGTAAAGGATGATCTGGAGGAAGTAAAAAAACGCAAATATCTGTTTGTGGCAGGCGGTGTGGGAACAGCGCCGGTATATCCTCAGGTAAAGTGGATGAAAGAGCATGGCATTGAGGCAGATGTCATTGTAGGTGCCAAGACAAAGGATCTTTTGATTCTGGAGGATGAGATGCGTCAGGTAGCAGGAAATCTTTATGTTACCACAGACGATGGTTCTTATGAGAGAAAAGGCATGGTAACCAGTGTGATTGAGGATCTGGTAAAGAATCAGGGAAAACACTATGACGTTTGTGTTGCCATCGGACCGATGATTATGATGAAATTTGTCTGCAAGCTGACTAAGGAGCTGGAGCTTCCAACCATTGTCAGCATGAACCCTGTTATGGTAGACGGAACCGGTATGTGCGGAGCATGCCGTCTGACCGTAGGCGGAGAAGTGAAATTTGCCTGTGTAGACGGACCGGAGTTTGATGGCCATTTGGTAAACTTTGATGAAGCTATGAAGCGCCAGCAGATGTATAAGACAGAAGAAGGCCGGGCAATGTTAAAGGCAATCGAGGGTGATACTCATCATGGCGGCTGCGGCCACTGCAACGATTAATGGCAGAACAGAGGAATCAGATCGGAGGATAAAATCATGGACGTATTAAAGAAAGTTCCTGTAAGAGAGCAGGATGCGAAGGTTCGCGCAACGAATTTTGAAGAGGTTTGCTATGGTTATAATAAAGAAGAGGCAATGGAGGAGGCTTCCCGCTGCCTGAAATGTAAAAATGCCAAGTGCATGGGCGGATGTCCTGTTTCCATCAATATTCCTGGATTTATCAAAGAAGTAGAGGCCGGCAATTTTGAAGAAGCAGCCAATATTATTGCAGAATCATCTGCACTTCCTGCTGTCTGCGGACGGGTATGTCCTCAGGAAAGCCAGTGTGAAGGACAGTGTATCCGTGGTATTAAGGGCGAGCCGATTTCCATTGGAAAGCTGGAGCGCTTTGTTGCAGACTGGTCCAGAGAGAATGGTTTTGTACCCAAGGTAACAGCTGAGAAAAACGGTCATAAGGTGGCTGTTGTGGGCTCCGGCCCTGCAGGTTTGACTTGTGCTGGCGATCTGGCAAAGATGGGCTACGAGGTAACGATTTTCGAAGCTCTTCACGAGCCGGGCGGCGTTCTGACCTACGGTATTCCGGAGTTCCGTCTTCCGAAGAATTCCGTTGTCCGCAGCGAGATTGAAAATGTGAAAAAGCTGGGTGTGACCATTGAGACAGATGTGATTATCGGAAAGTCCGTAACCATTGATGAATTGATGGATGAGGAAGGCTTTGAGGCTGTTTTCATCGGTTCCGGTGCAGGTCTTCCGAAATTTATGGGAATTCCTGGTGAGAATGCCAACGGCGTATTTTCCGCCAATGAGTATCTGACCAGAAACAACCTGATGAAGGCATTCCGTGAGGATTATGACACCCCGATTGTGGCAGGAAAAAAGGTAGCTGTTGTAGGCGGCGGAAACGTAGCAATGGATGCTGCAAGAACAGCGCTTCGTCTTGGAGCAGAGGTACATATTGTATATCGCCGCAGTGAGGCAGAGCTTCCGGCTCGTGTGGAGGAAGTTCATCATGCAAAGGAGGAAGGTGTTATTTTCAACCTTCTGACCAACCCCGTAGAGATTCTGACTGATGAAAATGACTGGGTAAAGGGAATGGTAGTTCGTAAAATGGAGTTAGGCGAGCCAGATGCTTCTGGAAGAAGAAGACCCGTAGAAGTCGAAGGCTCTGACTATGTGATGGAGGTAGACACTGTGATTATGTCACTGGGAACTTCTCCGAATCCGCTGATTTCCTCTACTACAGAAGGTCTGGAAATCAATAAGCGCAAATGCATTGTTGCAGAAGCGGAAACCGGACAGACTTCCCGTCCGGGCGTATTTGCAGGCGGCGACGCAGTAACCGGAGCTGCTACAGTTATTCTTGCCATGGAGGCAGGAAAACACGGCGCAAAGGGAATTGATGAATATCTGCGCAATAAAAATTAAAAAAATTGAGGCGGGAATACCGCTGGAATCAGTAGGGTGCTGCAGGAAAAATGCGGCACCCGTCTTTTTCTGTGACGCGGAGAAAAGGATGATATAGGAAGAAAGGATGAATCAGAAGATATGAAAAAAGAATCCCATCACATTGATTTACTGAACGGACATATTTTTCCGTCTCTGACAGGACTTGCTCTGCCGATTATGGCAACCTCCCTGGTTCAGACCGCCTACAATCTGACTGATATGGCGTGGATTGGACGAGTTGGAAGCCATGCGGTAACGGCAGTGGGAGCAGCAGGAATGTATACCTGGTTTTCCTCCGGAATCGTGATGCTGGCAAAAATGGGCGGACAGGTTAAGGTGGCGCACAGTCTGGGAAAACAGCAGAGAGAGGAAGCGAGGGTCTACGGGAGAGGAGCCCTGCAGCTGACAGTGCTTCTTGCTCTTGCCTTTGCCCTGATTGTCAATCTGTGCGCGGATCCTCTGATTGGATTTTTCCGCCTGGAAAGCGCTGGAACAGCACAGGCGGCAAAGGTCTATCTTCGGATTACCTGCGGCCTGATTCTGTTCCCGTTTTTGAACCAGACTCTGACCGGATTATTTACGGCAGTAGGGGACAGCAAAACCCCTTTTTTGGCAAACTGTATCGGACTGGCTATGAACATGATCCTGGATCCCATTCTGATTTTCGGAATAGGACCCTTTCCAAGAATGGAAGCAGCAGGCGCTGCTTTGGCTACAGTTTCGGCACAGATGACGGTTACCCTTGTTTTGACGATCAGAGCTTCCCGGGAACTGGTTCTGCTTCATAAAATCGGTCTGTGGAAAAAGGTTCCCTGGGAATTTTTTCGGACGATTCTGGCTGTGGGAACACCATCTGCGTTTCAGACAATGCTGTACTCCGGGATTTCCATGGTGCTTACCAGAATGATTGCCTCCTGGGGAGATGCAGCGGTGGCAGTCCAGAGGGTAGGAGGCCAGGTGGAATGTATTTCCTGGATGACAGCAGAGGGCTTTGGCTCAGCTATGAATGCCTTTACAGGACAGAACTATGGGGCAAAGCAGTATGACCGGGTAAAGAAAAGCTATGGAATTGCAGTACTCTTTATTGGAATCTGGGGAATTATCACCTCCTGTATCCTTGTTTTTGGTGCAGAGCCCATTTTCCGCCTGTTTATTCAGGAGGAGGAAATTCTGCCCATTGGCATTCATTATCTTGTGATTCTGGGGCTGGGGCAGATGCCTATGTGCCAGGAGCTGGTAACAGGGGGCGCTCTCCAGGGAATGGGAAAAACACTGTCCTGTTCTGTGATTACCATTATTCTGACTGCGGCAAGAATCCCGCTGGCTCTGGTGCTGGGAAAAACCGGACTGGGGCTGGACGGCATCTGGTGGGCTCTGACACTTACCAGCGTAATGAAGGGAATTGTATTTGTTATTTATTATGTATGGATTCTGAGGAGACTTCCCCGTGAGCCACAGGCAGCAGCTCATGCATAAGAAGGACAGGAAAGAGAAAAAGTTATTCAGAAACAGGAAATTTGCCGGGGAAATGGCATAAAAAGGCAGAGTAAAGAAACGGCAGGAGACAGAATGAAAAAGGAGAGAAGCCTATGGCCAGAGGAATGACGAAGGAAGAAAAATACAGACAGATGATTGAAACACCGGTAAACCGCCTGATTCCCAGACTTGCAGTTCCTACGATTATCAGTATGCTGGTAACGTCTATTTACAATATGGCAGATACATTTTTTGTCAGTCAGCTCAGTACCAGTGCATCAGGAGCCGTAGGTGTTATGTTTTCAGCGATGTCCATGATTCAGGCAATCGGGTTTACTCTGGGCATGGGAAGCGGAAACCACATTTCCCGTTCTCTGGGAAATCGGGATGAGGAGCGGGCAGGCGTATTTGCGGCAACAGCTTTTTATACAGCAGCTATTATCGGAGTGGGGATCCTGGCAGTAGGCACCTTGTTTTCCCGGCAGCTGGTGTTTTTTCTTGGAGCCACGGAAACCATTGCTCCCTATGCTCAGGATTATGCAAGATATATTCTGATTGGGGCGCCGTTTATGATGACCTCCTTTGTTATGAATAATATCCTTCGTTCTCAGGGAAATGCTGTTTTTGCCATGGTGGGAATTACAGTTGGCGGGATTTTGAATATGATTCTGGATCCCCTTTTGATTTTTGGCCTGGATCTGGGAATTTCAGGGGCAGCCATTGCTACTATGGTCAGTCAGATTATCAGTTTTTGTATTTTGCTTTATCAGTGCAATGCCCGTCCGGACTGTATTAAAATTCAGCTTTCCAAATTCCGGCCATCGGGAAAGGTGTACGGTGAAATTCTTCACGCAGGCCTTCCCTCCTTCTGCCGCCAGGGTCTGGCAAGCGCAGCAGCAGTAATTCTGAATTTTGCAGCAGGGCCTTATGGGGATGCAGCCATTGCAGCTATGTCTATTGTGACTCGGTTTATGATGTTTATTAACTCCAGCCTGATAGGCTTTGGGCAGGGATTTCAGCCGGTATGCGGCTTCAATTTCGGTGCGGAACGGTATGATCGGGTTCTGGAGGCCTTTTGGTTTTGCGTGAAGGTAGCTGTAATTATGCTGACAGTATTTGGAATTGTCTCCTTTGGAATCAGCCGCCCGATTATTACAGCTTTCCGCAGAGAGGATCTGCAGGTAATTGAAATCGGAACCCTGGCTCTGCGGCTTCAGCTTCTGACAATGCCGTTCCAGGCCTGGGTTATTATGGTGAACATGCTGACTCAGTCTATTGGCTATGGATTTCGGGCATCTCTGGTAGCTATGGGACGTCAGGGACTGTTTTTGATTCCGGCGCTTCTGATTCTTCCGAAGCTGTTCGGCATTCTCGGACTTCAGATGGCTCAGCCCATAGCAGATATGCTGACCTTTGTTCTGGCAACTGTAATTGTGTCCGGGATTTTAAAGGAGCTGAGACAGATGAAGGAAAAACAGAATTTTGTGCCTAACTGAACCGATACAGGAAGTGTAACAGTTCAGCCATGCATTTTCTTGACCGCTTATAGCGGACAAGAAGCATCGGGCGTTTGCCCTATGAAGTTTCAGACAGAAAAAATCTTATGAAAACAAGCTTTCAACGTTTTTTTCTGTCTGAAGCTTCGCATGGCAGAACTATTACAGTAAGTTACAAAAAACGCAAAAAAGGACTGGACTATTTTGTGTTTTTATGAGAAAATAAGATTAAGTATGGTGTGATAAAATTAACAATCCAGAGTGTTATGGACTGTTATAACGCGTACTTCAGGACATTACACAGTTGAAAGGAGTTTTAACATGATTTATTCACATGAAGTAGAAAAAATGTGCACCGTTGCGCAGGGCGTACATCATGGCGCCGCTCCGATCCCGGAAGAGGCAAAGTGGGTACAGGCGAAGGAAGTGAAGGACATTTCTGGTCTGACACATGGTATCGGCTGGTGTGCTCCGCAGCAGGGCGCATGTAAGCTGACCCTGAACGTAAAAGAGGGTATCATCCAGGAGGCTCTGGTTGAGACCATCGGATGTTCCGGTATGACCCATTCCGCAGCCATGGCATCTGAGATTCTGCCGGGCAGAACGGTTCTGGAGGCTCTGAATACTGACCTGGTTTGTGACGCAATCAACACTGCAATGAGAGAATTATTCCTGCAGATCGTATACGGAAGAACCCAGAGTGCATTCTCTGAGGATGGTCTTCCCATCGGCGCAGGTTTGGAGGATCTGGGAAAAGGCCTTCGCTCTCAGGTTGGTACCATGTATGGAACTCTGAAAAAAGGCCCGCGTTATCTGGAGATGGCAGAGGGTTATGTAACCGGTATCGCTCTGGATGCAGACGATCATATCATCGGTTATCAGTTCGTAAGCCTTGGTAAGATGACTGACTTTATCAAGAAGGGTGATGACCCGAATACTGCATGGGAGAAAGCAAAAGGTCAGTATGGCCGTGTAGCTGATGCTGTTAAGATCATCGACCCGAGACAGGAATAAAGAAAGCGGTAAACGAATTTTTTAAGGAGGATACTACATATCATGGCATTATTTGAATCATATGAGAGACGCATCAAACAGATTGATGCAGTATTAAACAGCTATGGCATTGCTTCTATCGAAGAAGCTGAGAAGATTACAAAAGACGCAGGTCTTGACGTATACAAGATGGTAGAAGGCATTCAGCCGATCTGCTTTGAGAATGCAAAATGGGCTTATACCGTTGGTGCAGCTATCGCAATCAAGAAAGGCTGCAGAAAAGCAGCTGACGCAGCAGCAGCAATCGGTGAAGGTCTGCAGGCTTTCTGTATCCCTGGTTCTGTAGCAGATACCCGTAAGGTAGGTCTGGGACATGGAAATCTGGGCAAGATGCTTCTGGAAGAGGAGACTGAGTGCTTCGCATTCCTGGCTGGCCACGAGTCCTTCGCAGCAGCTGAGGGTGCTATCGGTATCGCTGAGAAAGCAAACAAGGTTCGCCAGAAACCTCTGCGCGTTATCTTAAACGGTCTGGGCAAGGATGCAGCTCAGATTATTGCCCGTATCAACGGATTTACCTTCGTTGAAACAGAGTATGATCCTTACACCAACGAGGTTAAGGAAGTATCCCGCAAGTCCTATTCTGAGGGCCTTCGTGCAAAAGTAAACTGCTACGGCGCTAACAGCGTTCCGGAAGGCGTTGCAATCATGTGGAAAGAGAACGTAGACGTTTCCATTACCGGTAACTCTACCAACCCGACCCGTTTCCAGCATCCGGTAGCTGGTACCTACAAGAAGGAGAGACTGGAAGCAGGCAAGAAGTACTTCTCTGTAGCTTCCGGCGGTGGTACTGGACGTACTCTGCATCCTGATAATATGGCAGCAGGTCCGGCTTCCTATGGTATGACCGATACTCTGGGCCGTATGCATTCTGATGCACAGTTCGCAGGTTCCTCTTCTGTTCCGGCTCACGTAGAGATGATGGGTCTGATCGGTGCAGGAAACAACCCCATGGTTGGTATGACTGTTGCAGTTGCAGTTTCCATCGAGGAAGCAGCAAAGGCTGGCAAGTTCTAAAAAGAACGGAAAATCAAGGGTTTAAGCAGTTGTAAGAAGTGTGAAAAAGCATGAAAATGCACACAACTTGTTTATTACTTGTTTACTATTTGATTACCACACTTGTTTACTTTCGGGTGGGGCCAAAAAAGCTGGCCCTACCCGATTTTCTCTATATCTGAGCGCAGCCATTCCAAATCGCGGAGAGTGTAGACAGATTCAGTGATATCAAGAATCTTATGTCCCGCCATTTCTTTTAATGCGTATTCATCCACACCAGCTTTCTTTGCACGGGTGATAAATGTGTTTCGAGGGTCGTGGGGGCGATGCTCCGGATTAAGATTTAGTTGTTCAATTGCTTTTTTAAAACGATGAGCGTATTTATCGTATGTCAATTTATAGGATCCATTGAGCTGCCCCTTATCATTAAAAAGATAGGGACTGCCAAGGGAAACAGCAATATCATAGTTCTGTTTTACGAGGTCCCGGATTTGGGTATGTATCGGAACAATTCGTTGCTTTCCAGATTCTGTTTTCATTCCTGCCTGCATATACCAATCAGTCAAATTAACCTCACTGAGCTGCAGGGTGGCCAATTCTTGCGGGCGCCATCCCATATAGCACTGAATAAGGATCCAGTCTACATATTTCACCTTTCCAACATTATCCCACAGAGTTTCAAGTTCATCTTCTGAAAATGGAATGTGATTTTTCTTTGATTCCTCTTTCTCTTTTATAATATCATCGGAAACATCAAATGTTCTGGCATAGTTCATGGTCACAATTTCATATTCCAGCGCATAGTCAAACATTAAATTAAAAAGAGATTTTATTCGCGCTTTTGTGCTGGCACTGGGAAAGACCTTTTCCCCTTTCTTTTTCCCGCGTGTTTCAATGCGGTATCCCTCATCCATAACTCCTTTTATGTGACGGGCCCGGACATCTTTTGCCCTCATCTGGTAGATGCTAGAACAGTAGGCCCAGGCAGATGTTACAGTTCGAACATAACTTTCATCGCATTTGTTCAAATAACTATCTGACCATTTTTTATAGAGCTGCTCAACCAGAAGATCATTTTCAAGGTCGTATGGGTTCCGGTTATAGTCCACAAGTGCCTGGTAGGCTTCATTGTAGGTTAGGAAATATGCCTGCGGTTTTAATGGTTTTAATATCGGTCTGTTAAAATCTGTTTTTCCAACACAAACCCGCACCCAAAAAGGATTGCGCAGATTTTTCCCTTTAATCTCCGTGATACTTCCAAAGCCGTTTGGAAGCCGTTTCCTTTTTGCCGGTTTTTTGTAGTGTCTCTGAATCGCCACCTGATTAATGGGATAACCGCAATGAGGGCACGAGAGAGCTTTGTCGCTGACCTGAAGCTGACATTCTGGGCATTTGATAAGTGCCATAATATCATTCCTTTCTTATATTTGTTGCGGTATCGCAACAGTAAAAATGAGTACAAAAATAACGCCCCTTGCCAGGACGTTCCAGAAATGATATAATGAAATCCTGATATATAATATCTTCTGGAGTACATCCGGCAAGAGAAAATCTATGTGAAAGCCGTTCCTGGTTGCAGCCAGGGGCGGCTTTTGTTTTATAATTTAGAGGCTTTTGCAAGAGATTCTTCTTTTCCTGCATATCCTAACTCTCTCCAATTGGAGGGAAACCCCATTTGTTTTAATATATCATCAATTTTAAGAACAGAGAGTTTTTTATTCAAGACTCCAATGTTACGATATACTTCCTTCGACAGTCGCTTATAATCATTATTAGACAGCAATCTTTCAAGAGCGATCATGGCCGCAAATAAATCGCGCTTTCCATACAAATATTCATTTTGACTGTTTCGAGGAATGGATAATGCGCTGTGAAGCGGAGTATCCATTAAAGGATTTTTTGTTCGATAACAATATAAACGATTTCCGTGGGCGCAAAAATTGCGAACAGAGGAAAGATACATTAATTCGTTTTCAAGTTCATTGTCCAAAATACCAAAAACCCTGGAAATTTTTTGTCTATCCTCAATTTTCATCAGACTATAAAATTTACTAATCGTTCCAAGTGTAAGGACGTTATTTAATACCCATAGCGGTATATAACCATAGGACTTTAAATAGTGGGAAATACTTGGATCAGATGTTCGACTTGCAATCTGACGTTGAATTTCAGCAATCAAGGCGGTAATATTTGATTGGGCATTTCTCGCAGATGTATTGAAGTTTGTGTATAATAAGTAGTTGCTATGCCCATATTTTTGAGAAAAGGTATGCGCAATCAAATTTTTTATATGGGTTTCAATATTTAAGATATATCGGAAAAATATATTCCGAAGAGTGCGGTCAAATTGATACAATGCGTGTATTTCATATAAAGTAGTTCCTGAAATATATTGATTAGAGTTATCCGGATCTAAAAACAGTTTTCCATATCCGTTGATTAAATTATAGTATCCTTCTTTTGCAAGCACCCTTTTAGCATAATCTATATCAGACGGGGTAGTTAATGCAATACCTCGTTCTCTTAATAATTCTATTAGCTCATCATAATCTTTAAATGTTTTTTCGCTCATGATTTTCTCCTAAAAAATAAAAAGACCCCGGGCCCGAAGGACACCGGAGTACGTTCCATAATATTATATGATAATACACAAAAATATATTCTTGTGTAATCATAGACATACTATAGCATTTTACATTTGTGATGTCAACAGTTTCAAAGAAAGTTCACAAATTGTTAAAATACAGAAAAGTACAACGGTGTGTATATAATGTTGTTCACATAATACAAAGTTTTACTATGTCAATCTTAAAACGCTACGAGTGATTTAATCCTTAATTCAATCAATTCTTTTGGATACCCAGTGCAGGAGCAGAATTGCTCTAATGTGCAGCAGCGGTATTCATCAATCATATCATCACTGATCAGGAGTTCTGCAGCAAACTGATTCGCTTCCCGTTCAATTCCGGATGTCAAAAGTAAAGTTTTGTTCTTAATGAAAGCACAGTTCTCTTTCCTGTGCAAAAGAGCATGACCCAGCTCGTGGGAAACTACAACCTGAAATAGAGGGCTATCAGTCGGAATATTGTCATTTACAAAAATCCAGCGCTTCCGATTAATCAGTTTATAATTTCCGGCAATCGTCCCCAATGGAAGAACGGCAATCCGGATGCCGGCATATTCTGCAATAGTGGCCGGGTTTCTGGTTCCTGCCATACGTTCATAGTACCGAACCAGCCGCTTTATCTTGTGTTCTGTCGTTTCCAAGAACATCACCCACTTTTCGCTATTAATTATAATTCTCCAGATAACCTATTGTTTGTTCTTATTCGGATTATACTTTACCTTATTTTCTTTCTTCGTTTCCTTCAAGGCGTATTCGATGGCATTTTGCAGTAAGCTCAGTGAAGCCTCATCAATTTCTATTCCATTATAGTAAAGAGGCGCATCATCCCCTTTTCGAATTTCATTCATAATGTGATCGAGAGATTTTGCAATATCTCGCTCATCTCTGGCGGTCAGAGCGGGAGAAGGAGCTTCGGAGCTATTTTCCCCGGTCATCAAAAATTGAGTTGTTACATTTAAATAATCTGCTATCATTCTCAGTCTGTCATCTGGGAGTACGCCTTTTCTAAGCTGTCCGATATATCCATTGGAAAACCCCAAATCCTTTTCTAGTCTGCTGATAGCGATTCTTCTTTCTTTGCAAATCGCCTTTACTCGCTCCACGCTGGTCATAGAGTACCTCCTGATAAAAAAATCGAGAAAAGCCTAAAATGGCTTGACAAAATAGGGAATACTCTATATAATGGGGCTATGAGTTAGAGAAAAGCCTAAAAACAATAGAGAATCACCCGATAAATAAGTTTCTTGACAATTCTTATTTTAGAGTATTTTCTAAGATTAGTCAATAGGTTTTTCTCTAAAGCATAATATTTTTACAGAAAGGAGAATTCCATGATCTTTCAAAAAGTAAAAGATTACTGTAGAGAAAATAATCTGTCTATCAGCTCTTTTGAGAAGTTATGCGGCATCGGGAACGGAACTGTAGCTCGATGGGAAAATGATGAATCAAAGCCCACATTATCGACTTTAGAAAAAATCGAAAAAACTACCGGAATCCCTGTAAGTATGTGGATTAAGAAGGACTGATGAGTAGGAGGTGAGCGAGATGATTTTAAAAGAGATTTTGTTAGAACTGATAAATGTAAAAAAAGAACTCCAGGTTATTCGAAGCAACCTGGAGAACGGATCTATCAAAGAAGGAAAAGGCGCATTAGAAGAAACATTTGTTCATTGCACCCGATGCAATAATCTTGCATTGAAAACAGATAAATACTGTCAGTATTGTGGACAACCTATGGAAATAAAAACTTTTTAGCTGTTTCACTCACAACATCTATGAGCAATTGGCGCAAGGAATCCTTTAAAATACTGCCAGAAGCAGAAATACCTTTTCTATATTTAGCAATTGCAATAGGAGTAGTTGGTGTATCAACAAGTAATTCCGGGATCGCATTTTTAATTAATTCTTTAGAGTTATCATCTAAATCATCATCTAAAGATAGTAGCTCGATACAATTATCAAGAATTTTCTGTGTCCAAGGGTATGGTGAACCACATTCATGGCAATAGTGCGGAAGCTGATAATCTCGTTGTCCCAATATTATTACTCTTGGAATATCAAAGGTTCCGCGTATAGGCGTATGACATTTGGGACAAAAAGAGTATGTTTCAGCTCCACATTTTGAACAATAGTTTTGATGATTTGAATTGCAGTTACTTATAACATGCCCGTTAAGGCAAATAGTAGCATTATTATATGGCATAATATTCATCCTTTTAATATTTGTTAAGAGCTATTATATCAAAACAAAACATAAAAAAGCAAGATAGTAGGAGGTGAGAGAAATGGCTGAAATAATTACAGTGCTTGCAGTATGGGGGGTTGCAGCAGCTGCTATTGCGCTCATGAAAAAGATTGAACCAGAAAACAGGGTGTATCAGATTTGGGTTATATTTGTCTGTATTTTACTTACTTTGTTTGTAGGATGGCATGAATCTTGGTGGATAATTTTTCAATGATAGCGGAGGCATCCTCCCATTGGTCATTGAGCATTAGCCTATTGGCTTCTACCATATCGCTTTTTAAATCTTCTGGCGCATACATGAGAGCAGAGTAATAGTGTTCACCATAATCTTTTAGAGCATCAGCATCCGCGTAATAGATACAGCGGCCAGCATGTTTTAAATAATTTTCAAAAAATTCGCGCTGATGGATTATAGTTTCGACATACTCCTGTCGTTTCAATTCCATTTTTCTGATTTTTGTTTGATGGATATTGTTAATGATACAAGTGATTATGGGAGAAACAATGGCACATAGAGCAAGAATGACAGATATAGAAATTGTTAAATCAATGTTAGGCATATCAGATCCCCTTAAATATATTTCAGCATGGAAGCGCTGATAAGAGGAGTATAACACAGAAACACTGGGATTTCTATGATTTGACTATAGGAGGTGAGAGAAATGGCTGAACGTATATCAGAATTAGTTTCCGCAAAAGAAATTGCTGAACATACGGTAAGGACATTATTGTCCGTAGCAAAATATCCAGAGTTTGCACCAGGGTCTGTTCCTGTGGCTGTAGCAGCAAAGGTGTTCGGAAAGGATGCCTGCTGGGTACAGGCTGGAATCATTTCTGGATGGCTTCCGATAGGATGTGCAACTCTGGAAAAAGAAAAGATAACCAGTTTGGAACAGCTGGTTCCTGGGAAGCGAGCAAATTATTACATCAGTCCCAAATTGTTATGGGAGCTGACAGGATATATCTGGAAAGGACGTGAGAACAATGATTAAATTTCATAATGCGCTCCATCCGGCGCTGAGCTACACAGCCATTACAACCGGCCCTGGCCCGTTGGTGGATCCAGTGCTGGTGCTGGAGCTGGAGAAACTGGAGCGGATTAACAGTAGCCTGCGGGCAGAAAACAAATTTCTCTGGATCCTGTTGGGGACAGTAATTTTTGTATTTTCACTGACTACGTGGGTTCCGGTGGTGTTTTAAGGAGCTATGACATGAAAAAAGTGAGCATAAACACAGAACTTTTGGAAGAGATGATCGGAAGGCAGGGGATTTCCTTGAAGAGAATAGCAAAGAAAGCTGGAATCTGCCGTCAGACCTTATATCTCATTTTAAGAGGGAAGACATGTAGGGAATCTACAGCCATCAAAATTTCAAAAGCAATGGGAACAGACGTCTCAGACATTACAAAGGAGGAATGGACATGCCAGTAAGAGGAGCAAAGACCATAGCAGAATACGCAATTCGTACATACCTGGAACAGGAAGGCTTCGCTATGGATTATTTTCTGTTTAAGATGACCGGTCCGCAGGAAGGTGAATTAAAGGACAGGAATGGAGATGCAATGAAATTCGTCTATAATCCAGCAACCAGGACGGTAATTCCAGTAAGTATGGCGGGAGAGGAAATATAAAATATGAAAGCAAAGAAAACAGCATATATTCCTAAAAAATACAAAATAAAGGAAGAACCAAGAAGAGAAGAACGTGTTAAGAAGAGAGAAAAGAAAAATCAGATCCATATAACAATTACAGCAGAAACAAAGGAAAGCGCTCGTAGAATTAAAATGGAACTCATGCGGGCAGCGCATATCATGAACTGCCGCATGAATGAAGATGCAAGAATATTGATAACTTGCAATGTTATTCCATCTGAGAAAAGAGGCGCTCAATTTTAGCCTTTAGATTACGCAGATCGACAGAGGAATTTTTGATATCATCAATAATTTCTTTACTGTTTTTAGGGTCGGCCAGACACTCATTGAAATAAATAAGGGCATTTTCTGCCGCCTGATGGATAGTTGAAAGTTCATTATACGTAAACAACAATTTATTACAAATATCACTTCCTGAAACAGAACGATTATCCGAGCATAATAGAACATAATCATCAGGAAGTGTCACAGATTCTATTTCCCCATAGGATTCACCAGCGCATGAATCAATAACGCTTTCAAATGATATAGATTCTGGAGAAGAACCATCACTTTCTAGTTGACAAAGTTCAACGTATTCATATCCATCAAATTGCAGTTCGTGAAGCATCGTTAAAAGTTCTGATAATTTGTAAGTAGCCATATAGAACCTCCTGTTGTTTTAACGCAATTATAATGCTGATTATGGCTTAATGCAATACAGAAAGAGGAGAGAATCATGAAGGTAAAAGATTTTCTTGCCGTAATAGAGCCGTCAGACAGGGTCTTGCTCGTGAATGGAGAAGAAGAGATCTACAGAGGATATGTAGGCCTGATGCGCTATCACAAATTTGAATTAGATAAATACCTGGACATCGATGTACTGAAAATCCGGGAGAAAACAGAGATATGGCATAAAGACTGGAAAGAAAGAGGATTAACAGCGCCATTAAGCCCAAAAGAAACGCCGGATTACTTATTCAGAGACATGAGGATCAAGGGATATTATGAAATTTACATAGGAGAAGGCCAATGAAAAAGCTGAGAAAAATCATCGGAAACCTGATTATGCTACTGGGAGTTTCCACAGGTCTGTATGTGGGACTGTGGATCATGCTCATCCGGCCAATTATTGAGACTGCCGCTGCATTTGATAACGGAACCATAACAGCAATGATGATAGCGGGAACAATCCTGCAGGTATTATTATCCGCGGGAACCGGTTCTGCAATCGCAGGTATTGGAATCATCGCCGGAGCAGCAGTGAAAAGATGGGGCGAATAAAAGAAAATGCCCTGATGTTTTGGCAGAACATCAGGGCACCCGTTTAAGGCTTAGTAATAATCACAATTACAGTATAGCCATAAGCAGGGGAAAAGTCAAGATTAAAGCGGAGAAAACCCGCTTTTCCATCTCGATAAACATATTAAAGATAGGACCAGAAGAGTATGGCATACGAAGGAAAGAGATACCATTTAAGAAACGCGATAGAGGTAGAGGAGTATCACTCTGGAAGGTATGGAGCACCCGGCCAAAAGAGGATTCCCCGGAAGAAGCCCACGCCGGAGCAGATTGAAAAAATCAATCAGAGAAACAAAGAGAAGCTGTGCAGGCGAAAGCTGAGACAGCATTTCGATGTGAATGACTACTTCTCTACTCTGACATACAGAAGAGAGGCCAGACCTTCAACCATGGAAGCCGCAAAAAAAGATTTTGCTGATTTCCTGAAAAAAGTAAGGCGGGAATACAAGAAGCGGGGCGAGGAGCTGAAATGGATCCGGAACATCGAGACCGGAACCAAAGGCGCATGGCACATCCATATGGTCATTAACCGGATACCGGACACCGATGTGATCATAGCTGCAGCCTGGAAGCACGGAAAGGTGCAGAACCAGCTTCTACATGAAAAAGGAGAGTTCCGGGAACTGGCTGCATACATAACCAAGACGCCCAAAACGGATCCTCGTTTGAAAGAGTCCAATTACTCAGCATCGAGAAATCTTCCCATACCAGAACCAGAAAAGAAAGAGTATCTGCGCTGGAAGACATGGGGGAAGGTCAGGATTCCCAAGGGCTGGTATCTGGATCTGGAATCCTATTATGAGGGAATCAATATCATGGGATACCGGTATCGAACCTACACGCTGCTGAGAATCGAGAGAAAGAGGAGAGGAGGGTGAGGAAAACGTACACAGTAAAAATTATAGTATCCGGAAATTCCGGAGGATATCAGGCCATGTTAAAAACAATGGACAGAGACGGGAAAAATCATGAAAAAATAATCAGCAGGGAAAAGAGCGGAACAGTAAACGGAAACCAACTGCAGGCAGTAATTGACGCAGTATCCTGCCTGAATCGTCCCTGTATGGTTGACATCTATGTGCCGTCTGATCATATTGTGACAGCCTGGAAACAGGGCTGGACAAAGCTGTGGCAGCAAAGCGGCGGGAAAAATGCCAAGGGAAAGACAGTAAGAAACTGGAAGGAATGGGAAGCCCTTCTGAAGCTCTTGACCGGACATTCCGTGAGATTTTACGAAAAGGAGAAGACTAAATGAAGCACATGAAAGTCAATGGGACAAACCAGAAGGTATACTTCCAGGAAGACTTAGATCGAATCAGGAGAAAAATGCGTATCGGAGACCGGATAGAAACGTATGTCTACAGAAACAGACTGGGAGAAGTGATTGAAAAACCCAGAAAAATAACAAGAACTGTAGTAGGAATCTATCCGCACCTGGTAGAACTGGAATCAAAAAACAGCATATCCCAAGAGAATTACCATGACATATGTGGATATGTTACTGGGAAAAATCAATAAGGGAGGAAAGAAGAATGTATGACAAGTTTGGAGAATTTGACTCTGCAGAGGAGCTGAACCGGGCAGCAGCGGCCCAGTTACAAGAAGGGGATACAGAAGCAATCTATATCATTGCCAAGGAAAACGGCATTGACCGGGAGGACGCAGAGGATTACATAGATGGGCTGGTTCCGGAGCTTGCAAGTCCTCTGATGGCTGCCTATGGAAAACTGGATGTAGAAATGGAGAAATTGAACCTGGACGGAATCATGAAAGACTGGCTGGAATATATCCGGATACAATGCCAGGAAAGCAAAGCCATGGCTGCAGCCGTGAGAAGAAAAGGGAAATCCCTGAAAGGCTGTATTGCCAGTCTCTTAATCTGGAGCATGGAAAACGCGCATCCGGTCCCCCAGGAGGTATTAAGGGCCTGCAAAATCAATTACAGAGTGACCTTGGGAATTCCGGATATGGGGACAGCAAAGGAGATTATAAAAAAATACTATCTGGAGGGATAACCATGAAAGCATACAAGGCTACAAACAAAGACATGATCTGCAGCCAGGGGAATGGAAATTTCCAGTATCAGTTCGGATTGAACCGGGCTGAAACGGCAAAAACCAGAAGAAGCGGTCTGCATTTTACAGAAGATCCCTTCCTCACACTGGACTGGTATCCATTGGGATGCGGGAACCGGTATTTCCTCTGTGAAGCCCTGGGAGATATCAGCGAAGAAAAGTCTGATAATACAATGTCATGCACAGAACTGATTTTCATGGAGGAGTTAAGCTTAAAAGCATTGGCCGGACATGGAATGATGTATATGATCGATCATCCTCTTAGAAACTGGGTGAAGACATCCCGATATTTAAACGTAGAAAGAGAGCAGGCGAGAGCAAATTGCGCCGGCGCAATCGCAATTGCAAGAGGGATTCATCCGAAGGTAAAAGGGCCAGCAGGAAGTTATCTGGGACTCATAGAGGAGCGAAATGGGATTATTACCAGAGCAAGGCTCCTGGAACCCGGAAAATCTAAAAAAGGAATGTTCATAAAAGAAAATACCTGGTACGCATTGAGAAACGGAAGAATCGTGGAGATAGACGAATGAAAAAGAGTTTTTTAAAAAGCCTTCCGAAACTGAAGGCAACTCCGGCCATGATGAAAAGAGCTGCTGCAGATACTCCGAAAACAATTAAGTTAGGATATTACAATACCTGGGAAGAGAAGAAGTATACCTATGGAATGTATTTAAGAGCCAGGAACTGCAAAGGAATTCTGAAAGTAGCCATATTTCTGACCGAAGATATGAGAGAAGGATATACCAGTCCGGCCTATGAACTCTATATCAATCCAGAAATCGGGGACTGGCGTACATATGACACACGAAAAGATAAGTGGCTGACTGCAAAACTGAATATGATTGAGTGGCCAAATTATGTGAGGCGTTCTGATAAAAAATATGCAAATCGGGATACCAATCAGACCATACGAAGAAGACTGAAGGTTGATCAGGGGGGATATGCAGGAATTTTAAAGTATCAGATAGAGAAAAGAGAAGAAAACCTGGTGAAAAAGTACAAAAGAGAAACCGAACCATGGGATATGGACATGGAACTGGTACCAGAGAATCTTCCGAAAAACTGGATGGAGTGGGTAGATAAAAAAGGCATCCAGGAGCACTACATATTTTATGATTACAGCAAAAAGGGACCGGACACTGGGTACTGCACCTATTGTAAAAAAATGGTGCCAATCAATAAGCCGAAATACAACGATATAAGAAAATGCAAGTGCTGCGGGCAGCAGGTAACTTTAAAATCTACAAAAAAAAGCGGCAGTTTCTACACAAAAAGATATCCTGTTGCGCTGCTCCAAAAGACAGAAGAAGGTTTCGTTATTCGGGAGTTTGTAGCATATCGCCATTATTATGCCGGAAAACACCTGGAACCGGAAATAAGCTGTAATGAGTTCAAGCGAATTCTGTACAATAGCAATCTAAATGGCAGATCTTATCGCTACGACGATTATAAACAGCATGAAATAAGATGGGTAAAAGAAAGTTATCTGTATGGAAATTACTATGGAGGATGGATGGAACGATGCAGTATCTATCCCTATACACTTCCAAATCTGAAAAAAACAGTTTTAAAGGAAACAGGGCTTCCGGAATATATAAAATCTCACCCCTGCATGGATCCGGAGCAGTACATGGAAGTCCTGAAACGGAATCCTGTTCTGGAGCAGATTGTGAAAGCCGGTCTTAATAAACTGGCAGAAGAAACCATAGAAAAATGGAATAAAAAGCCTTTTGGAATCGGAAATAAGCTTACAGAACAGCTCAAAATTGACAAGAGCCGCTTAAAGAGGCTTCGGCAGCAGGACGGAGGGACAACATACTTAAAATGGCTTCAGGAAGAAAAACGACTGGATACCATCATAAGTGACGAAGTAATCAAATGGTTTTCAGATGCAGAAATCGGAAGCGAAGATTTAAAATTTATCACGGATCGTATGAGCCCGGAACAGGTAAGAAACTATCTGTTCCGGCAGAAAAAAGGATATCCCAAATTAGAGTATAAAGCCATTTTAGAGCAATGGAGAGACTATTTATCCATGTGCAGCGCCGCAAGGAAGAATTTACAGGATGAAATGGTTTACCGGCCCAGAGAGCTGAAACGCAGACATGATGAAATGGTCATTTACCGGGAAAAAGCAAGCATCATGGAGCGGATGAAGGGAGATCAGAAGTATGCAAGAGAATATGCTAAGAAAATGGCCGATAAGTTTCCACAGGCAGAAGAAAATTTGAAGAAAGTAAAGGAGAAATACGAATACAGCAACGAAGATTACAAAATCATGGTTCCAGAACATCTCATTGACATCACAAGGGAGGGACATGCCCTGCATCACTGCGCCGGTGCAACGGAACGATATTTCGAGCGAATGACTACGGGAGAAACCTATATTTGTTTCCTGCGCCGTACAGACGATCCGGATATTCCGTTTTACACAATTGAGGTAGAACCGAACGGAACGATCCGACAGACCCGAACCTATTTAGACGAAGAGACCGGGATTGAGGAAATACGACCGTTTTTGAAGAAATGGCAGAAGGAAATCAAAAAGCGCATGAAAAAAGAAGATCATGAGGCTCAGATAATGAGTAAGAGAAAACGAGAAGAAAATATCATGGAGCTGCAGAGAAAAGGAAATACCAGGGTTCTGCAGGCTCTGATGGAAGACTTTATGGAGGCAATCTAATGAATGAGTTAATGGAATTTCAAAGTTATGACCAGTTCAAGGCAGCTTTTGATGTAGAGGCCCGCAATCAGGCGGAGAATTTTATCCGCATGGGATATCTACTGAAAGTAGCCAGAGATACAAATATCCTGTATGAGAGCGGCTACAAAAGCATTTCAGAATTTGCTCTTCAGGAATACGGGATTCCCGGTGACGCTGTATCGAGAATGATTTCGGCCAATGACCGGTATTCGGAAAATGGATATTCTCCGAAGCTGACAGACCGGTACGCAGGATATGGAAAGAGCCTGCTGTCTGAGATGCTGACACTGTCAGACGAGGTGGTAGCGGCGCTTCCGGATGGAATCACCAGGCAGGAGATCCGGGATATCAAAGCAGAAATCAAAGAAGAGCAGAAGATCACAGACCTGGAAGTGCTCTTGGAGGAGCCCATGCAGCAGGACTTAGAAAGCAATCTGGCGAAAGTTCTGTACCAGTTTTACAAAGAAAACTGCAGAGAATATCCAAAACTCCACGAGATTATAAGAAATGGCCTGACGCCAAAAACAGCAATGGAGCTTCTGGCTCCTTCAGGGATCGGAGTCAAGATGGTCAGAGTTCCCGGAATTGGGAAATTAATGCTGTCCATCAAAGGACCAGAAAGCCCTCTGGAGCTGGTAAACATCCGGACGAATGAGACAGAGGAATATACCTGGACACAGTGTATTATGGTTTTGGCTGGGATATGCGGCGGAAGCGAGGATTACAGAGATGACTGGATGCGTTGCTACGGCACACCATTTCCGCCCGGAAATGAGCCGCAAACCCAGTCTGGGACTGGGTTTGAAGAACTGAAAGGAAAACCGGATAAAGGGGCAATAAAAACGGCTGAAACAGAGAAAAAGATTAAACCAGCCGTAAAGCATCACGAGGAAACACCCAAAGAACCGGAAACAGCACATCCGGAGGAAAAGCAATCCGTTCTGGGACAAGATGTGAAGGAAGCCGTTCCGGAACCGAAAGAACCGGCAGTAGGAACGCAGGGGACTATTCAGGAATTTATAGGAATTATGCCAGAGCCTGAGTACGCAGAAGAGCAAAGACAATGGGAGGCTGCCAGGGATACTGCAGAAAAAATATATCTGGATTTGAAAAATTACGGTTTTTCGACCACAAAAGAATTTTCTCTGCTTCTGGAGAGTGTAGAAGATTCGGCCAGACAGCTACTAAATACACTACAAGCAATTAAAATGGGGGACGCATGGGAAAAAGTATCATAGAACAGGAAGAAGGATGCTGCTATCTGTGCGGACGCTGGATGAAAATCCGGGAAAAACATCACATATTCGGGGGATCAAACCGGAAATGGTCTGAAAAATACGGATTAACAGTCTATCTGTGTTGTGAATGCCATAGAGGACGAAGCGGAGTCCATTTTAATGCAGAAATTATGGATGAGCTTCACAAGACGGGGCAGCAGGCGTTTGAAAAACACCACACAAGAGCAGAATTTATGAAAATTTTTGGCCGGAACTACTTAGAAAATGAAAACGAGAAAAAGCCGGAATCCCAGTCTGGGACTGGGTTTTCTGGAATTATATGGATGGAGAATGTATGAGAAAGAATCTATATGGGGAACGAGTGTTCGTTAAGTGTAAAAACTGTGGAAATATTGAGCATTTTCGCATCCTAAACCAGGAAGGAATTTGGTTTTGCGAAAAATGCCATGAAGGAAATTACATCAGGGGAAAGCTAAAGAGGGTATATGCCGCATGTGAGTGCGGCCGCTGCACGAAGTATTTGACAGATATACAGGATAGGATTTTTGATGCGGCGTGCGATACATGCAAAGCGCCGGTAACGGTAGAATGGAACCAGAAGAAATATGCATTTCTAACCGTAAAAAATTGAGGTAATGCGCCTAAAGGCATTACATAGATGTATTTGCCAGTTGCTATTGTGTCACGACAAAAGCCATTGGTACTGCCCCGCTGACTCTGGCGGGGCGGGGAAAGGAGAAACATGAAAAGGATTGATCAGATAAAGAACATGAAACCGTGTGAGATGGTTGAGTTATTCCACGAAGCTCCATTTGACTGCGCAGAAAGATGTCCGGATTTTGGAAATGGATGTCTTGCCACATGTGAGCATGATTCAGGAAGAGAAATGATACGAGAATGGTTGGAGGAGGAAGTATGAGAGGAAGTATAAGAACAAGAATTGAGCCAAGAAAGAAAAAAGATCGGCATGGTTATCTCTGCATAACCCTAAAGGAAAATGTGCCGCATCCAAAGAACAAGAGCTGGAAATTAACTACATGCAAAGGCTGTGGCCAGAGAATGTAATGTGGAGATCGTGGGACGGATGGTAATTAGAGATGAAACTGGAAGAGTTAGGAGGTGATGCCGTTGGATAAGGAGGTGCTGATACAGTATTGCGAGATGAAAGAAGAGATAAAGGATTTACGGCAGCGAATCATGAAACTGGACAAGTTCCTGGAGAAACCGCCGATTGTAGCAGATACCGTAACAGGGAGCAGGAAGGATTTGACAATTGGCCCGATTAAGATTACTGGGATTCCAGATCCGGAGTATACCCGCAAGAAAAACGCGAGAATACGATACAGGGCGCTGTTAGAGGCAAAAGAAGCGGAACTTTTGGAGTTGACTTGCCAGGCAGAGGAGTACATAGACAGCATCCAGAAATCAGAACTGCGGATTATGTTCCGGCTGTATTACATTGACGGTCTGACATGGGTGCAAGTGGCGCATCGGATGAATCGGATGTTCCCAAAACGGAAGGCGAAGTTTTCAGAAGATAGCTGCCGAATGAGAAATGCAAGATTTTTTGAAAAACTTTAGAAATGTTCGGCAGTGTTCGCCTGAAATATGTTAATCTATATCATGAAGCCAAAGGCATCCAGCCAGCGGCTTCCGGATTATCCCATTAATGTGATTTTCGACCGCCCGGTGTCACAGCCTGGTGGGGGATTTGGCATTTTTTCTCCTTTAGCTCCTGGCGATTGCTGGGGGCTTTTATTATGCTTAGTTATCAACATATTGTGGAGTAATTGTGGATAAACACAAAATATAGATTAGAGGTGAGCCTGATGGCAAAATGCGAATATTGGTTAATGCCAGAAGGCTTGTTCACGTTGGAAGCCTGAATATCATATTAAAGAACAAAATAGTAAGTAATGTGAAAGAGCATCCAAGGCGGGTGCTCTTTTACTATATTGCACAGGGAGTTGTATATGTTAAAGGCATGTAAATATTGTGGAAAAATACATGAGAGTAAATTTGATTGCGGGAAAAAGCCAAAGAAAAGAAAAAGAGGAAGTGCGTCAGATAAATTTCACAGTTCGAATAGATGGACAGAAACAGCAAGAGCGATTAAAGAAAGAGATCATTACCTTTGTCAGGCATGCCTTCATAATCTGGACGGCGCGGGTGTGAGATACACAACAGATGCGCTTGAAGTTCACCATATAGTTCCGGTATCCGAGGACTGGGATTTGAGATTTGATTGGAGTAATCTTATAACCCTATGCAGATGCCATCATGAATTGGCAGAAAGTGGTGCACTTGGGAGATGCGCACTGCAAAAGCTAAACGAGCAGCAGCATCCCCCCGGGGGATCATAAAATTTTTTAGAAAAGTTGCAAGACCGACGCCCCACCTTTTTACACAATTTTTTCCCACATCAGCTTTTGAAAGGAGGTGGAAGTAATGCCAACACCGTCAAAACCGGTAAATGTGATTCGTCTGGAAGGAAAATCCCATCGGACAAAGAGAGAGCTGGCTGAGAGAGAAAAGGCTGAGGAGCAGCTTCTTACGGGCAAAATACTGAAAGAGCGAAAAGAGGTAAAGGAAAATGAAATCGCTCATAAAGAATTTGTCCGGATTCAGAAGCTCTTGAAAAATATCGAAAAAAACGATGATTTGTACAGTGCGACAATCAATAGATACTGCTTGATGCAGGCAGAATGTCTGGAATTTATTGAAAAAAGAGAGATGATGTATCAGCAGATGATTGATCTGGAAGAGGACAAGGAAAGCTTCCGGGATAGAGATGATCTTACGACGTATTACAAACTACAGGCACAGATGCAAAAAAGTCTTTTGGCCCTGGATAGACAAGTACAGGCAAAACGTAAGATGCTTCTCGATATTGAGAAAGAAAATATTATGACTATTGCTTCCTCCCTTCGTTCTGTTCCTAAGAAAGCCGAGAAAAAAATGAATCCTCTTTTGGAGGCGCTAAATGGAAGTTAACGAGGGAAAGGCATATTTATATGCAAAATGGTGTTTAGAAGAACAAGAAGGAAAGGTTCCGGGTTATGTAAAAAAACAAGCACAGAGCTGGCTGCAAATTGCAGATGGAGAAGATCCGGATGCTATCGTAGATGAGGCTGCGTATAACAAAATATGTCGTCTTATGAAAATTATGAATCATCCGGATTTGCAATGTTCTATCTATGATGGATTAGAAGACTATGCATGGCTGTTGATTATTGCAGTTTTATGTACAAAATGCAGAAATACAACACAGAATATTCGTTTTTATACAACTGCAGTATTAGAAATTGCACGAAAGAATTTCAAAACATTCAATAGTGCGGTTATTTTCATTCTGCTGATGTTGACCGAACCGAACTTTTCCAGATTCTTTTCTGTAGCTCCGGATCTGGCTCTTTCATCGGAACTTAAGGGCGCCATCAGGAAGATAATCAAGGTAAGTCCGGCTCTGTATGATGAAATTGATCCAGCTTTTAAGATTTTAAGAAGTCAGATTATCTGTATTTTAAATGATAATGAGTATACGCCACTGGCGTACAGCCAGGATGGCATGGATGGAAAACTGGCCAACGCATTTTTGGCGGATGAGGCTGGTGCTCTGGATGATTATCCAGTAGAAGCAATGCGATCCTCGCAGATTACTTTGTTCAATAAACTGGGGATTATCATCAGCACCCAGTACCCGAATGATAATAATGTCATGATTGACGAGATTGACATTGCAAAAAAGACGTTGGATGGATTGCTGGAAGACCGAAGAACCTTTTCGTTACTGTATGAGCCAGATGCGGATTTGCAGCAGGGTGATAATTGGATGATGGATGACAGAGTCATATATCAGAGCAACCCGGTAGCGGTAGCGCATGAGTATATATTCGATGAAATCAAAAAGAAGAGGGCACTTGCAGTCCTGTATGAAAATAAGCGGGAAAATTATCTTTGCAAACATAACAATATTCTCTATAAAGGACTTGGAGTCGAAGGTTTTATTGATATCCAAAAGGTAAAATTGTGTCGGCGCAACTCAGATCTGGACTGGTGGCATGACCGCAAGGTATGGGTAGGATTTGACCTATCACAAACAGATGACAATACGGCTGTTGCAATAGTAACAGAAGAAGACAATATCATATATGCCCGCGTCATGGGATTCCTTCCAGGTGATAAAGTAGAAATTAAATCCATGAAAGAAAAAGTGGATTATAAGCGGGCAGAGGCTGCAGGGGAATGTACTGCTTGTGGTGATGAGGTAATAGACTACTCAGTCGTAGAAAAATATATTTTGAACCTGGAAGAAAATTATGGTGTGGAAGTCCAACAAATCGGATATGACCGATGGAACGCAATAAGTACAGTACAAAAGCTAGAGGCTGCAGGGATGACCTGTGTTGAAATCAAACAGCACAGTTCTGTACTACATATGCCGACAAAGCTTCTGAAAGAGGCGATTCTGGGACAGACGTTTCAATATGATGCCAATCGTCTATTAGAGATTAATTTCCAGAATGCGCGATGCACAGAAGATACGAATCTTAATAAATATGTAAACAAGAAAAAATCAACAGGAAAAGTGGATATGGTAGTAGCGATGATCAATGCAATCTATCTTCTGCAGCAGGATATGTTGTATGGAGATGGAGGGCTTGTAGTACAAGTTTGCTGATGAATAGAAGGAGAAAATAATGAATTTTTTCAAAATGAGAGCAGATCCAGAACAGATGCAGGAGAAGCAGAGCCAATCTGCAGAAGATGCACTTCTGGTGGCAAGTATCGCAGATGATATTATGACACGCGAACAGGCAATGAATGTACCGTCGTTTGCAGCCTGCGTGAACAAGGTTTCAGAAACGGTGTCAACGATTCCCTTCAGACTTTACAGGACTGATGATAAGGGGAGATTGGAAGAAATAAAAAATGATAAGCGGGTGCAGCTCTTGAATGAGGATACAGGAGATACCTTAGATGGCGTTCAGTTCAAAAGGGCAATGACGAGGGATTATCTTTTGGGAAAAGGAGGATACGCATATATCAATCGTTATGGCTTGGAAATTCAGTCAATCCACTATGTACAGGAAAGTGAAATTTCTTTCATGTATGATGTAGATCCAATATTTAAGGATTATGATATTTTGGTTCGTGGAAGTTCGTACAAGCCGTTTGAATTCCTGAAAATTCTTAGAAATACTGAAGACGGAATGTGTGGAAGGAGCATTATCAGCGAAAACAGCGAGGTAATTAGCGTTACATACAATTCTTTGAAGTATGAGAAAAACCTGGTTAAAACCGGCGGAAACAAGAAAGGATTTATTAAGGCTGCCAGTAAACTGAGGCAGGAGGCTATAGATGCATTAAAAGCAGCATGGAGAAGACTATATCAGAACAACACAGAAAATGTTGTTGTTTTGAATAACGGACTTGAATTCCAGGAGGCCAGTAATACTTCTGTGGAAATGCAGCTAAATGAAAATAAGAAAACAAATGCAGATGAAATATGTAAGTTGTTTGGAATGCCAACATCAATGGTTTGTGGAACGCCTACGGAGCAGGACAGAGCCGATTTTGTACAATTTGCTTTAAATCCAATTTTAAAAGAGTTTGAATGTGCTTTAAACAGGGACCTTCTTCTTGAAAAAGAGAAAGGGAGCTGTTTTTTTGCTGCTGACACTTCGGAATTGACGAAAGGAGATATAGAAAAACGGTATAGGGCTTACGAAACAGCCAGCCGGAACGGATTTCTTCAGATTGATGAGATTCGAAGAAAAGAGAATTATCCACCTTTGGGGCTGGATTTTGTCCGTCTTGGATTGCAGGATGTACTGTTCGATCCTGAAACTCGTCAATTTTACACGCCAAATACAAATGAAACTGGCGGAATCGGAACGATGAAACCGAAAGGAGGTGAAGAAGAGTGAGAATTGAACTGAGAGCAGATAGTGTATTGATTGAAGGTTATGTTAATGCAGTGGCAAGAGATTCCAGGCCTATGAGAGACAAGGACACGGGGAAGAGATTCGTGGAACAGATTGTTCCAGGAGTTTTTAAACGTGCCCTGGAGCAGAATGAGGTTGATCTGCTTCTGGATCATGACAATAACCGCAAGCTTGGCTCGACACAGACAAATTTGAGTCTCGTCGAAGATGCAATCGGACTGAAGGCACGAGCTGAAATTACAGATCCGGAAGTAATTCAGAAGGCCAGAGAAAAGAAACTCAGAGGCTGGTCTTTTGGTTTCCTCGAACTGGATGCCAGCGAAGAGGACATGCCTAACGGCATGAAGCGCAGATTTGTTGAGGACATGAAGCTTGTGGAGGTTTCATTGATTGATGAAAAGAAAATTCCTTGTTACACAGGCACAAGCATTGAGACACGCGCAAGCGGAGAATCCATTGTGACAACGGAACTGTTAGAAACACGCGCAGAGTACGTTGAGGCAGAAACCCAGAGAGAAAATACGGACTATGAAGTATACCGAAATAGAATCAAAAATTTAGAAAAGGAGAAGTAATTTATGAGAAAAAAAGCATTAATTAGAAAAACAATTCAGAAACGCGCGGAGGATCTTAAGACTTTGCAGGAGCAGAGAGCGGATAAAATCCAGCAGATGAAGGATCTGAGCGACACAGCAGAAACAGAAAAGAGAGCATTTTCTGAAGAGGAAGAGACTCAGTTTGATACTCTGGAAAAGGATGTTCAGGCAATTGATAAGACTATTGAGCGTATTGAAAGAGCTAGAGCCATCAAGCTGAAAATAACTACCAACAAAGAGCATAAGGATCTTGAAGAGAAGGAACTGGAAGAAAGAGAAGAGAGAGCATTCGAGGCTTACATCCGGAAGTCTTGCGGTGCTGATAATGTTCAGGAAAGAGCTGGCGAACAGAACCTGACGATGGGCAATAACGGAGCAATTATTCCGACCACTATCGCAAACCGGATCATCACTGCAGTTAAGGATATCTGTCCAATTTACGCCAGAGCAACTATGTATCATGTCAATGGTACGCTGAAAGTACCTGTATGGGGAAAGGCGAACACCTCTCACGATATCACTGTAGGATATCAGGAAGAGTTTACAGAGCTTACTGCTGATTCTGGAAGATTTACAAGCATCGACTTGTCTGGATATTTGGCAGGAGCACTGACTTTGATTGGAAGAACTGTGGCCAACAATACACAGGTCAATGTAGTAAGTTTCATTATCGGAGAGATGGCAAAGGCAATTGCAGAGTTTTTAGAAAAAGAACTGCTTACTGGAACTACAAAAGCCCAGGGAGCTTTAAATACTACAAATAAAATCACTGCTGCATCTGCCACTGCAATTACAGCGGATGAACTTATCAGCCTTCAGGCATCGGTAAAACAGGCATATCAGAAAGACGCTTGCTGGATTATGAATCCTACGACATTCACTATGCTTCGCAAGCTGAAAGACGGTAACAACAGATATTTGCTGCAGGATGATATCACAGGAGAATTCCCGTATCGTTTACTCGGTAAGCCAGTTTATGTTTCTGATAATATGCCAGACGCAAAAGTAGATGCAAAGACGGTGCTTTATGGGGATTTAAGTGGCTTATCTGTGAATATGAGAGAAAATGTGCAGATCCAGGTACTTCAGGAGAAATATGCGACTCAGCATGCAGTTGGTATTGTTGCGTGGTTTGAGTTCGACTCTAAGATTACAGATGCACAGAAACTAGCAGTTCTGGTCATGAAAAACGGCTAAGGAGGAAGGATATGAAAGTCAGTGAGATAACAATACGTGATATTTGTCGACAGATTCGAGAGGAGGAAAATTATCTTACAGTAGATGATGTAATTCATCTGGAAGCGCTTAAAAAAGCTGCAATCGAATTTGTGAAAGGATACACTGCCCTGAGTGAAGTGGAATTAGATAAGCATGAGGATATCACGATTGTTATCCTGACTCTGATTTCTGATATGTATGATAATAGGCAGATGACTGTGGATAAAAATAATGTTAACAGGGTAGTAGATACTATTTTGGGTATGTACTGCGAGAATTTGTTATAGGGCGGTGAAGTAATGAACGCAGGAGCTTACCGCGAACCGATAACGATAGAGAAGGCCAACGGATTTACAACCGATGATGTTGGAAATCGTGTTACCGATTGGCAGGAGCATTTTAGGGGATATGCTTATATGAATAACCTGTCCGGGACAGAGTACTGGGAAGCGGCCCAGACACAGGCAGAAAACACAGTTATGTTTATTCTTCGATATCATCCAAAGCTATCTGTTGTAAAAGCACGAGATTTCCGTTTGTTACACAGAGGAAATATTTACGATATAAGCAGTGTAGACAATGTTCAGTACAAGAATGAAACAGTTAAAATTCGGGCTACAGCAAAGGAGTAACCGATGGCGACAATTAATATCGAATCTCTTGGAAGCGAGATTGCAAGAATGATGGATGAATATGCTGCTGATGTGACAATGGATTTAAAATCAGATGCAAAAGCCGTAGCAAAAGAAGCGGTAAAGGAGCTGAAACAAAAATCTCCAGAGGGAGCAGGCAGCAGAAAGGGGCATTATAAAGATGGGTGGGGCATAACTGTGCAAGAAGAAACTGGAAATTCTATAGGAATTACCATTCACAATAAGAAAAAGCCTGGTCTTACATATTTGCTAGAAAATGGACATGCAAAACGTGGAGGCGGTCGAGTGGCCGCTATTCCGCATATTGAACTGGTAGAGAAAAAACTGATTCACGAATATGAGAAGCGGCTTGAGGAGAGACTTTCAAGATGACAAAAAGTGAAATTTTGAGGATGATACAATCCATGGGATTTCCGGCGGCCTATAGTCATTTTTCAGAAGGTGAAGCTCCGGATCCTCCCTTTGTAGCGTATCTTTATCCAAGCAGTAACAATTTTTCTGCGGATGGGGCTGTATATCAAGATGTAAATGAGTTAAATATTGAACTTTACACTGATAAGAAGGATATAGAGGCAGAAAAGAAGGTAGAATCTGTATTAAAAAAGTACGGGTTTTTTTATGAAAAAACGGAAATATACCTTGATACAGAAAAAATGTACGAAGTACTTTATGAAATGGAGGTTTTAATACATGAGTAATAAAATCAAATACAATTTAAAAAATGCCCATTATGCAAAGCACAACATTGGACTTGAAGGGGCATTGGAATTTGATACGCCGGTTCCGATTCCTGGATCTGTGAGTATTTCTCTTAATGCGCAGGGAGAAATTTCGCAGTTTTATGCGGATGGAATTGTGTATCATAAGGCAGAGGCTAATAACGGCTACGAGGGAGATTTAGAGGTAGCTCTGCTTCCGGAAAGTTTCCGGACTGACATCTTGGGAGAAAAGACAGATGCAAAGGGGATTTTGATAGAAAATGCGAACGCAAAGCAGGCAACATTTGCATTACTGTTCGAGTTTGATGGAGATGAGAAAGCTATTCGTCATGTACTTTATAATTGCGCAGCAAGCAGGCCATCTATTGAATCCAATACCAAGGAAACATCTATTAATCCATCAACCGAAAAGCTTACTATTTCTGCCACGCCACTTGCAGATGGAAAAGTAAAGGCTAAAACGGGAGATAAGGCAGATGATACGGTTTATGATAACTGGTATAAAACTGTATATATTTCAAATAGTGAGGGATTAGCATAAGGAGCGCGTATGGAAAAAGAGATTTTTGTTGGTGATAAAAAGATATCAATAAAAGCATGTGCCAGCACTGCAATTCGATATCAGCAGGTGTACGGAGAACATATTGACAAAGAAATGTTTCATGCTGTAGGAAGCGGAAAAGAAAAGGTATTTAATGGCGGTATTTATGAAAATGCCGGTAAGCTTCTTTATATCATGGCTTGGCATTGCAATCCACAGAATATGAAACTGGATCGTAATGCAGCTATGGACTGGTTGGATTCGGTAGGATCATTGAGTGCAGACAATGTAAAAGATATTGTATCCTTATTTTTTCGAAAATAAGCGCACTTATGTGATACAGAAGAAAATGGAACGTGGACCAGAGCGAGAAATTACTCCAGCGCTTCTTCTGTTGCGTTGCAAAGAATTGGGATTATCTATGGAAGAATTAAATGAAATTACAGAAGGGATGGTTCTGGATCTTTTAGCAGAAAGAAGCAATGATGAGTGGTATAGAACGAATGGTGCTGTTTATAAGGCAAACCAAGAAGATTTTGATAGGTTTTAATTGAGAAAATCAGTTCTTCATGGTAAAATCAAGCCATGAAGGAGGGGGAGCAATGAAAAATGCAAAAACAAGAAAACCTAAAATTAGAGGATTGTGGTATATGCATTTGATGTTACTGGTGTTCTGGCCTCTTTCTATTCTGGAATACATTCGAATTAGCAAGGAAAATAAGCGAATTGGAGAAGAATGGGACTGGAGAGTGCAGACTATGTACTGGATAGTGGCTCCATGTGTGATTCTTATTATGACAGCAATTTGGATTTTTGTGTTTTTGTTTTTTAAATTTATGTAAACAATAATGGAATATCAGTTAGACACCCGGAATGTCGGGTGTCTTTTTTAATGCCAGAAGGCAGGTGAGAAATAATGGCAAAAAAGAAAATTACTGGAATTACAATTGAAATCGGAGGAAATACAACAAAACTGAATGAAGCATTACAGAAAAGTAATGCCGAGATTCGAGAATCCCAGAAAGAATTGATTGAAGTAGAGAAACTTCTGAAAAATAATCAGGATAATACAGAACTTCAGCGGCAAAAACAGGAATCTCTAACAACAAGTATTGAGAAAACAAAGGAAAAGCTGGAAATTCTGAAAAAGGCTAATGATGATGTAGCGAGAAGTGCATCAAATTATGATTCTTGGAAAGCAAAGTATGATCCGATTAAAAAGGAAATCGATGAAACCAGGAAGCGTCTGGCCGAACTTCGAGATGAGCAGGAACTGCTTAACAAGGTTGGGGATATAGATACTGATTCTTACAAGAATCTTCAAGAGGAAATAAAGGAAACAGAAAAGCGCTTAAATGGTTTAAAAAAAGAAGCGAAAGCTGTAAGCGAAGAATTTGGGAATCCAGTAAGTCCGGAACAGTATAATGCATTTCAGCGCGACATTATTGCCACTGAAGCGGAATTAAAAAAGTTATCAGAACAGCTCGACGATACAAGCAATGCATCAAATAAAACTGGAAGTGAGTTTAGCCAGGCCAGAGAAAAACTTTCGGGGATTTGCGATATCGCTAAAGGCGGTGCGATTCTGGAGGTCGGAGAGCAGATTGAGGAACTTGGAGCAAAGGCTCAGGAGGCCGGTGCGTATATCTGGAATTTGGCAGATGATTATACCAATGCAACCACGAGGGCATCGGCATATTTTGGAGAAACTGGAGCGAAGGCAGAACAGACGGCTTCGATTATAGAAAATGTTTATCTTGGTGGTGTTGGGGATAGCCTAGGACAAGTATCAGATGCGGTGATTTCTGTAAAAAAGAATATTGAAGGCTTAGACCAGCAGACAATGGAGAACATTACTCAGCAGGTGATTACGCTTGATGAACTGTATGGCATTGATATGAATGAAACTCTCCGGGGAGTAAATTCTTTAATGGTGCAGTTTGGTACAGATGCCCAAACAGCCATGGATATGATTGTTGCGGGAACCCAAAATGGACTTGATAAGACGAATGAGTTGGGTGATAACGTAGCGGAGTATGCCGGAAAATTTGCCCAGGCTGGATATTCTGCAGAAGAGTACTTTCAGCTTTTAAACAATGGGCTGGATGGCGGAGCCTATAACTTGGATAAAGTGAATGATGCTATCAATGAAGTTACCACAAGGCTTTCTGACGGAACTATATCGGATGCGATAGGAACATACTCTCAGGAGACTCAGAATCTGTTTGAAGCCTGGCAGAATGGTGAAGTTTCCCAGAAAGCAGTGATAGATTCTATTGTAGAAGATATTGGACGAGCCCAGACAGAGCAAGAGGCTCTTAACCTGGCGGCAACTGCATTCGGTACGATAGGAGAGGACTTCAATCTTAGATTTGTGCAGTCTTTAAGCTCTGTTGGAACTGCCTATGAAGATGTATCAGGAAAAGCGCAAAACATGTATCAACAGACTACAACACCTCAGCAGGAGCTGACAGCAAAGATGAGAGAGCTGCAGGAGGAGCTTGCGCCAATTGGGATACAGCTGATGGAGCTGGCGAGTCAGATCCTTCCTCCGCTCATGGATGTAGTAAAAAGATTTTTGGGATTTTTATCGGAAAACCCGACTCTCATGAATATAATCTTGGCAATAGGAACCATAATTTCGGTATTGGGAACCCTCATGCCGATTATTTCGGCGGTAGCAGGTGCAGTAGCTGTATTCGGAAGTTCAGTTCTTGCGCCGATTATTGGAATTATTGCCGGTGTTGTTGCTGCAATTTCTTTGGTTGTTGCAGCATTTACAAATTGGGGAACTATTACAGAGTGGTTAGGAAACCTTGTCAGTACAGTTTGGGAATCAATTAAAACGAATATTTACGATGGGGTCACGGAAGCAAAAGAGACGATTTCTAACACAATTTCAGCGATTGAGTCAGCTTGGAGCGCTGGATGGACATCGATTAAGACAATAGCAACTAATGTAGTAACAAATATTCGTAATATGATTTCATCCTGGATTGAGAATATCAAAGAAAAAATTCGTGCAGGTATGGAAGCTATCCGACAAACTTGGGATGCAATGAAAACAAACGTTGTGCAAACTGTGACTGTGATGAAAGATAATACGATTGGGCTGTTTGGAAACCTTAAAGATAAAGCAATTGAAATTGTAGAAAATCTAAAGTCTGCAATTGGGGGGAAAATTTCACAGGTAAAAGATACAATCATAGATGGGATTGGAGAAGCTGTAGATTGGATTAAAGAATTACCATCCCAGGCAATTCAATGGGGAAAAGATCTCATCGATGGATTTATTGAGGGGATCCGGTCTATGCTGGATGATTTAGGAGATGTAGTAGATGATGTTGTAAGCTCCGTGACGGATTTTTTGCATTTTTCCAGGCCGGATAAAGGGCCGCTTCGGTATTATGAAGAGTGGATGCCCCACATGATGCAGGGATTGGCAAAAGGAATCCATGACAATCGATATTTAGTGGAAGATGAGATTAAGAGCCTAGCAAATAATATATCTGAATTCGTAAATCAGCCTCAGGCACGGCAGCCTGTGAATTTGCAAAATCAGACCGTTATCAACATGGACGGACGTATCGTCGCAGAGACTGTAAATGAGAGATTGGGGATTCTGCTTTAAGGAGGAACGATGATAAGGCAATTCTATCTGGAGAATGACATTGGAGTGCGGTGGAATCTAAATAATCCAGAAAGCGGATTGTTAATTAATCCGTCTGGATTAGGGTATAGCATGAAAACATCCTATACAGAAATTGGGCATAGTTTTATCCAGAACTTTTTAAAAGAGAAGCAGCAAGATATTCAAGGAACGATAGTTTTTGGAACGGAGAAGCCTTATACAGCATATGGAGCGTTTATCAGTTTTATCAATATGACACAGACGCTTAGACTGGTATATAAAATAAATTCTGGAGAGTATTACCGGGATGTAGATTTAGTTGATCTTGAAAAAAGTGAGTTAAAAGCGACAAAGATATTAGAGTGTGATGTAGTGTTTCGGTGTAAAGGATTATTTTATTCAGATCACATTGACAGATTTGTGATTACGCGTGAGAAGGGAGAACTTCGATGGGATTATAGATGGCCGGCCAGGTTCAGCGATTATGCGAACAGAAGTGTTATCATAAACAATAATGGACATGTGCCGGCTGCGTTCGAAGTGTCATTGCATGGTTATTGTGAGAATCCAGTTATATCTATTGTATATGGCGGGAAGGAAATTCACAGAGTTCGCTTTCCGACTATTTTACAGCAAAATGAACAGATTCTTTATAGTTCTGTAGATGGGAACTTGTATTGTCTACGCGTGGATGCAAGTGGAAATGAAGAAAATTTTGCAGATTCTTTAGATATTAATAACAGCAACTTCTTTAAATTGCCGGTTGGAGACTCTGAAATTAGATTCAGCTCAGATACCGGAGCAACAAATAGGACGGTGCTTACTGTATATAAATTTTATAGGACGGTGTGATTATGCTTGCGTATGTACTGGATAATAAGAATTTGAAAATTAAGGATATTCTAGAATTTGAACAATACGAATTCAAGGAAGATATTGATTATTCAGATAAAGGAAGTATTACAGTGGCAAGGAAACCAAATATCGATGATGATGATTATGTAATTTGCAAGAACGATAACCATATAGAATTTATCGGTATCTGTGAAACCTACAAAAGCACCAGCGCTGAACAGGAATATGCAATTACATTGTTGCAGAAAGAGAGCTTATTTGACCGACAAATTTTTGCAGAGCAAGAAAAATTAATTGCAACAGTAGGAATCGAAGATTTCATAGTGTTGGCCATTAAGAAAAATTTTGTTGAAAGTGGAGATGCGTTTATGGATAAATCCTATATTACTGTAAACGCAAAAACCCATACAATGGTTGCAGCGAAAGTCGAGACGGAGAATGGGGTTTATAACTTAAAGACTTATTTAGGTAACGCGAAACAGTACTATGGAATTTTTTTGGATTTTGAATTTTACGAGAATCAGTTGATTATTAAAGTACATAAGCGGGATGATGCTGTGATACCTATTGATATTGGAGTAACAGATATATCGGACTATCAAGAAACTTATTCTGTTTCTGTTCTGGCTAAATTGCTGGTCAATTGGAAGATTCCGGATCGAGAAGACAGCGAGGGCATTGTGACAGTTGGGCCGATGACTCAACGGAAGTTTTTCTTGCTTGCAGACCGTTCTATAACAGAAGATATTACTGATGTGAACCGGGCAGCAGGGATATCTAAGAGTGTGTATATAGAAACGGAAACAGAAGAAGAAATGCTTCAGCAGGTATATAATGAGTTTTCTTCTAATCAGTATAGCCATAAGATTTCATTTTATCTAAATCGGAATAGCCGGTTATATCCAGAATCCAGATTTTATGTAGGAAGGAAATGCATCATCAGAACCAAGTCAGGTGTAAGGACATCAATAATTACCAAGTCAGAAGTGAAAAACACATCAGGAATGATATTGTTGACGTTTGGAAAATTAAAAATTACTTTGATTGAAAAATTGAGGAGGTAAAAGGATATGATCAACGGAATAACATTTCCGGAACAGCTGATGACCAGTGCAAATTTTGCACATTTTATGAATACATTTTTAAATCATTCCAACGGCATTACAAAAGGATGTGAAATCAGTTTTTCTGGAATTAATGTGTTTGTACAAAAAGGATATTTTATTGCATTTGGGAGAATGGTGCAGATTGTCGGTACAGAAGAAATACCTTCCCCGGAAGTTTTATCTGGAAAATTGTACTGTAAAGTGATTTTTGAGATTGACTTGTCAAAGGAAAATACCACAGATGAATTTAATCAAGGAAGATTTGTGACATTGACATCTACCTCTGCCTACCCTGCGGTGAGGCAGGAGGATTTGGATAATGACGGAACTGTATATCAGATGCCATGGTGTCAATACATAAAAAGTGTAGATAAAATTAATGATTTTCGAGATTTGAGAGAAGTTTTGAAAATGGAAGAGTTGTGGGCTTCGGTTTCGAAGCAGAATCAGAAGTATAAAGAAGAATTCGATAGCTTTTTTGGAGAACAGAAATTAGAAATTGAGCAGCTAATCAATTCTTTGAAGGGGAAAGGATACCTTACAATGGAACAGGCCAGACAGCAGAAGAAGATAACGCTTACCATAGCTGGATGGTCTGCTTCAGCCCCATACAGTCAAACAGTAGTTATTGAAGGAATTACAGATAAAGACACACCGATTCCCATGTTAGATTTATCATCTTCTACAAGCTATACGGAAGATAAGTTGCTTCAAAAACAATTTGGATGGCTTTCTTATTATGATTCTGGAATGGGGAAAATAACTTTTGTGTGCAAACACATAAAACCAACAATCAATCTGCCAGTTGTATTGAAAGGAGTGTGATAGGATGGCAAGAGGATATTTTTGCGGCGGCGGATCCGGTGGGGTAGATTGTGACGATGCAACAGCATTGGAAGCGGACATCCTGGAAGGAAAGACAGCTGGAATTTCTGGAAAAGACGAGATTGTATCTGGTAAAATGCCGGAACGAGGGGACTGGAGCAGTACTGAATTGGCGGCAGGAGAGTCTATAACTATCCCTGGAGGACATCACAGTGGAAAGGGAATGGTGACTACAAAAAGTTTAGAGAAACAAACACCGGGAAATCTTGATGCAAATAAGATGTTATTAGGCACCTATGGATGGTCTGGAGGAAAGCGGATAGATGGGGAAATTTATTCTCAAGAAGGAATAATTCTCAATCCAGGAACCACTGAAAAAACAGGAATGGTGATCGGGAAATATATGCTGGGCAACATCACAGTTCCGGCCATCAATATTCCAGCAGCCTACATTAAAAAGGGTCAGCGGATTACCTTCCCGGATGGTAGTTCGGTAGTTGGAACCTTTGAGGGATACGTGGCCAATGCAAACGACCTGTACTATCGCGGAATCTATAACAACCCCATGAATTTAGAAAATTCCAACATGGAGTTTCGATCGGACTGTATTGCCTTCCCAACACTTTATACTTATTATTTGCATTTCACAAATCCTGTAAATTTATCTGCTTACAGTAAGTTGATAGTTGAGGATGCGCGAAGCGGTGTGTTTACAACAAGTTATATAGATAGGCAGCGTTTATGTGTGGGTTCATCGGTCAAGCCAACTGCAATTAAGTCGGTGCCCACATCCGTCAGCGGTAAATCACTGGTATTTGACATATCGTCGCTGCAAGGCAGCCAGTATATTCGGCTGGGATTATATGTAGCATCGAACGCGCAGATCATTCGTATCCGCTTAGAGTAACTACATTATTAATATATTACGGTGCCGCCCCGTTACGCGGCAGAAAGGACAAACCATGAGTATCAAACACAAATCTATTACCCCACACGTAAACGCAGGCCCCGCAGTTGGAAAAGACAGCGAGCCGCTGAAAAACAAGGTGTTAAGCGCCGGCGAGGGGCATGAGTACACTAAACCTGCCACCCCTGGAAAGCCCCATATTGTTCAGTCCGGACATAAGGAAGGCGGTCCGGGACACAGGAATTGCAAACATGATTGATAGTAAGGGCTAGCGCCGGTTTTTGTGCCGGCGCAAATTTATTTCATCTAGGAAAAATAATTTCCTGGTATTTTTATACCCTTTTTATTGCGACATCGCAACGGAGGCAAACATGATAACAGCAGTATTTACAGATAACAGCGACTATGCCCGCGCTACTGGCCTCTGGCAGTGGAATTACGGGCAGAAATTAAGAATAGAGGGCTTACGGCTGCCGACAGCGGTAGAAATCCACTTTGCCCTGACAGAATTTGCAGGTGACGCGATTACCAGAGTAGGTACCACCAAGGACGGCGTGACAGAGGTAGTCATCCCGGATAGCCTATTGGAGAATCAGGCAGCAGGAGCAACCTATGAGATTTATGCATGGATCTATCTGGCAGACAAGACATCCGGTGAAACCATCAAACGGATTTCCATGCAGGTCAAGCGCAGAGCAAAGCCGGAAGGGCATGACACACCAGAAGATGCAGAACTCTTCCGGGAAGCCATTGAGGCGGTCAACGCATCTGCAGACCGGGCAGAGACGGCAAGGGAAGGAGCCGAAGCCGCTCAGAAAGCAGCGGAAGCAGCAGCCGGCAAAATTGAGGGTGAGATTGCCGGAGCCGGTCAGATTGCCGAGCAGGTAAAACAGGATGCGGAAGCAGTTGCGAAAGACAAGCAGGCAGTTTCTCAGCTGGCAACTGAGACCACCAAGAATGCCCAGAATGCAGCCAAAAGCGCACAGGCGGCAGAACGTTCCAGCACTGCTGCAAAAGAGGCACAGACCGCCGCTGAGAATGCAGGGGAAAGAGCAACATCCGCCATGGAGGCGACAGAGAAAGACAGAACTGAGGTTGCGGAAAATCGTAAGGCTGTCGAGCAGGCAAAAGAAGCAGTAGCAGCGGGCCGGCGGGCGGTAGAAAATACCGCTTTGCAGTTTGGACAGTTTGCTCAGAGCGCGATTAATGCCGTTGGACAGGCTCAGGAGGCGGCTGTAGGGGCAGTTTCCGCAGAGGGTCAGAGACAGACCACAGCGGTGCAGCGGGCAGGCACACAGGCAGTCAGTGACGTTACTGCGGCTAAGACAGAGGCGGTTCAGGCGGTCATTACAGAGGGCGATACACAGACCAAGAGGGTGCAGGATGCTGCTGCTGGAATTGTGGCTGACCGGGAGCAGATTGCGGCGATTAAAGCCGGAATTGAAGCCCTGCATCAGGGCAAAGCCGATGCCATTGTTGAGACCGCGCAGGGTGAGACTATGAGCCTGACAGACAGCTCCGACAAGCTATTTGAGGGGCTGAGGGTGTTCGGGAAGAGTACGCAGGATGGGACGCCGAGTGTGGAAAATCCAGTGCCGATTGTGAATGCCGGTGAGGGTGGAAGTATTACGGTTGAGGTGACGGGGAGGAACCTGCTAAAACCGAATTCATATAACACCTATTATGAATTTCCTTTAAAAGCCAATACAGTAATAACCTTGATGACGAACGGGAAGCCATCGCAGGGTGGAAATATCAAATTTTCTGCAACTGACGGTTCGAACGTATGGTTCGCTATTGACGCAGGACAAACCAGAGTTTGCAAGTCTATCGGAAGTAAAGATATTAAAGGTTTTTATGATTTACTAAGACCAGATGACGGTCTGGAATATATGTTTGCCATGGGTGATATAAAAAACTACACGCCCTACGTCGAGCCTCAATCCCTCACCCTTCAAACTCCCAACGGTCTCCCCGGTGTGCCAGTGGATAAAGACGGCAACTACACTGACGCAGACGGTCAGCAATGGATTTGTGATGAGATTGACTTGGAGCGTGGGAAGTATGTGCAGATGGTAGGAAAGTATGTTTTCGATGGGACAGAGTTGATAAATGATAGTTGGCTGCCAACAATAGTTGTTAATATGAGGAGTGATGGGTTAACCGGGTTAAGAATTAATGGTGGCCTATTATCAAACTATGATAATGTGGCATTTTCAAATAACACCGGAAAATCGTTTAGTTTCAACTCAGCAAAATGGGGAGTTAGTAATGGTTCTGAGTTGAAAGAACTGCTTAAAACAAAAAGCGATTCTGGAAGCCCAGTAATTACTCAATACGCCCTTGCTACCCCCATCGAGCGCGACCTCACCCCGGAAGAACTCGCCGCCTACTCCTCTCTCCACACCAACTGCCCAACCACCGTTATCACAAACGATGCCGGGGCGCACATGGAAGCGACCTATGTGGCCGATACTG
>OGXF01000038.1_pt1 | contig 107959 bp, 35 predicted proteins | sample 1576191 | NCBI WGS metagenome assembly OGXF01 (sample SAMEA3541545, study PRJEB24748) | human gut metagenome | biome: human gut; feature: human-associated habitat; material: faeces | place: China | collected 2012
CCTGTGACATCCTGCTTGTAAGGCAGACGCTCTCCCAGCTGAGCTAAACTCCCATTTGCGCTGACCTGTTGTGTCGGCCAACAACATTGACTATTATAGCAGACCTTTTTTACTTTGTCAACACTTTTTTTAAAAAAATTTTTATTTTTTTAAAAAAGATTTTTTTTGGTTATTTTTGACTGATATTTATATTTATTTTTATGTTTTTATGGTGTATAATATTACTAATATAAAATGTATAACTTAGAGGAGGAAACACTTATGAAGAAATATATAAAAAAGTTAATTTCAATTCCCCCTATATTGGCGATAAGCATTTCATTGCTTACTGCGTGTTCTGTTCCGCAGAGCGAATCGACTCCTTCTCCTTCGGAGAAATCAGCAAATGAAACCGTCTATGCTTTTGTCGGAAAAGATATACAAAATCCTTACAACCAAAAAGTTTTTGAGGGTTTTGAAACCGCTTGCAACGAAATCGGCATTGAGGCGGTTTACAAAGCACCGACTTCCGCAACCGCTGACAAACAAATTGAAATTATAAATGAACTTATAGATAATAACGTGGACGGAATCGCCATTTCCGCCAACGATGCCGACGCACTTGAATCTTCACTTACCGAGGCTCTGAATTCAGGCATTGAAGTAATATCGGTTGATGCACCCGTAAATTCAATTTCACGAAAAACACATATTCAACAAGCCGATCCGGAAGTACTCGGACGAAATTTTATAAAGAGTGCGTATGACGTTTCAAACGGTGAAGGCGGTTTTGCGATTTTAACTTCCACAGGCAGTGCACCGAATCAAAATCAATGGATACGCTATCTAAAGCTCGAAATAGAAGAAAATCCCAAAAAATACAGCAATATGCCTCTTATCGAAATAGCTTACGGCGATGATGATGCAACCAAATCTTACACGGAAACACAATATCTTTTGCAAAATGACGCTATTAAAACTATTATCGTTCCTACGACAATAGGCTTGAGTTCCGCCGCCAAAGCGCTTAAAGAATCCGGCAAGGATGTAAATCTTATAGGACTTGGTTTTCCGAGTGAATTATCCGAATACATAAAAGACGGAACGTGCGACAGATTGTACATATGGAATACGACCGATCTCGGCTACCTTACCGCCTACACGCTTAAAGCCCTTGACGAAAATGAAATAACAGGCAGCATAGGTGAAACATTTACCGCCGGTTCACTCGGCGAAAAGACAATCACCGCTGACAAGGACAATGCAAGCGAAATAATACTCGGCGACCCGATTATGTTTGACCGCACAAACATCGACTCATTATCGGATATATATTAGTGTAAAATCTCCAAAAAAACACATTTATATGTGTTTTTTTATTTGAAATTATTGCACTGTTCTGCCTATTATGATAATATAATTATACTTATAATATAATTATACTTATAATTTAATTATTCATATTTTCTTTTTTGGGGAGGCACAGAATATATGTATAAAAAAACAATATCAAAAAGTTTAGGTCTTTTAATTGCCCTGCTTGTCACTATTGCTATTGTTATAATCAGCTATGCCAGTTATATTACCTATGCGGCAAATCAACGAACGATTTCTACTCTTTCTGAAATTTCACACCAAAATCAGACTATTTTCAGTCTTGAACTCGGAAGAGATGCAAAAATCATAGAAAATGCGGCATCTTATATAGAAAAATTGGGTTATGCCTCTTTTGACGATATTCTTACATTTTTAAAGCATAGCCAAATCGCTAATCAACAGCATCTTTTAGGAATTGTAACACCTGACGGCAAGCTTACCGACATAAACGGAGTCGAAATCGACTTATCGCAATTTCCTAATACAAAAGAGGCTTTTAACAGCGAAGAAACTAAATTCTTTTGCGATTCATATAATGATTTTACATTTCTTGTATGCACTACGCCCATAAGAATAGACGGCGAAAATAAATTCGTAATTTTCTCTACATATCTGACTTCCCGATATGCAGATTCAATTTCAACGCCTACATTTGAAAACGAAGGATATTCTTACGTCATTGACAGTGACGGAAAAAGAATTGTCGGCTCATCTCATGACGGTTCATTCGGATTGACATTCGACAATCTGTTTGACGAAATGAGTCAAGCGTCAAACAAAAATGACAGTGCCATACAGCAAATGCAAGCCGATTTAAAAGAAGGTAAATCAGACGGAATAATAATGCTTAACGGCATTGAAAAATACATTTATTATACACCGCTTAATATAAACGACTGGTACATACTTACTGTTGTGCCAAAAAACGTTGTGACAAAGTACACAACTCAAATTCTTATATGCTGTTACCTGTTCATCGTATTTTGCTCAATCGTATTTTTCTACCTATTGCATACGGCAATCAAAGCAAAAGCCACCGGTCAAAAGCAGCTTGAGGAAATGGCTTACGTTGACAGTCTTACAGGCGGTATGTCATACACAAAATTTGTTTTTGAGGCTGAGAAAATACTGAAAAACAATCCTGATGAAAATTATGCTTTAATTAACCTTGATATAAACAATTTCCAATATATCAATGACTTTTTCGGCGATGACGAAGGCGACAGAGCTTTAAAATTTTTGTGGTCTGCCATTTATAAGCGACTTGAGCCAAAAGAATTGTGTTCAAGAATTTTTGACGACCACTTTGTCGCATTAATCACATACGACAATACTAAGTCGTTAGATAAAGCTTGCGCAGATTTCTTTAACTCGCTTAAATTATACAGTCCGGCAGGCGGTGTATATAATATGACGGTATCTGTCGGAATTTATCTTGTGGATGACAGAGATATGAAGATAAATTCAATGCTTAATCGTGCAAGAACAACACAAAAGCATTTGAAAGGACAGTCCTCACAATCGCAATATGCAATATATTCTTCAAAGCAACGTGATGATATTATGATGCAGAAAACGATTGAAAACGGCTTTGAGGATGCTATTAAAAACAAAGAATTTAAGGTTTATTTCCAACCTAAATTCAATATTAACGCAAACAAATTCAACGGTGCAGAGGCACTTGTACGTTGGCAAAAGCCTGACGGAACAATAATTTCACCCGGTATGTTTATACCGCTGTTTGAAAAGAACGGCGATATTGTTAAGCTTGACAAATATGTGCTTGAAGAAACTTGTGCCAAAATCAGAAAATGGCTTGATTTGGGCTATGACGTTTCGCCAATATCGGTAAACGTATCGCTCCTGCAGTTATTGGACGAAAACTTTGTTGAGGATCATATCAAGACGGTTGAAAAGTACGGAATACCGCTAAATCTGATTGAAGTTGAATTTACCGAAAGTATTCTTGCAGAAAACGAAAGCTTGCTTATTTCGCTTACAAAGCAATGTAAAAAGCACGGAATTAAAGTTTTGCTTGATGACTTCGGCAGCGGATATTCTTCACTTAATATGCTTAATCTTCTGCCTTGTGACATCGTTAAACTTGACAAACGTTTTGTCGATAAACTTGAAACAGACGATAAGTCAAAGGCTATTGTTTTGAGCGCAATATCGCTTGCACATACACTTCAAATGTCGGTTACGGCAGAGGGTATTGAAACAAAAAGTCAATACGATTTATTAAAAGAAATGCATTGTGATACAATTCAAGGTTTCTATTGTGCAAAGCCGATGCCTGAAAAAGAGTATGAGAACCTAATCAAAGGCTGATAAATTACAGACATTATAAAAGGCTGTCGAAATTCGACAGCCTTTATTTTATATTTGTCCTTTCATCTTAAGCACTCGCTCTACTGCACTGTTTAGTGTCTCTTCACTGATTTCGCCGCATTTAACCGCATCTAAAATCTGATTATAACCTGTTTGATAATCGGTCGTTATAAGTAAGTCATTACCCGCATTTACCGCTTTAACGTACACATTCTCCATATCTGCGACTGCACCCATAGCAATGTCGTCTGTCATTATAACACCGTCAAAACCGCACTCATCTCTGAGCATATTGTGAATTGTCGGCGAAAGTGACGCAGGGTTTTCACTGTCAAGTGCATTGACCGTATTATGTGCCACAAGCACACTGCTTGCACCTGCCTCAATTCCGGCTTTAAACGGAAGCAAGTCGTTTTCGCGTATGCTCTCGGCAGTTTTGTCGTCATAAACAGTGCCTTGATGACTGTCACCGCCTACACCGCCATATCCGGGAAAATGCTTTAATACGCTCATAATTCCTGCGTTATTCATTGCCGTTACCGTCTTTGAAACGAAATCAGCCGTAACTTCCGCATTTTGTCCAAGACTTCTGTCATACATATAATCAGACGGATTTGTCGAAACGTCCGCAACAGGCGCAAGGTTCATATTAACTCCCAAGCTCAGAAGGAATTCCGATTTTTCCGTTGCATTTTCAACTGCTGCGTCCATTCCGCCCTCATTGTAAATCTCTTGCGGTGACTTGAATTTTTCGGGTGCAAGATTAGGGTTTGAACTTACTCTTACAACCGTTCCTCCCTCCTCGTCCGCACCGATTATAAGCGGTATGTCGCTTTTATCTTGATAACTCTGTATTTTTTCTTTTACTTCGTCTTTTGTAAGTCCCTCAAAGTCACGTCCGAACATCAATATTCCGCCCGGTTTTATACTCATTAAATCATCTGTTTGTTCGTCATCAACGCAACGCACAAACAGAATTTGTCCGACTTTTTCTTCAAGGCTCATTGTATCTATGAGCGTCGGCTGTTCTGTATCGGATACTTCGTTCTTCACACCGCCGCAGGACGCAAGCATTGCACACATCGCAATACTTATAATTATAGATATTATTTTTTTCATCACTTTTCCCCTATTTCACATACAACATTCCGTTTTTATCTTCAAGTTCAAAATACGCAGGACGTTCAAGCGGATGCTTGTTCGGCGAATGTAATAATAACAGTAATTTGTCATCAAACGTTTTAAAAATCATACCATGTCCGCCGTCTTTTTTAAACAGCAGTTCGTCACGTTGTACCCAATTACCGTCTATGTCGCCATTATCCGACACTGCAATAGCCTCTGTATATCCTTCTTCGCCCATACTTGACCATAACAAAAGTAACGTACCGTCAGCACATCTGTACGGAAACGGACCGTCCGTAACGTATATACCTTTGTTTTTCTGTGCCTCGGCAATCCAGCTCGCCTCACTCGCTTTAAACAACAAAATCGGTTCACCGACTGCTCTTTTTAAATCTGCACTCATTTCAATCGCACACATTTCACCGTCATTTATCTGTACCCATTCATGGCAAAAAATCATATACGGCTTACCGCTTTTGCTTATGTATAACGTGCCGTCAAGCGATTCCCAATCCGGCGGTGTAATTGTACCCTCACTGTGTACCGTAAATTTGCCGTCCGGCTTGTCTGCCTTTAATACCATAGTTCCACGACATCTGTCCGCCGATTTGAATGACGCAAACATATAGAACGCGCCGTTGTACGCATAAACTTCAGGCGCCCAATAATGTCTGTCCGCCCAAAAATCTGCCGTTCGCGTAAATATCTCTTTTGGTTCAGACCAATTTTCAAGGTCGTCACTGACGTATACGTCAAGCCCTGTCGCGTTGTCCTCCCACACTTCACTTCCGCGTGAGCCGTATAGGTAATATTTGCCCTCATACGGCAATATGAATGGATCACGTATGTTTATATCTTCTCTTTTCATTGTGTTTCTCCTTTTATTTTTGCCACCTCTCCTTTAAAGAGTGGCTTTCGTAGGGGCGATCATCGGTCGCCCTTTTTGTGTTTTCTTCAACGGGCGACCAATGGTCGCCCCTACGAGGGAAAGTAGTGGACTACTTTCCCTGTACTGCGGTCATAATTTGATTATACGCCCAATGATTTGGTGAAACATCACCGAACGGATTTTCTGCATTTTCCGCTATCGGATTACCAAGCACTTTATTCATCATTGTAACCGCCTCCGCGCGAGTTACTGAATTATCAGGCTTAAACGTGCCGTCCTCATATCCGCTTACGATATTTTCATCATACAACGACTTTATATATCCTGTTGCATAATAATCGTTTGGCACATCTGAAAATTCTGTACATATTCCATCTCCGTCAAATGAGCCGTATTTACTCAAAATAACTGCCAATTCTCCACGTGTTATATCTATGTCAGCCTTAAATGGACCGCCATCGTATCCATGAATATATCCCTTTTCAGCAGCATATCCGACATAATTTGCATACCATTCATTATCCGATACATCAGTAAAATCACTTGCATACATCTTATTTTCGTCAAAATCAGCCGAACATCTTGCTATAATTGCCGCCGCCTCAGCACGGGTTATTGTATTATCCGGTCTGAATGTGCCGTCCTCATATCCCGAAATATACGCTTTACTTCCACCGTTTCCTGTTTTAAGTCTTATAATACTGAATGAATCGGCAGGCGCATTATATGTAAAGTTGTTGCTTGCATTTGTTAATTCGATTTCTTTCGGTACGATTGCATTTTTATTATCAAGACTGTTTTCCAAATTTGTATCGCCCGACATAACAGTTGTCTTTGCAATATTTGACGTTACAGTTTCACCCGATACATTCATTCCGATATTTACGTCACTGTCCATTGTATTGACAACCTTAACGATAACGTCACCTGTTTCCTTATCATACACACTTGACGAATACACAGGACCGTATTCCTTAGGCTCTTTATATGAGCATATAAATTCATCATTCAAATATGCTTTGATTTCATCATCAGTCACTTCAACCGTAACATCATACCATTCATTATCATTTATATGCACGTTACCGACATACGACTGTTCCGCAACGTTACCCGAAGAAGAACTTACACCGTTTACAATGTGCTGTACCTTTGCGGTTGTATTGCCCCAACCGCCTATATTAACTCTGTAATAATTAAATGCATCATCTGCCGCAACTCCTATTTGAAAGCCCTCGCCGCCGCTTAATTTGCGTGCTTTCAGAGTCAAAGTATAGTTACGCATATCAGGACTTGCATAATAGCATACCGCGCCTGTATTATCCGACATTTGAGAAATCACACCGTTATCGTCTATAGACCAATCACCGTTTGTTGTTTCCCATTCAGATTTATCAACAGTTATAGTCGAATTTTCCGTTTTCACCTCTATATCTTTAAATTCGTTATGTGTTCCCCAACTGCCGACTGCAACACCGCCTTGAAGTGCGTCGTCTTTTTCGATACCGTTCAGCTTAACTTCTGTCGGCAAAGAATAATTGCCTTGATTATTTGAGAACAGTGACTGAACGTAATAATTCGGTGTAAGAACGTAATCCGAATTATTAAACCAAATCATATCCGCCGCCGACCACTGTGTATTGCCGTACTTCGCAAACATAGGCGCGTAGCTCGCCATACGCACAACGTCCGCATTTCTTTCAAGACCTGTCATAAACGCCGCCTCTGACAGTGCGTTATACCAAGCATTACCCTTTGACGCATATTCACCCAAAAATACCTTTGTATTTGTGTCACGTCTGTAATTATCATATCTGTAAGCGTGCTGTCTGAACCAATCGGCTGTTTCATAATAATGCTCGTCCATACGGTCGGCAAGCTCCTCATGCTCATTCGCCCAATTCCATGCAAGGTCATTTGAACTTCCGCTTGACGCAGTACCTGACGTTGTTACAAGGTTAATATCGGGATATTTTTCGTGTATCTGCTTTGCAAATTCTTCGTATCTTTCAAAATAAATATCACCGTACTGCTCGTTTCCGATACCTATGTACTTCATATTAAACGGCTCTTTATGTCCCATTTGAATACGCTTTTGCACCCATTCATTACTTTCATCAGTGCCGTTTGCAAATTCGATAAGGTCAAGCGCATCGTCAATATACGGCTGTAATTTGTCCATAGGAACAAGGTGTTCTTCGTCCGTTGCACTTCCGCTGCGGACTTGACACGCAATACCGCAATTCAAAATAGGAACAGGCTCCATCCCCAAGTCCTCGCACATTTGGAAATACTCATAAAAACCAAGTCCGTAGGTCATCATATACGGCTCTGTCGCAGACGGATTCCATATGTTTATCATTTCCTTACGCTCCGACACATCACCGATTGTATCTTTCCAGTTCCAAGCCGTATCCATCGTCTGTCCCTCAACGGCACAACCTCCCGGAAAACGCAAGAATTTAGGGTGCATTGCCTCAAGCTGTTCCATCAAATCCTTACGCAAGCCGTGCCCTTTGTATGTATCCTCCGGCATAAGCGATACCATATCTACATCAAGGTCACTGTCGCCTGTATTTGTAACAATAAGTCCGCTGCCGTCACTTTCAAGTTCTTCGTCAGCAGTGAATGTAACAGAATACTTTTTCCAATCGTCTTTTGAATTACATTTTATAACGGCAGCAGCCTCATTAAAAGGTTCAACCTCAAAACTAGCCTTATGTTCATCTATTACAATTCCCAACGACACCGTCAGTTCACCCTCGCCGCGTGCATATACCGAAAAATCATATTTTTCGCCATTTTTAAATTCCATTCCGCTGAAAGATGTACCTTTATCGCAATCCCATTCGGTTCCGTCATAAAAACCGTCATTCCAAATCATTTCACCTTTCGGAATGGTAATATATGTAGGATTATTTTCGTTCATCGGTTTATCTGTTTTAACCTGTATATTTTCGGCGGTATAATATTTGCCGTCCTCTCTGTTAGGCTCTTTATATATTGAATAAAGTCCCCAATTATATAAATGTCCTTCTTTTTCATCACTCTTTTCAAAAGAACGGTTTTGCACCATTTCCGCATAAAGTCCGCCGTCTGCGGCAGAGTTAATATCCTCAAAGAACAATCCCCACATATCGTCCGAAACGTCCTTACTTCTGTCCGAAGCGTCAATATTAATCGAATAAGGATCTTCCTCACTGCCCGTCACATACAGTGTATACTCTCTTTCTGTGTTGCCGTATGACTGCACAAGTGTTACTGTTTCGGCGGTTTTATTATGCTTAACCTCACCTGTTTCAACATTTACCAATCCAAGATTATCTGTTTCATTCCACACGATACCGTCCGCCTGCGGTAAAGTTATACTGTCGCCTGTCACAATCTGTTCATCGTCTATCGCATATGAATCAAGCATAACATCGGCATTTATTTCACCGTCAGCCATAACTTTTAATATTTCGTCCTGTGAAAGTGCGGTGTTATAAACTCTGAAATCGTCCACTACCGCCGACAAATATGCGTCACCGTCATAGTGCGACTTACCTATATAATTGGCAGTGTTTGTAAGTTCGGATATATCCTTTATACCCGACTTACTCTTTATAAGTCTGCCGTTTCTGTAATATGAAACGGTATCGCCTTTAATTGTTATCGCATAGTTTACCCATTCTTTTGCGGTTTCCTGCGCGCAATCCATTGTATCAACGGTTGCACCGTTTTTTATCTCCACTCTTGAAGCACCGCTACTGTACGGTGCAAAGAAAAAGTTTTGGTTTGAGTCAGTACCAAAATCGAAAACTCTGCCCCATGTTGTGAATTTATTAATCTTCACCCACGTTGTAATCGTCATATCGCTTGACAGAATATTATCCGGCAATTCGGCATAGCCGTCCGTACCGTCAAGCAAAAGACCTTTACCCTTGTTACCGTCATCAGTTACACTTGCACCGCCCGACAGTTTTAATTCATTCTTGCCGTTTTTATCGGCAAGCTGTTTGTTTCCGTCAAACGTGTACTGTAAAACGGGTTTCGGCACATTTTCCGCCGCAATGCTCACACACGGTAATGACGTAAACGTCATTGCCAACGCAGATACCACTGCAATAAGTTGTTTTTTCATAATTTCTCCCTCTTTTTATATAAATTTTATTTGTGACTTCTGTAAATACATTCCGCAACATATTGTTCCAATGCATTCCAATCTTCAATACGTCCTTCTTTTATCGCCAAGTCAATCTCCGCAACTCGCCTTACCATCCAAACAAGCGAATCCTCCGAAAAGCCTTTTGCGCTGTTTATATATTTTCTTGCAACGAACAACGGAACGCCTATTTCCGATGCCACCTCAGCTTGTGGCGCACCGTTCATTAATTTTACACGAAGCATTTTTTCAAATGTCGAAAGCATTAAATATATAAGCGTAAACACATTTTCTTTGACCGTTTTTAAATCGGCAAGCGTTTCCATTGCCTTTTGTGTATTGCCGAGCATAATCGCGTCAGTAAGTTCAAAAACGATAACTTCCATTGACTTTGAAACAACTCTGTCAATATCGGTTTTATATATTTCTTCGTCACAAAAATCAATCAACTTTTTAATTTCATTATTAATGTTCGCCAAACCTCTGTCACATATGGTTATAAGGTAATACGCATTTTCTTTTGAAATCTTCTTTTTTGCGTTCAGAAACTGCTTGACAACCCACGTCACAAGGTCAGCCTCACTCAAATAAGTAAATTCAACCACTGAGCCGACCTTTGCCGCCGCCTTATACAAAGCACTTCTTTTATCAACCGCTGTTTCATCGAAAATCACGACTGTATCGTCAGATATTCTTTTAAACTTTTCGGTCCAAAATTCCTTTTTTTCTTCTGTCGATGCCTCATCTTTTCCGCTTTTCAACTGAAAAATACCGCTATCCTTAATGTGTATCAGCTTTTTATCCGTCATCATCGGAAAGCTTTCCCATGCATCGTCATATTCCGAAAATGCAACGTCACGACCTTCTATTTTTATGTGGTTAAAATCGGGGAATCCGCCGTCCGGAACGCAGTCTTTTACCCTATTAACGTACATTTCACGCAGGTAATCCTCCTCACCGTAAAACACATACAAAGGCGCTAAAACACCCTCTTTAAGCTGTTTTTTCAGTTTTAACAAATTTCCGTTTTTCTTTTCCGCCATTCTTATCTCCTATTATATATATCCGTTTCGGCACTGCCGTTTTTATGTATTATAAATTTTATATCGCCGTCATAATCAGTACGAAAAACCTGTGCATTTTTCAGTCTTTCAAGTACATCGTCATTCGGCAAATTATATGGATTATTCTCACCGACGCTTATAACCGCATATTCGGGAGTTAATTTTTCAACCCATTCCTCACACGTTGCGGTATTCGAGCCGTGATGTGCAATCTTTAACAAGTTCGTTTTGCTTGCTTTTCCGTCGTCAATCAAATTCTTTTCGGCAAATGATGACATATCACCCGTAAATGTTGCAGAAAAACCGTTATACTCAACGTAATACACATATGAAGTATCATTTTCATCATCACTTAACCCTGTCTTATTTGACGGAGGAATAATTCTTATTGTCATTCCGTTACTATAAGTAAGAAGTGTTTCCTGTGAAATGTAATGCACTGTTGTGCCGTTTTCCCTTGCGGTATTTTCAAGTGCCGAACGCCATTCACTGCCCTCCATATTATCGGGCAGAAATAAATTTCTTACCTTTATATTCTCCATTGCCGCTATAATTCCCTGCACATGGTCTTGATGATAATGACTTACAAACGCACTGTCTGCCTTTGTTATCCCCTCTGTTTCAAGATAATCAAGGTACACCTTTTCACCGGGGTTGTAATCAGAATACGAATTACCACCGCCGCCGTCTATAAGCACATTAAATCGGTACGGTGCTTGAATTACCGCACCGTCACCCTGACCGACATTGACGAATGTAATTTCCACATTATTTATACTAATCACTTCGCCTATTACATACGAAGTCATCAATGCCGCCGCAACAAAAATCGCAATACGCATTTGACTGTTTTTCTTCTTGATATATTTCACTCCGCCGACAACGGCAAGAGTGTATATAATAAGTAATAACAAATTCGGTTTTGCGACTGTATGCGATACAAGACCGAATTTATATGAAATTGTCGGCACAAGTTTTAGTATAAACAGCACGCAATCAACCGCCTGTTTAATCAGCGGTGCGGTATTGAATATCGCAAACATTACAAGCAAAATCGGTGCAAGCACCATAATCACCGTCACACAAGGCAACATTATTATTGACAAAACAATAGAATATATCGAAACAGCACCGAAAAAGTACGCTGAAACAGGCAAAAGTCCGATTGTACAAATTATGCCTATCGCAAAAAGTCTGCGAATGTATTTTATATGTATAAATTTAAGTTTACCGTGCACACAGTCGTAAAAGTAATATATCATAATTGCCGACAGCACCGACATCACAAAACCTGCGTCAAACAGCATTATCGGGTTTGCCGCTCCGACCGCAAGCAACGTTATACCGACTATATCCGGATAATATTTACGTCCGAATTTACTTTCGGTAAATATTATTACCGCTATCATCACAGCCAATCTGACCGAAACGGTATTGTTTGCATTTGCGAAAGCATATATAATAAGAAGAAACACCGTCAAAATATCGCGTGTCCTCTTTTTAAATATGCCCAAAACAAGCGTTATTAAGGACATTAAAAGCATTATATGAAGATACGAAGAATAAAAATATCTTTTCGTACCCGTTTTGGTAAGTATCTTATCAAAATCGTCCGAAAATTCTTTTTTATCCCCTATCAACACAGCCTTCATTATCGCATTGTAATCGCCCTTGTAATGCTTGTCAATTAATTTTGAAATTGAGTTCTTAAACGAATTGTTAATCGCATATGGTGAATAATCTTTTATCACTTCGTCCGAAAGTTTAACTTCACTGCTGTATGATTTAAAGAAAATCCCCAATTTTTTATAATATTTCTTATAATCAAAGCCATTTCTATTCAATTTTTCAGGAAGTTCGTCGATAAATCCGCTGAAAGTTACAGTATCACCGTATTCCGGCTTATTATCGGAAGTAAGAAGGATTTTATCCCTTACCTTTTCATTATTTACTTTACGCACATCGATTACATATCGTACATTTTCATCTTCTTCACTGTCCTGCGGTATCTCGCACACGCGCCCGACGGCAGTCACATACCGCCCTTCATACTTATACAAATCATGTGCATTTTCGCTCACTTGGGCGTTGCAAAGAACTGTGCCCATAACAAGTGCCGTCATCATAACAAGTATTTTTGTATTGAATTTATGTTTAAAAACCGACACAACTGTCAATACCATTATAAGGGACAAAAGAAAAATTAATGCAAACGCAATGTCTATGCGTTCGTAAATATACACCCCAATCGAAAAGAATACGGCGATTTTAATATATTCAACCATATTTCTTACTCCTTGTATGCTTTAATTATATCAAATCGCAGTTTTCTTTACAACGGCAATGTAACTTTTGTAATCTTTGTAACGCGTTTGTAATATAAATGCACCGATTTTTACAAAGAAACATACTTTACGCGTAATCTGCCTGTAATATTAGGCTGAAATTCTGTAATTTTTGAATTATTTGAATTTTGTACACTTTTACATTATTTCACCTACAAAACGTACTGTTTATGCGACATATTGAACATTTTACCCCTTGTTTCATGTTACAAAAGCTACTGTTTTATTACTGAATTGTTACAAAAAGAATACGATACGATTAAAAAAGTGTTGACAAATGGTTTAATGTGGTGTATAATCCTGTTTGTAATGTTTTAGAAATATATTAGAAATACAAATGCAATTTAAGTAATCGTTAAGAAAACTTAAATCATTAGGAGGTTTTATTTTATGAAGAACTTTAAGCATTCACTTATTGCTGTAATAGCAGTAGCAATGATAAGTTCACTTGCAGTAGCACAAGCATCCGGCTTAAACAATTCAAAAACAGAAAGAGAACAAAGAATAAATGCGGCAGCAGCAGAGCAGAGCATAACAATCGCTCAAAAGGATATTACAGACGCAGTTAAAGGTACTGCCGAGATTTCAACAGAATCTACAGAGACTTCTGCTGAAAATACAGCAGAAGAAAGCGAAATCGCGGCAAAGAGTTTTTACCCTCTTGGCTATGTACTTATCTCAAACGGTTCACTTGACGTAAGAGAAACTCCGTCAGACGAGGCTAACGTTATCGACAAAGTCGAAGTATGTACAGAAGTTGAAGTTATGGAAAACTCAGAGGGTTGGTACAAAATAGCTTATAACGGCGGTAAGACAGGTTATGTTCCAAGCGAATCGATAACTCAAGATAAAAACCTTGCAGACGAGGCTAAAAAGAGTTATACTAATTACAGAATTGCTCAAGTTACACTTTCAGGCGAATCTGTAAGAGTAAGAAGTGCAGCAAACACTGACGCAGATGTTATAGAAGAACTTTCAGACGGTACTTATGTATATGTACTAAGCGGTGAAAATGATTTTATAAAGATTTGCTACGGTGATGACTATAAAGAAGGTTACGTTATCAATACTTCCCTTCAATTCACAGGCGAATGGATAGAAAAAGACACTATCGCACAAAAACAACAGGAAATTGCAGACGCAAAGGCAGCCGCTGAAAGAGCAGAAAGAATTGCCAAGCAAAACGCAGCCGCAGCCAACGTTGCAACATCTGCACCGTCAGCATCTTCACAATCAGAAGAAACACAGTCGGCTCCGTCATCTTCATCAAAGGGACAATCTATCGTAAACACAGCAATGCAATATCTTGGTGTTCCGTATGTTTGGGGCGGTACTTCCCCATCAGGTTTCGACTGCAGCGGTCTTGTGCAGTATGTATGTTCAAAGAACGGTATCAGCGTAAGCCGTGTAGCGGCAGACCAAAGAAATAACGGAACTTATGTAAGTCGCGACAACCTACAACCGGGTGACCTTGTATTCTTCGGCAAGGGCGGTAACATTCACCACGTTGGTATCTATGTAGGTAACGGAAATATGATTCACGCTCCTCAAACAGGTGACGTTGTTAAGATTTCTTCAATCAACACAGAATACCGTATTTCTCAATACGCAGGTGCAGTAAGAGTTTACTAATTCGATTTAATTATACTGTCCTCTCAAAATGAGAGGACAGTATTTTTTTGTGTTATTTTACAGTTAATTATTGACATAAATCTGTTCGATATGATATAATTCGATTATAAATATTGTAAATTACGGAAAAGGAGATGTTGTTATGAATAAAAAAATTATAAGCCTGCTTTCCGCACTTACTCTTACTGCTCAAATCGTGCCATGCGCTTTGGCTGACAATGACGCGAAAGTGTATGTTAACGATACAGAAATGGTTACAGACGCACCCATAATTATCGAAAACGACCGCACCCTTGTACCTGTACGTGCAATCTTGGAATATCTTGACTACAATGTAGATTGGGACGGTGCCACGCAAAAGGTTACAATCGCAAAAGATGAAACTACATTAAATCTAATAATCGGTGACACGCAAGCAACTCGTGACATCATATATAAAGGTAACACACATAGCTATAAAAATCCTCTTGAAGTCGCACCGCAAATAATCAATGACTCCACATACATTCCGCTTTCCGATGTTGCAAAAGCATTTGCTTTAAACATCACTTGGGACAGCGACAACAGAGAAGTCCACATCACCCAATACAAAAAGGGAGATTTAACTCCGCTAATTGAATTCGGCATTATTTCAGATGACGATTTAAACAAAGGCGAATACATCACAACTCAAGAGGCACTCAACACAATACAAAAATTTTATACAATGCCGAGCGAGTCGTATTTTAATCGTTGGTATTCGTCTGATAAATTTGAAAGCCTGAACAATATTGATGATTCATCAAAAAAGCTACTTATTCATCTTCATTCCCGAAACTTGCTGACATTGGATGATATAGCAGAATTAAAGCTTGAAGATAATCTTACCAATCTTCAAGCATTGACTTATACCATACGAATGACAGGCAGTACATACGATTGTAGCTCTCAAATCAAAGAAATAAGACTGAGCGAGCCAAGCGATATTTACAGCACCGCTTACGAAAGAAACTTTATCGATAGCGAAGATACCGCAAACGCACAATCGCCTATATCAAGGGCAAATTTTTACGAACTTTTGAATAAAATATTGTTCTTTAACTATTCAAGAGGTGGCGGTGCAGGTATATATACAACAAGTTTATATAAAACATTGCAAAAACAAGTTTCGTAATTCATAAAAACCTAAACTCTTTTGAGTTTAGGTTTTTATTTTGCCTATTGACAAAATTCGCATACAGAGTTATAATAGTTAGCAAGCTAACTATTAGCATACTAATAATAGAGGTGCTTTATGGATAAAAGTTTTCATTATATGATAATGGTAAACCAATCATTGTTTCAAAAAAAGGTATTGGACGTTCTATCCCCCTATAAACTCACAGCAGGTCAGCCAAAAGTGCTTGACTATTTAGGTAAGCATAACGGTTGCATACAAAAATCAATCGCCACAGGGTGTCAAATCGAGCCGGCAACGCTTACCGGCATACTGTCACGCATGGAAGAAAAAAAGCTTATTATACGTCAAACAAAGGACGGAAACAAGCGTTCTTTATATGTGTATTTAACCGATGAGGGCAAACGGCTTCAAGAAATAGTGAATGATACTTTTAAAAAAGTCGAAAATGAGATTTTGAGTGGAATTTCAGAAAGTGAAAAAGAGCAGTTTATCAACACATTTTTTAAAATATGCAATAATATGACAAATACGGAGGAATTACAGTGACAGACAAAACAGAATTAATTAAACGATACATATTTTTACTCGCGGGACTTTTCGTCAACGGACTCGGCGTAAGTTTTATCACAAAAGCCGGACTCGGTACTTCACCGATTACAAGTATCCCCTACACTCTAAGTCTTGGTTTTACGCCGACAGTCGGAATGTTTACGTTGGTTTTTAATATTTTTCTTGTAATTCTTCAAGTAATTCTTTTAAGACGTAATTTTCAACTTCAAAACTTGTTGCAGCTGCCGATTATCGCATTGTTTTCATTCTTCATTGACTTAACAATGTCATTGCTCGGATTTATGCAGCCCGAAACATATGCTATGAAAGTTGTATCACTTATAGTAGGCTGTTTAATTCTCGGTTTCGGTGTGTTTATGGAAATGGTCGCAAACGTTGCAATGTTGCCGGGTGAGGCAACCGTCAGAGCGGTTTCCGATGTGTTCAGTACCGATTTCGGTAAAACCAAAATCGCATTCGATTCGTCTATGACAGTAATTGCGGCAATTTTATCGTTTATAATGTTCAGACACCTTGACGGCGTCCGCGAAGGAACTATTGTTGCCGCTATTCTTGTAGGCTTTATCGCAAGACTTTTCAAAAAATATATCGGCGGAATAGAAAAAATACTTATTTCTTGATTTTAGTCTTGACATTAGAAGATATTTATGGTATTATAATTGGGTAATTTGCCGATGTGGTGGAATTGGCAGACGCGCGGGACTCAAAATCCCGTGATGGCAACATCGTGTGGGTTCGACCCCCACCATCGGCACCACAAACCTTGTAAGCAGTAATGTTTACAAGGTTTTTCTTTTATTCCGCCAGAATGTTTTCAAACAAAATTTACCTGCAAAATTGTATAGGCTGCTACATACTATATCAGACGTTAAATCCCTAATCAAAATCACTGTGGCAATAACCCCACTCACATATTCATCTTTATTTTGAATACCCCAAAACAAAAAAGAAGAACCAAACTAATGGTTCTTCTTTTAAATTGTCATTCTTTTTTAATCCTCAAAAGCCGCAAGAAGTATATCGTTATATGCCCAATGTGTTTCAGAAACATCACTGAATGGGCAAGTTAATTTTTCAAGAATTTCAGGAGTCATTTTTCTATCAGTAATTCTGTTGATAATCGCAACTGCTTCACTTCTTGTAAGCTTATTATCAGGCAAGAATTCATCATTCACATAACCCGCAACAATTCCCTTTTCTGCCAAGGCATTTATATACTTTTTGCACCAATCAAGTCTTGCAATATCGGTAAATTTATCTTCGCCGTCCAACGGTTCAATATTAATATATCTTGCGATTATAGACGCAAATTCTGCTCTTGAAATCATATCTTCCGGACGGCATAAGCCATTTTCATCACCCGAAATATAATTCTTTTCTACTGCGAAATTGATATAATTCTGATACCATGTACCATCGTGTACATCGCTGAACTTATTTGCATATATCTTATTTACATCAAAGTCACCGTCAAGCACCGTCAATATCTTCGCCACTTCCGCACGAGTAATTGTATTATCCGGTCTGAATTGTACCACGCCGTTTTCTTCATAACCGCTTATATACGGTTCATGCTTGGTTATCGGCATTTCCGTTGGATTTGGTGTTTGATTTCCGTCATTCGGTTTAGGCGAATTCGTCGGTTCAACAGTCGTTATTGGTGTTTCGGTCGGAGTCGGTGTAGGAGTAGCTGATGATCCTTTATTTCCGCCGCCTGATCTCTTCTTTGTTATCGTTACATAATACTTATGTTCTACACCATATTTGTTTTTCACTGTGTAGACAACAGGATTTTTTTCTGAATCTGTAAAGTCCTGCGCACCTTTTGGCGAATAATCGTCACCGTGTATTTGCAAAACAGGTTCAACACTGTTAAGCTTTGCACTTGACTTCAACACCAATTTTACATTATCGTCTTCATACTCTGTTTCACCGTACTGTCCGTCAACAGTCAAACTCTCCAAATACGGATCATCACCAACACGTTCAATATGTACCGTATAAGTTACATCTTCATCGGCTGCCGATGAAAGCGTATACTTAACAGGATTGTCCAAATTACTGAAATCTTGTGCGGTATCGGCACTCGGTGATATTTCATCAGCGTCAAACGTGATTTGCGGTGTCACAGATGATAAATCATAGATATACGGTGATGATATATATATATCCGTACCATCTATCTTCGTTTCACCCTCTTGCACATCAGGTAATGTAAATTTAGTTATCTTACGAGTCGTACGTCTTGGAACTGTGATTTTTGTTTCACTTGAATAATTTGTATCAAAACCATCTATAACAAATTCAATTCTGTATTCCTGCTCACTTTCAGTATTGTAGTTAGTAGGAATATTAAGAGTTGCTGTTGCTGATTTATCTTCAAATGAAATTGTTTTTCCTTCTATCTTTGCACCACCGCTTATAGGCACTGCATACACCTTTACATCTTCAAAGAATATACCGTTCAAGCCTACTGTTACAAGTCCGCCCTTAAACGTTACCGGTGAAGTATAACTCACCTCGTTAATAGTAGGTTTACCATCTCTTGAAATATGTACAGTGTATTCTCTGTCCACATCATCCGCCGCCGATACCTTGTATACAAGTGACTTTGTTTCGTTATCAAAGTTCTGCTCCCCTTCCGGCGCATAACTGTCACCGTCAATTCTGAGATTCGGTGTAAGCTTGCTTATGTCAGTATCATACTGTACTTTTACATAAACATCCTTATCCTGTATATCAGCACTGCCAACTTGATTTTGAACATAGAAATTAGTTATAGTCCTCGTCTTACGTCTCGGAACTGTAACAGTTTTTAGCGGAACATACGATACATTTTCAAATCCGTCAACATCAAATACCAATGTATAATTCTTTGAATTTTCAGTATCATCATTTTCAGGCATTGTTATACTTGCAGACGCACTTCTGAAACCGTCCGTTACATCGCCGACAACTGCATCATGGCATTCAATCTTGCTATTTCCGTCCTCCGATACGGCATAAACTTTCATACTTTCGTTGAAAATACCTGACATTTCAACCTTAACATCACTGCCCTTAAATGTTTCGGGAGCATTTGAAACCGATACACTTGTTATTGTCGGCATACCCGAACGCTTAACTGTTACAGTATATGTTTTTGAAACACCTCCGTCACCTGTCACGGTATATTGTACAGGGTTTGTGAAATCCTGTGTTCCCTTTGGTGTGTAATCCTTACCGTCTATATCAACTTTAGGCGTCAACGCTGTTAAATCAGTCGTATAAGGCATATACAACGTGATTGTATTGTCGTCATCATTGATTTCGGCGTCCTTAGTCTGGTTGTTAATTCTAAAGCCTGTAATTCTACAGCTTTCTTTACGCGGTACTGTAACAATTCCCGACAGACCGATTTGCTGTTCTCTGCCGTTAATCGTTATTTTAAAGTCATATTTCTTATCCTCACTTGTATCATTTTGAGGTAATGTAACTTTACCGATTGCATGACCTCCGTAGCCGTCATATTCAAGCATTACCTTTTGAGTTTCTCCGTCACCGCGAGGTACTGCAACAACCTCCATTGTATCCTTAACCTCATCATCTCTTAAATACGGTATAAACTGACCTGTTATATCAACTGTTATATCAGTATCATTAAATGTTTTAGGTTGATTTATGTTTACGTTGTTTACCTTTGCAACGCCTTCTCTCAATACATTGATTTGATATACATTTTTTGTTCCGTCCTCTGCAATGACGGTGTATTCTTTTGTACTGTTCAAATCTTGTGCGTCTGTAGGCGTATATGATACACCTGTATGACTTACTTTAGGTATTACATTGTTTAAATTCGTGTTGTACGGTACATACAAGTACAACTTATTTCCGTTTCTTGAAATTTCACTTTGGTTTTCCGAAACAACAAAATCTGTCAATTCTTTTCTGTTCGACTTTCTTTCCGGAACGGTAAGCGTTGTATTTCCAGACAAATCCTGTTTTTCACCGCAAGCACTTACAGATAATTCATAAACTCTCTTTGTATCATTATCATTCTTCGGAACATTAAGCGTAGCAATGTAATTACCGGTTTCGTCAACCTGTGCGATTGCAGTTGATATACCGCTTCCTTCAAATTCACCGCTTACAAGTTTTGCACTTACGGTAATTGTTTTTTCATGGTTTAGTGCATTTGCCGCATTATCAAGATTATCACCGTTAATCCGAACCTGTACTCTGCTTTCCGAGTTTTGTTCAGGGTCTTCAAACGTTATGCTGTTCACTTGAGGTGCTGCCTGTTTTTCAACATGAACAGTATAATCCTTAGTTGTAACCTTATCCTCCGCTGTAACCGTATAAACTACATCAGATGTAAAGTCCTGCTCTGTAGCCGGCGAATATGTCGCATACATATCTTCAAGCTCAACATTCGGCAGCAATGATGTAATATCCGCGTCAAAAGGCATTGTAATGCTTATATTTTTACCTTGTTCACCCGATATTTTTGTATCGCCTATTTGATTATTGATTGTAAAATCATTTATACCGATAAGTCCGCGCTCTTTTCTCGGGACTCGTATAGTTGAATTAACACTTGTTTGTTCGGTATCGCCGATTTTAGCTTTCAATGTATATATTTTATCCTCTGTATCGCTTGTATTTTCAGGAATATTGATTTCTGCCGTATATATATCAACACCGTTTACAAGGTCATATGTTGCCTCGACAGGATCAAGTCCGTCATCAGAATAAATATATACCTTTCTGTTATTCTCGTTTTCCGCATTCTTTATACTGCTCAATGCACGTCCGATTATTTTTACCGTAACGGTAGAAGCCGCACTTGATGTTGGGTTTCTAAGGCTCAGAGATGTAATCACCGGAGTTGCCTCTTTATATATCTTAATCATATAATCGGCAGTCGTTGTACCGTCTTGAGCAGTTACCGTATATTTTGTTCTCGCATAGCCGTTTATATCAACAGTATATTGTATCGGTTTACCTTGGTCATTTGAAATTCTTCCGCCGATATATGTAAGTTTTGAAGGCGTATAATAATCTTGATACTCATGATCATATGGCATATAAACCGTGATTGTATGACTGTCTTCCGATTCATAAATTGTACTTTGACCAAGCTGACCGTCTATTTCAAAATTCGTTATACTGCACACACTTTTATCATAATCGACTATTAAGTTATTTTTAAGTTTTGTTTCTTTATTCTTAACATCATAATATACTTCATAGACAACAGGTTTTTCTGCACTTTGGTTTTCCGGAAGAGTTATCGACGCAACATAATTGCCGTCTGAGTCTTTAATAACGTCACTTTCCAAAACAAGAGGAATATCCTCCAGGCTCTTTACTCTTATTTTAACGTTGCCTATAATTGACACACCTTTAACATTAAAGTCAACTTTACCGCCTTTATTGTCTTTTTGCGAGCTGTCATAAGTAACCGACTCTACATATACGGAATATAAAATTCCTTCTGCCATTGCACTGTCAACTTCTATTGTACCTGAATAATCATCTTCGCTATAGCCTACACTCATATTATATGAACCGTTAGGAACCATTAAGCACAATATATGGTCGTCGCCAATATAATAATCTGTATCTTCATATGTACAAATATTTTCTGTTCCCTTTGCACCATTCAATGTTGCTTTTACTTGATAAAGATTATCTCCGTTCGCATTTTTAACTGTTGATGTACTGTTTTCGGCAATATTAATATACGTCTTGCTGTCTGTAATAAATTCACCGTCACCACCGACTGCAGTTCCGGTAACAGCAGTAAGATTTGTCGGTACACCTGTTATTGTCAGCTTCGTATTCGCCTCGGTATTTACTGCATTTGCACCTATTCCGCCTTGAACATCAAGCAGATTGGCAAGTGGATTTGTTTCTGTTGATTTTATAGTAGGCTGTGGATTGTTTGAATACGAATTTTTTACAGAAATGGCATTACCCATCATTGATCTTAATGTACAGTTACCGTCTATTGTTATATCAACATTTCCCATAATATTTATCGGAGTAGCCGAATTAGACATTTTTATATCAAGATTCTTCAATGTAACAGGCGGAAGTTTCGTTGCCGAATCAAGGTTAACTATATTTTCTGTTGTTGTTCCCGTTATTACATATCCTAAATCGTTGGTTTTATATTGTACACCGCCATAGGTTACATAAAGATCAGTTACATAAACACTGCCATTTGAAACATCATAAACATCGGCTTGCTTTTCGGTATGTTCTGAATCCAAAGTAAGATTTACAGTATATGTCACTTCACTCTTATCATTACCCGTTATTTTATACGTTGCTGATGTTGTATTATTAAATTTCATTGCATCTTTTTGAGTAAATGCACCGATAAATTCTATGTTAGGTGTAATATTTTTCAATATGATGTTATAAGGTACTTTTACAGAGATTACTCTGTTCTCATTATCTATAACAGTATCCCCGATTTGACCCGGAATTTTAAAAGAAGAAACACTTATCTCTGTATTGTTTGTACAATTAAATGTATTCTTTGACATCGAATCAACTTTTGAATATCTGTAATATATTGTACCGTTTTTATATACACGAATCCATTGATTTCCGGTATTTGCATACAAATACAACTTACCGTTTTTGTCTGTACGTGTTTTTATTTTCTTTTCTGCACCTGTATCATTATCAGAAACAAGTGAGTATTCAACATCTTGCTCATCTGTTATTCCGTCAATCGTTGTTTCTACCAAATACTGATTATACTTAGTTGCAGGAATTGTTCCGGAATTATTAAACGCATCAAATGATGGGTCATTATTTGGTGTTGTTCCGAGAGTTGCGTCTACACTTCCGCCATTAATTGTAATAGCGCCGTACGGAGTCTTATTTCCACCGTTACCGATGCCGTAACCTGAGCCGTTACCGACAGCTTTAACATAACCGCCGTTTACAATGACATTTCCGCCTCGGCCGCTTGTTCCAGATGCACTGCCTGTACCGCCTCCGATACCTGCCGCATTACTTTCAGAATCATCATCGGCATATGCATAAACATTACCGCCGTTTATAAGTACGTTGATACCCGAACCGTCCTTACCGCCTCCGATACCGGCACCGCCATTTCCGCCATAAGCATATACAGTACCGCTGTTTACAGTAAATTGCTTCATATCTCCGATACCGGCACCGTTTGCAGACTTAAATGTTATAACACCGTCATTATCACCCGAATCTTCAACAATAAGTTTTGAAGTAGCCGTTATACCTCTTACCGCCGCAAGATTTACAGATTGTGACTCAATTTTATTTGTGCCTTTCAGTCTAAGGGTCAGCTCAACATCGTCACCTATCGTCAATGCATTGTTTATAGATGAACGAGATAAAATATTAATATTATCTAAAACAATGGTAGGATTTGCACCCTGTACCACTTCAATTACATTACTTGTTTGACTTGTTGATTGAACTATATATATTTCCATATTCTTTGGAATATCATAGCTTGTTGTACCAACCGTAACTGTTACTATATCGTTATTATCATTGTTTTTTGTTATTTTGATATTTCCTTTTGAAATATCAAACTGTGATTTATCATCACCTGTCAAAGAAATATCTTTTGAATTATTAAAAATATATCCATTTAAAGTTGCTGTTACCTTAACACGAATTTTATGAGTTCCCTGCTTATAATGTGCAACTATATATCCGTCCACAACTTCTGCCAAATCACTGCTTATTGCTGTTTCATTTTCGTCAGCTGTTGTTAATGTATATGTACAATTAAGAATATGAGTAGGATAAGTACAATCACTTGATTTTTCAAAATCAGTTGTTAATTTGATTTTTGTCTGTCCGACAATTTTATTTACAGTTATTTCATCAGGTACAGATAATTTAATTGATGAATTTGTATCTGTACATGTACAGTCTGAACCCGAATATTCTGTCAGTGTTGTTTGGTTTTCTATATCGTCTGTACGATATATTTTACCGGCATATGTTAAGGCATAGCTTGTTGTATCTTCTGTTACATATACATACAGCTTTGCTTCGCTGTCTGTTACTGTTTTCCATGAGCCGACAGTAACTTCTTTATTTGCCATTTCAACTGCATCCGGCATTGTCAGAACTACTTGTTTAAGTTTATTTCCATCCTTATCTTGAACTTTGTCATAATCTGTGCTTCTGAACGTACCATCTACACTGCCGCCGTTTATGTATATATTATTTACACCAAATTGTTCTGTTGTGGGAGTCATTCTTCCCGGTCCTATGGAATAAGTCACCGAAGCACCGGCTGTTGCTTTAATATATCCGCCATTTACGATAATCTCCGCATTAGACTGACGCTCCACACCGCCTATGGCTGTTCCGTATCGTCCTGCACTCGCATTTATGATACCGCCGTTTATTTCTATTGTACATCCGCTGACATTACCAGATGTTTTTACACCTCCGCCTATAGCTGTACCTTTCATTCCTCCGACAGCATTAATAGTACCGCCGTTTATTATAATCTTACCATGTAATTGATTTAGATTCGCACCGATTCCCGATGCTTGTGCAGTACCTGTTACATTAAGAATACCATCACCGTCAACAGTCAAAATCGAATAATCCGACTCTATACTATTTGCTGCAACATTAATACCTGCCTTACCGTTTTTTTTAGCAATAACGGTATTTGTGCCGTTTATGTGTAAATTAACAACTGCACCGGATTCAATTATAATAGGCGAACTTGTTGCAGACGTCATCGTTACATTTTCAACCGTCAAATCCGCCTTTACACCTGTTTTTACCGTCACAATATTTGTAACATCAACAGAACCGATATAATATGTACCGTCTGTATTAATTGTCACATCACCGTTTTGTAAATCTGAACTTAGGTCTGTTCCGTCTGTCATAGGTGCAACATCATTTTTATTTATATTTACAGTATCCGTTGAATTATCCAACGGTACGTTCGTAGCCGCTATATTTTCTTCCGTACTTTTTTCATTCGGAGATGAAGTTGCCAAAACCTCAGTCTGCTCCGAATTGATTTCTGTTTTGATTTCATCAGCCGACACCGCAAAATTCAATGTCGGTAAAAGCATTGATAAAGCCAATATTATAGAAACCGCTTTTCTTTTCATTTTAATTCCTCTTTTCATATATCTTAACAATGTATAGCTATCCTTATTATATATTTTATAATACCACAAAGCACTTGAAATTGTCAATATTATACACTGAAAACGGCTGTTTTTAACACCGTTTCTCAACATTTTTAACAAAAAAGAGTTATGACAAATCAACTCCAAAATTGTTTCATCATAACTCCAATGTCAAATTATAACCAAGGATAATAAGCTTCCAATCTTACAGAGAATCTGTTTCTGATTGCATTAACATCATTATTGTCAATCCTGCCATCCTTGTTTACATCCCAAATACGCGCTTGTTTTACGCCGTTCGCATCAGCATCCTTACCAACAAGATTATTTGCATCAATACCGTTTACTGCTCCGTCACTGTTGACATCACCTATTCTTCTGTCCACAACTAACAAATATCTCTCCATAGTCGAATCGTTGATTTGATATGTAACCTTATACAAGCCTTCTACTCCGGATACGGCACTGACCGTTCCTTTTATAGTATCAGATGTCGAACCGTCATTTACATTCACGCCCGGATCAACAAATTTATCAAGACCGCTTGTTATTACAGTATATTCGTTACCGTCTGCATCAATGTTATTTATAGGATTATATGTAATATCGGCACTGCAATCCTTCGGCAAATAGTTTTCACTGAATTTGTGATTTGCCTTTAGGTAATCCAACGCTTCTTTCTGCCATTCCGCATCATGCGTCGTATCCTTATAAATCATAGCAGCCGGTGAATTACCCAAATTAAATGTATATGTAACATTAACAGTCATTGTTGCACTGAAAGAATTATCTAAAGTATAGTTGCTGTTTGCAAGTTCAATTACTATATCATACACACCTGCATTTGTAACACTGTTAAGTTTTGTTTCGGTATCACGTTTAACATATTTTACGGAATACAAATCCGATGCTAAAGCTTCAGTCGGTGTAACCTTTGCGGTATGTTCGTTACCGTCATAATCAACTACATTGTCTGTAACCGTAAAATTAACTGTTTTCGGCGTAACCGTTATTGTTTTCGATGATGTTGCATCAGCAATATAGTTGCCGTTCGGGAAAGTAATTATTATATCATATACACCGACATCCGTAATTTCAGTCAAGTCAGTTTCTGTACCTTGCTTACGGTATGTTATTGTATATTTACTGTCATCATACGGTGCGTCAACCGTCATATTCGGTTTGTGCGTCTTTCCGTCATATACCCAGCTTTCATCCGTTGTAAAGTGACCCGATTGCGGACTTATTGTAAGTTTATTATCATAATCATTTCCGATTGAATACACTATATCATTATCAAGTGTAATTTTTATCGTATAAACATCTGCATCGGTCGGATTTTCTACAGTTTCACCCTTTGAATTAGTATATGTAACTTTATATCCAATATCTGCGGGATCGGAAGAAACAGTTGCCTTATGACTGTTTCCGTCATATGTAAACGATGTATTTGTTACCGTAAAGTTTACATTTTCGCCTATGATTTTAATTGTACATTCGTCATATATCGTTTCATAGTTAGGGTTTGTTGTATGCACCCTTGCAGTATATATACCGCTTGAAACAGGCACATCGGTTGTGTATTCACCGCCGTTTCTGCTATACTCAATAACATATCCTGCCGCAGGCGGTGTTACCGTTACGTCAGCTGCCGTAAGCGGGTGAGGTAATTGGTCATATTGATATTCTTTGTCACCGCTTAATGAAATTGACGCACCTTGACGTTCAATTTGAATATGCGTATCACCCTCACGTTCCGATATGATACAACCCGATACATAAACATCAATATAATATGTTCCGGCATCTGTTACCGACGAAAGATTATCTTTACCGTATCTTATAATCGGTACAACGTCTGTCAGTTCATCACCGTTCATATCATAACATTTAACTGTCGCTGTATAACTGTTTCCGTCATATATAATATTCTTGGGAGCAGTTACATTAATCTTGATAGATCTCGCTCTTATATTAATCTTAAATGTAACATCTCTGTATGTACCGTCTACATTACTTATACGGATATTCATATTAGCATAATATCCGGCACTTGTCGGAGTACCCGTTATTGAACCGTCCTCGTTGACAGTAAGACCTGTTGGTTTAAAACCCGATATAAATTCAAAACTATATCCGTCATTGCTTCCGCCGCTCATTGTTATTTGTGCTGAGTACGGCTTATATGCCTCACCCATAGGAAGCGACGTTGTATCTACACTAAAGTCAGCTGCATGAGCACATACACCTGCCATAAGCATTGCTATCATTATAATCAAAAATGCAGATATTTTTTTCATTTATTACACCTCTTTTCCGTTAAATCAATTACACAGCTTATTATTTTAATTGTTATTGCATTTCCGAAAGCATTGTCCAAAGATACGGACAATGCCATTGGAAATGCAATAACACAGGGCGATAACCGCCCTGTGTCATTACATTGCTTTATTTATCGCATTTATTATAATTCGATATTTATTAAGCAGCAGGAGTTGCTTCAGGAGCTGTTGTCTTTTCAGGAGCAACAGTTGCTTCAGGAGTTACTGTTGTTTCAGGAGCAACAGTTTCTTCGGGAGCTGCTGTTTCTTCCGGTTTTACTGTAGGAACTACTGCATTTGCGCCAACCTTTCTTTCATTTACTGCAAGAAGAATGTCTGCCTCTGCCCAGTGACCTGCAATGTCATTAGGAGTAAATGTTACGATTGGTGTTGATTCTACAAGAACTCTGTTGATAATTGCAACAGCTTCAGCTCTTGTTAGCGGTGAATATGGACCAAATGTACCGTCTTCATAACCTGAAACGATGTTCTTGTCAGCTAAAGTTTCAATGTAATCCTTAGCCCAATCATTTTCAGTTACATCTGTGAAGATGTTATTGTATGAAATCAAATCATATCTTTGAGCTCTTGCGATAACTGCACTGATTTCGCCTCTTGTGATTGTATCCATAGGTCTGAATGTACCGTCTTCATAACCGCTTAATACATCCTTATCTTCAAGATAACCAATGTACTTGTTGAACCAAGCGTCTGAATCAACGTCAGGGAATGATGCTTGATACATACCGTCAGGTAGATCGTCACCATAGCTTAGTCTTGCAATCATAGCTGCAAGTTCGCCTCTTGTGATGTTGTTATTTGGTAGGAATGAACCGTCATCATAACCTGAAGCGTATGGCTTTGTATATTCTGTGTTGATTACAGGTGCTTCTGTCGGCTTAACTGTTGGTACAGGTGTTGGTGTTGCTGTAGCTTCTTTAACAGTTACAGGAATATTCTTAACTACGCCGTTAACCTTAACCTTAACAGTTGCTGTACCCTTACCAACCAATGTGATGTTACCGTTTTCGTCAACAGTTGCTACATCTTCATTTGATGATGTCCATGTTGGTTTAGCTGTTGAGCCTGTTACAGTAGCTGTAACTTTAATCTTATCACCTACAACACCGGAAACAGTATCCTTATCAAGTTTAATTGATACGCTGCGTCCGCCGCCGCCGCCACCGCCGCCGGCTGTTTGAGACATATAAAGTGTAGTTTCTGTTGAAAGTGTGAATGGATATGTAATAGCTGTCTTACCTGCAAGATCTGTGAAGTATGCCTTGAACTTGCTTGGCTTAGCTGTAAGAATCTTTGTATTAATATCGTTATCACTTGTTGCTGATGTCTCGTTTGTATAGATTTCAGCAAGTGGGCTTGTTGAAGTATTTACTTTGTAAACTACAAGGTGGTTCTTGTATGTTGTAGCGTCTGCTGTTGATGCAGGAGATGCTGCAAGTGTTTCTGTAGCCTTATATCTTGCAGAAACAGTATATGCCTTACCATTTTCAAGACCTGTAAATGTTGTTCCTGTCTGCCAATCTGTTCCGTTAATTGAATATTCAATATTATCACCCAAAGGACCTGCTACAACAATGTTGTTTGTCTTTTGGTTAACACTTACTGTTGGAGCTACAGGAGCCACTTGTGTACCTTGAGTAATCTTACCTGTTCCTTCAACTGTCGTATTTGCATCTATTTCTGTTTTACCGTCATCTTTAACCAATACATAGTTGCCTGATACATCTTCTTCACCTTCTCCGACCTTAGCGAACTTAAAGTCTGAGAATGTTACCTTTTGAGCGTCACCAACTTGTTCAGGTGTAGCAAATTCAGCTTTAAATGTTAGCTTAACCTTATCAGCATCAGTAGCTACAATAGCATCTGTTGGTAATGTTGCTGATGCATTTACATTATTATCACCATATGCTTTTGATGCCTCAAATGTGATGTCTGAAAGTTTGATTGGTTTTTTCTTTGCTGTTAGAGTAATTGTCTTAGTCTTTGTTGCTACGCCTTCTGTGTATGATACTGTTATTACTGTATCTCCATAAGGAAGCTTTGCAGTCTTATCAAATTCGTTACCGTCTTTATCCAATAGCTTGTAGTTTGTAACAGGAGCCTTTGTTGCTGAAGCACCTGTACCATATACTGCATTAACTACCAAGTCACTCAAGTCAGGTGTCAACTCAGGATATGTGTATGTTACCTTTGTAGGACCTGAAATTTCTATATCTGAGAAAGCTTCTTGAGTTACGCTACCCTTAACATTTACTGTTGCAGGCGTGAATGAATAGTTAGCTGCATCTGTACCTGTAAGAGCCTTTTCTGTAACTTCTACATCAGGAGTACCCGGTGTCTTTACATCATTAGCTGCATATTTATATGTAAATGGAAGTGTTACGTTATCTCCTTCAACTATAGATGAATTATCCTTAGTTAGTACCAATGAGCTATCAGCAGTTACATCAGCTGTAGCATTAGGGTTAGCCTTAACTGCAGGAACTTTTATAGCATCAGCATTAACTGTAAGAGCCTTTGCTGTAATTGTTGCAGCTGTCTTAAGTGTACCGTCAGCATTAATCTTATCTGTATCCGGTGCAAATGTGTACTTACCGTTTGTTTCCGGTAGTGTAGTTGTTAGTTTAATCTTCTTATCTGTGCCTACATTTTTATCTGTATATGCAAATGTACCTGTAACTGTGTATGAGTCAGGACTTACAAATGCTGTAGCTGAATCCTTAATTGAAATTGTAGGTAGTGTTTGATCTGCAGGAATAGTTAATCCGCCATCATATACCTTTGTAATTGTTGCGTCTGATACTGTGTAGTAAACTGTCTTTGCAGCTACAGTAATCTTAGCTGATGAAGTAAGTGTTTTACCGTCATAGATAAAGTCAACTGTCTTATCTTTCATATCAAGTGTGATAACAGGGTCAGCATTAACTACTGTTTCACCGATTTTAACTGTAATACCGGCTGCTGCCAAATCAGCATATGAGATTTTGCCTGTTGAGTTATCATCATATGTAACATTCAACTCAAGGTCATCTGTCTTAAGCTTATCGCCATATGTATAATCTGTCTTTCCACCGCTAATTGTTGCACTCTTAATCTTCTTTGCACCAAGTGTAGCAACTGAAACTACAGATTGTGTATTGCTACCTGCATTTGTGTAAACAACGTAAACCTTGTGATTACCATCAAGCATAGCTTCTGTAATCTTTGTGCTTGCTGTTACAGCTGTTGCTGTCTTAGCTTCTGTTTCGCTTGTTGCAATTACAACTTTGTAATTGCTGTCAAAGTTATCATATGCTACATCAGCACCTGTTGTTTCTGATGCTTTCTTAGCTTTTACAACGATACCTGTTGGGTCGAAGTTATCATCTTTGTTGTATGATGTCTTAGCAGCATTGTTTGTTGATGCTGAAATTGTAATATCATCATAATCTGATGTTACTTTAAATGGTGCACTCTTAACTGTTGTATCAGACTTAAGTGCTACTACAAAGTAGTTGTCGCCGTGAGTATATTTGTCTGAATCTGTTACTTGTGCAAGAACGTCGCCATCAGCATTAGATTTGTAAATTGCCAAGCCATTACTGGCATTTTCAAAGTTTGTAAATTTAATATCAGTAACTGTGTCGCCATTATTCTTTGTTATTTTAGCAACCAAATCCTTGAAGTTGATTGCTGTACCGTCATAAGCAGTTGTAGGAGCTCCGCTTACTACTTCAACCTTTGTAGTCTTAACGTCACTAACTGTTAATGCATCAAGGTCGCATATAAAGTTACCAACGATTGCATATATGTGATTACCGGTTACATCAGCTGTTAGTGGTGAAGGAACAGCTTTCAAGCGTGCATCGTCTGCTGCTGTAATACCTGCTGCACCATACTTATATGTAACAGTATCACTTGTATCAAGATCTTCATGTTTTGCGTCACTAAGGTCATACTGCATAGTCACACCCGGTTTAAATACATCACCTACAAATTGAGTTGATGCCATTGTACCTGACTTAACAGAAATACCTGTTCTTGTTGCTGCACCAGCCGGGAATATGTCAAGATTTGAATCATCCAAGCTCATGATTGACTTGATATTTACTTCTGCTACATCCGCACTGTATGTAGCACTTTCACCTCTTGTACCAAGAGCAATTGTAAATCTTTCAATATTTGCCAACAAAGTATCATCCGGGAAGTATATAACCTTTTTAGCATCAGTAGGAATTGCTTTTACTTTAAACTTCAAAACAGCTATATATTCATCGGTTTCACCTGTCAATGTAGAGTTGACATCCATATTACTTGTCAATAATGGAAGGTTAATTGTACCATCCGCTCTTACATCACCACTGTTTGAATTGAATGAGTAAGAAACATTATACTTCATACTTTGAGTATGCTTTGTAAAGATATTACCTGTACGGGCACCCAAACGATTTCTTGAATCGTCTGTCAAACTTGAAATTGTATCTTCTGCAATGATATAATCAGGATCGTACTTTAATGTTATACACATATTATTAATACCATCACATGATTCAACAACGTTATCAAAGTCAACCATTTTAACACCGACTAAGAATTCGTCGCCTACTTTAATAGCAGACTTTTTAGGTTTGTCTTGCTTTTCAACAATACCTTTTTTATAAAAAGCTTTGTCTCCTCCAACATCATCTATACTTGAGAATTCTGCATCTCCGGCTTGATCATCTTCAAAAGCCTTTTTAGCAGCCTCTGTATACTGCATATAGTCGAGTTGGAACTTCATTTTCCCTGTTCCGGGCTTTAAGCCTCCTCCTGAAGACGCAAAAGCCGTTGGTAACATTGAGATTAGCATAATTAAACTTGTTAAAAATGCTATACTTCGTTTTTTCATGTTACATTCCTCCATTTTATTATAAAATATTTAATTGCCGTTTAGTATTAATTTCCTGATGGCAATTCTACATATAATGTAGCAATAGGATTTTTTGGATTACTCTTATCATTGGCATAATTCTTCAAATAAGTATATACCGGGTTAGCATCTGAGTCGTTTATCAAGTTAGATGCGTCTGTATCCAAAATTCTATATAAGTAAATATTGTGTGCTGTACCTGTGATTGCATCAAATGTTGATGAATTCTTCAAATATACATATACAGGGTTTACAGATGAGTCATTTATAAGATCTGCACAATATGTATCACCACGATCTTGTAGAACAACTACTTTTCTTTCAACAGTTATTGTTCCTTGATTTGGATCATTAAAAGAATATTCCATTGTATATACATCAGGTCTTATTCTAAATGAACTTGGATCTTGATAATTATACTGTTTTGTTATTTCTGTAATTGTATAATTTGATGGTTTGTCAGGAATTGTAATTGGCTCTTCCTTTTGGTTTACATCATACAAGCCCGCAATTTGTTGAACTTGCATTCTGCTTACTGTAATTTTTCTTGTAAGATTTGTTACAGGCTTACCTTCTGAATCTGTTGCTGTAAATCCCGGATCTACAAACGTTCTACCGTTATAGATAAATATAGCATAATCATTTCTATCTATATTTATATCAGGATCAACCAATTTTGCTTGTTCTGCTGCTGTAATACCATCCAAGTCTTTAACATCTACCCATGCACGGAACGGATAACTTACATTTTGCTTACTTGCTGCATTCGCAGGAATATATCCTGTAGCATATTTATTCGACTTATCAAATTCTTCTTTAGCTTTTGCTTTATCAGTAATAGCCGAATCTTTCATAATTTCACCATATGGTGAGTTACCATAGTTCAAAGTAATCTTAGCTTCAACAAGTTGTTGAACATGGAATGTATATGTTAGAGTCGGTGCATCATTATCTGTACCTGCTTTTGTTGTAATAGTGATAGTATTTTCAGTTTGTCCCTTATTTGTAAGAGGAGCCTTAATTGTGTATGTACCGTCACCATTTTTTGTAGGTGTAAGAGTTGTACCGTCTGATGCTGTTATTGTTGTAGTATCAGGATTTGTAAGTGTTACATTAAACTGAATGCTATCAGCATCAACATCCGGAACTCTTACATAATAATCCTTAATTGCAGGAGTTTCAGCATTATCAAATGCTACATCATTCTTATACTGGCTATCCTTAAACGGTAATGCAGTTGAATCAACTGTTGAACCCTTGACAGAATTAGCTTTTATTTCTTTAATCGAAGGGTCATTTGCAAGTACTTCATAAACAATGTTTCCGCCAACTTTGGCATCTGTATATTCAGCATAGCCTGTTGTCTTACCATCATAAAGTAATACCGCTTCTGTTGTTGTTGACTTAACCGAATCAATAACATAGTTTGAATTAGCTTTTAATTCAACAGCAACTACATACTTACCAACCTTTGTAATGTCAGTAACTTCACTTAATTCACTCTTCTGAATATTTCCGTCAGGAGCAGTACCTGCGTCGGTCCATGTGTAATACTTAATGTCATATTCGCTTTTTCCGACTGTATTGCCTGTAGCATCAACTACAGTGATAACAGGATCCTTACGAGATGAACCGGCTTTTTGTTTTTGAGTATCAGGATCTACATTTACTGTAAGTTTTGCTGATGTTACTTCAAATGTTGAATCCTGTACACCGATTTTATAACCGTTTGCATAAGTTCCGGCATTATCAATAGAAATTGCTATTGTATAAACACCGACATTTTGAATTGTTGTTGTAGCATTATCCTTATCTGTTACAGTTGCAGTAAAGCCTGCCGGAAGCGTTTCATTTTTTGCAATATCGCTGTCCGCTACTTTTGTATATGTAGTTTTGCTTGCATCATCATATTTAATTTGATAAATATTGTACTTAGGCGAAATAACTTGTCCTGTATATTCAGCATTTGCATTTACAAGCTCAACCTTCAAATACTTAAACCATGTTGCATAATAAGTTTTATCAGCGTCTATTTTTGTATCCTTATCAAACTTAGTACCGGTACCGTCAAACGCTGTCTTCCAGCCGTCAAATTCAAATGTACCGTTTGTTGGTTCTGTTATATCGTATCCGATTGAATCACCTTTGTATAGAGTAACTACACGAGGAGATGTATCAATACCATTACGATCCAAGTTCTTGTTAAATGTAACATTAACTTTGTCAGATGTCGGAACTGAAGGATCTATATCCCATTGTGCATACAATGTTGTTTCATATGCAGTATTTGTACCTGCAATTTCCTTTAGTGCATCCTTAAGTGTCGCTTGGTCTATTTTTGTTGTCGAATCAACAGTTACACCGCTGCCATCAGCTTTCGTGTTCCAACCTTTGAATACATAATGTGTTCTTGTTGGTTCATTTGGCATCATATTGCCAAGTGCATCACCAAGATATGGATATACATACTTTGGATTTGCATCTGTCACTGCTGCATTTGTTTTGTTTCCTGTAACATTACTGTCAAATGTAACCTTTACACCATTGTTCTTAGGAATATCATCCGGAATAACATTTCCTCCCGGATTTACATTTGCAGCTGCCCAATATGCGTATAATGTTACTGTTGTAGGAGCTGATGCCTCACTGCCTTGTGCCGCAAGAGAAACATCATTCAATGTAGGATATTTTGCTGAAGTAACAAAATTACCTGCTCCGTTAGGTTTAGTATTCCATCCTATAAATACATAATTTGTTTTTGTAGGATTCTGTGCAGGATCTGTATAGTTTGCTGTAGGCGCACCCACAACGTCATTATATGTACCTACACCACCATTTACATCATATCTGATTGTAATATCCGACATCCATTTTGCATAGTAATCAGTATTACTGTTTATTGGCTTTGTCTTGTCAAATGCCGTAGTTGTCATTGACAATGAACCGCCTGTTACTGTACCTTCATACCAGTTATCAAACGTATAACCTTTGTTGGTCGGTGCTGTTACATCATAGCCAAGAGAGTCACCCTTGAAAATTGTTACTGTCTTAACGTTTGTACCACCGTTGCCGTCTTTGTTATCATTAAATGTTATTGTTACTTTATCATTAGCATCAACATTATCAGCAATATCCCACTGTGCATATACAACCAAGTTGTATTTACTTCCATCAGCTGTTACACCGTCAAGTGTTGTTGTTATTGCTGTTGCATCTGTAAATGTTGTACCTGAGCCATCTGCTTTTGTATTCCATCCTACAAACTTATAATGTGTTCTTGTAGGAGCTTCCGGCATCAATGTACCAAGAGCATCTCCAAGATGCGGATATACATACTTCGGATTTGCATCCGTTACTGTTGATGAAGCACTTCCTGATGCATTACTGTCAAATGTAACTTTTACACCATTATCATTAGGTGTTTCATTACTCGGTAATTTACCCGGTGTTACAGGAGCATCTGCCCAGTATGCATACAATTCTACCGGATTTGTTCCACCGGCAGCTGTTGAAACATCATTTAATGTAGCGTAATCAGCTGCAGTAATGAATTTACCTGAACCGTTTGCCTTTGTATTCCATCCTACAAATGTATAATTTGCTCTTGTAGGGTCTGAAGGTGCTGCATAAGATTTTGAAGGTGCACCTTTGTCTGTAGCAAATGGTGTTGCCGGAGTTGTTCCGTCGTTAATGTTAAAGTTTACAGTAATATCAGATTTATATGTTGCCTTTACCGTTATATTTGAATTTACTGTTGTTGTCTTATCAAAATCTGAATTATCGGCTGTATTTACCCACTTATCAAAACTATAATTTGTTTTCACCGGTGTTGTTGGCATTGCATCGCCAATCGAATCACCTTTACCGACAGTTATAGTTGTCGGAGCAGTAGGTGATGTTGCACTGTCATAATCAAATGTTACAGTTACCTGATCTCTGCCTGAATATGTCCAATGTGCATACACCGTTTTATTATCTGTTAAAGTAAATGGTGCTTTATCAGTAGTATCAGATTCTGAAGCCGCTCCGTACCAACCGTTAAATGTGTATGCATCACCTGTTGCTGACGTCTTTGTCGGAGTAGGCATCTGATATGCGTAAATCGTATCACCTCTGACAACCGTCATAGATGCAGGTGTTACTTGTGCATCACATCCTGTAGGACTAAATGTCAATGTTACTGCATTGTCCGGATTCTCCGGTGTCCACATTGCATAATAGTCAGTATTGCTTGAAATTGTTTCTGCCTGTAATTGTGTATTTGAGTATGTAGTGCCTGAGCCGTCTGCTTTTGTATTCCATTCTTTAAATGCATAATCTGCTCTTGTAAATGTCGGAATATCACTTGATTTCAAACTTGAACCGGCACTGATTGTTTTGTTTGTTGTGTTTTCTGTTTGTCCATAATTCTCATGGAATGTTACTGTTACATTCTGTACCCAATGAGCATAAACATCGGTGATTGAAGAAACGTCAGTTGCAGATGAAGTATTTGTACCATCATCAAATACGATTTCATCGCCACCGTTTGCTTGTGTAAACCAGCCCCCAAACGTGTAACCAGCAGGTATTTCAAAGTCATCACTTGATGTACCAACTGTTGGTTTTTGCGTTTCAGCAATCGTTGCACCGGCTTTCGGTGATACTGTAACTACCTTTGTTGTTTGTGTGCCTGTTGGATAGTTACTGTTGAATGTAACCGTGTGACCATTAACATATGTGGCATAAACTTTTGTATCTGATGTTATCTTTGTTGCTTCTGTAAATTCTTTAGGTGTTGCTGTACCTTCAGGAATATAATACAATTTATCAAAATATTCTCCAGCAGGGGCAGTGAAAATTGATGATTCAGGAAGGCTCAAACCTGCCGAAGTAATACTTTCGCCATCTTGAATTGATAAACTTGCATCGGAGATTAGATTCTGATACGTATTACTTGTAGCATCATAACTGTTATAGAAATCTACCGTATAACTCAAAGGATAGTTAATTCTTGAAGCGTCAACATCAAATATGTCTCTAATATCATATTCACCTTTTGTTGGTTGATAGTTTATATCTACACCTGTTGAATCAACACAACCAATTGTAAAGTATGATGAATATGTAGTTGATACTGCATCCGAATTAGGATCTAATGTAAATAATTTTGTACCTGATGCACTTGGCTTCTGCAGAAACTTATATTTCAATACTGCAATATATGTATCCTCACCATTATAAGGAGTCTGAGAAGAATCATCTGCTTTAATCGGCAAACTTACCATTCCTGTCATTTTACCAATACTGTTTGTGTTGATTCCATATTTTGGAGAGTTAGTTTTTCCTGTTTTATAAAATTTAGAATATATACTTTCCTTATTTCTTGCACCAAGTCTATTTGATAAAGTGTCCGTATTAAATGAATTATCTGTTACATCTGTCAACTCAATATAACTTGCATCATAAGCAATAGGAATAGTAATATTCTTTATACCGTATTGAGCTTCATCAAGATTTGTAAGACCTTTAATCTTGATTCCCACAAGATATTCCTTATTTAAGTCAATATTATCAATATCAGGTCTCGACGTTTCCTCAACAATCGGAGATAGCCAAACCTTAGTACCATCAGAATATGAATTCCTCGAGGCACCAATTTCATCTATGCTCTCAAATTCGCCGTCTACGTCTTCATCATACATTTTCTGTACCTCATCTTTATATTTCATAGGTACAAATTCAATCACAGCTTTTTGACTTGGATCTATCAAGCCCGCAAAAGCCATATTTGTTGGGAACACAGTTAATAACATCATTATGCTAAGTAACCATGCTACACTTCGTTTAATTTTCATAGTGTTTATTCCTTCCTTTCTTAAACTATATATTCTTTATTTTGCAGGTAACTCTACATATAATGACTCAAGAGGATTAGCCATCGTTGTAATTCCCTGCTGAATAGCTGGTTTATAGTTTTTCAAATATGAATATATCGGATTCACATCTGAGTCATTTATCAAGTTAGAATTGTCAACATCCAATCCTTTATAAAAATAAATTCTTCTTGCTGTTCCCGTTATACCATCGTATGAAGCCGGGCTTTTCAAATAAGAATATACCGGATTTACCGCAGAGTCATTGATAATTCCTGAGCAATAAGTATCTCCTCGTTCTTGAAGAACTATAACCGGTCTAATAACGGATACCTCACCTGACAACGCATCTTCAAACGAGTATTTCATATAATATATATCCGGTCTAACTCTTTTTCTAGTTGCATCAGAATAATCATAAGGTTTAGTAACTTCGGTAATCAGATAATCTGATGGTTGATTAGGTATTGTTATATCATATGATATTTGATTTACATCATTCAAGCCAGCTAATTGTTCTTTTGACATTCTATTTATAGTTATGCTTCTATCGACATTATCAACAGCATTGCCTTCAGAATCAATCGCTATAAAACCCGGATCTCTAAAATATTTATCATTATAGACAAAAATCGCATAATCATTTCTATCCATATTTATATCTGGATTTTGTATTGTTTCTTTTTCTGCAGTTGTCATGCTATCCAAATTTTTTATGTCAACCCACGCCCTTGTTACATATGTAATGTTTTTCTTATCTTTCGCTTCAGTCGGTAGGTAACTTGCATCATATTTATTCTTCACATTAAACGCATCCTTTGCAGCTTGTTTATCTGCATCTGCGATATTAGAAGCCTTCATGATTTCGCCATATGGCGAATTACCGTAATTTAATGTAATCTTCGGTTTCAGCAATCTACGGATATATACCGTATATGTTGTACCTCCGGCTGTAATTGTAACCGTATTATTATATCCGTCGTTTACAGTCTTGTCCAATTCAGCAAGATCAAATAAATCTGACGAATACTTTTTAGCGTCTGATGCTGTCACATTGACGCTTGCCGAATTAACAGTTACAGTCGGTTTTTCGGATGAACTTACGTCCATTCTGATTTGTTCCGTTTCATTAGGAACACTTACATAATACGTTTTAGTTTCCGCTTTAAACTTATCTTCTTTTAAAGTCTTGTCCGATGATAAATAATAAGTTGTATCCGGTGACGGAGTCGCTCCCGGATCTGACGGAGTTTCTCCCGGTTTTACCGCAACTATATCATCTATTGCATCATTTGTTCCAAACAGACTTATATCGCCACTGAAATCAAATAAATTTTTAAGGTTAGTATCATCCGGAGCCGGATGTGTCGTAGCAAACCATGATGCATAAGGATTTGTACCGTCACTACCGGAACCGATAGCAAACGTATCTCCTCCCCGAACCATACTCAATACAGTAGGATTCTGGTCTGCCGCAGTTTCATCGGGAGCACTCAAAAGAACGAAAGGCAATTTCAACAAATACTGCTTTGAATTACTTGCCAAGTCTTTAAATCTTAACAGCGAGTCCCCTTTAAATACCACACCCACATAGCACATTTTCCAACCGTCTAAAGCACGTTGATTAGCTTCTGTGCTGTTTTCTCTATCACTTAACGTAGTATCTATATCGCATTCACGAACAGATGTAATCTCATATTGTGTATCATCCCACCAAGCACTGCTGTCGCCTGTTGAACTCAGGTTTCCCTTTACCAACTCATCATTCCAGCTTTGTTCCGCAGTTGAAGATGCAGTTGTTTTATCCCAATACGGCTTTACGTAATTCGGATCATATTCAAACGCTACATCTAACGAATAAACACCGTCAGTAAACAACGGTAAATCGTTTACATTTTCAATGCCGATACCTACCCAAAATTCAAGCGGATTGGTTAAGTTTACATCATCTTTGCTAAATCCTGCTTTACCGGGGCTTGCATCATTTGGTGTAGAACCTCTGCCCATAAAATCTACAGACAAAGTTCTGTTTGTTGCCTGTGTTTCTATATTTTCGTATTCATCCGCAGTAGCAGGAATACTAATCATACATACAGCACACATAGATAGTGACGTAAATCCTGACACTAAGCCTTTGAGAATCTTATTCATTACGCACCACCTCCATCATTAGTATAGAACTGAATTATTTTTTTAGCACGTATATTATTTGCATCTATCAAATTCACCGCTCTATCTTTATTTACATCGCAGATACGATATCTATTTAGCAATCCGCCAACATCATAACCTGTAACATTTGTGTTGTTAGCTAAATCTGCACTGAATCTGTTTCTTATTCTTGAAACATCTTTTGTATCTGCTTGTTTATCATTATTGACATCTCCAAGAGTATTAAGCAAGATTAACGGTCTTTTTATTGAAACGATTGAACCGTCGAAATCTGCAAACGAATAAACAAGTTCATATTTATCAGGTCGGATTCGTTCTGTATTTAATTCGGATATTGTACCGCTCGACGGCAAATTGATTGTCTGTGCATTAACAGATGAATAATCCGTAGAACCGCCATCTTGATATGCCGCATTTGTTTCCGTTAAAACATTAACCGTTATCTTTTTGGTGACATCGGTTACCGCTCCGCCAATCGAATTAATAACGCTTTCATATCCCGGGTCTGTAAAAATTCCCGAATTCAAAACAAACAATGCTGTATCATCCAAATCATAATTCACACCCGACGTCCAAGCTTCACCGCAATAATTTACACCCACCGTTGCACCTGCCGGCGTATATCCTGCAGTAAATGTATAATCATTTTTATCAAATTCATTTTTAGCCGTCGCCTTATCCGTTATTGCCGTATCACGCATAATCAAGCCATACGGCGAGTTACCATAATTAAATTTCATCAATTTGGACTCTTCTATTTTTCTGTAAACGTGAATCTTATACGACCTTGTAACTTCGCCTTCATCAGGATCGTCATTAGGATTATCATATGTCATCGTCAATGTAAGCAAGTTATCAACAGGGCTGACGTCAAGCTCTATATCCTCTGACTTATAATAATTATCCGTTGCATCCTCCGCCGGCGTGGTCAATGTATCAGTTACAGAATTATGTTCACGAGAAAGCGACAGCGTCGCATTTTTTGCTTCATCTCTAAGTTTGAACCAAAGCTTTACTTTGTCAACACTATTTGGCACTGCAACATAATACTCACGTTTTACAGGGTCAAACTTTACAATTTTCCAATTCTGATCATGCAAATCCTGATCATTGTCATTTGTATCTTTAACCATAAGTTCTGTCGCTCTGAGTTTCGCTCCAAGCGACTCTTTAAAGTGAGCCGTTATTTTAACATTTTCTGCCGGCATTTCAAATGTCGTATTAGCCAATGTGCTGTCTGCGAATGTCACATTACCGGTTTCACAGGTCCATCCGGTGAAAACGCAATCTTCTTCGGGAGTTGCTGTTATTGAAACAGCTTCACCTTCACTTGCAGTATATAATCCCGAGTCCGTTTCTGCTTTACCATATTTTACATTATCAGAAACAAGCTCTATTTTATATGTAGGAGCTTCCGTAACTTCAAAAGAGATTTTAAACGTTCGAAGGACTCCATCATTTGATATAACAGAAACTGTACATTCATAAGTTCCTACATCAAGACCTATATTAGTTGTTATATCAAAGTCTACACTTTCACCTTTTTGTAAAATCTGAGGCAACTTTTTGCTGATGGTAAATGCTTCTTTATTCCCATCTTTACTCAAAGAAATAGCAGCTGTCAAGCCGTATATATCGGTTGAGCCTATATTTTTAACAGTAAATGAATTTGTTTGCAAATCATTATAATCATACCCAACTTGTTTTTTGTCATATGTAAAATCGGGTATTACATCAATTTCATCTCTATCATCGCCGTTGACAACCAAATACTTAATCTCAACTGTGTTATTATTCTCATTTACAACATTTCCGTAGTTTGTATATGACGTTGTTGAAAGCGTACCCCTTACAGTTACAACACTGCCAACCAATGTAGGGTCTCCGTCAATAACATCCCACGAATCAACTGTGAAGGTCGAAAGCTTACCTATTTCCGTACCGTCGTATCCATCATATGTTGTTCCAACAAAATCAGAAAGTACAGGAAGCGTTACAGTTGTCGGCAAACTCACACCCGCTTTGATAGGAAACATTGCCGATTGCAAATCCGAATAATCAAAAGTATAGCTGTCTAAATAAATATTTTTTCTCGGATTTGTACTGAATTCAGTATATGGGCCCGGATTTTTTCCCGGTTCCGTTGATGATATTTCAAACTTACCGGCTTTACTTCCAAGGTTTATAATCTGTGCAAGTTTCTTTTCAGAGTCTATTGCAATATCAGCCTTTACAGTAATTGTTGCCGTTCCGTCACCATTTACAACAGCATTATAACCCGACATTGAAGAATCAATAAGTTCTCCGCCCGGCATTCTCACATCAAATGTTGTACCTGCAGGAATTGTGTTCCCATCTTTATTTTTAACTGTTATTGTCAAAGTACCGTCATCAGCCGTGACAGCACTTACAACCTCCAACTCTTTTGGAAGCTCACTCTCGTTATCAACAACATTTCTTATAAAGTTGACATCAGAGCTGTCCTTTACTGTAAGCCACGGATAATTAATCGATATTTTGTTTATATCCGCAATGTGTCCCAAAATTGTATATTTACCTACCACTTTGTTTTTGATATCGTCAGGTATATCAAGCAGCTGTGATGTTTCAGTGCTAAGCTGGTACCATCCGATATTAAACTCCGGTACTCCGCCGTTTGGAATATATTTATCAAGTATCGGTTTTGCTTTTGGTGCAAGTTTCAAATCGTCTATTGTTGCAGGATAATCCGCCGCACCGGTCCAATACGTCAAATTCTCATTTTCTGCCGTGAAACCAATCAAATTAATCGGCGTCACATGTATTGTAACGGTTATATCAAAATCATCATTGTATTTTTGAACAACCGTATAGTCACCTTCTTTTGGATTCCACGAAATCGAGCTTAGATTGCTTGTCGTCTTATCCCACTTAAACACTGCCGGTCTTTCGGAACCGTCTGCATATTGGAGTGATATAATCGACATTTTATCATTTATGAAATCAAGTAAATCATTTGTTGTACCATTCTTATAGATGTCATAAGAAGTAACTGTAAGCTCCTCATTCAGTGCCTTAACATTTGAAAGTGCCGCTTCAATCTCAAAATTACACTCAACATTTTTATCGGCTCTTGAGTACCATTTGACATCTCCGTCACTGCTGTCGATATAACCTATATGAACACCGTCATCATCTGTAATAGTATCGTCCTGCACTGTAATCATTGTCGAAAACGGTACAATTTTAATAACATCCTTAAGTTCGCTTTTTGAAAGCTTTGCAAACTTTGCAGGGTCTTTTATATAAAAGCTCAATCGTCCGAGTTTTAAATTTTTACCGTTTGCAAGGATAAGATGTTCGTCACGACCTTTTACCGCAGTTATGTATTTAGAAGTTGTACCTTCTTGCGGTAAGAAGTTCATTATTGCTCTGCCGTTGTCGGCATCTGCAACACCAATAATCGGCATACTTACACCAATCATAGACGGTAATTTAAAGTCGCCAAAGCTTCCGATTGGAAAATCATCAGTATTTTGTTCAAAATAATCATGAGCAATATCATATGAATATCCGACGCTTCCCGAAGAAGTTGTAGGGTTTTTAATCGGTGTATTCGTCGCCACATCCGAAAGCTCTATGTAATTTTTATCATATTCAATACAATAAGATATTGCAGTTGAATCAATATTTTTCAGAGATATATCAACGAAGCCTTGAGTTGTTGAACCGTTAGCCACCATTTTTATGCCACTGAATGATATAGCTGCATTTGGGTAAGATGTTGCAGCCCAAACAATAACAGATACAAAAACAACCACAATAAGTGCACTTATTGTGATTTTCTTTTTCCCAATATGCATGCTCTCCCCCCCTGCTACAATTATCCCTATTATGAATAATTCTATACTTTAATTGTACACCAACTTATACCAAAAGTCAACATTTCTATTCAAGAAAAACACCGTTTATTCTTTACAGTTCATTATCGTATATTGTGTGAATGTTACAATTATTACTGTTTAATAAAATTACATAAAATGTATAAAACAAAAAAGAATCGACAGAATTAAATCTGTCGATTCCTTAAAGCTAATTAATATGCTTTTATTTTGACTTTGTCGGGACCTTGGTTATCCAATACAGGAGTCTTCTTTCCAAAATACATACCTGCATACAGAAGGTCTTTTGTTGTGATTGAGCCGTCACCGTCAAAATCACAATCAGCTCTTTCAACACGTCCGCCCTCAAAGTTAATCCAAGAAATTATCTTCTTGCCATTTGCTTCGTAATAAGCGCCGGCTGCATTAGTGCCATCACCATATTGGATTTCTGTATAAGCAGATACACCTGCTACTGCTGTTGAAACAGAATATGATGATTCTGAACTCTTAGCACTGTCTGATTTACTATCCGACTTACTGTCTGATGTCACACTGTTTGTTGTGCTGTCCGACTTACTGTCTGATGTCACGCTGTCTGTTGTGCTATCCGACTTGCTGTCTGATGTCGCACTGTCTGCTGTGCTATCCGACTTGCTGTCTGACGTCGCACTGTCTGTTGTGTTATCTGACTTGCTGTCTGATGATGTATCACCATTTGATGTATTATCACTTGATGTATTACCATCTGACGGTGTTTCTGTATTATCGGATTTATCTCCCGTTTCAGTATCTGATGATGTATTATCGCCTGTTTCACCTTTATTAGGTGTATCAGTCGTTGTACTGTCATCCTTACTGTCACCACTGTTTGTTCCATCACTTGGAGTTGATGGTGTATCCGGTGTTTCACTCGGAGTTTCAGGGTTATCCGTTGTTCCGCTGTCAGGAGTTGACGGTGTTGACGGATTATCCGTTGTTCCGCTGTCAGGAGTTGACGGCGTTGACGGATTATCTGTTGTTCCGCTGTCAGGAGTTGACGGCGTTGACGGATTATCCGTTGCTCCGTTATCCGGAGGTTCAGGATTATCACTCGAATCGTCTTTCTTATCAGTATCCTTAGTTTCATCCTCGGTTCCATCTTCAGTTGTTGTTATCGAATCCTTAATAATTTGTCCTGTATAGTCATTCATAATAATGTTATATAGGAATACATTTACTAAGTTAACATCAACATAATCTATGATGCCGTCACTTACATCATAATCTGTAACGTTACCCGGTGTAATTCTAATCATACCAAAGTCATATTTAGCTTTCACAAAAGTTTCGGTTGAAACAATGTTGGTGATTTCATAATCCAAATAACCTGTTCTGCTTATTACAATATGATATGTATCTGCATCAGGAAGCGAGATTTCAAAGTTGCCGTTCAGACCAACTTGGTAAACCGTATTTCCTGCCGCATCTACCGCAACAAGATTATTGCTGCTGTCATACATTCTTATTTCTGCAGTATCGTCACCTTGAGCAACCGAATGAACTCTGCCTGTTATGTAAGTTTGAAGTTCTGGAACTGTTTCGGCAGTATCTCTTGTAACAGTTACACGATACTTACCGCCGTTAGTTACCGTAGAGCTTACCTGACTTACAATCTCAAAGTCGATTGTGAACGACTTTTGGTTAAGTGCAAGGTCAAACATATGTGTTAATTCTGATGCCGACTTACTTGCTACCTGCGTGCCTTCAATGCTCATATTTAGGATTGGATTATATTCTGTAGTCTTAATCGTAAATTCGATTTCTGTTGCAAGCGGATCTACAAGAACATCGTAGCTTATTACACTTGCATCGAACTTAGGATTTAGTTCTTCGTATCCGTCTCCATCAACTGTATCTGTTACGATAATGTTGCTTAGGTAAGCTGTGTTCTCTCTTACAATCTTAATTACATAAGTGTATGGAGTTTCAGCTACTGTTACGAATACATAATCTACAGCTTCACCCGCGTCAAGCTCAAATTTCTCACTTGCACTGCCGATTGATTCTGCCGAATTTTTACCCTTATGAGTAAATACTATACTGTCAGTTGGGTTTTTAGCTTCTGCTGTTACCGTAATATCTTCATCATAAGGTGAGATATTAACAACATAACTAAAGATTTCAGGGTTAAATACCTTTGACAAATCGAATTTATCGGTTGTCAGACTTGCAAGTCTTGCATCTCCGTTTGCTCTGTCATCACGAGTAATCTTCAATTCGTACTTTCCAATCTTACCGTCCTTATTTTCAACAGTTACCGTTACAGTTTCTGTTGAATGTTCACTGTCAAGGAAGCTTGACGGCAATGTAATTTCAGTGGCTGTGCCGCTTGTTACCGTTGTAACCTTACCGTCGCTTGTAGTAACGGCAAGTTTATCATTTGCCGGATCTTTAGCTGTTACAGTCAATGTAATTGTATTGTCTGTGTAATTAACCTTGGCAGAATATTCAGCATCTTTTTCTTCAAATGCAGGAGTCATTTCATATAATCCGTCGCCTGCAGCTGTTTCATCCTCAAGTTCAATGTTTTCAAGGAATGCCTCAGGAATTAACTTATCAAGACGAGTTACATTCAGAACATAAATTCCGTCTTTTTCGTCAACTGTTATCTTAACCGTTACGGTAAAGTTCTTAGTATCAAGAGGAAGTTTATCAAATGTTCTTACGTCACCGTCTACATAAGCTCCGCCGTCGATACTCATACTTACTTGTGCATTTTCATAAGTATTCTTTGTATGTACGGTAAATGCTTCGGTATCCTTACCTATTTCAACATCATAATTTCTTACTATCGGTGAGAACTTAGTCTTCATAGTAGCATTATCTGTCCACAAATCAGTTAAGATAGGTGCGTCTGTATTATAAACAGTTACTACATATTCATTAATAAGCTCGTATCCGCTTTCAGTAAACTTAGTTGCACGGAATGTGAATGTTGCCTGTCCGCTTTCGCCTATAGACTGTGCCAAGTATGAACCTATACCTTCTTGCAATGAGTAATCTCTCATTGTTTCATTGATTACTTCAATGTAAACATCCGGGTCATCACTCTTAGCAAACAAGTACGGTGTAGCACCGTCATTAACGGCACTGTAAACAAATACTTTTTCGTCAAACGCTGTGAAGAATGTTGCATCCTTGCCTGTCTGATTGATTGTCGGATCAATCATAATATGATTGATGAACGGTTCATAAGGCTTGTCTGCATCGCTTTCAGCATATACAACGAACGACTTGTTAATACCGCTTATTGCGCTTACAACATTAATGTCGAATCTTTCCTTTTGTGTTGACATTGTAAAGTCAATGTCCTTTCCGCTTTCAATCTCTCTGCCGTTTACAGTAATTATTGCATCGCTGTCGGCTGAAGTTATATTAAGCGGAATTGTTGTTGTACCTTCCGGTACTGTTATTGTTTCAAGAGTGCTGTTTGTTATCGCATCTCCGTTCAATGTACCGCTGATACCGTTGATTGCAGTATCACGCAAGATTGTTACAGAATACTTCTGCATTGTAGCACCGTTTCTGACTGTAATAATTCTTACTGTCTTATTACCGTTCAATGCAAATGTTCCGATACCGCTTACGTTTGCAGAACTGCTTGCTGCCTTAGCATTTATTGTTACACGGGTTGTTGATGCATCTACATATGTGTAGTAGTTAAGCTCTCTTGCCGAGAAATCCGGAATTATGTCCTTACCGTCTACAGTCAAGCTGCTTAGGTCAGGAACATCGGCTGCCATATTCTTTCTGAATATATCCAATGTGTATGTTACTTCAGGCAATGAATCATCAGCTGATGCATATACCTTGATTGCAACTGAGTTATATACTCCGTCTGTCAAGTCTATATCCATAGCGCCTGTATATTCTGTGCCGTTTACTTTAATCACACTGCCCGGATTTAATGCAGCTGTTTCAAGAGTTACCTTATTTACCTGATAAGGAACTGTTACATAATAGTTCTTTACATCTCTTGTAAATGCCGGTACGACTGTACCCTTATTAAGAACAAGTTCTGTTAGAGCATTATCGTTATCCGAATCAGGACGATATACATTTACAAGATATACACGCTTAGTTATTGATAACTCTGCAGGAGATTTTGTATTATCTATTGCAGTTACAACAACCTTAATCTGATTCTTACCCTTCTTAAGTTCGATATTTTCTGATGCCATACCGCTTACAACTTCAAGGTTATTAACAGTAATCTTCGCATCATTGGCAGTTGGGATAAGGTTAATGTATGATGTTGATTCATCTACATTAATTTCATATGCCGTCTTATCCGGATCAAATGCCGGTGACAATGCAAAGTTCTGTTTAACTGCCAAGTCGATAAGTTTAGGGTCAAGGTCAGGTTGTTGACGATTGATTACCAATGTATAATACTCTTTATTTTCCTGAGCATTCGATAGTTCAATCGTGAATATGTTATCACCGTATTCAATAGGTTCAAAGATATTATTCCATGTACCGCTTGATATTACTCTGCCGTTTACTCTAATCGTTAGATTATCTTCATCCGATGGGTCATTTGATATAGCAGTTACCTTAATATCTGCCTTTTCAAATGTACTTGGAACACTTGCATAATATGAATGTTCATCCTTATCGAATGCAGGCGTTATAGCATAGTCATCAAAGTGTTGGTCTTTTAGTTCCAAACCTGTAATTTCAGGTATCGGAGTTTCAAACTTATTACGATATACCGAAACCGTATAAGTCTTTTCTGTACCGTTTACTGTTCTTACAATGAATGTTACTACCGTTTCACCTACAGCAAGCGGTGACAATGAGAATGTATCTCCGCTGCTTATCACCTTAGAAGTTCCGCTTGATGTAACGGTTATATCCTTTATAGCATCCGGAGTTCTTGCAATCGGTATCAAATCAACATTTTCATGCTCATAAGTATAAGTCAAATGATAATTTGTTTCATCACTGTCGAATATAGGAGTGAGTATACCGCCTGCTGTGTACTTAATATCTATTAGGTCAGCATTATCATTTTCACTGCCTCTGTAAATATTAATTACATAAACCTTCTTAGTGTTATTCCATGTTCTATTACCTGCTTTTGCAGTATTGTTAGGAGCAGTTACCGTAATAACAATCTTATTGCTACCCTCTACAAGCTTAATATCGGCATTTATCGTACCAACCGCATCAACGTCAATATCTAAGGCTTCGCTTCTTACCCAAATAGCAGACATTGTATTTTCGGATTTAGCGTTAATCTTAATTGAATCAACGTCATTTGCAACAGTAATCTTATATGATGTTACATTCTTATCAAATGTCGGTGTCATACTTTGACCGCTTGCTGTCAGAGATGAAAGCAATGCGCTTGTATTCTTGTCTATTGCTCTGTTTATTGTAATTGAGTAGTAACGACTGTTGCCGTTGCCATCGCTTACCTTGATAATAAACAAGTTATTTCCCGCATCAAGCTTAACCGGCGTCGGCTGACCGGACAACATAGTTTCAGTTGTATTATTGGCTATATCATACAATGTTGCAGTCATATTACCATCCGTACCTGTAACATTTGTATTCGGAATTACTGTGATTGCTTCTTCTGTTTCCGTATTAGTTACATTTGAATAGTAGTTATAATCTACATCTGATGAGCTGTTCATCATTGTCAATGTATGATTTGCAAGAGATATACTTGATAAGAAGTTTTGCTTTGGATTGATATTAGCATTAGTATTCTTATAAAGTGTAATCTTATACTCTTTCATTACTACGCCGCTTGCCGATACATTGAATGCAACTTCGGTTGTTGATTTCTCAGTCAAACCGTCTTTGATTGTCACGCTTGTTCCCTTTGTGGTAGAACCGCCGTCAATCTTGTAAGCCACATCGCTTGCAGCACTGCTTGGTGTTGCTTCAATATTAATATCATTAATATTTTCACCTTCAACAATGAAGTAGTAATCCGTAATATCTCTGTCGAACATCGGAACTAAGCTGTAATACTTACCGCCGATAACGACTCTGATGTCGTCCAAAGTAGCGTCAGTATCAGGAATCTTACGATTTATTGTAACCGTATATGTCTTAGTTGTTATTCTGTCTTCAGATGTTACTTCAATCTTCAATATGTTGTTACCAACTGTCAAGTTATCAAATACAAAACTATTTCCGCTTGTATGGTTGATAACCGGCTTTGAACCGTTGCTTGTAGATGTCATAAGCTTGATTGTAGCATTATTGCTTGCTGTAATCTTATCAAATGTCACCTGTGTAACAGCTGTATCTACATCGATTTCGTAGTTATGAACATCCTTATCGAATGTAGGTTTCATCACTACGCCGTCTTCAGGTTCAAGTTCAATAAGGTCTGCATCGCCTGACATTCTTGTTACGTGTACAATATATGTCTTGGTTATATCTGTTGCAACATCCTTTACAGTAACGGTTATATCTTGAGGATTATTCATCAAGTATGTCTTATTGGTAAACTGCTTTGTTGTTCCCGAATCAGGGTTTTGCTCAGCTAAAGTACCAATCTTAACCGTCTTACCGTCTGATAGAGTTGTTACTCTCATCATCGGTGTATATGTCGCATTATGCGGAATACCTATTTCAAAGCGGTTATTTTCACTGTTCCAAACAGCTGCAATAGGATTTGTATATTGACGAGTTGTATCTGTTACGAAGTCGCCATTGTCGACATCCATATAAACACTTAGAATATCTCCCGTCACACTAATCAACTTCAATACATAATCTCTGCTGATTGTATCTGTACCGGCTGTTAATGAAACATTAATATCAACATTTGTAGTTACAGACGATATAGTCGGCATAGTTATCGTTACCCAACCGGTAGACGAAACATCTGCTGCGCCATTTGTCTTTAATGTTGTTGTTGCTCTTGAATCGCTTGCCATAACCTTAACTATAGGGTTAGTACCTGATTCTACATATGCAACATACGTTCCGTCCGGCTGCAATGCGGCAGGCATATCATTTACCATGACATACTTAACGCTTGCGTCTATCGGCTTACGATAAATATGAAGTTCGTATTCCAATTCCTTAGATGTTTCACTTGTTACTTTTACATAGAATACATTATCGCCGTATTCAAGATTTACGTTTTGAGTAATTGTAACAAACGCATTACTCATCGGTTTTTTGTTTGAATCAAGAATTGTAACCATCGTCTTAGCACCATCATGATTATGATATGCCTTAGCGTAAATGTCTGCATTAGTCTTTTCTGATTCAACATTTACCGTATAAACGCCCTGTTTCTTTTCATCATCTGTTGTAGGCTTATTTATCTTATAATTATCCTTATCAAAGTCAGGATCCAAGTCGTAACCGATAACTTGTAAATCTGCAAGTCGGTTTTCATCGCTCGGGTCATGAATTTCTATATAATAAGTTTTTGTGTAGTGAGGAACTCTCAAGTAAATAGGTATTCTGAAGTATTCCGAAGTTGTTCCGTCTGTCTTCATACTGTTGACATACTGCTTAATATATTTACTCAAATCGTCGATTTGCTCACTGCCTGCGTCTGTAATCTTGATTCTTGTTTCATAATCATTAGGATTCCAGCCTTGTGTCTTCGCATAGTCAAGTAGTTTCTGATGTGTTTCATGTGCATTTGCATATACATCATACTCATGTAAATCATTTTCAGTCTTAATCGAATAAGTTGTAACCGTCTTTATAAATGATGAATTATAGAACGGTATCTTATTTGAATTGTCCTTCTTTGTGATATACAAATCATCAAGATATACGTCAACCGGAATATGCTTGATACGTAATGTATAATAGATTGACGGGCTGCCGTCCGACTTCTTAAGTTCAATCGAGAAGTAGTTGTCGCCAACCTTCAAATCTACGTTTGCAGTAAGCTGACCGCCCTTACCTGCTCCCAATGTATATGTCTGCGATACTGTAAGACCCGTCAACGTAATTTCGGCGTTTTTATCAACAGCATATATATCAACTTTAGCAGTTGGATTTTCTGCTTCTGAATATGAGTATGCCTCATATATAATCTTGCCGCTGTCAAGAGTTGTCTTAACTGCATCATTGTCATTTACACGGATTGCTCCAAGTGCTGCGTCAAGCATATCACGCTTAATTAAAATATTGTTAATTGTTATTAAGAATCCGTCTTCGTCATATACACGAAGCTGAACAATCGAATTAACTTCTTTTAGCTTAATTATTGATTTAATAGTCTGCTCATTAGTTGTATCATCTACAAGTATCTTTTCACCGTCGTCAATCTGAACGTAATATTTATGACCTTGAGGGTCTGCCATATTAATTTGCATATCTGCATCGCTCAAGTAGAACGGAAGTTTTGTCGGACGTTCATAGTTTGAAATGATAACACCGTCTTCATTTGTAACCGGATCGCCGATTCTTTCTGTAAGTTCGTCATTTACGACTGTGTTCAAATCGAAGTTGTAGATGTACTGAACAATGTAAATCGTATAGTTCTGTGTTGCGCCTGACGGAGATTCTACCGTTACAGGAACTTGCGTAACACGACCGTTTAGTTTTACATCATCAATATATGTATTTACTGCGCTGTTCTGATGAACACCGTTTACATATATCTTAGCAAACTTATTCTCACTTATAAGTTTTACTACAGCTGTATCACGTCCTTGCGGAACTGATGCCAAGTAAGTTGTAAGACCTGTTATACTTGCATTCTTCAAGATTACTTCAGATTCATCTATAGGATAATCTTTGTATCCTTCTTTTCTCAAACCGATATTAACATTTTTCAACTGAGTACCCTCAGGGCTGTTAATAAGGTTGATTACATATTCCTGAGATGCGTTGTTGGTTCTCGATGTTACTTTAAATCTGAACTTATATAAATTTCTGTCTTCAATACTGGCGGCATCCGTTGTAGCACCTGCGAAGTTTACATTAGTTCCTTGAATTTGTTTATTATTGCTCAGTACATATGTACCATCTCTGTACTCATAGAACTGAATTACCGCATATGGGTCTATTGCGAATACAAACGGTTGTGCAATGTATGTATTCATCGGCATTTCAACTTTGTACGATATTGCCGTTGTATTAGGTTCCACACCCGCTTCATAACCTGTAACCTTACCTGTAACTCTTGTTGTCTGCTGAGTTTCAGTAGAAAGTCCGCCTGTAGCGTCAACATATACTTTGTCTATACCAAGTTCACTTGAAGCTTTCTGAATCATCAATGTGTAATCCTGTGTTCTGCCGTCACCGGCTGTTACTCTGGCTTTCAATATGATGTCATCTATACCTGACATTGATGCCTCTGTATCAACTGCCAACATTCCGCTCGCAATCGCAGGTTTACCAAAATCAGTAAAGAATTCAATCTTTGAACTTGCCGACTTAGTCTGTGACTTAACATATGCCATATTTGCCGTTGGATTAATATAGCTTATGTAATTATATGTATAAACATATTTGCCGTTTACAAGTGTCTTATCTTCGCTCTGCTTTGCAGCCTTTACATATGAGCTGTCAACTAACTTAATATCGCTGACAAACATATCAAGTTTCAAATCAGAACGCATTTCTTCAGGAGAAAGCTTTGTAATAATAAGCTTTGTCGTCTTTATGTCGTCAGGAGTTGTACCACCCGGCAACAAATCAGGCGAACCGACCTTAATATCAATCGTTACCGATGACGATGTCGGAATTGTTGATACGTCATAATTCAAATATGAATTGCTTGAAAGAGCAAATCCGTTATTCTCAAATTCTACGTATTCCCCGGCGTTCAGAGCAGTAGCTTTGATTTCATTTACAAGTGTTTCATCTGCCCCTACATCAATTCTGAATGTATAAGGGTCGTTTCTGTCTTGCTCTGCATAACGTCCGTCAAGTGTAATTTCCTTAAGCTTTAGATTATTCATCTTTCTGATAATCTTAAGTGTGTAGTATGCAGGTGCAATATCGCCTTCATAACTCCATACCGTTACCTGGAATGTTCTTGAACGTTCGCCTGTTGTTTCATCAACATCATCGTCATTACTGTCAAACGGAATATTTATCTTTAGAGTTTGATTTGTCGAAACAGTATCTACACCGTCTATCGTCATACCAACTCTTGCTGTTGAGTAATCAGCACCGATTTCAATAGGAACGATTGATGTACCGTATGTTATATTCTTTATGATAATCGGATTGTTTACAGTTATATTTTCAACAACTGACTGGAACAACTTACCCGTTTTATCTTCAGGATATGCATATACGTGATCAATCTTTCTGTTATTAGACTTTCTGATTAGGTCTACTATGTATTCCTTACCATCGCCAACACCTGACAACATTTCATCCTGTGAACGTATTCTAAAGTACAATGTGTAGTTTTGGTTAGGTTCAAGATTTGAAAGTTGTACTTGTTTTTGATGTAATTCATAGTTATTTGTATATGATGATGTATATGGGTCATAAATATCTACGCCCGCATATTCATAATCTGCGATTACCTTCATGTCAACAGATGTTATACCTGTTTCAATTTCTACAGTGTATCTGCCTGTGTTCTTATCGTACTTAGCAGGCGGTATGCTGTTAATTGTTCCTGCAGGACCAACCCATACACTGTAATTATCACTTTCGGCATCATATTCAACATCTCTGTTTGAGTTATCTGCAAGATAAACTCTCAAGTCATATTCTTGCATTGTACCCGCTTCAGAGATAATTCTGAATTTAACCACATGAGGAATATCAGGATCTGCATCGTCAAACAAGTATGAGTGGGATACTCTGAACGGAATGTTGTATTTAGCATCATTTCCGTGATAATCAAAGTCGCCATCTTCCCATAGAAGTTCTGCTGTTGTATCCTTCGACTGAACAGCCGCCTGAACAACAACCGATGTCTTTTCGGCATTATTAACTGCTTTTTCATATACACTGTAAGGAATATAGCTGTTATAATACGGCAGATCCGAATCGCCCTCAGTGAACGGACCATATGCTTCTACACCATTAACCGTTACATAATCGGCATTAGTATTAATCGACTGGATTGTTACGTTTAATGCATTGTTTGAAGTATGTCTGCCGTCTTCTGATGTTACTACATACGGAATTACCTTAACGCTTTCGCCATCCTTTACAGGAATCAAGATACCATGAATATCTCCGCCGTTTACTACATTTGAACCACTTATTACAGTGTCATCATCTGTTATTCCGGTATATATTTTACCGTTTAGAGTAATCTTAGCCTTTGAATACTCTGTCTTGATATATACTCTTAAATACTTATTACCGTTTTCATCAACTGTAAGTGTTGATTCGCTTACTTTGTAATAATCTACAACATTTGGACTTGTTTCACCGTCATATCTTGTAGTTTCATTTACAACAGTTTCTGAGTTGTTACTGCTGTTGTGAAGTACATTTGTATTTTCTGACAATCTGTAGATTACAACCTTATACTGATGAGTATATCCTGTACCTGCTTCCGGTATTGATACAATAGTAATATTTGTATCAGGAGTGTCTTCAGATACTGATCTTGCCGTATTTACAGGGATTGTAAGCATGCCATCTGTCAGATAATTATAATCAGATCTGTTTACAATTCCGTTTTCAGATACTGAATTTACTGATACTGTCGGATCATATGGAGTTGGTGCATGTTCATCAATGCGAAGTCCAACCTTTACAGTTGCATCCTTCACGATACCGTATCTATAGATAATCTCATCGCCGACCTTTTCAGGATTTTTAAGCAAGTTACCGTCAATATAAATATCAATATCTGCATCAGTGTTCTTATACTTCTGACCTATTAAGAATGTATAAGTCTTAACAGTACCAATCTTTTCATCAATAGTTGCATCTGCTTGAGCCTTATAGTTATTAGCTACACCAACCTGAATCTTAACTACTGTAAATCCACCGTCTTTTTTGATTAGAGGAATCTTATAAGACTGGTTGCTTGTCTGACGCCATCCGCCATCCCATACAACGCTTGCATCGGTTGCTGAATAGTCGTTTGCTGCGGCTGTTTCATATGCTGCAACCTCTTTCTCATATTGAGCAAGTGCTGCTGCATACTGTTCATCTGTCATACTTCCCTGAGTAGGTTTTTCAGGTCTTGTCAAGTGACCTATTCTGATGTAGTTATTAGCATCCTTAGCCAACACTGATGCGATTGCACTTGGCAAATCATCAGTCTGCGGATCAAGACGAACAACATATGCATTTCTTGTGCTGTCCCAAAGAGCATTTGACAAGTTGCCGCCGCCGTAAGGTCCTGCCTGTACAGCTTCAAGATCAAGATTCAATCTATTGATATTAATTTTATACTCAGCAGTAGTATTTAATGAAGATTTAATCATTACATTAATAGTGTTCTTACCTGTTATTGCAAAGTTCTTATAAACATTATTATGTAATGACGAAGTATTATCGTCAATCTGTACTTCTGCCAACAGAGTTGATGCTATAGCCTCAAGATCTACTGTTGTAACATCAGACGGAATCCATAGCTGATATTTACCGTTTATATCCTTACCGGCTTCAACAGTTGTTTCTGTTCCGCCGTCATTGTAAGTTGCGGTAAATGTCTCAAGATTTGCATTATCACTCTTCTTGTAGATGTATAGATATGATACCTTAATTGTTTCTAAGTCAGCAGCTTTTGACTTGATTTCATAGATTGTTAATTCTTCGCCGTCAAGAAGTACATTAGTTGCTGTCCACTTATCCGAATTAGCTGATGTTGGGTCTGTTGCCATCGGGCTGCCTGCATTTACAAGTGTATAAATATCATTAGCCTCTATCAAAATATCAACATATGTCTTATTTGTAAACGGAACATTACCCGGAGTATCAAGTTTAACTACATATACATCTGCAGTTGCTCCTGTTTCTTCATCTATTACTCTGTTTTCAGCTGTCGGAGTATAAACATTGCTACCGTATGTTACCTTAACAGTCTTTAATGAATCATCAATACTCTTTCTTGTTAAGTGAAGTACATAATGTTCAACAACATTCTCTTCTGTTGTTACGTCAATCGGAATGTAAATATCCTTAATTGATGTATCAAGTTTATATCTTTCGATTTCTTGTACATTAGCCGAATTATACTCTGATGCAATGCTTACCTTTGAAGTAGAGTTTACAGTTTCAGCCTTAATATTGATATATTCAAGGTCCTTGGTAATTACATAGTTATAAACATTTTCATTTATATCTGTAACATCTGTATAACCCGAACCTACAAGAACATTGCCTATAAGAGTAAGCGGATCAACCTGTACATACTTCAAACCTGTATGATATTCAGCAGGTTTCAAGATTAACGGATATTCAACCGTTGAAAGTGCATTACCGTTTGTTACTCTCAATGTATAAGTTGTTGTAGTACCGACATTTGCAGGAAGTGCTGTATTAATCCATGTCAAGCCGTTCATGCTCTCATATGAAACAACATTTCTATCTTTGTCAAGTACTTCAACTGTACCTGATATAGGAGTAATTTCTGCATTTACAGAATCAGCTGACTTACCTATTTCTGCAACGTATGTGTTATTTACACGAGCAACTGTCGTTCCGTCAATAACAACGCTGTCAAGTGTTGCCAAAGTAGGTTCTTTAATAATTACAAGATTATGTTCCTGACTTGCACCGCTTGTTGATGTAATTGTAAACGGAATTATTGTCTTATCATTGATAAGTCCGTTTATAACACCTTCAAATACACCTGTATATGAACCGCCTCTGATTGCGATTGTTGAATAAGGATTCTGAGCCTTTATGTAAATATTAGCCGAATTCTTAGTATCTCTGATATATACAATATGTTCGCAGGTTGTTTCTCCGTCTGCAAACAAGTCAATGCTTTGTGCAGAAACTGACGAAGTCTTATTTGTAACTTGTAGCATTGGGTAGCTGCCTGATGTCATATACCATATATCATTGAAGTTCCAATCGCTAAAGATTGACTGAACATATAGGTCAGATGCAGCAATACTGCTATTATCATTTGTCGTAACGATTGATGTATCATTCTTAACAAACAATGCACCCATTACACCGTGTGTATGTGTAATTGTACCGTCACTGTTAATAGCAATCGATGCTTTATCAAACATTGAGCTTGACAGATTTGCGTTAGCGAATACATATCCGATTGTTGCACCGGCATTATTGCTTATTACTATACCTGCAGAAGCATTGTTGCTTACAAGTGCAGTTGATGTAATATATGAGTTTTCAATAGTACCGTTGTTTTCGATTGCAAAACCGGCTGCATTCTTAGCTGTAATCTTACCGCCCGTTTCAATTGCAACTTGTTCGATTGTACCGTTGTTAATGCCTGCTACCACAGATGCATTTTCAACTCCGTTTTCACCGATTGTCGCAACCGCAAATCTCAAGTTCTTAACAGTACCGTTGTTTACAGCAAACAAAGCTGAATAATCTTGACCGTTTACGCTCTTCTGTGATGTAATCTTCAAATCGGAAATTGTAAATCCGTTACCGTCAAGACTACCTGTAAATGGTGTATCTTCTGAACCGATAGGATCCATTTGAATGTAATCCGAATTATACTTCATTGAAATATTATTCTTCAATACATAATGCTTTGTTAAGCTTTCCTCATCGTTACCGATGCTCTTCAATCCTGCGGCTGATGTGATTTCAAACGGACGAGCTTGGCTGCCGTCAGGAATGTTAAGATTTGATATATCTGCATCAGCTGATTGGTTCCTGAATGTAGGATACTGAGCTGTCTTGATTACCCATGTATTTGCAAAGTCCCAATCATTGAATGTTGCTATATCTCCAAGCTTTTCAGGAAGAACTGACGCACTGTTATATACATTGCTGTTGCTTCCCACCTTGCTGTAGATTTGGCTAGGCATTACTGCATATGCATTATTTATTGTTGAGTTGTCAAGGTTCAATACAACAATCGATGCTACGTGTTCATCGGTTAAATTACTTGATGTTGAGCTTATTGAACCTACATTATATACATTCTTAACAGCGTTATGGTTCAATGCTGCAATACCTGCTGCGTACTCACCTGATGTAATTGTTGCTTTATTATATGCGTCTTCGATAGTACCACGGTTATCACCTGCTACACCACCGGCTGCATATGAAGATTCAATATTACCTGAAGCTACGGCTACTCTTGAAATTACACCGTTTTGTTCATTCTTACCTGCCACGGCACCGATATATTGATATGATGTGCCTGCAACAGATGTAATATTTACATCTTCAAGTTTGAAGTCATAAACTTCACCCTTATTTACACCAAACAAGCCGTATGCTGTATCATTTGATGTAGCTGTAATTGTTAGATTTGATATTGACTTTCCGTTACCGTTTAGGTTACCTGTAAACGGTTTGGAAGTTGTACCAACCGGAGTCCATGCAGTACCGCTTAAGTCAATATCATTCATCAATACATAGTATGCATCAAGATGATCTGACATAGCCTGAAGTTCTTCGGCCGTCGTAATCTGGTAAGGTGATGCCTTACTGCCGTCAGGGTCTTCAGGAAGGATAGTTGAGCCGCCGCCGCACGATGCATCTTTAGCTACATATTCGTCCTCTGTACCTCTTTCGGCGATTACCTTTTCTACACTTGTATTATTGCTGTACTTAACAATTACAAGTTCATATCTGCTTGTCTTTGTTCCGTCAGAAACAACAATATAGAATTTATTTACTGTTCCAAGGTTTGCAATATCAGGCACTGATAATTGACCTTGATCTTCACCAAGAACAACATCACCTGTATCTGTTACTCTGATAAGTCCAAGTTTTGAATCGCTTCTTCTTGTTGCAATTACAATGCTTGCACTGTCATCTGTGCTCGGAATAGCTGTCTTATAATTTCCGTACTTATCCGGAGTTAGCTTTGTATAATCTCTTTCCGACTTGCTCTGAACCATTACATTTGAAAGTGCCAAAGACTGGTCTTGTCTTACAAGTGTAATTGTTTCTGAAATAAAGCTGTTATCGTCATACGGATATGAGTAAATCTTGAATTTAACAGTTGTTGTCTTACCCGAATCAAGAGTTACTGTTTCAGTATTTTCACTTACCTTAAACTCGCTGTCACCAATCTGTACCTTTGAAACTTCGCTGTCTGCAACAACTTTAATATCTGCCGCAGTTGCTCCGTAAGGTACTTTATAAGTGTAACCGCCGCTTGTCTTTGTAAGCTTGGTTCCGTTGACATAGACTTCTTTTTCACCCGTATTGCTTCTTATAATATACAATGTGTATGTTTGCTCTGCCTTACCGTCCTTAGATGTAACGGTAAAGTCAACCTTAGATACGTTCTTTGTAACATTATAAGATACGTTCAAGACACCGTTTGTTGATTTATCGCTGTCAAGTTTAACTACTGCATCTTCGTTTGCCGCAGTTATTGTAAGTATGCCGTTTGTTACGGTACTGTCTGCTCTTACAAGATATGTATTAGACTTAAAGTCTGCCTTTTCAGCTGTTACACCGTCAAAGACAACACTCTTTAGAGCTACGTCTGAATCTTCAACATACTTAATTATTACTTGATATGGATCACTTACAACCTTACCGTCATAACTCATAATTCTGAAGTTAAATACTGTATCATTTTCTGAGTTAAGTGCAAGATTTTCAAATACATAACCGTGTGAGTTGTCACTTACAAGAATACCGTCAATACCGAATCCTGTAAGTTCTACCTTTGCCATGTTACCTGTAGGAACGATTGAAAGGTCAACCGGATTACGTCTGTTTACAACTGCTGTGTAGATACGGTCATCAGGAACTGAGAATAACGAAATATCTACATCTGTTGAGGCACCGGCTGCAAGTTCAGTCTTATTAAGTGAAACTGACTTGACATCTGTGTCTTCGTAATCAGTATATACATACAATGTGTATGTCTGCTTTACACTGCCTGATGATGATCTAATTGTAAATTCAAACTTATTTACCTTTGAAACAGAAGGAGCGTCAAGCGTTCTCTTTGTTATAAGTTCACCATAACCTACATCATCAACACCGGCTGCGTCATTCTTCATTGAGATTTCTGCAATACCGCTTGATGTATGTATTGTGATAGTTGCAGGGTTTTCTGCTCTTGAATCGCCTCCGTTAAGATCTGACGGAATTGCAATCTCATAGATAGTAGGATTATTCTTTCTTGTGATTGCTGCGATACCATTTACGATAACCTCGCCTATCTCCGTGTTATTACTGCTCTTATAGATACTTACTGTATAAGTCTTCTTAGCATTTGGTGTACGTACATCATCAACATACAACTGTGAACGAACTTCTACAGTTATAGTTGTTTCTTCTTCAGAAGACAATGTATATGAAGTATCTGACCATACGTTTATGTATGGAATTGAAAGTGCATTTCCTGCTACATTGACAAGTTTAGCATATTGATTTGCTGTAATTGTTACATCTGCCTCAGTTACGGTTGTCGGAACACTGAATGTATACTTCAAACCATTTGAGATAGGAGTTGTATTTACAGTATCATTAACCTTTACATTGTCAAGTGACAAGTCATCTGATGCACCTTTTAATAATAAGTAGTAGTTCTTAACCAACTCTGCCTTATCATTTTGAGGTTTAACGGTAATTCTCAAGTATCTCTTACCGCCAATCGGAACACCGCCTACAACCTTATATCGGAATGCACCTTCGTCGGTCTTCTTTCTTGTGATGATGTCACCTGTCGAATCTATGATGTTTTCACTGTCATCAGGCAATGCTACTTCATGTATTGATTCGATTGTTGCATACTTATCTGTAAGCAGTATGTCAAGCAATATATCGTGGTCAGGAACGTTTGCTTCATACAATACTGTCATTGACATATCAACATTGTATTCGCCGTCCAAACCTTTTTCTGTTGTTATACTCTTAATTGATGTATCGTCTGACTTTTCTCTGAATTCAAGAACATAGTTCTTCTTCGAGCCGTTTTCAGCCTTTACTTCGATTACATATTTACCACCGTTTGCATTTGCCGGCAATGTATCCTGCCAATTATTATCTGTTGTCCAACCGGCTGTATCGCCTGCTGTTGAAGCACTGCTATCGCCGTTATTATGCCACTTATTCTGTGAATCATAGTAACCTACTCTCAATATTGACTTAGGTGAAGTTTCAATCGTAATTTGAGGTACTTCTGTCATTGAGTCTACGAAGAATATGTACTTAACGTCATCACTGTTTTCTACAGGTTCTTCTGTAGCATCCACATTACCACGCTTGATGCTGATAATATCATTTTCACCGCTTCTTCTTGTGATGTGTAACTTATATGACTTAATCGGCTGTGAAGTATTCTGCGATTGAACATAGATTGTATATATCTTAGCTGTATCAGTTGCTTCTGTAAGAGCTATAGTATAAGCCTTAGATGTTATACCCTTATCAACCAACGTCGGTGCAGGCTCACCATCTTCTGTAATCGCAAGTTTTGTAAATTGGTTCTTAGCCTTTACTATAACATTTGCTATTTCGTCAGTTGTTTCAATACTTCCGTCATAGTAGCCGCCGTTTGAAGCTACCCAGTTAGCTTCTACACCGTTTATTGTTACTGTAATATCGGTATCAGTACTCTGCGGCATAATGATTAGCTTAAATGTCTTCTTATAACTTGAACCTGATTTAGCCACATCAACTTCATAAGTATATGGATTGCTTTCCGTCAAATCTGACAAGTTACTAACCTGTAATCTATACAATGTTCTGTCAGGTGAATCAACAGTTATAATATTATTTGCATTTGTTGTATTTCTTACTTCAGCAATATTACCGTTTATTGATGTTAGGTATATAGTTGCTGTGTTAGAAGTTGTAGGAACATATACAATATATTCGTTCTTGTCCTCTTCCTTCGCAATCTTTTCGTCATCGTATTCTACAGTCAATTCCATATCCATATCTGTAGGTGTTGCGATGATGTAGTAATCCTTTGTACCGCCGCTCTGCGATGTTACGGTTACAGGAATTGCGAATGAATCGTTTGTGCCGTCACCGTCAAAGTCGTAATCGGCTGTAAGTTTTGTAAATGTTGCCTTTGCAGTACCGCCGTTTGTATTTGCGAACGGTGCATTATCAATGCTTGTTACTGCCGCATTTACATCTTCAAGCTCGATTGCAAGGTCAAATACTGTATAACCCGATGTAGTTGACTTAGGAACATATACATGATATGCATTGTATATATTACCGCCTAAGTTTACACTGTCATCTGCTGTAGTATCTGTATCCTTGTTTTCACTGTCATTTGGATTTGCAGTTACCGACTTGATATTTGCATTGTTACTCTTCTTATAAATATATAGCTTATATTCGGCTGTTGATGTATTTGTAATATCATCAGATTTAACTGTGATTGTTACTTCTGTGAAGTTACTGTTTATAGTATCTTCAAGGTCTGTTGTAACAGTTGCGCCAAGTGTCGGATTTGTGTTGTTATTACCTGAAATGCCGTCTTTACCTGTAATTTCTACACGGTAATTTGCGTTAGATGCAAGAGCCCATACATCTGCACTTGTTGCTGTACCGTCTACATAATATACATATGAGCCGTCAAGATTTGTTTTCTTAACAGTATTGTTATCAACCTTTACAGTCAATGCATAATCATCGCTCAAACGTTTTAGATATACAACGTTTTCATATGCAGGGTCACCGTCAGCTGTTCTGTACAATCTGAACGGTACTTCCATTTCGGTTACAGAGATAGGCATTGAAACCTTAAGCTCTGCATAACCGCCGGCTGTAATATCGCCATTGTTAATGCTTACGAAGTGGTTCTTGCTCGCTGCCGTAACACCAATCAATACTTCACTTGCGTTCGGAAGTACTTCAAGATATGTATATCTTGGTTCTGAATCAGTCGGTGCAGTTGCATCCAAACCGTTTACTGTTACGCTTTCAACAGAAGGAGCTTCGTCTGTACCCTTTATAACAAGCTTATACATCTTCTGTAGTGAGCCATCCTGTGAAACCACCTTAACATATCTAATCTCATCGTCTGTCTGTAAATCCAAACCTGAAACTATTTGAGTTACATATCCTACGTTGCTTGGATTATTATCATATGCATTCTGTCTAAGTTTCTCAATGTCTGTAAGTTCTGCCAATTCATCAGATGCTTGTACAGTTACATTTGTAAACTTAGTTGTATCAGGGATTTCAACAGTCCATGTTTCACCGTTGACGTCTGATGATTCCTTAACTGCATAATATGTGCCAACCTTAATATATTCTACATCTGCATTTGTATCTGTATCTCTGATTATTAAGGTGTATTCTTTAGTTGTAAATCCGTCTTGTCCTGTTACTGTTATACGGTATCTGTTTACCGGCTGACTGTGTAGAGTTACCGCATCATTTGCCCATACATTCTGTGACTCGCTGCCCACTTCATTGTATGACAATCCATATGGTGACTTTGTCAAATCTCTTGTGATAGCTTCAACCTTAACAGTTGAATTTGCATCTTGTGTTGTTATTGAAACATCAGCAGTCTTATCACTCGAAATACCGGTCTTTAGATATGTGTAAGTACCGTTTGCATTGCTTACTGTAGTACCGTTTACAGTTACATTCATAAGGTCTGTGTTTACAGCAACCTTAGTAATTACAAGAGTATATCTCTTTGTTGTACCGTCTTTTGCCTTAACTTCAATCGTTGCAGTTGTTTCTTTACTGTTTACAACCACATTACTCAAAGTAACAGCTCCGGTCGCTTCATCCTTGCTGTCATAGCTGCCGTTTATATGTACGTACTGAACAAGCGATGTTTGCGGAGTTGCTATAATATCAACTCTTGAAGTTGTATCAGGAATCTTAATTACGAACTTGCTGTTATCATCTGCATCATATTTTGCAGGTCTTACAACACCGTCTACAACAACATCAACGCTCTTAAGCTCAGGGTTACCTTCTACAGAAGATACCTTTACGAAGTAAGTCATTACTTGACTTCCGTCTTCTGACTTAATATATACAGGAATTGTTACACCTGCTCTAAGCTCGTCATCAGTTATACCTGTAAGGTCAACATTAACGCTTGCATCATTGCTGTTTGAATATGTTATTGCAGCTGAACCGACATATGCTGACGGTTTATAAGTTGTTTCGATTGCAACTGTTGACTGACTGTCCTTAGCCTTTACTCTGATAGGAAGAATTGTTCTGCCTGAATCTACATATGTATAGAATTCACCTGCGGTATTCTTGCTTAAGTCAGGGTCTTCATTTGCAATATAGATTGCTTTTACAAATTCAATTTCTGTATTATCAGACTTCTTGCGAAGTACAAGTTTATAATCCTTTGATGTAACTCCGTCTTCTGCTATTACTCTGATTGAAAGTTCTGTTGGACCATCATTCAATGACGGGTCAAGAGTAACTTCTCTGATTGCCTTATATGTTGCACCCGTTGTCATAGTTGAAGGCTGTTCTGTAGCAGGGTCGTAAATTACAACCTTTGAGCTTGTATTATTTGCTTCTGCAGTAATATTAATGCTTAGAGCTGTACCCGTTGTTATAATATCACTTGCATTAATACCAAGATAATACTCAATATTACCGTTTTCATCAGTAATCTGCTTTACCTTACCTGTGTAGTCAGGGCTTGCAGGGTCTGTTGTAGGTGTTGAATCAACCTTATACAGACCAACATTATTTGATGCGTATTTAATAATAAGTGTCGGTATATTCATTGAGCTGTTGTCTATGACAATACCGTCTGCTCTCTTAACATACAACTTAGTTGTTGTACTGCCGTTCGCTTCTTCTTCAAGAAGTTCTTTCGGAAGAAGAACCTTTGCAATACCGCCCTGTGTAGGATCGGCAGCGTTGATAGGTGTCGGAGTTACGAAGTTAGTCGGTGTTCCGACTGCTACCTGCGAACGTGCATCGGCAGTTGTAACGTAAATTACAATACCGTCCTCCGAATAAGGGGCTTGACCTTCATATGTGTTAATTGAAGTCTTATATGTTGCAGCAACCTTATTTTCTGTTAAGTCTACTGCCGTTATACCGTTTGTTTCAGGTAATTTCAAAATATTTACCTTAAACGTCTTTTCTGTTCCGTCTTCTGACTTAACATGGATATATACAACATTTGCCTTTGGCTGAGTTGCTTTAACATCCATTTCATCTGTATATGTTGCATCGCTATTTATATAGAATGTACTGCTTGTTGAAATCGTCAGCTTAATGCTTTCATCAGTTGTAACATTATCGCCGTCTACAATAACACCCTCTGCTACAAGTTTTTGAGTTGTGTTATCTGTTCCGTCAGTTGACGCAGGCAAAGTATATTCATACTCACCGTCAGCATTCTGCGAAAGTTCTTCGCCGCCATATGTTACCTTTATTGCAGTATTAGCCGACATTCTTATAATATCAAGCTGATATACACCCTGCGGATATGATGTATCTGCCGGAGTTACAGCAATATAAAGTGTTGTTGTATCTGCTGTAATCGAAACATTTCTCATGTCGAACGGCATTCCTGACATAGAGTCACTCTTTGCAGTTGCTTCATCAGGACGAATTGCAACCTTTGAACTTGTGCTTGCCGCTACGGCATTAACCTGTACATAGTTAGTATCATACTTAATCTTTGCAACATACTTACCGGTTGTCTTATCATATGTAACATTGTAATTTTCACCGATTGTTATACCTGTCGGCTTGTACTCAAGCTTATCAACAGTAAGGCTTCCCAAACGAGAATCTGCTGTTTTCTTGTAAATACGTAGTGTATATTCATTAACCGCACCCAATGTTGTTGTTACCTTTAGAGCAATATCCATATAACCCTTGTCATTGAAGTTCAAGGTTACATCTTCGGTTGTTGTATATGAATATACGTTGCCGTTCTCAATTTGAACTTGTCCGTTAGTTACTGCAGTTGTCAATGTTACAGACGCTGTCTTAGCATCGTCATCAACTGCCCATACATACATTAACTTTTCATTACCGTCTTCTTTTACAAGAGTTGAGTTAATATAGCCGCTGTTATCAACTGATACAAACGGATCACTCTCTTCATCAAGCTTGAAAATTGTAAGTATGTACGGAGCACCGTCAAGCGAATCGGCTGTCAATTTAATATATGTCTTATCTGATGTCTTTGTATTATCAAGGATAAATCCGTCATATGTGAATTCACCAGGTGTTGTTGCCTCCTTTACGGCATTTAGCAAACCATCAGGAGTGTATGTTACCTTTGCGACATCTCCGATCATAGGAGTTGTGATGATGTTAATATTAGCAACATCCTTAATCGGGATTACAACCTCGTAGTTCTGAGTATCACTCGGATTCTTCTGGTACGCGGTATATGTATTAAGCACATTTCCGCTTGCATCAACGATTTCTACCTTAATTTCCTTGATTGTTGTCGCCTCAGACTGTCTGTAAATAGTCAATGAATGGTTTGATACAGTTCCGTCTTGTGCTGTTACTTTAATAGGAATGACCTTATATGTTTCATTTGCCGACATTGTAATCTTCTGTACGTCATAGTAACCGTCATGACCGTTATCCTTGTCATGATCGCTGTTTACAGTTACATTCGCAATAGAGATTTTAGCTGACGGAGAAACTTGGCTATAGATATAAATATCTCTATCCTTAGCATCGCCGGTTTCCTTAATGATTGCATAATAGTTACCTGTATTACCTATCAGAACACCATTTCTTACATAATCCGATACTGCCGCATCTTTCAATTTAATATGGTTTTCAGGTTGGTCATAATAAACCCAATCAGCTACATCTGTAGCAGGATCGTTTTCACCAACTTTTACAATTCTCAAATCACCGTCATTTGAGTATCTTGTTGTATGAGCTTTATATATTCCGTCAAAGCTTGTGTTGCTGTTCTTAAACTCGAAGTAATAATTATCTTCAAGTTCACTGATCGGTACATCTGTAAATTCATAGTATCCTATAAACTTAGGGTCTTTTGAACCAATATTTGCGTCTGTCAACAATGTACCCATAACAGGATTTTGACCGTTCTTATCTACCATATAGATAACATCTGCGTCTACAATACTCTTAACGTGTACCGTTACAGTTGTAGCATTAGGAATTGTTGTTTGTACAAGACCTGTATAAACACTCTTTAGAGGATCAACAAGCTTATAAGACTTATCGCCTACAACAGATATTATCTCTGTATATTCATCACTGTCAAGATAACCCTTTTCAACTGCGGCTTGAGTTGCTGTGTCATCAAGTTTTGAATAATCAAATACGATTGCTTCAACATGATTATCGCTTGCATCGGCAACTTCTACATATGCAGTCTGTTTTGTACCTGTCTTTACATCTGTTACAACAAGTGTTGCAACACCTTCCTTAGTCTTTCCGCTTACTTTACCGTCTGAATCTACAGATACAAGTGAACCAGGAATAAGAGCAGTTACTCCATCCTTATCCATTTCATTCGTGATTTCCCATTTGTATGTGTCACCTGTTGTTGCATTATCTTTAATCAAGTTAAATCTATTGAATGAAACTTTCATCTGATAAGGTGCGGAACCGATATAAAGTTTCAAGCTTGAAGGAATAAGCTTCATAGTTCTGCCTGTTACAAGCACAGGGCTGAATTCGTTAGAATCAGATGCGTTTGTTGTACCAGGTTTATAGTGTGCAGGATCTTCACCCGCATAAGCATCACCCAACTGACCGTGTGTATTTTCACCGAAGCTCCATACAAATCCGTCTTCAAGTACAACGTATGATGTTGCACCACCTGTTGCAACCGAAATTGCCGACAGACTTCCGTCATCAACAGTTACTTCTACAGGAGATACTTTGTCATCAGATGTTGTTACATTACCGATACCCAAACGTCCAAGGTCTGCACTACCCCAGCTCATCACTCTTCCGTCTGCTGTTATCGCAATATTGTGCAATGCACCGACTGAAATATCAACTGCGTAGTTATTAGTACCGTCAAATACATCTACATAGTCAGGAGCGTAGTATAACAAGCTTCCGCTTTCGGCAATACCTTGTCCAAGCTGACCTTCACTGTTAGCGCCCCACGATATAATTCTGCCGTTATCAAGCATTGCAACAACGTGATATAAACCATCATACGTTCTTAAAATATGACCGTTAAATTCATCACCAAGGTCTATCTGTACAGGGTAAGCATAGTAACGATTATTTGTATTATCAATTTGGTGATTCGAGTTTTCACCCCAACCCCAAAGTGTACCGTCATAACGTACTGCCTTTGTTGCGCTACCGCCTGCACCGATACTAATGCTGATAACTTTGTTCAAGCCTTGTGCTACAACCGGAGTGCTTGATCTCTTGCTTGTATCCTTTGAAGGAGCACCAAGCTGACCTAAGCTGTTGTCACCAAAGCTATATACGTATCCGTCTGCACCAAGTACCATTGTATGTTGTTTACCTGCCGAGATAGATACTATTTCAGGCAGACTTTCTACCTTTTGAGGTGTTGATACGACTATGCTTGCATTACCCAAACCAAGCTGACCGTAATCATTATGACCCCATGTATAAACTTCACCGTCACGGGTAAGTGCGATTGAATGATATTCACCTGCGTGAACAGATACAATATCCTTACCGTTTAATGCTGTTACATTTATAGGTTCATATGCACAAGATACGCTGCCGTCACCAAGCTGACCGTATTCATTGTTACCCCATGTCCAAACTGTTCCGTCCGACTTAAGAGCGATAACATGAGAGTTACCTGCTGAAATCATAGGAGCTGTCTGTGCGTCTTTATCTATTACATGAACGATACATACTGATGTAAGGTTGCCCTTCTTAACAACGATATGAGTAATACCAATCTTATTACCTGTAATCTCGCCGTCATCACCAACTGCCGTAACATCTGCAATAGCTGTATTCTTACTTTCAAATGAGATACTTCCAGGATTAGCATAATCAGTAATCAAGTTGAACTTCTTACCCGAATATGTGTCAAGAGTAGCTGTTTCTCCGACATGAATTGTCATTTCATATTTAGAAATAAGTTCTGTTCTTTCACCGATTAGAACCGGAACATAACTCTTTGTTTCATTTCTGGCAACCGGTGTACCAAGTGAATAGTCACCATAACCGTAAACGTCACCATTTCTTGTATAGAATACTGAATATTCATCACCAAGACTTACACCTGCGATTGCGAAATCGTTATATGATGACTTGATAGTATCAATAACAGCATTTGCAATAGGTATATTTCTTTCAACGGTGTCACCTATACCAAGTTGACCCTTATTATTTTGACCGAATACATACATATTACCATCCTTACCGATAACTGTACTGTATTTATTACCGGCTGCTATGGTTACTGCATCTGTTAAAATCTTTGTGTATGTATTTTTTGTTGCACTCGGTGTATTACCAAGCTGACCGTGTTGGTCACTGCCTGTTGCATAAACGCTTGATGTAAATGCAAGAGCAATACTATGGTCATATCCTGCAGCTATAGCAACTATAGCTTCGGTATCTCTTACTTCTGTCGGCAACCACAATTCACCTGTGTTATTACCGACTCCGCCTTGTCCCGAATCATTAGCGCCCATTGCCCAAATTGTTCCGTTTGAACGCAATAGCAATGCATTTTCACTGCCTGCTGAAATAGCAGTTACACTGTCAACTGTTGATACGCTCTGAGGAGTAGCATATGCCGTACCGATATTACCGATACCAAGTTGGCCCTTATTGTTGCTGCCCCATGTCCATACATTACCGTACTTATCAAGAGCCATACCGAACGCATCACCTGCTGCAACGTTAATTATGTTGCTTAGTCCGTCAATCTTTGCGAATGATGTACGAGCCGATATTGCTGTTGATGCAACTCCAAGCTGACTGCAGTCATTCAGACCTGTTGAGTAAACAGTTCCGTCTGATGCTACGGCAAGTGCAAATTCTTCACCGACTGCAATATCAATAAACTTAACACCTGACGGTGTTACATCAGTAGGTTCATCAACAGATATTGTGTTGCCTGTACCAAGCTGACCGTTCTTGTTTATACCCCATGCCCAAAGAGTTCCGTCTGCTCTTAGAGCAAGTGAATGGTTACCCTTCGTTATAGCCTTAGGTTCAAATCCTACATTATTATTTGATACGATTACTTTTATGTATGCACTCTTTTGACTGTATTTGTTTTCAGCCACAGAAATGTATGCCGTACCTGCTTTATTCGCAGTTGCAACGCCTGTTGACTTGTTGATTTCAAGTACACCAAGGTCACTTGAAACAAACTCAAATTCATTCATACTAAGTATGCCGCTCTGATATAGATTGAATACATTAAATCCTGCATCCAAATCCTTAACATCATCGACATTCATATAGATTGTGCCATAAAGAGCCGTACCGTTTTCATAAATAACAACTTCGTTACCGCCAACCATCAGAGGTACATTCTTATCAATTTGTGTACCGTCACCAAGCTGACCGTATTCATTACTACCTACAATCCAAACGTTTCCGTTTTCATCGACTGCCATCTGATGATTTGAGCCGCCTGCAACAAGGTCAAACTTCAAATCATCTGATGATTTAATAACCTTAGCAGGTACATACTTCTCTGTTGTGTTGCCGATACCAAGCTGACCGTATTCATTTGCACCCCATCTGTAAATGTCACCATTTACATCAATTGCGGCTGAAACGAATTTACTTGCTGAAATATCAACAATTCCCGACAGATATGAATCTCCCGAATTTTGTTCGCCTTTATAAACCTTTACCGGAACAGTACTTGCTGTTCTGCTGTTTGTACCAAGTTGACCATGTTCATTTGCGCCTAATGCCCAAACATTTCCGTTAGTATCAAGAGCAAGAAGATGGTTCGTACCGTGTGCAATCTTCAAGATTGAAAGTTCATTTCCGTTATCGTCCTTGTATCCCATTACCTTTGTAGGAATGTTATCCTTAGACATCTTCCAAACTTCACCGCTTATACTTAGAGCATAATTGCCGCTTACTTGAAGAATGTTATTCAAACCTGAAACGATTGATGCGTAATTTTGATTATCGTATTCTTCTCCAAATACTGCAACTGTACCGTTTGCAAGTAGGATATATGCTGTATTGCCGTGAGTTGAAATTCCAACTGCACCTTCTACATCTGTACCGTCTTTGTATTTAACTGTGTCAATACCGGTAGCCGATCTGTCATCATTACCGTTACCAAGCTGACCATTGTTATCATTACCCCACGAGTAAACTTTACTGCTCATTCCTATTGCAAGATTATACTTATCACCTGCCGCAATCAGAACAGCTTGTTCATTGTTTGCACCTAACGTCACCTTCTTAGGTTCAAGTGACATTCCGTTTTCTGTTTCATATCCAAGTTGATTTGAGTCATTCAGACCCCAAGTCCATACAGTACCGTCATACTTAAGGGCAATGCTGTGTCCTTTGCCGCCGTCTACCATCGGGTAGATACCACCGTTTTGACCTACATAAACCGTTACATAACCGATTGTGTTTGAAGATGTCTTAACAACCTTCAAGATTGCTTTACCGTCTTTAACACCTGTTATTGTAAGTCCGTCGCTTTCTACTCTAACAACTGATGTATCAAGTGATTCAACTGTATAACTGTTATCGGTTGATGTAGTCTTACCTAATAGATTTAGATATTCGGCAATCGTTACCGTAAGTGCATTATTATTAGTGTCACCTACAGAAACATTAACGCTTGAACCTTTATCCAATCTGATAACCTGCGGTTTAACGCTAAGTTGCATTTTACCCGCAATTACAGGAATATATGCATTCGCATTATCCTGATTACCAAGTTGGCTGCATTCATTTGCACCGAAACTCCATACATAACCGTCACTGTCAATAGTTACTGTATGGTTAATACCTGCAGCAACAAAGATAATATTCTTTGCAGAATCAATGTATTCAACCTTTGAAGGGCTCTTATAGTCCTTCTTAATCTTCTGACCTGACTGATACTTTTCTTCATTGATACCCCATGCATATACGTCACCGTTTTCTGTTATGGCTACGCTGTAACGATAACCGGCTGCAATATCAATTACCTTGCCAAGTGTGCTTATAAATTGAATATCGTTTGTACCAACTGAACTTATATCGCTCAATTCACCGACACCAAGTTCACCGTTCTTGTTATCACCGAATGTATATAGGCCTCCGTCTCTTGCTATAAGAAGAGTATGAGTTGTATCAATATTAGTTGCGCTGCCGTCACCGATGTGGTCATTAGATGCAACCTTTATAAAACGTACATCTTTAGTATCTTTTTGAATTATTACCGATGACGCATTCTTATTAGGAATTTGCCATATTGTACCGTCAGCCTTTAGACCGTATTTACCTGAAATTTGAATCATTCTCTCGAACAAATCAAGCTGAATAGGTTTATTACCATAACCTGTATTGTTATTGATATTACCCCATGCGTAAATATGTCCGTCCTTATCAAGCGCATAGCTTGTTGTTTCGCCGACACCGATTTCAACAGCCTTTGTGCTGTCAGGAAGATTAACCTGTACAGGTTTATTAGAATTGTTACGTGTACCGTTTCCAAGCTGACCTAAGTCATTTCTTCCCCAAGTCCATACTTTGCCTGTATTGTCAACAGCTATAGTATGACCGTTACCCGTTTCAATTCTTGTAATATAATTTGAAGGATTAGCGAAATCAAAAGTAATCTCTGTAGGTACAATTCTGTTTTCTTTGCCTTGGTCACCAAGTTGACCCAAGTCATTTTTACCCCATGTATATACTTTACCGTCTTTATCAAGTGCAACAGTAAATCCTTCGCCTGCAGCTACCTGCGGAAGGGTCTTATAGCCGTTCATAAGAACAGTTACTTCAACAGTTGTCTGTCTGCCGCCGCCTGATACGATAATCTGTGTCTTACCTGTTGATACAGGCTTGATTGTCAAGCCACTTACAGATGCAATGTTTCCGTTTATTGAACTTGCGCTGAAGTTTACACTTGAATCTGTATTCTGTATTACATTGAAGAACTTATTATAAACCGGATTGATAACTGATGTTTCACCCTCATGAAGTGTTACAAAATATTCATCAAGTGAAATATAATCTTCACCTGTCTTTGCAGGAACAAGTTCATTTGTTTCTGTATCTGACGATTGACCTGCCGTACCGTTACCGATTTGACCAAGGTCACTTGCACCCCATGTATATACATATCCGTCTGTTAATATTGCAGAAGTATTTGTTCCGCCTACTGCAACACCCCAAACATTAGTGTTATTTACAGGGATATATGTCGGTTTAGATACCTTTTCTGTCTGGCTGTTATCACCAATCTGGCCACGACTGCCCGCACCCCAAGTATAAACCTTACCGCTATCTGTAAGTGCAGCTATATGCGTTTGAGCAGAACGCGAACCGCCAAACTGTAAATCAACAATACCGCTTGTTTCATTAGGTATGTTAATTTGAGATACTAACGAAACTTTTTCGCCTGCGGCATCATTCAATACTTGATAATACTGATTATTACCCCATACAAATGCTCTGCCGTCAGCAGTCATAAATGCTGAGTTATAAGGACCTGCCGAAAGTGCGGCTGCCTCAACTTTATCACCGGTTGAAGAATTTGCATCTACAGGTAAATCTACTTCTACAATAGTTGCAGTATATGTATTACCGTCTTTTGTTGTGTCAACACCAAGTTGTTTTTCTGTATTGTCACCGACTATCCACATAGTTTTGTTACCAAGAAGTAACATTGTATGTGCGGCGCCGGCTGCTATATCAACTACTCCGCCAAGTGTACCGTTACCGCCAACACCTCTCATTAATACCGGAGTCGGATGTTGAGAACCGTTTACATCTGCTGTTCCAAGCTGACCTCTTGTATTATTACCGAAGCTATATACATATCCGTCATCTGTTAAAACAACCGAATAATCAGCACCTGCAGCTACCTTTACCGCAAATACATTTGAAAGTGCCTTAACCAATACAGGCAATGATGCACTGTCATATTTATAAGCACTTATACCAAGCTGACCATAGTTATTCATTCCCCATGCATAGATTTGACCATTCTTATCTACTGCAAGAACATGGTCCGGACCTGCCGCAATATCAACGATTGTTTCAGCGTCAAGGTCAAATCTCTGGTCATTATTAGGATTAATATATTGATCAATTCTTGTAGGAGTTGCAATTACAGGAGTTGCTGTATCAATACCTACTCTGCCGTTAGTATTTGAACCCCAACCCCAAATTGTTCCGTCTGCTTTCAATGCGATTACATAACCGTCACCGATTGCAATCTTAGGATTTGTAAATCCTTCAGAAACCGTGATATGAGTTGCAACAGTCTTACCTGTAAGCGAATCTGTTGCAATAAGAACAGTTGAACCTGTCTTAAGTCCCCTAACCTTTACAGTAGTTGATGTCAAACCACCTGTTGCGGCTGAAGGAGTTGATGATACGATTTCTGCAATATTTGGATTTAGTATCCTCCATGTAACTTCGCTTGTGGTGGTTGTTGATGTATTAAACAATGAGAATACTGTAGCCGATGAAGTTGCAGTTACATCTGCTTCATCTGTCGGATGAAGTCTTAGAACCTTTGAATCAAGTGAAACCGGACTACTGCCGACAACTACCGGATAAGGACTGTTATCTGTTGTTTGGTCACCAAGCTGACCTTGATTGTTAAGACCCCATACGTATACTCCGCCTGTCTTAGAAACGGCAAGTACATGAGATGCATTATCACCTGATTCAACCATCATGATATTTGATAGTTTTTCTGTTCCGCTGTTATTCTTATCAACAAGAGTTGGAAGTGTTGAAATTCCTCCCGTAACTCCGTGACCTAATTGACCTACATGGTTATAACCCCATGCATATACATTTGCATCTGCAGTATTGGTAAGTGCAACATGGAATCTGTAACCTGCTGTAATTTGCGAAATATCCGTCAAAGGATTTGTTCCGTCTGTTGTTACTCTTACAGGATATACATTAGTCCAGTTTGTTGTATCTGTACCTGTAATGCCTTCTGTATTAATACCTGTAGAATATACATAGTTATCAAAAGCATCAGTAGGATCTGTTATATTGTCTTTTAGTTCAAATGTTACATATGCGCCATGATGGTCACCGCGACCAAGACTTACAACACCCTTGAATTCACCGCCATCGGCACTCTTCTGCATCTTTTGAACAAGACTCGAATTACTTGTATTACCTACACCGCGTTCACCGTATCCGTTATAACCCACTGTGAATACTGTTGAATCTCTGTTCAAAATTGCTGTTGAATAAGTACCAACTTCTGCATCAAATGCATTATTAACACCGATAATCTTATTCGGTAATGTATTATTTGCACCGTTTGTACCTAAGTTACCATAATTGTTATAGCCCCAAGCATAAGCAGTACCGTCATCCATGATTACTATAGCACTATGAACACCGGCTCTTATCTTAACAGCTTTGTTTGAAAGACCTGCACCGAAGAAACCGTTACCATCTGTACTCTTAACCTTTATCGGATAGTATTGATAGTAATCGCTGCCTGTACCCTGTCCGAGTGCAGCATAGTAGTTACGTCCCCATGCATAGACGCTTCCATCTCTTGTCAATGCATATGCTGCATAAATGTTAGCTGAAATATCAATTACATCTTCAAGAGGTGAACCGTTATCAAGGACTACCTGTACAGGAGCTCCTGATTGAGTAACTGTCTTGTCGTTAATACCAAGCTCACCGTATGTATTTTCACCCCATGTCCAAACTGTTCCGTCTGCCTTTAGGGCGATTGAGAAGTAATCACCCGCATCAATCTTAGGGAATACAGCTGTTCCGTTGTCAACTGCCGACTGATAGTCTGCAGGAAGAACATTAACCTCTATCAATGCATATAAGCTTGTATCCTTATCTGCAACAACAATGTTTGCCTTACCTACGCCAACAAACGAAAGCTGGTTATTAAGTCCGACTGTAACAACGTTTGTATCTGTAGATGCGATTCTAAATGTACCTATATCTGTGATATGGTCTTCAAATACGTTAAAGCCCGAAACAATACTCGGTACAAAGCTTCTTGAAGGAGCACCTTCATATGTTGTAATTTCATTATTTGTTATACCGGTAAGCTTAATCTTTTTAGTACCGACAGCTGTAGGATAATTGTTGTTATCAAAACCGCCGTTACCGATTTGACCTTGAGTACCAAGACCCCAAGCATATACGTCACCGTCTGTTTTTATAACTGCAGAATGACTGCCGTTGTTACTTGCATCTGCCCAGATTACTCTGTCAAGATTATTAGTACCGTTTTCATCTTTAACGTTTGTAAACTTGCTTTCTGACAGATTTGTAGAACCTACGCCAAGCATTCCGTAATCATTCTTACCTGTTGCAAGAAGTTCCTTACCGTTTTCCTTAATTGCAAATGTAGATCTTGCTCCGCTGATACGGATTACATTATCTATATTGTTATTCTTTCTTGGCAAGCCGTCTGAATTAACAACACCAAGCTGACTGTCTACACCTTTACCCCAAACATATGTTTCCTTGTTTTCGGTAATTGCAAATCCACTGCCGTAACCCGCAGCGATTGCTACAACTTTATCATCAATAGAAACTTGAGATTTTGCTGCTACACTTGTAGAAAGCTTACTTGTACCGTGTTCAATACTGCCGTTATATCCCCAAGCATATACTCTGCCTGATTCTGCAAGAGAATAGCTTGTAGCATTTCTGCCGCCTGCTATTGCTATTGCTCTTGATACACCTGTATATATCGGTGAAAGGATATAACCTGCACTACCACTCTTGATTTGTCCGTTGTAATTCTTACCCCAGCCATATACGTCCATTGTATCTGTAATTGCAAGTGCAAATTCATCCACACCTGAACCGCCGACTGAAATATCAGTTACAAGCAAGCCGTTATTTACAAATGACTGAATCATTTGAGGAGTATTAAGCTGAACGCTTGTTACCAAGCCTTGACCAAGCTGTCCATAATTATTTACACCCCATGTCCAAAGATGTCCGTCAAAATCAAGCGCCATTACGAAATTATCGCCTACAGCAATCTTTTTAATATTTGACATAACCTTTCGAGGTTCTGTTTCCATACCGCCTGTGTATCCAAGGCCAAGTTGTCCTGAAGCATTATTACCCCATGACCAAACTGTTCCGTTTGCCTTTAGAGCTACAGTAAATGTTTGACCTGCCTCTACCATTGGATATGTTACGTATTCGTCTTTATCAGGCACTACTGAAACTAAGACATAAAGAGTATTAATTACATTATCTGCACTGTCTTTAATCTTAATTTGAACATATGTCTGTCCGACAGTTTTACCTGTTACTATACCGTTTGAATCAACCGTTGCAACATTGCTGTCCCATACGTCAAATTCCTGACTGTATGTGGCTGCCGCATCAGCTGATGAGAATAGGTTAAATGAACCCTTAATATCAATTATATTACCAATGTTTTGTTGCTTGTCAATCTTAGCAAGTATTTCTCTTTCCTTGACTAAAATTGTAGGCTCTGCACCTATCATTTGTGCAACATTGATTTTGTCGCCTGCATTTTGCAATGCAAGCTGTGAAGAAGTATTATCACCAACTGACCAAACGCTACCGTTTGAATCAATATATAGTGAGTGTGCACCGTTTCTTGATGATGATGCACCTATTGCATCAGTTGCTGTTGTACCGTCATTCTTCGCAAATTCCGAATACGGAACCATTGAAGTTGAGTTGTCTTCAGAACCGTTTGCAAGTTGACCGTGGTCGCCTAAACCTGATATTTTAAGCTGGCTGTCTTTATCTATTGTATATATGCTGTCACCACCGCCGATTATCGCTGTATTATCACGTCCAAGCATTTCTGTCGGAGTTCTGAGCGTTGATGTATTATTCGGCGAAATTGCATAGTATGCGTTATTACCCCATGCATATGTCTTTGTCGAAGGCTTGCTTGAAGCATCAAGAGAATATGTAACAGCTATACCGTTTTGGTTACCTGCACCGATTGCCATTGCTCTGTTATCAAGCGGTACTAATGTATATACTGAACCTGACGTTCCGCCTGTTCCGTATTCATATGCATAGTTCTTACCTAATGCATATACAAGACCGTTTGAAGTAAGCGTATAAACCGTTGCACCTCTGCCGGCTGCAACATCTACCGCATTAACTGCCGGAGATACAACAGGAGTATTGTAGCTTGCGTCATTTGCAATCTTTAATTGTCTGTATTCATTTGAACCGAAACCATATACGTTACCGTTTGAATCAAGTGCAACAACAAATATCTTCTCGTCATTCAATCCGCCTGCGGCAATCGCAACGATATTTTCAAGATATGTCTTATCTGCATTGCCTTGGTTCTGTTCACCCTTCAATACCTGTACCGGTACATTTGAGCTTACAGTTGTTCCGTTGCCAAGCTGACCGTTGTCATTTCTACCCCATGTCCAGACTGTTCCGTCTGTCTTTAGAGCTACCGCTGTCTGACCTGCTGCCGCAATCTTTATAATATCGCTTAAAGAGTCTATCTTTTCCGGATATACAACTGTTCCGTTTGATACACCGTTACCAAGCTGACCGTATGTATTTTGACCCCATGTCCAAACTGTTCCGTCTGCCTTTAGAGCAACAGTAAAGTCTGTACCTGCAGCTACCTGCGGATATGCTACACTTGTTTTTCCGACCGTCAAATCTGACGGACGCACTTCTACCTTAACAAGACCTGTTGTTAGAGGGTCGTTTGCAATAGATACTATAACATATGTTGTACCTACACCCACCGGCGTAATTTCACCGGTATCAGGATTTACAGTTATAATATTATTGTTTCCGTCATATGTCTGCCATAGAAGCTTAGCATCTGTCTTACCGCCGTTATTTGAGTTGAATACATTAAACGAATCAACTGACGGTGCCGGAATTGTTACACTTCCGCCATTTACCTTTAATGAATATAGATATTGACTCATTGTCAGGTAAGATGCACCAACTCTTACAGGAGTCGACTCATCTTTATTTGAACCGTTGCCAAGTTTATAGTATGAATTATTTCCCCAAGCCCAAACACTACCGTTTGACTTGATTGCATACATTGATTGACCCGGTCTTTCATCAGCTGTTACTGCCGCATTAATTATATCTTCAAGATATGTACCCTCTTCACCTGAGTCACCTGCAAGTACATTGCCTACTACACCGAACTTAGAATTCGGTCCTTGTCCTGTTGCATATATACCCGCTTGACCTGATGTATAAAGTCTTCCGTCTGTCATTAAAACAACCGAACTCAATGACGCATCTGCAAATACCGGAGATGCTGTAATTGTCGTTGACGGATAATTTATAAGTTTAATTAAGTAATCAGCGCCTATTCCGCTTGCTGATTCGACATGAACTTTTACAAGTTGTTCAAACTTATCATTACCTGATGTTGCGACATTATATGTATTCAAGCTTGCACCGGCATAGCTTGTGTCATCGCCCTCTGTAAAGACATTACCGTCAAGGGCAGTCATTTCGACATTATAGAATTGTACTGTTGCATTCTTGCTTGTCGCAAATACAACCGGAGTTGCCGAAACAGCACCAAGAGGCAATTCAACTTCATACAACGCGTCAGCATCTGCCGGAGCTTCATCACTTAGTACACCAAGTGCCGTTGACGCTTCACCGTTCTTCATCACAAGATTTACAGATACCTTTTTCAATGAAGTATCATCACTGTCATCGGCTTGCATTTCAATACTGTCTGCAGACATTGTTTTAATCGCCTGCTCATAATTATGTTTGCTGTAATCTGCGACAACTGTCGGTTTTGTATTAGTAGTTGAATTACCAAGACCTGTTGTACCGTAGCCTGCATAACCCCACATCATAACCAAACCGTCAGTTGTAATTGCAACTGCATTATGCCAACCTTGTTTTGCATACAATGCTTTCTTACCGTTTAAGTCAGCTTGGGTAGTTGTAATTCTGTCAGATGTTGTTCCGTTACCTGCTGAGCCATATCCGTTATATCCCCAAGATACAATTTGTCCGTCACTGCGAAGAACACTGCCAATATGTCCGATTGCGTCAGAATTAATTCTAACTGCACCGTTTAGCATTGAGTTATTCTTTGTGATATTAATCGGTACACCTGTTACATATGAATCGCTTGTATTCTTAGGATCTATTACTGACTTATAGTTTCTGCCCCATGTATATAGAGTGCCCTTTATATCAAGTGCCATTGAATATGATGCATAGTTACTGTATCCGCCTGCACCGATGTCTACGATAAAGTCACTGCCATTACCGTCGCCAAGATATGTGTTTGTATTATTGTTGCTATAACCTGTACCGACAACTCTCATAGCGACAGTCGAACTATGATCTGAAGTATCACCGTCACCAAGTGAGCCATAAATACCCCAACCCCATGCATAAACTTGACCGTCTGCCGTTAAAGCAAGGTTGTGATATGCACCGACTGCGATTTTTACGATATTTGTAAGAGGTACATTATTTGAATCAGGATCAGACTGATTTTCCTTTCTAAGTACCTGTTCAGGATGATCATGGTCACCGCCTGCAGTACCTATACCTAATTCACCGTGTGCATTGTAACCCCATGCCCAAACTGTTCCGTCTGCTTTTAGAGCTACTGTATGATAGAAACCAGGCTGAACTTGAGGGTATGCAATATAATTTGTACCTTGCGGTTCAACGTTTAGTTTGAAGAAACCTTCTGCTCCGTTTTTATCCGTTACAACAATATATGTTATACCTGTCTTTTTAGCTGTCACAACGCCTGTCTTTGCATCGACTGTTGCAACTTCTGTATCAACCGATTTAAAAGTCAAATCATCAGGAGTATATGCAGACGCTCTCAACAAGTTAAATGATGATACACCGCTGATACCGCTTAAATCAATCGAAAGAATATCTCCCTCTTGAATTGAAGTTACAATTTTACTTGTATTCTGCATCTTTAATGTGTCGTAATATATTACAACATCATTGTCAACTCCATTGTTTGTCCATGTTGCTGTCGAGATTGTAAGTTGTGGCTGACCCATATCAGATACTACCTTAACAGGTGCTTTTCTTCTATCTGTCGTACCGTCACCAAGTTGACCGTTTATGTTATAACCCCAATCCCATACAGAATAGTCTGATTGAACAGAACCCATATGGTATCCGCCTGCATATAGACTTACTGTATCCTCAAGGTAATCTTTCTTTGTTTCGCCTCCAACTACACGTGTTGCATATACATATGTAGCATCTGACTTGTCAAGACCTAATTGTCCGTATGAATTATTACCCCATGCATATACCTTTGTGAATGGATCGGCAGATGCATCTTCAATAACGCGAGCTGACATTTGCTGCATACCTGCGGCAATTTCAACCACGTCACTAAGCTCTGTTGATGCGTCTGTTTTTACAACTGTCGGTACATTTACAGTGCTTGCGCTCGTATCTACACCAAGCTGTCTTTGGGCATTATAACCCCATGTATATGCTTTTCTGTCAGTTGTTACAACACCTGCCGATACACCGCCGGCTGTAATTTGCACCACATTTTGTAAGCCTTTGTCTGTATTACCGTCGAGACCTACAGGTCGAACCGGTGTTAAAGATGATGTGTATGACTTATTACCAAGCTGACCGTTAGAATTCTGACCCCAAGTCATAACACTTCCGTCTTTTCTTAGAACTACAGCGAAATCGTTAGTGCCGTTTACCCAGTCACCGCCTGCCGCGATTTGTATTACATCGCCCAAATATACTGTATATGCCAATCCGCCGCTTACTCTTACAGGAGCATTTGAATTGGTATTTGTGTTATTACCTAACTGACCTACATTATTTAGACCCCAAGTATAGACATTACCTTTTTTGTCAAGAGCCATTGCGAATGTAGGACCTGCTGAAATTTGGATAATATCCTCCAAATAAGTGCTTGAGCTATCCTGCTCACCTGTTACAACCTGCATAGGTGTCAAACAGCTTGTTTTACTTGAATCAGTTGGGTTACCTTTTACACCGATACCTAATTGACCGTAGCTGTTATCACCCCATGCCCAAACTGTTCCGTTTTCACGAAGTGCAAGAGCATAGTAACGGTTACCACCGTCAAATGTACCGCCTGCTGCGACTTGTACTACATTTGTAAGGTATTGGTTACCTGTAGCACCACCCAATACCTGTACAGGAATAAGTGAATCCGCTGTACTGTTGTTACCAAGCTGTCCCGAAACATTGTAACCCCATGTCCAAACTGTTCCGTCTGCCTTTAGAGCTACTGTTGACGATTGCTTAGCTGAAACCATTGGAGTTGCTACTGCGTCTTTCGGCTTAACTTGTACACGAATAATACCTACAAAGTTTCTTGTAGGATCTGTATCACGAATTATTACAACACCTGTTCCGTACTTACCGTTTTTGTTTGGAACAATTGTATTGCCGTTCTTAATTGTAAACAAAGTCTCGTCAAATGAAGAAATTTCAATATCCTTAGCATTTGAATATGAAGAACTCTTGTCTGTGATAAGGTTAAATCCGAAGATTTGTTCACCGATTAGCTTTGATGTGTCTATAACAAGCTGTTCATCTTCAGCGATTGCATGACTGCCTGTCAAGCTTCTCGGCATTTCAGAGTTTTCGTATTTGCGTACAGCAGTACCTGTCGCACTCTTCTGTACTTCTGCATATTGAACATCAAAGTTCATTGTCGGAGGGTATCCGACACTTACCGGAATTGACGAATTTTCATTCTTTGAGTTACCAAGTTGTCCGTATCCATTGTAACCCCATGCCCACACGGTTCCGTCTGTTCGCACGGCTGCACCGAAGTAACCGTTTTGCGAACCTACTACTTGTACAACATCCTTCAAGTTTTGTACATCTTGTGCTACGGAACTGCTAGTTGTCGTACCGTTACCAAGCTGTCCGTATACGTTATAGCCCAAACTTGATACCGTTCCGTCTTCTTTTAGGATATATGTAAACTGTCCGTTACTTGTTCCGCCAATAGCTATTTGTACGGCTGTATTTACATTACTTACTTTTATTGGAGTCGTTATTCTATCTTTTTTGCCTAATGCTCCATTGTCACTGACTCCCCAGCCATACACTTCTTTACTCTCTGTTAATGCGATACTTGTTCCCCAAGTACTGTCATTTTCTGAAGACACATCAATGTCTACAACATTTTCAAGATATCCGCTTGCACTGTTCTGCGCTCCTGTCACTACTTGTACAGGTGTATAGCTATTTCCACCATTACTTCCAAGCTGTCCATATCCGTTATAGCCCCATGCGTACACTGTTCCATTTGCCTTTAATGCCAATGTATGGTACGTTGCTGCTTTCACTTCTACTATATCTGTCAAATATTGACTTCCCGATGCTCCGCCTAATACCCTCTGTGGTATTAATTGGTTTGAGGTGTTGCCGTTTCCAAGAGATCCATATACATTACGTCCCCATGACCATACACTTCCGTCTTTTCTGACTGCAAAACTATTATAATATCCTGCGGCTATTGATACTGCATCTGTAAGTCCTGTTACTTTTACAGGCAATGATGAACTTGTTGTAGTATTATTTCCAATCTGTCCGTATCCGTTAGAGCCCCAAGCCCAAACAGTTCCGTCTTTATCAAGTGCCAAATTATGATTTGAACCTGCGGCTACTTGAATAATATTTTCAAGATAACCGCTGTTGCTGTCTTGTGCACCTGTCACAACTTGCACCGGAATATTAGTATTTCTGTTTTTACCGTCACCAAGTTCACCGTTTACGTTATAGCCCCATGTCCAAACCGTTCCGTTTGCCTTTAAGGCTACAACATGAGCGGAACCTGCCGAAACCATAGGCATAGCGACAGAATCCTTAGGACGAATTCCTAAACGAAGAATTGAGCCATAACCTGAATTGCTGTCCTTGACAAGAATAATTGCAATACCGTATATATCTCCCTTAGGCGTTACAATTCCGTTACCGTTACTGTCCTTTTCAACAGTTGCAAATCTTTCGTCAAATACAGTATATGTCAAGTCTTTTGGATTTACCTTTGCATTTGCTTTAAGTAAAGAGAAACTCTTTTCAACTTGAATATCAGAATCTATTCTGAACTTTTGGTCTTCCTCTATATATAGATTTGTCAAAAGTTCATCTTTTTTATTATAGATAAGGTCCTTGCCGTTCCTATCCTTCGCAACAGTTACACCGTCATTTTCAAGGACTGCTCCGTTACGAAGTTTCATTGCATTTGAAGAACCGCCGCCAACTTGAACAGGTTTGCTTTTATTAATTGACGAGCCGTCACCAAGTTGTCCGTTCCCATTATTTCCTACTGTCCAAACCGTTCCGTCTTTCTTTACAAATGCTCCAAAATATCCGTTTTGAGAACCTGATACCTGTACTATGTCAGTTACATTTTTCACGTCTTGAGCTGTGGAACTGCTGGTTGTCGTACCGTTACCAAGTTGTCCGTAACCGTTATATCCCAAACTTGAGATTGTTCCGTCTTCTTTTAGGATATATGTAAATTGTTCATTGCTTGTTCCTCCAAGTGCCACTCCCACTGCGGTATTTATATTACTTACTTTTATCGGAGATGTGAATGTTCCGTTTTTTCCTAATGCTCCATAATTACTATAGCCCCAACCATATACTTCTTTGCTTTCTGTTACTGCTATACTTGTTCCCCAAGTACTGTCAGCTTCCGATGCAGCATCCAATTCTACTACCTTTTCAAGATATCCGCTTGCACTTCCTTGCTGTCCTGTTACTACCTGTACAGGGCGACTGCTACTACTGCCTGTACTTCCAAGTTGGCTGTGGCTGTTATTTCCCCACGCATATACTGTTCCGTTTGCTTTTAATGCCAATGTATGCCACGTTGCTGCTTTTACTTCTACTATATCTGTTAAATATTGACTTCCCGATGCTCCGCCTAACACTTGCTGTGCCGTTGTTCTGTTTGTACCGTCTCCTAATCCCAGCGATCCATAATTGTTATAACCCCATGACCATACTGTTCCGTCTTTTCTGACTGCAAAACTGTTATAGTATCCTGCGGCTATTGAGACCACATCTGAAACACCGATAACCTTTACAGGTAATGAAGAATTAGACGTTTTTCCGTTTCCAAGTTCACCATGAGGGCCATATCCCCATGACCATACTGTTCCGTCTTTTGCAAGTGCCAAATTATGATTTGAACCTGCAGCAACTTCTATGATATTTTCAAGAAAACCTGTGCTGCTCTTTTGTTCTCCTGTTACAACTTGTACAGGATAATATTTAGTAACAGCTGTTCCGTCGCCAAGTTCACAATTTGCATTATATCCCCATGTCCATACTGTACCGTCTTTCTTTAGAGCAACAGTGTAACCACCTCCGGCTGCTACCATTGGTGCGGCAACGTCTGATGAAGATGTACGAACTTCAAGTTCAATTATACTCATCTCACCGTTGACTGTTCCGACAACTTGAGTTCTGCCGAATGCTTTGGCCGTAATTGTTGTACCTGAAGCTGAGGCGATGTTAGAGTTTATAACTTTAACATTTGAAACACCGCTTCCAAATACTGTAGCTGCATTAAAGCTTTCGCCGACTGCAATTCTTTGGAAACGTTGTTCAAAGCCCGTTTCACTTTCAAGTGAAATATTTGTGTTATCATTCGACGCAGTTTCTGCTACCGAATTATCTGTTGCAACGTTTTCACTGTTTACAGTTTCTGTTACTTCAGTCTTGTCGCTTGATGTTGCGTTTGATGAATTTGAAGCTGAAGTTGATTTACTGTTATTCACAGTCGAATTTGTTGTGTTCGAGTTTCCTTTTTTTATACTTGAAGAACCGTGACCTTTTGATGAAGATACAGTTGACTGTGAATTTGTTTCAGCAGGCACTTCTTTTTCAACAGTTTGGGTTTCAACTGCCGACACTTCAATATTTACTTTTTCTGCCACATATTCTTTGATTTCTTCTTCACTGTATGTAGTAAATGAATCTGTTGTTGTTCCGACTGACGGTTCCGATGTTGTTGTGTATTCATTTACAGAAGTTGATGAATCAGTATTTTTTTCTACGCCGTCAACACTTGTTGTTGTATCTGTAGTTACTGTTTCACGAACCGTATAATTTGTTCCGACTTGTTCTTCAACAGTTTCTTCTTTTGCAACAGTTTCTGTTGATTGAACTGTTGTAGTTTCCGATACAGTTTCATATTGTGTTTCGCCGGTTTCTTCATCTTCTCCGACTGCTACCTGTTTTTCAACTGTAACCTCTTTTTCGGCAGGTACTTCTTCATATACAGTTTTTGTCTTTGTTTCTACAATCGGTTCTTGACTTACGATTTCTGTTGTTGTAGTTTTCGTTGTTGTAGTTGCAACTTGTTTAGTCTTTGAAACTTCTTTTTGGACTTCCTGTTCAACTGTTTTTGTTGTCGGGACTTCAACTGTTTCTGTTACAGTTTTCGTTTCCGGCTCTGCTGTTTCTTCGCTCTGAACGGTTACAAAATCATCTTCCCCGACCTCGTCTGATGTCTTTGTTTCAGAATTTGTTGTATTGTTTGTTACATTTGACAATACTTGTGTTGTTGTTTCTGTTAATTCCTTTGATGTTACTTCTGATAACTTTTCATTATCTGATGTTTCTGTCTTTGTTGTTTCAGGTTTCGCGATTGCTTTTGTTTCTGCTTTGACATCAGTTTTTGTGTTATCATTTGCGGCTGTTTTTTCGTTGTTATCGATAACGCTTGTGTCCTGTTTTGTTTCTGCCTTTGAATCTGTGTTGCTATCAGCTTTTGCATCTGCTTTTAATTCATTTTCGGAAACTTTTGACTGAGTTTCTTTCCTATTATATAGGGCGTTATCTGATGCAGTTTCTTCAGACTTATCTGCATCGACCTTTGCATCCTTGTCTAAATCCGCAACTTTATCTGTTTTATCAGTTGTATTTTCTGTTGTTTCTGTTTTTGTATCTGACAGTGTTTCTGTGTTATCTTTGTTGTCAGCATTTTCACTGTTTTGTTTTTCTTCAAATGCCTTTAGAATTTCTTCGTCTGACATATTGCTGAAATCAGTTGCACCTGTGTTGTTATTAGTATCTCCAAGCAAAGATAGATCATATACAGAGTTTTCCTGTGTAAGACCTGTCTTATACATATCTTCCACGAAGTTTTTAACTTCTTCAGATTCAAACTCTTTCTTTGAACCTGCGTCTTGTTGTTGTTCTTCCTCTGATGGAGCTTGTCCGTTTGAAAGATAGATTGTACCTGTAATCTTTTCGTAAGGATTTGATTTTAGCATTGCATAGAAAGGAGCTCTTTCTATATCTTCTACTGTTTCTTTATCCCATGTAATATCAACGGTACTCTTTGCACCATCTACTTTCGGTGTTGAAATTGAGAAGAACTTCGGTTCAACTTGCCACTCAATGTCGCTGCCGTCACCATTTGCAGCGATTGCTGAAAATGTTTGTGTTTGTCCGAAATATGAGAATAGTGAGAAATCTTTATCAAAAGAAAGCTTATCGCTGTCGTTATCCTTTGAGAAAGGTTCAAGTACCTGTGAAGTACTTGTAGAATTATTTGAAGTATTAGATGATGATATATTGTTATAAGAAGACGATGAAGAGGAATTATTTTTTGCACCTGAAACAGACGAAGTGTTTGCTCCGCCTTTTGAACTGTTCTCTGTATTATTTTGCGCATTACTATCAGACGCAGCTGCCTGTTCGTTGTTTTCGGCATTTTCTGCGTCATTTTGATTTTTATTGTCCTCATCATCGGCAGCTCCAGCGTCCTTTGACTCTGTGCTGCCTGAAGCATCTTTTGCTTTGTCCTCCACAGTTCCGGCTACTATTGCACGCCCCGCGTTAGTAACCTCCGCTAATGTAGGAACTTGAACCGATGTTCCTACCATCGACACCATAATAAGTGCCGATAACACTTTTGTCATCATCTTGTTAAATTTCATTTTTAATCTCCACTAATTTGCCTTTAAGGTATTTTGTGTTTTACACTATATATAGTAGAAAGTATGTCGATTTTTGTCTTGACGGCACACTTCTCCCATTATGTTTATTATACCTCTTTAGGGTATATTAGTCAAGATGTTTATTAAAGTTTCGTGTATATTCTTACATTTTCTTTATATTTTTGTTAAAATTGTATTATTTTCATCGCTTGTAAAATATCTGTATTCCGGTTGAAACACTTCTGTAACGGAAATCGCATTTTATTTCATTTGTTTCATTTACGACTCGTTTTCTTTGCAATAATTGCTTTAAAATTTCACTTTTGTTATTTTCCCAAAAATCTTTGATTTTCTTTAAAAAAACTATTGACAAATGTAGTTTTTTTATATATAATCTGATAAGTTGAGTGTGTCATAAATAATACACTTGACAAAGTACAATTTTTCAGATACGGAGTGTGACAAAACCATGATTGGTGATGCCGAAAGGTCAAAGTTGCAGGTTGGTTATAAACAAGCTGTAAGAGCTTTAAATGAAAACAAAGCCTCTAAAGTCTTTGTTGCCGAAGACTGTGACGACCATATTAAAGACGGAGTAAGCAAAATTGCTATGCAAAGCAATACTCCTGTGTTCTTCATTTCTACAATGAAGGAATTGGGGAATATGTGCAAAATTGAAGTCGGCGCAAGCTGTGCCGTCGTATTAAAGTAGTTTATTACATATCTTAATGATATGCGATAATATATAAAAATTTATGAAAGGAAGTGTAACACGATATGCCTACATTTAATCAATTGGTTAGAACAGGTAGAAAGACATCAAAGAAGAAATCTACTGCTCCAGCTCTTCAAAAGAGTCTAAACTCTCTAAAGAAGAAGACTACTGACAAGAGTTCACCTCAAAAAAGAGGCGTATGTACAGCTGTAAGAACTGCTACACCTAAGAAGCCTAACTCAGCTCTAAGAAAGATTGCCAGAGTTAAGCTTACAAACGGTATCGAAGTAACAGCTTACATCCCGGGTATAGGTCACAACCTACAAGAACATAGCGTTGTGCTTATCAGAGGTGGAAGAGTACGTGACCTTCCTGGTACAAGATACCACATTATCAGAGGTACTCTTGATGCTCAGGGTGTAAACGGACGTCTTCAGTCAAGAAGTAAGTATGGTGCCAAGAAGCCAAAGGAAAAGAAATAATGCCGCGTAATTAACTAATACGCGCATATCACAAGTGCATATCGAGTTATATTATTATATATTCGAATAGCACCACGGGGTTTTGAAAGAATAAACTCCGAGTACCTGTGATGTCATTAAGGGGAAAACAGATATTATATTTGTTTTCTGTCACAGTAGTTTTCCGTCGGAAAATATCGCTGAAAAGACGCAGATGAAATTTGATAAATATCAAGGCACAAAACGCAGGAATACTCTGTGTATTCCGAGTATTTGTAACTCCGATATTTGCAAATTGCATCAAGTATTTGCAGCGAGATTTGACAGAGGGAAACGCTAATTTATGAAGGAGGGAAGTAAAGTGCCAAGAAAAGGTTTTATAGCAAAAAGAGAAGTGCTACCTGATCCGATATACAATAACGTTGTTGTAACAAAGCTTATAAACAACATTATGCTTGACGGTAAAAAGGGTGTTGCTCAGAAAATAGTTTATGATGCATTCAATATCGTAGCAGAAAAGACAGGTAAGGACGCACTTGAAGCATTCCAGGAAGCTATGGATAACATCATGCCGGTTCTTGAAGTAAAAGCAAGACGTGTGGGTGGTGCAACATACCAAGTTCCTATGGAAGTTCGTCCGGAAAGACGCCAAACATTGGGTCTAAGATGGCTTACTCGTTACTCAAGAGAACGTAACGAAAAGACAATGAAGGAAAGACTTGCAAACGAAATCGTTGACGCTATCAACGGTACAGGCGGTTCAGTTAAGAAGCGTGAAGATACTCACAAGATGGCTGAAGCTAACAAGGCTTTCGCTCACTACAGATGGTAATTTGTTTTTTAAACAAATCGCTTAACTTTGAAATTTAACCCGAAAATCGCATATAATAGGGGACAAGCACTTTTGCATTGCCCCTATGCGGGTTTCGACAGATACACTATTTTTACCTTTGTTGAAAGGAGGAAATTATTTTGGGTAGACAATATTCACTTGAAAATACAAGAAATATCGGTATCATGGCTCATATCGATGCCGGTAAAACTACTACAACAGAAAGAATTCTGTACTACACAGGTATCAACCACAAAATCGGTGAAACACACGATGGCGGTGCTACTATGGACTGGATGGCTCAGGAACAAGAGCGTGGTATTACAATTACTTCAGCTGCTACAACATGTTTCTGGCAACCAAAAGAAGGTCCTTTTAAGGGTATAAAGAACAGAATTAATATCATTGATACCCCGGGACACGTTGACTTTACAGTTGAAGTTCAAAGATCTCTAAGAGTTTTGGACGGTTCAGTAACAGTTATGTGTGCTAAGGGCGGTGTTGAGCCTCAGTCAGAAACTGTTTGGCGTCAAGCTGATGATTACAGCGTACCTCGTATGATTTTCGTTAATAAGATGGACATCATGGGTGCTGACTTCTATAATGTTGTAAACATGGTACACGAAAGACTAAACGCTAACGGTGTGCCAATCCAGCTTCCAATCGGTGCCGAAGATACTTTCGTAGGTATCATCGACCTTATGAACATGGACGCTGAAATTTATGATGATGAACTTGGAACAAAGTTCCATAAGGACGCTATTCCGGCTGATATGCAGGAAAAAGCTGAAGAATATCATCAGGCAATGGTTGAAGCAATCTGTGAAACAGATGAAGCTTTACTTGAAAAGTTCCTTAGCGATGAGGAAATTTCAGTTGACGAATTAAAGGCAGCTTTGAGAAAAGCTACTATCAATAATGAAATCGTTCCTATGCTTTGCGGAACAGCTTACAGAAACAAGGGTGTTCAAATGCTTCTTGACGCAGTTATTGAGTACATGCCTTCACCGGTAGATGTACCTGCTATCAAGGGTGTAAATCCTGATACAGACGAAGAGGACGAAAGACCGTCATCAGACGACGCTCCGTTCGCTGCTCTTGCATTCAAGATTGCAACTGACCCATTCGTTGGTAAGATTTGTTTCTTCAGAGTATACTCAGGTACTCTTGAAAAAGGTTCATATGTATTGAACTCATGCAAGGGTAAGAGAGAAAGAATGGGTAGAATTCTACAAATGCACGCTAACCACAGAGAAGACCTTGATATAGTTTACTCAGGTGATATAGCTGCAGCTGTTGGTCTACAAAATACAACAACAGGTGAAACACTTTGTGATGAAAAGCACCCAATTATCCTTGAGTCTATGGACTTCCCTGAACCGGTTATCCGTGTTGCTATCGAGCCTAAGACTAAGGCAGGTCAAGAAAAGATGGGTATCGCTCTTGCAAAACTTGCAGAAGAAGACCCAACATTCAAGACTTACACAGATGAGGAAACAGGTCAAACAATCATCGCAGGTATGGGTGAACTTCACCTTGAAATTATCGTTGACAGACTTCTTCGTGAGTTTAAGGTTGAGGCTAACGTTGGTGAACCTCAGGTTTCTTACAGAGAAGCTATCAGAAAATCAGTTAATATCGAACATAAATATGCTCGTCAATCAGGTGGTAAAGGTCAGTACGGTCACGTACTTCTTAAACTTGAGCCGCTTGAAGAGGGTGCAGGTTATGAATTCGTTAATGCAATCGTCGGCGGTGCTATTCCTAAGGAATATATCCCTGCTGTTGACGCAGGTATCCAAGGTGCTATGCAGTCTGGTGTACTTGCAGGTTACAATGTAGTTGACGTTAAGGCAACTCTATATGACGGTTCATACCATGAAGTCGACTCATCAGAAATGGCATTTAAGATTGCCGCTTCTATGGCGTTCAAGGAAGGTATGAAGAAGGCTGATCCTGTTATTAAGGAGCCTATCATGCTTGTTAATGTTATCGTTCCTGACGAATACCTTGGTTTCGTTATCGGTGACCTTTCATCAAGACGTGGTATGGTTAGACAGCAAGAATCACGCAGCGGCGGTGTTACTCAAGTAACAGCTGACGTGCCACTTGCAGAAATGTTTGGTTATGCTACAGTTCTTCGTTCAGGTACACAGGGACGTGGACAGTACTCAATGGAACCTTCACACTACAGCGAAGTTCCGAAGTCTGTTCAAGAAAAGATTATGAACGAACGTGCAAAGAACTAATTGAATTTTATACGGTAAGTAGGATCTTCTCCTACTTTCGCCGTTTAAATTTTAATAATTTATAAATTTATTGAAAAAATACTTGATTTTTTCACCAAAAGATTGTACAATAAGTTTATTAATGTATATAAAATATTTTAAGGAGGAATTTCTACAATGGCAAAAGAGAAATTTGAAAGAACTAAGCCGCATGTTAACATTGGTACTATCGGTCACGTTGACCATGGTAAGACAACTCTAACAGCTGCTATCACAAAGGTATTGGCTCTTAAGGGTCAGGCTCAATTCGAAGCTTACGACATGATCGATAAGGCTCCGGAAGAAAGAGAAAGAGGTATCACTATCTCAACAGCTCACGTTGAGTACGAAACAGACACACGTCACTATGCTCACGTTGACTGCCCGGGACACGCTGACTACGTAAAGAACATGATCACAGGTGCTGCTCAGATGGACGGCGCTATCCTTGTTGTTTCAGCTGCTGACGGTCCAATGCCTCAGACAAGAGAACACATCCTTCTATCAAGACAGGTTGGCGTTCCTTATATCGTTGTATTCATGAACAAGGCTGACCAGGTTGACGATCCGGAACTTATGGAACTTGTTGAAATGGAAATCAGAGAACTTCTTAACGAATATGACTTCCCTGGCGACGATACTCCAATCGTTTCAGGTTCAGCTCTTCAGGTACTTGAATGTGATTCAACAGATCCTAACGCTCCTGAATACAAGTGTATTCTTGACCTTATGGACGAAGTTGACAGATATATCCCAACTCCTGAAAGAAAGTCAGACCTTCCATTCCTAATGCCTATCGAAGACATTTTCTCAATCACAGGTCGTGGTACAGTTGCTACAGGTAGAGTTGAAAGAGGTCAGCTAAACCTTAACGACGAAGTTGAAATTGTTGGTCTTACAGACGAAAAGAGAAAAGTTGTTGTTACAGGTATCGAAATGTTCAGAAAGCTTCTTGACTACGCTGAAGCAGGTGACAACATCGGTGCACTACTTCGTGGTGTTCAGAGAAACGAAATCGAAAGAGGTCAAGTTCTTTCTAAGCCTGGTACAATTCACCCACACACAAAGTTTAAGGGCGAAGTTTACGTACTAACAAAAGACGAAGGTGGTCGTCATACACCATTCTTCAACAACTACAGACCTCAGTTCTATTTCAGAACAACTGACGTTACTGGCGTTATCACACTTCCAGAAGGCACAGAAATGTGTATGCCTGGCGATAACGTAAAGATGGAAGTTGAACTTATCACACCAATCGCTATCGAAAAGGGTCTACGTTTCGCTATCCGTGAAGGTGGTAGAACAGTAGGTTCAGGTGTCGTTTCTGAAATCGAAGAAGCGTAAGCTTTACTGATTTGATTATTCAAAAAGATGTTACTTCGGTAACATCTTTTTTTGTGTTCTTATACGAAACAGTGGGGGAGATTACTGATTTTGAATGATATAATGTTAGTGTTTATTAAAGTCAAACTGATGTGTAGGGAATAAGGGAGTAAAAAATTTTGTATTACACATAGATAGGGTAGGGAACACTTATTTTTAGTAGTTTATTAACACTAAATTATGTCTAAAACATACTTTATCCACGATTATAAGCATTTATCAACGTACAACCGCACAAAAAAAAGAACCGCATCAGACTAAGCGGTTCTTATTTTTGATATGATTATTCAGCTACATAGCCGTTAATCTTTTTAGCACACTCAGGGCAAATATTCTTACCGTTGAATTGGAATATATTCTTTGCATCGCCACAGAATATGCATGAAGGTTCATACTTCTTTAGGATTATACAGTTATCTTCTGTATAAATTTCCATTGAATCCTTAATGTCGATTCCAAACTTTCTCCTTAGTTCTACCGGAATGACAATACGGCCAAGTTCATCAACCTTTCTAACGATTCCTACAGATTTCATTAAAATTTTCCTCCTTATTTAATATTCTTTTAAACGGTAAATTTATTATACCACATATGTAATAAATTGTCAACAAAAACAGAAAAAATACTAACAAAAATAATTTTTATAGAAATACCGCGTTTTATGCGGATTTTAGCGACAGCCACAGCGAAACGGCTTTTAAACTCACATATCGTGCCAACATATTTTTTGCTTTTATTACACGCTTTGACATATTCATCAAATAATCGGTATCATACTTAGCCGCAAGCTGTCTTAACATATCTTTTTTATCAATATTAATAATCATATTCGGTGCTTGCGATTGCATAAGAATTATATCACGCAGATATGCAAGCCAAAAAACAAATATATTTTCAGCCTTATCCTTATTTTCATCAAGATACTTCTGCACAACGAATGCCGAACTTCTGTCTGTCGACAGTACCGAAAATAATTTTTTAAGTGAAGACGTTCTCACTGTTTCAAAGTTTTCATCATTTATAATATTATCAGCCACTCCCGGCACACCTGCACAATACTTAATCAAAAACGGCAAGCGTTCCTTTTCTTCGGGATATTTTCCGCTTATATACTTCTCCATAATCGCGTCAGACACAGACGGAAAATGCACAAGCGTAAAACGTGATAAAATTGTCTGCAATAGGGAAGCGGAGTTTTCTGTTATCAAGATGAATACTGCGTATTCCGGCGGTTCTTCAAACGTTTTTAAAAACGTGTTTTGTGCCTCCTCGGTAAGCAAAGACGCGTCCTCAAATATATAAACCTTATGCTTTGAATTAAACGGCTTTACAGCCACATCCTCCTCAAGTTTACGCATATCTTTTGCACCGATACTTTTTTTGTCGGCCTTCGGTCGAACATAAATTATATCGGGGTTTGTGTCCGCTTTTGATTCTACGCAATTTTTACAACTTCCGCAAGGTGCGACACCCGTATTTTTGCACGTCAATGCCGCCGCAAAAAGTCGAGCGGAATTGAGTACACCCAAGCCTTTTTCACCCTCAAATATATACGCGTGTGAGCTTACGCCGTTATGCACCGATTCTATTAAATTTTTCATCAAATCCTCGTGGAACGTTTCGTATCCGTACATAATCTACTTCCTATCTACTCAAAATGAAATCAAATATCTTTTCCGCAACTTCATCTTTTGTCATCTTTTCAAGCTGAACTTCATCATCTTTTGTTATAAGCGTCACGATATTTGTATTACCGCCAAAGCCTGCACCGTCTTGTTTAAGATTATTTGCGACAATCATATCACAATTTTTCTTTTCAAGTTTCTTTCTTGAATTTTCAAGCATATTTTCTGTTTCCATAGAGAAACCGCAGATAAATTGACTGTTTTTTCTTTCACCGAGAGTTTTTAATATATCGTCTGTACGTTCAAGTTCAATCGACATATTACCGTCCTGTTTTTTTACCTTTTCACTGCTTACGTTCTTAGGTCTGTAATCAGCCACTGCCGCCGCCTTAACGATTATATCCATACTGTCGGCACGTTCTATTACCGCGTCATACATATCTTTCGCACTCTGCACCTTAACCGTATTCACAAACACAGGAGGCTCACTGTCGCATTTACCCATAACAAGCGTCACGTCCGCACCTCTTAGCATTGCGTTCTTTGCAAGTGCAAAACCCATTTTTCCGCTCGAATGGTTTGTTATGAATCTCACAGGGTCGATAGCCTCTACAGTTGCACCGGCTGTAACAAGCACTTTTTTACCTGTCATATCTTTTTCAAATGCAATCTCTTTAACAATGTATTCAAACAAAAGCTCTTCATCAGGCATTCTGCCGTCACCCATATCACCGTTTGCAAGCATACCGTGCGCCGGTTCAACTATTTCATAGCCGTAATGCTTCAGCTTTTCAATGTTATCCTGCACGATAGGGTTATGGAACATATTATGATTCATAGCAGGTGAAACAATTTTCTTGCAAGGACAAGCCATAACAGTGGTTGTAAGCATATCGTCGGCGATACCGTTTGCAATCTTGCCGATTACATTTGCACTCGCCGGTGCAATCATAACCACGTCCGCCGCTTTTGCAAGTGCAACGTGTTCAACGCTGAATTCAAAATTACGGTCAAATGTATCTATAAGGCATTTATGCTTTGTCAATGTTTCAAAAGTTATGGGATTTATAAAATTAGTTGCGTTCTGCGTCATAAGCACGTGTACTTCACAATGCTGTTTTACAAGCATTCTTGCAAGATTTGCGATTTTGTACGCCGCAATACTTCCCGTAACTCCAAGCACGACTGTTTTTCCTTTGAGCATACTAATCCTCCGTTCAAATTATATTTATATACATTCTTCTATTATAGCACAATTTTTCATATAAATAAATATCAAATTCACAAGAAACGGAGGAAAGTATATGAATTATATTTGGTGCTTGATGATTATTGTGTCGATAGTCGTATCAATTTTTAACGGCACTGTCGACCAAACTATAAACGGTGCGTTTGAGGGTGCGAAAAGTGCCGTTTTTACGGTGCTGTCATTTGCGGGAGTTATGTGCTTTTGGACGGGTATTATGAAAATTGCCGAAAATGCGGGATTGTCACAAAAATTAGAGAAATTATTAAAACCTATAATAAACTTCCTGTTTCCCAATGCAGGACAAAACGCAAAAAAATATATTGCCGTGAATATGAGTGCCAACATACTCGGAATGGGCAATGCCGCAACGCCTATGGGTATAAAGGCTATGCAATGTCTTGACAAGGAAAACACCAATCCGCTTTATACGTCAAAAAATATGTGTATGCTTGTCGTTTTGAACACCACATCTGTACAGCTTATACCCACAACAATAATCGCTCTGCGTGTCGCGGCAGGTTCTGCAAATCCGTTTTCGGTTATTCTGCCGATTTGGATTTCTTCATTCACCGCCGCATTTATTGCTTTAACACTGACAAAATTACTATATAGGGAGTAAAATATGATTTATGTAATACCGCTCATAATTGCACTTGTTCTTATAACCGCAATGATAAAAAAACTTCCGTCATACGAACTTTTTATAGATGGGGCAGAGGACGGAATGAAAATAGTATCAGGCATATTTCCGCCGCTTGTAGCGGTGCTTACCGCCGCATATATGCTCCGTGCGTCAGGCACGCTTGACCTTATAGTATCACTTCTTTCACCTATCACAAATTTAATTTCTGCCGAAGTTATGCCTTTGGCACTTATCCGTCCAATATCGGGCAGCGGTGCAACGGGCATACTTACCGAAATTTTAAACAATTACGGTGCCGACAGCGAAGTCGGTCGAATTGCCTCCGTTATAATGGGTTCGACTGAAACAACTTTCTACTGTCTTTGCGTATATTTTGCGAAAACAAGGGTAAAACATAACTTGAAAGCTGTTCCTTTTGCGGCTGTCGGTGACATAGTTGGCATATTGACGGCGGCTATTTTGATTAAGTTGGTAAAATTTTAACGAATTTTAATTATATACTTGAAAAACAGATAATTTTTATATATAATATAATCAAGAAAAATCGGATAATTTTGTCCGCATAAAAAAGGAGAAATTGACTATGTACAACAAATTAACAGTTGAAGATGTTGACGTAAAAGGCAAAAAGGTTTTAGTACGTTGTGACTTTAACGTGCCGCTTGACGCTGACGGTAATATCACAGACGAAAACCGTATTGTAGGTGCACTTCCTACAATTAAGTATCTTATAGATAACGGAGCAAGAGTTATTCTTTGCTCACATATGGGTAAGCCAAAGGGTGAGCCTGTTCCATCACTTTCTCTTGCACCTGTTGCAAAGAGTCTTTCAGAAAAGCTTGGCAAAGAAGTTGTTTTTGCCGCTGACGATAACGTAGTAGGCGACAACGCTAAAAAGGCTGTTGCAGAAATGAATGACGGTGATGTTGTTCTTCTTCAAAACACTCGTTACAGAAAAGAAGAAACAAAGAACGAAGAAGCTTTCTCAAAAGAACTTGCTTCACTTGCTGATTTGTTCGTAAATGACGCATTCGGTACAGCTCACAGAGCTCACTGCTCAAACGTAGGTGTATCTTCAATTCTTAAGCCGGCTGTTGCAGGTTACCTAATCGAAAAGGAAATCAACTTCCTCGGTAACGCAGTAAACAACCCTGTTAGACCGCTTGTAGCTATTCTTGGCGGAAGTAAGGTTTCTTCAAAGATTTCAGTTATTGAAAATCTTCTAAAGAAAGTAGACAAGCTAATCATCGGCGGCGGTATGGCTTACACATTCTTTGCGGCACAAGGCAAGACAACAGGTACATCACTTCTTGAGCCTGATTACATTGACTATGCCAAGAAAATGCTTGACGAGGCAGGCGATAAGCTACTTCTTCCTGTTGATACAGTAGTTGCTAAAGAATTTGCAAACGACGCCGAATCACAAGTTGTTGAAGGTAATATTCCTGACGGCTGGATGGGTCTTGACATCGGTCCTAAGACAATCGAACTTTACAAGGATGCTCTTAAAGACGCAAAGACAGTTGTTTGGAACGGTCCTATGGGCGTATTTGAAATGCCAAACTTCGCAAAGGGTACAAATACAATAGCTCAGGCTCTTGCCGATCTTGACGCTACAACAATCATCGGCGGCGGTGACAGTGTTGCTGCAGTAAACCAAGCAGGTCTTGGCGATAAGATGAGCCATATCTCAACAGGCGGCGGCGCATCAATGGAATTCCTTGAGGGTAAAGAACTTCCAGGTATCGCAGCTTTGACAGATAAATAATTATTGTGACAGAGCGGTCATTGACCGCCTCTCAACATATTTTAAATATTCCGTAGAGTGACTGTCTGTCACTTATAATTAAACTACAAAAGGAGAAATTACAATGGGAAAATATATAATTGCCGGTAACTGGAAGATGAACAAGCTTCCGTCAGAAACATATGATTACATCAAAGAAGTAATCGATGCAACAAAGGGTTCAGAATGTGAAGTAGTTTGCTGTACACCGTTCGTATGCCTACCACAAGCTGTTGAGGCCGCTAAGGGTTCACACGTTAAAATCGGTGCTGAAAACCTACACTTTGAGGACAAAGGTGCTTTCACAGGCGAAGTAAGTGCAGAAATGCTTAAAGATCTTGGTGTTGACTATGTTATCATGGGTCACAGTGAAAGACGTGAATACAACAACGAAACAGACGAAACAGTTAATCTAAAGGCTAAGAAGTCTCTTGAAAAGGGTCTTATTCCTATCGTTTGCTGCGGTGAAAGTCTTGAACAGCGTGAAGCCGGTATCACAATGGACTGGATTGCTATTCAAATCAAGAAGGCATTTGCCGGAATCAGTGCTGACGACGCTAAAAAAGTTGTCGTTGCATACGAGCCAATCTGGGCTATCGGTACAGGCAAGACTGCTACTGACGACCAAGCGGAAGAAGTTTGCGGCGGTATCAGAAAATTGCTTGAGGACCTTTATGACACTGAAACTGCAAAGGCTATAACTATTCAATACGGCGGTAGTATGAATCCTAAGAACTGTGCAGGACTTCTTGCTAAGCCTAACATTGACGGTGGTCTTATCGGCGGTGCATCTCTAAAGAGTGCTGACTTCGCTGTTATCACAAAGGCAGCTAAATAATGATTTTACAAAAGGGCAGGCATTATTGCCTGTCCTATTTTTAAACATAAAGGAGTAATTACTTATGGCAAAGAAACCAATCGCATTAATTATTATGGACGGTTACGGCATTAACCAAAATACAGAGGGTAATGCTATCGTAGCGGCAAAGAAACCTCATCTTGACAAGCTTTTAGCCGAATATCCACATTCACAGCTTTCTGCAAGCGGTCTTGACGTTGGTCTTCCTGACGGTCAAATGGGTAACAGTGAAGTAGGTCACACAAATATCGGTGCCGGCAGAATTGTTTATCAAATGCTTGTTAAGATTTCAAAAGACATTAACGACGGTAAAATTTACGAAAACAAGGCCCTTTCAGACGCTATGGACGCCGCTAAAGCTAACGGCAAGTCACTTCACCTTATGGGACTTCTTTCAAACGGCGGTGTACACAGCCACAATGAACACCTTTACGGTCTGTTAAAGATGGCTAAGAAAAAAGGTATTGAAAACGTATATGTTCACACATTCCTTGACGGTCGTGACGTTCCTCCTACATCAGGTGCCGAATTTATGGCTGAACTTGAAAAAGAAATTAAAGAAATCGGCGTAGGCTCTGTCGCTACTATTATGGGCAGATTTTACGCTATGGACAGAGATAACGCTTGGGACAGAGTCGAAAAGGCTTACAAAGCTATGGTTGACGGCGAAGGCATACAGGAAACAGACGCTGTTACAGCCGTTAAAAACTCATATGCAAATGACGTTACAGACGAATTTGTTATTCCGACTGTTGTTGACAAAAACGGTATGATTAAAGAGGGCGACAGTGTTATTTTCTTCAACTTCCGTCCTGACAGAGCAAGACAGATTACAAGAACTTTTGTTGACCCTGATTTCACAGGCTTTGAAAGAAAGTATTTCCCTGTAAACTTCGTTTGCATGACTCAATATGACGAATCAATGCCAAATGTAACTGTAGCATATCCGCCGGAAACTCTTGAAATGACATTCGGTGAATACATCAGTAAGAAAGGTCTTACACAGCTTAGAATTGCCGAAACACAGAAGTATGCACACGTTACATTCTTCTTTAACGGCGGTGAAGAAAAGCAATTTGAAGGTGAGGAAAGAATACTTATCAAGTCACCTGACGTTGAAACTTTCGATATGAAACCTGAAATGAGTGCTTACGAAGTTACTGACGCAGTTGTTGACGCAATCAATTCGGACAAGTTTGATGTTATCATTCTTAACTATGCTAACTGTGATATGGTCGGTCACACAGGTATTATGGAAGCGGCTGTTAAGGCAGTTGAAGCCGTTGACGAGTGTGTAGGCAGAATGGTTGACGCTATTCTTGCAAAGGGCGGACAAGCTATCATCACTGCCGATCACGGTAACGCTGACTGCTTAATCGACCCTGTTACAAAAGCTCCGTTTACAGCTCATACAACTAACCCTGTTCCTATGATTCTTGTAGGTGCAGGCGATGTTAAAGTTAAGAACGGCAGACTTTGTGACCTTTGCCCGACTATGCTTGACCTTATGGGACTTGAAAAACCTGAACAAATGACAGGTGAGAGTCTTATTGTAAAATAATCGGATAATAAAAAAACGATGTATTCCGTAACAGGTAATACATCGTTTTTATTATGCAAACTTTTCTTTTATTCTTCTTATTTCATTTTCCATCATATTAATTCGGATAAGTGCCATTTCTTTTTCGTTCTCGACAGTTAAAGCTTTATCAAGTTTTCTTGACAAATCAAGATGTCCCTCTGCAATAATTTTGATATTACGGTTTGTTTCGTTTTCAAGGGTAAGACTGATTTCTCTTATTTCATTTTTCATTTTTTGAATATCCGTTTTCATTTCTGATATTTGCTTAGTTTCATCTTTAACATTTTGAATATCCGCTTTCATTTCTGAAATTTGATTATTAATATCATCAAACTTTGAATTAACATCATCAAATTGTTTATTCATATTATTTAGAGTTGAATTAATATTTTTAACATTTTCAACTAATGAAACTAACATTTCTTCAGTTGTCATAGCCGACACCTCCTTGTATATCTTAATAATAACACAATATAATAAAAAATACAAGCACATTTCTTTAAATTTCCACTTGTTATATTGCCGTTTATACTATATAATTAGCGGTGAGGAGGGATATGATATGAAAAAAATAGCAGCACTTTTTTTATCACTGATGATTATGTCACCGCCGGTTTTTGCCGATGATGATATAACGGTATATCTAAACGAAGATGAATTAATATTTGAGCAGTCACCAATAATACAAAACGATTCAACTCTTGTACCGTTCAGAGCGATATTTGAAAATCTTGATATGGTTGTACAGTGGTTTGGCGACGAACAGCGTGTAACGGCTCAAAAAGACGACTTAACCATAACTTTGTTTATAAACGAAAATACAATGTATGTTAATGATATGCCTGTCGAGCTTAATACGCCCCCTATAATCTACAATGATTACACCCTTGTACCGTTAAGGGCTGTATCGGAATCAGCCGGTGCAGAGGTATTTTGGGACGGTGACACGCATACAGTTTATATTGAAACCGATAATGAAAGTGATTTTGATGATTGGGGATATGAAGTTCTGAATCTCGTAAACGAAGAACGTGCAAAATATAATGTTGCACCGTTAAAATGGGACGATTCGCTTGCCGCTCTTGCCGAAAGTCACTGTGAAGATATGATAGACAGAAACTTCTTTGCACACAATACTCCTGACGGACAAACTCCGTTTGACAGAATGAAAGCCGCAGGGATATCATATTCTTCGGCAGGGGAGAATATAGCCGCAGGTCAATCTTCACCGAAAAATGTTATGGATTCTTGGATGAATTCACCGGGACACCGCAAAAATATATTAAATCCCGATTTTGAATATATAGGCGTAGGACTTGCACGAGGAGGATCATACGGTATTTATTGGGCACAGGAATTTGCAACGTTTAAATAATGTAATAAAAAAATAATATTTTTCCTATTGACACATACTATTAATAGTGGTAGTATAATAATATATAAGCAAGGTAGAGGTGCGCTTGTGTATCAGTATGTATATGGAGATATGCAATTATCTTTGATGTATACGGAAAGGACACAGTGCCGAAGTTTGAATATTATTGCGGATATTCATTCTGGGCATATCGTTAACAGCGGTATGACTGTCATCGTAAGGTGGGGAGCTATCGCTGTTTTTGTTATATGCAAACATAGCAGTAGTTTCTGACTACTGCTTTTTATTTTATAAAAAACAAAGGAGAGTCAAAATGAAAGACAATTACAAAGTAGGTATTATAGGTGCAACAGGTATGGTTGGACAGCGTTTTATTACACTTCTTAACGACCACCCATGGTATACAATCGAAGTGCTTGCAGCATCTCCGAGAAGTGCCGGCAAGGCTTATAAAGACGCCGTAGGCGCTAAATGGGCTATGGACGAAGAAATTCCTGCATCAGTAGCAGATATGGTTGTTATGGACGCTACAAACGACGTTGAAAAAATTGCAGAAAAGGTAGATTTCGTATTCTGTGCAGTTGATATGAAAAAAGACGAAATCAAAGCTCTTGAAGAAAGATATGCTAAGGCTGAATGCCCTGTTGTTTCAAACAACTCTGCTCACCGTCATACTCCTGACGTTCCGATGATTATTCCGGAAATCAACCCTCAGCACATTGAAATTATTCCTGCTCAGCGTGAAAGACTTGGTACAAAGAGAGGTTTTATCGCAGTTAAGTCAAATTGCTCTCTACAATCATATTTGCCTGCAATGGCTGTTGTTAATATGAAGTATCCAATCGACCACGCTCTTGTAACAACTTATCAAGCTATTTCAGGTGCAGGTAAGACTTTTAAGACATGGCCGGAAATGGTTGACAACCTAATCCCATACATCGGCGGAGAAGAAATGAAGTCAGAAGTTGAGCCTAACAAGGTACTTGGTAAAATCGAAGGTAAAGAAATCGTTCCTTCAACCGAATTACAAATTGAATGCCAAACATACAGAGTTCCTGTATCAAACGGTCACACAGCCGCTATATTCTTCTCATTCAAAGACAGTGCAAACAAGCCGTCTGTAGAAGAAATCGAAAAAATGTGGGCAGAATACAAAGGTGTTCCTCAGGAACTTAACCTACCTCACGCTCCAAAGCAGTTTATTCACGTTTACACTGAAAAGGACGCTCCTGATCAGCCTCAAATTAAGACTGCCCGTGAAATCGACGGCGGTATGGCTATTTCATGCGGACGTTTGAGAGAATCAACACAATACGATTATAAGATGGTTTCTATGAGCCACAATACTCTAAGAGGTGCTGCAGGCGGTGCGGTTCTTCTTGCTGAACTACTTACAGCTAAGGGTTATATGGATTAATTTTAAATTTTATTGAAAGGAATTGATTTAATATGTCTAAGACATTACCTTTTACAGGTTCCGGCGTTGCCATTATTACGCCGTTTGACGGCTTAAAGACAAATTATGATGAACTTGGAAAATTAATTGAATATCATATTGAAAACAATACAGACGCAATTATAATTTGCGGTACAACAGGTGAGGCATCTACTATGCCTGACGAAGAACATCTTGCAGCTATCAAGTACACTGTTGAAAAAGCGGCAGGCAGAATTACTGTCATTGCCGGTACAGGTTCAAATGATACTGCTCACGCAATCGAGCTTTCAAAGAAAGCCGAAGAATACGGCGTTGACGGAATTCTTTCTGTTACTCCGTATTACAACAAGACTACTCAAAAGGGACTTATTGCTCACTTTACGGCTATTGCCAATGCAATCAAAATCCCTGTTATCCTTTACAACGTTCCGTCAAGAACAGGTATGAGCTTTGCTATCGACACTCTAAAGGAACTTGCAAAGGTTGAAAACATAGTTGCTATCAAAGAGGCAAGCGGAAACATCAGTTATATGGCTAAGGTTGCCGCAGAAGTACCTGATTTATACATTTATTCGGGTAACGACGATATGATTGTTCCTACACTTTCGCTTGGCGGTAAGGGTGTTATATCTGTTGTTGCAAACATTCTTCCTAAGGAAACTCACAACATATGTGAATACTACTTTAACGGAGAAGTGGATAAGTCAAGAGATTTACAATTAAAAATGCTTGACCTTATCAACAACCTATTTATCGAGGTTAACCCTGTTCCGATTAAGACTGCTATGAATTTGTTAGGCTTCAACGCAGGCAACTTGCGTATGCCTCTTGTTGATATGGACAGTGCAAACCTTGAAAAACTGAAAAAATCTATGACTGATTTCGGTATGAAACTTGCATAAAGGAGCAACGGACTAATGACGAAAATTATTATGAACGGTTGTAACGGTAAAATGGGGCAGGTTATTACCCGTCTTGTCAGTGAGGACAATGAATGTGAGATTGTTGCAGGCTTTGACGTAAATGATTCTATTGAAAATACTTATCCTGTTTTCACAAATCCAGATGAATTTACAGGCGACGCCGATGTTATAATCGACTTTTCACACCCATCTGCTCTTACAACTGTACTAAACTACTGCAAAAAGAGAAAATTACCTGTTATTCTTGCTACAACAGGTTATACTGATGAGCAGAAAAAGGAATTTACAGAGGCATCTAAAGAAATTCCTGTATTTTTCTCTGCAAATATGAGTCTTGGTATCAATCTTATCATTGCTCTTGCAAAGAAAGCTACAAAACTGCTTGAAGGAAACTTCGATATTGAAATTGTTGAACGTCATCACAATCAAAAAATTGACGCTCCGTCAGGTACTGCTCTTGCTATTGCTGACGCTATTGACGAAACACTTTCTTATCCGGCTGAATATGTCTATGACAGACACGCAGTTCGCAGAAAGAGAAAGCCTACCGAAATAGGTATTCACGCAGTTCGCGGCGGTACTATTGTAGGTGACCATGAAGTTATCTTTGCAGGAACTGATGAAGTTATCGAATTAAAGCACAGCGCTCACAGTAAAGAAGTTTTTGCAGTCGGTGCAATTAAGGCTGCAAAGTTTATGAGTGACAAACCTGCCGGAATGTACAGCATGAATGATTTAATCAGCACACTTTAAGACAGCAATAAATTGTCATTTTTAGAAGAAAAACACAATAAAAATCTGATTATCCGCTAAAACACAGTATCTATCAGCATTTT